>Ga0208193_1001045_pt1 | contig 12652 bp, 7 predicted proteins | sample June2015DPH_17_2_FD_184716 | JGI IMG/M metagenome (GOLD analysis project Ga0208193, IMG submission 184716) | Peatland microbial communities from SPRUCE experiment site at the Marcell Experimental Forest, Minnesota, USA - June2015DPH_17_10... | ecosystem: Environmental > Terrestrial > Soil >...
TACGAAGAATCCTTTCGCCGTTACGAACGGGGGAATGCGCTGAAGCGCACCGAAAGCAAGTATAGCCCCGAGATCATCGAGAACAACACGCGCCGGCAGATCGAACACTGCACCCGCGAGCTGTTCGCGAGCCGCCGTGGCTGGGGCGCGCAGGATCCGGATCCCATTTTCATAGTAGGACTGCCGCGCTCGGGTTCGACTCTGCTCGAGCAGATCCTTGCTTCGCACTCCCAGGTCGAAGGTACGCAGGAACTCCCCAACATCCAGCAAATCGTCCATAAGCTTCGCGGACGGGAGCCGGATATGAGGAATCCCCGTTACCCGCGGGTACTGACGCAAATGACCGCCGAAGAAGTTCTGCAGCTCGGCGAGCACTATCTGGCAAGTACCCGCGCCTACCGCACCGGCAAGCCGGGGATTCCGTTTTTCATCGACAAGATGCCGAACAACTTCCGGCACGTGGGGCTCATTCACCTCATCCTGCCGAATGCCAAGATCATCGATGCCCGGCGCGAGCCGATGGCGTGCTGTTTCAGCAATCTGAAGCAGTTATTTGCCAATGGCCAGGAGTTCACCTACAGCATCGAAGACATCGCGCGTTACTATCGAACCTATCTCGAGCTGATGCGCCATTGGGACCATGTGTTGCCCGGACGGGTGTTGCGCATACATCACGAGGACGTCGTCGACGATCTCGAGGGCAGCGTGCGGCGCATTCTTGAATACTGCGGCCTCGAGTTCCAGCCCCAGTGCATCGAGTTCCACAAGACGCAGCGCAGCGTGCGCACGGCCAGTTCGGAACAGGTTCGCCGGCCGCTTTACCGCGAGGGACTGGATCAGTGGAAGAGCTTCGAGCCTTGGCTCGGTCCGCTCGAGGAGGCGCTCGGCGACGCGCCGGACCGATGGCGCGATGAGTAACGCCGGCCTGAATCCGCGCGACATCGGTGCGCTGGTCGCGTTGGTTGAGCAGAACCGTCCGAGCGAAGCGGAGCAGCGGGCGCGCACGTTGCTGGCGGCCCATCCCAACGCCGGAATGCTCTGGAAGATCCTCAGTGTCGCGCTGCTGCGCCAGGACAAGGACGCCTTGCAGGCTCTGCACAGAACGACTGAACTGCTGCCGCAGGATGCCGAGGCTCACGGCAATCTGGCGGCGGCCTTGCGTGATCAGGGTCGGTGGGCCGCGGCCTTGGCGAGCTGGCGCCGTGCGCTCACGATCCAGCCGAACGACGTGGAGACGCTCGTCGATGCGGCGGACGCCGCAAGGGCGCTCGGCATGGCGCGCGATGCCGTGCCGCTGTATCAGCGGGCACTGCAGATCGCTCCCAAGCGGATCGAGGTACGCAATAATCTGGGAAACGCCTTCCTGGAATTGGCTCAATATGCGGAGGCTGCCGGTTGTTATCGAGCCGCGCTCCAAATCAAGCCGGATGACGCGCAGATACTCTGCAATCTCGGTAATGCCCAGAGGCTGCTCGGCCTGTTGGATGAGGCGATGGCCAGCAGCCGGCGCGCGGCGGCGCTCGACCCTGGCTTGAGCGTCGCGCACAACAATGTGGGATTGATTTTCGCCGCTCGACGGCAGCGCGAGGAGGCGGTGGCGAGCTACCGGCAGGCGCTGCGGCTGAACCCCCGCTATGTGGACGTGCTGAACAACCTGGGGAATGTGCTGCGCGAGCTCGGCGCGAGACGCGAAGCGCTGGCTCTCTATGCCCAAGCCGCCGAGCTCGATCCGAAGCGCGCCGAGAGTCACTGCAACCTCGGCAACATCCTGGTCGAACTGGGACGGATCGAGGAGGGCACGGAGTGTTTCCGCCGGGCCTTGGTTCTGCGGCCTGACTGGCCCCTTGCCCATTTGAGCCTCGCCACGGCACTGCGCCTGCAGCGGCGTCCGGCCGATGCGGAATCCAGCTGCCGGGCCGCGCTCGCCATCGACCCAAATTACGTCGAGGCCGTGTCGCTGCTCGGCGAACTACGCGCCGACCTCGGTCATTTTTCGGAAGCACAGGAATTGTTTCAGCGGGCGGTCGCGATCAACCCGGATTTTGCCTTTGCCTTCTCCGCCATGGCGGCACATCGCAAAATGACGAGCGGCGACGCAGCCTGGCTCAAGGGAGCCGAAACGCTTCTCGCCAAGCGTCCGACACTGGCTGACGAAATCAACCTGCGCTATGCGCTCGGCAAATATTTCGACGACGTCGGGCATTACGACGAGGCATTCGACCATTACCGCCGCGCGAACGAATTGAGCAAACGCTATGGACGAGGCTACGACGGGGCGAAGCTGGCCCGGCGCGTCGATGAGATAGTCCGGTGCTTCGACACCGCGTTCGTGGGGCGGGGTCAGCCCCTGGCCGCTTCATCGGAGCTGCCGGTGTTCGTGGTCGGCATGCCGAGGTCGGGCACCTCGCTCACCGAGCAGATCCTGGCCTCACACCCGGCGGCATCCGGTGCCGGCGAATTGACATTCTGGGATGCCGCCTACGACGCCTATAGACAGGCGGAACTCGAGGGCAACGGCGGCGGGTACCTGTCGAAGGTGACGGGCGATTATCTCGGCCGCCTCACCGCGTCATCCGGCGGCGCTCAGCGGGTGATCGATAAGATGCCCGCCAATTTCCTGTACCTGGGGCTGATCCATGCCGCGTTTCCGCGGGCTCGAATCATTCACATGCAACGCCATCCCATCGACACCTGCCTGTCGATTTACTTCCAGCATTTTTTCAACATGGGTCCGTATGCCAACGATTTGGACGATTTGGTGCATTGCTACGGCGAATACCGGCGCGTCACCGATCACTGGCGCACCGTACTGCCCGCGACTGCGCTGCTCGAGATTCCCTATGAGGCGCTGATCGAAGACCAGGAGGGCTGGACGCGGCGGATGGTCGACTTCATCGGTCTGCCGTGGGATCCGAAATGCCTCGAGTTCCACGAAACGGAACGTGTCGTCTCCACCGCCAGCAAATGGCAGGTCCGGCAGAAGATCTATGCGGCATCGGCCGGGCGGTGGAGAAATTACGAGAAATTCCTGGGACCGCTGCAACGCCTGGCAGACTTTTCTCATGACCGCAGCGTCAAATAGATTTGACTTGGCGGTCATCGGCGCGGCATCGGCGCATCGACGGGGTTTGCCATCGGCGAGGAAGTGGTCGGCGAGCTATACGGCTGAGGCCATCGGTCATAGACTTATGCCCGGCGAATGACTATTGTTTGTACAAAGCGGCTGCCGCCGCTCCCACGGAGTAGAGCTTGCCTGCCGACATCACCGTCAACGGCCGAACCTATCATTGGATGCAGCGCCCGCTGGTCGTCGTCTGTGTAGACGGCTGTGAGTACGAGTACATCACGGCCGCCGTGGCAGCCGGGGCTGCTCCCTTTCTCGGCAGGATGCTCGGGGGGGGCGGCACTTGTTTCATGGCTGACTGCGTCATGCCGAGCTTTACCAATCCCAACAATCTGTCGATCGTGACCGGCGTGCCGCCCTCGGTGCACGGCATATGCGGCAACTATTTCTTCGATCCGGAAAGCGGCGAAGAAGTCATGATGAATGACCCGCGCCATCTGCGTGCCGGAACCATTCTCGCGGCGTTTTCCGAGGCCGGTGCCAAAGTGGCCGTGATCACTGCGAAGGACAAGCTGCGCAAACTCCTGGGTCACCGCATGAAGGGCATTTGTTTCTCATCCGAGAAGGCCGACCAGGTCACCTTGGCCGAGAACGGGATAGAGAACATGCTCGGCCGCGTCGGCATGCCGCTGCCCTCGGTGTACAGCGCGGCGCTGTCCGAATTCGTCTTCGTCGCAGGCGTCAAACTCATGGAGCGCGAGAGGCCCGACCTGACGTACCTGTCCACCACCGACTATGTTCAGCACAAGGCCGCACCCGGCACTCCGGCGGCAAACGATTTCTACGCCATGATGGATCGGAATCTTGCGCGGCTGGATGAACTGGGCGCCACCATCGTGCTGACCGCCGATCACGGCATGAACGCCAAGCACGACGCCAATGGGCAGCCCAACGTGATCTACCTGCAGGACACCCTCGATGCCTGGCTCGGGCAACAGCAGTCGCGGGTCATTCTGCCGATCACCGACCCGTACGTCGTGCATCACGGCGCGCTCGGATCCTTCGCTCTGGTGTACCTGCCCGCGCCGCACGCGCAGCGCGAGGTGGCCGCACGAATCTCGAAGCTTCCCGGGATCGAAACGGTGCTGACTCGAGCCGAAGCGGCCGCGCAATTCGAGCTGCCGCCGGACCGCATCGGCGACCTGGTGGTCGTGTCGCAGCGGGATACCGTCATCGGCACCAGCCGCGGCAAGCACGATCTGTCCGGGCTCGATGTTCCGCTGCGTTCGCACGGCGGCACCTCGGAGCAGAAAGTTCCGCTGCTCGTCAACCGACGCGTCGGCGGGCAACCCGACACCCGCCGCTGGCGCAACTTCGATGCGTTCGATCTCGGGCTGAATCTCGCCGCGCCGGCCTAGTGGGTGACCGATGAATGCCAGCGTCGCCCCGTCCGCTCCAGGCCAACTCATTCGGGAGTCGCTGCGCATCGCGGGCGATAAAGTGCCGCGCGATCGGGTCATCGAGGTCCGACACCCCTACAGCGGCGAGTTGGTCGCAACCGTCCCCAAGGCCACCGTCGACGATGTCAGGCGGGCGCTGCGGATCGCGCGCGAGTTCAACTCGACGCTCATGCGCCACGAGCGCTACGAAATACTCATGAAGGCCGGCGCCATCATCGCTTCCAGGCGCGCCGATCTGGCCCGCCTGATCACGCTGGAATCGGGACTGTGCCTCAAGGACTCGCAGCACGAGGTCGGCCGTGCTTCGGATGTTCTGCTGTTCGCGGCAAACCTGGCACTGGTCGATGACGGGCAGGTGTTCTCCTGCGATCTCACGGCGCATGGCAAGAGCCGCAAGGTCTACACCATGAAGGAGCCATTGCTGGGCGCAATTGCCGCAATCACTCCGTTCAACCATCCCCTCAACCAGGTGATTCACAAAGTGGCCCCCGCGGTGGCCACCAACAACCGCATCGTGCTCAAGCCCAGCGAGAAGACGCCGCTGACCGCGTTTGCGCTCGCGGACATACTCTACGAGGCGGGGTTGCCGCCCGAAATGCTCTCGGTGCTGACGGGCGACCCGGCCGAGATCGCCGATGAGCTGTTGACGAGCGCGGACGTGGACCTCGTGACCTTCACGGGCGGCGTGTCGATCGGCAAGCACATTGCCGCCAAAGCCGTCTACAAGCGCCAGGTGCTGGAACTGGGCGGCAACGATCCGCTCATCGTGCTCGAGGATGCGGACCTCGAAGAGGCGGCGGCTCTCGCGGTGAGCGGGTCGTACAAGAATTCGGGACAGCGATGCACGGCCATCAAGCGCATGCTGGTGCAGGAGAGCGTGGCCGATCGCTTCGTCGAGCTGCTGGTGGAGAAGACGCGTGCCATCCGGTATGGAGACCCTTTCGACCCGGCCATGGACATGGGTACCGTGATCGATGAGCCGTCGGCACTGCGCTTCGAGACGGTGGTGAACGAGGCGGTGGCGGAGGGCGCCAAACTGCTGATCGGCAACGTGCGCCGCGGCGCGTTGTACTCGCCGACCGTGCTCGACCGGGTCACGCCGAATATGACGGTGGTGCGCCAGGAGACCTTCGGCCCGGTCTCGCCGGTGATCCGCTTCAAAACGGTGGAGGAGGCCATCCGCATCTCGAACGGCACGGCCTACGGCCTGTCATCCTCCCTGTGCACCAACCGCATGGACCTGATCACGCGTTTCGTCCGGGAACTGCACGTCGGCAGCGTGAACGTGCGGGAGGTCCCCGGCTACCGCCTCGAGGTCACGCCGTTCGGAGGCATCAAGGACTCGGGGCTGGGCTTCAAGGAAGGGGTGCTGGAGTCCATGAAGAATTATTGCAACACGAAGACTTATTCTCTGCCCTGGTAAACTTTGCCTTGGTAAACCTTGCCTTGATAAACCGACAGGGACCCGCTGCGATGACGCCCGACCCGCTGCCACTGACGCCTGATCAATTACTGCTAACGCCTGAGCCTGCAGTGCGGGCGTCCGGCCCGATACTGCTGACACCCGGTCCTCTGACGACTTCGGCGGACACCAAGTCCGCGATGCTCACTGATTGGGGATCGTGGGACGGCTCTTTCAACGAGCTCACCGCATCGGTGTGCCGCGATCTCGTTGCCATCGTCTACGCTCAAGGCGAACACGCCTGTGTGCCGCTGCAGGGCAGCGGCACATTCGCTGTCGAAGCGGCGCTCGGCACCCTCGTTCCGCGGGATGGCAAGGTGCTCGTGCCTGACAACGGCAGCTACTGCAAGCGCATCGTGCGGATCCTGGGGTATTTGGGCCGCGAGGCCGTCGTCCTGGCGCACGGCGAGCAAGAGCCGGCGGATCCCGTCCGCATCGACGCGGCGCTGGCCGCCGATCCGGCAATCACGCACGTCGCGCAGGTGCATTGTGAAACCGGTACGGGGATCTTGAACCCGTTGCCCGAGATTGCGGCCGTCGTCGCAAAACACGGGCGCGGCCTGATAGTCGATGCGATGAGTTCCTACGGAGCCATCGCGATCGACGCGCGGACCCTCCGCTTCGACGCGCTCATCGCAGCTTCCGGCAAATGCCTCGAGGGAGTGCCGGGCATGGGCTTCGTCATCGCGCGGCGGGCGGCGCTGGAGGCCTCCGCCGGCAACAGCGGCTCACTGGCCTTGGATTTGGTCGACCAGTGGCAGTACATGCAGAAGACGGGGCAGTGGCGCTTCACACCGCCGACACATGTCCTCGCCGCTCTACGCGCAGCCATCGATCAATACCGGGCGGAGGGAGGGCTGTCGGCCCGGCTGTCGCGCTATACCGAGAATTGCGCGGCTCTGGTCTCCGGCATGCGGGCGCTGGGCTTCAAGACTTTCCTGCCGGATGCTTTGCAGGCGCCGATCATCGTCACCTTCCACTCGCCGCCCGATCCGGCGTACGATTTCAAGAAGTTCTATGATCGCGTGCGCGATCGCGGATTCATCCTGTACCCGGGAAAGCTGACGGCGGTGGATACATTCCGCGTCGGCTGCATCGGCGCCATCGGCCCAGGCACTTTGAAACAGGCGGTGGCCGCAGTTTCGGACGTGCTGCACGACATGGGAGTACGCCGGCTCGCATGAGCAAAATCAGAGCCCCTCACGAACATGATACCTTAGAGGCATCTCGGTAAAAGGGGTCGAAGGGTGCTGGGAGTCGAATCGCCGTGGCACGCGCAAATTGAACAGTTGCGCGACGAAGGGTTTGTGGTCCTTCCGCAGTTCGTGCCGGCCGACGGACTGGCGAAGCTCAACGAAGCCGCGCGGGCGCAACTGGACGCCCGCGCGGACCCGCTGGAATTCGAAGCCGATCTGCAATATCCGGGCGCGCCGGCATCGCGCACGGCCGCCGGAGGCGAGACCGTACGGCGGCTGCTCGACGCTTACGGCCGTGACGCCGTGTTTGCACGCTGGGGCACGGCGCCCGCCTTGCGCGAATGGATGGAGGCCTATTTCGGCGAACGCGTGCTGATGTCGCGCGCCCATCACAATTGCCTGATGACCAAGCATCCGCGGTACGGGAGCCTGACGAACTGGCACCGGGACATTCGCTACTGGTCGTTCGGGCGCGAGGAGCTGATCTCGGTCTGGTTCGCGCTCGGCGAAGAGCATGTGGACAACGGTGCGCTGTGGTTCGTGCCGGGCTCGCACCGAATGGCGTTCGACTCCACCTGGTTCGACGAGTCGAAGTTCTTCCGCACCGATCATGCCGGCAGTGCCTCGGTCCTGCGCACCGCTGTATCGCCGCGCCTCGCGCCGGGCGACGCGGTGTTCTTCCATTGCGGGACCCTGCACTCGGCCGGCCAGAATCAGACCGATGCGGTGAAATTTTCGCTGGTCTACACCTACCACGGCCGCAGCAATGCGCCACGGGCGCGCACGCGGTCGGCCTCGAAGCCCGAAGTCGAATTGAATTGAAGAGGATGTGAATGATGGCGAAGATACCGTCCGGCGTGGGTCCGCAGTTCCCGCAAGTCGTCGTTCTCGTGGGCGCCACGGGCGACCTGGCTCGGCGCAAGCTGCTGCCCGGAATGTTTCATCTGTCGAGTTCGGGGTTCATTCCCGGGTGCCGGATCATCGGCCTGTCCCTGGACGATCTGGATACTGACGGGTTTAGAAAGTTTGCGCGCGACGCGCTCACGGAATTCTCCACCCGTAAGGTGGTCGACGCCGACTGGGCCGCGTTTGCGGCGAATCTGCAATACGTGCCCATGGCGGCCGGCGCCGAAGTTCTCAAGGCGGCGGTCATCGAAGCGGAGCGGTCCTTCAACGGCGAAAGCCGGCGGCTCCACTACCTGAGCGTTCCTCCCAACGCGGCGTTGTCGGCGGTACGCTTGCTGGGGGATGCCGGGCTGGTCGATCGCTCCCGCATCATCATGGAAAAGCCCTTCGGCACCGATCTGGCGAGCGCGGTCACGCTGAACTCCCGGCTGCACGAGGTGTTCCGCGAAGAGCAGATCTTCCGTATCGACCATTTTCTGGGCAAGGAGGCGGCGCAGAACATTCTCGCGTTTCGTTTCGCCAATGGCTTGTTCGAACCGATTTGGAACCGCAACTTCATCGATCACGTACAGATCGACGTGCCGGAAACCTTGAGTCTGGGCAAGCGGTCCGGCTTCTACGAGCAGACCGGCGCCTATCGGGACATGGTCGTGACGCACTTGTTCCAAATTCTGGGCTTCATGGCGATGGAGGCTCCCACCTCGCTGGAGCCGACTCCGATCAGCGAGGAGAAGAACAAAGTCTTTCGCAGCATGCTGCCCATCAAACCGTCCGACGTCATCCGCGGCCAGTACACCGGATACCGCACCGAAGAAGGGGTATCCCGCGATTCGGATACGGAGACCTTCATCGCCCTGCGATGCTTCATCGACAACTGGCGCTGGGCCGGCGTTCCGTTCTACTTGCGCACGGGCAAGCGGCTGGCCCAGGGTCAACGAATCATTTCCATCGCGTTCAAAGAACCGCCCAAGAGCATGTTCCCCGCCGGTTCCGGCGTCAGTGCGCAGGGTCCGGATCACCTGACCTTCGATCTGGCGGACGCGGCGAAAATGTCGCTGTCGTTCTACGGCAAGCGTCCCGGCCCGGGGATGCGGTTGGATAAATTGAGCATGCAGTTCGCGATGCACGACACCGGTCACATAGGCGATGTGCTCGAGGCGTATGAGCGGTTGATCCTGGATGCCATGCGGGGCGACCACACGCTGTTCACCACGGCGGACGGGATAGAGCGCCTTTGGGAAGTGTCGGCGAACTTGCTCGAGTCGGCTCCGCCCGTTCGATTCTACGATCCGGGATCGTGGGGACCGAATGCGATCCACCAACTCATCGCGCCGCATGCCTGGCGGCTGCCCTTCGAAAGGGTTTGGCGAGACCCCAATAACGTGGGGAGCTGAGCTCACGCGCCGATATCCATGATGCAGAACAAGGCCGCCGATTCCTCCATTTCGTCCGAGTGGCAAGCCGTCGTTTCCGGCAACGCGGAGCTCGGGCTCTCCGCGCCGCCCGCCGGGCACGTTCCCGCCCTGCAAATGGACTTCGATTTCAAAGGCGGAGGAGGTTTCGTGGTGGCGCGCCGCGCATTGAAGCAAGGCATGCCGGAAGAATACGCGGTGAAATTCCGCCTGCGCGGCCGCGGCCCGGTGAACAATCTGGAGCTGAAGCTGGTCGATGCCACGGGGCAGAACGTTTGGCGGCATGTGTGGAAGGACCTGCGGCTTCCGGCGCGGTGGACGAGAGTGACGGTGAGCAGCCGGGACATCGAATTTGCGTGGGGTCCGTCGAGCGGCGGCCGCATATCCACGCTCGGTTCCATGGAGCTTGCCGTCGTCGCGGGGGAGGGCGGCCGGGGCACGCTGTGGATCGCCGATGTGCAGATCGTGGATTGCACCCCCAAAGAAGCTCCAAAGGCCACGGCTTCGAGCGCACTGCCGGAATTCGAAGCCGCCGGCGCGCTGCTCGGCTCCGGCTGGAAACCCCGGCTCGACGATCCACACCCGTGGATCGTGATCGACTCGATCGAGCCTCGTGCGATCGGCGGCTTGATCGTCGAATGGCTCGAACATGCACCGGCGAGCGGCTTTCGCGTTCGCGGCTCGAACAGCGGGCTGCGCTGGAAAACCCTGCATACCGCGGCGGCCGCGGCCGGCAGGCGCAGTTACGTGTATCTTCCAGGGCTGAGGACTCGACTGCTCCGGCTGGAACTCGACGAGCCGTCGGCCGGCGCCGTTTTGCGCTTGCAGACGTTCGAGTTCTCGCGTTCTATCGACGCGTTCTGGAATAACATCGCCCGCGGCGAAGCGCGCGGCTGGCATCCGCGCTGGCTGCACAATGAACAAAGCGTATGGACGCCCTTCGGCACGGCGGACGGCATACATTGCGCGCTGATGAACGAAGACGGCATGGTCGAGGTGGATCAGGGTTCGTTCTCGATCGAGCCCATGCTGTGGATCGAGGGCCGGCTCTTCACTTGGGCGGACGTGATTCCGCGCCAGGAACTGCTGGACGAATGGATGCCCGTGCCCTCGGTGATTTGGGAGATGGGGGATTGGCGCCTGCGCGTGCGGGCGGAGGCGACGCCGGGCGGCGTGTCGCGCGTGCGTTACCGGCTGGAGAATCTCACCGACCGGCAGCTCTTTGCTCGTCTGTTCATCCTGGCGCGTCCGTTTCAGGTCACGCCGCCGTGGCAAAGTTTCCGCGGCCTGGGCGGAGTCAGTCCCATCCATGATTTGGCATGGCACGAGGCGGCGCTGCACGTCAACGGGACCACTCTGGTGGTGCCCTCGAGCGAAGCGGGAGCGATTGCAGCGGCGGGATTCGGAGCGCTGAGTTTCGACCAAGGGTTCATGGCCGCCTGCCTGGCTTCCGGCGTCCGTCCGAGCGGCACGGAAGTACACGATCCCTTCGGTTTTGCCACGGGTGCGATCGAGTTCGAGCTCTCGCTCCCGCCTCGTCAGATCGCCGAAAGCGCCGTGAACTGCATGCCTGCCGCCGCGGCGCGCCCGGCCGCCGAGCCGGCGTTCGATTGGAGTGCCAGGGTGCCCGCGACCCAATGGACCGGCAACGGATGGATGATGGACGCGGCTCATGCGGCGCTCACGGCGACGGCGCACATTCTGGTCACCCGCTCCGGTCCGGCTCTGCAGCCCGGCCCTCGCCGCTACACGCGTTCCTGGATTCGCGACGGCGCCATGATGAGCGCGGCACTATTGCGCATGGGGCGCGCGCAGGAGGTCCGGGAGTTCATACGCTGGTATGCGCCGCATCAGCGGGCGGATGGCTTCGTGCCCTGCTGCGTCGATCGTGAGGGGACCGATTGGCTGGTGGAACACGACAGCCATGGAGAACTACTGGCGTTGATCGCCGACTATTGGCGATTCACCGCGGACGGCGCTTTCCTCGAGGAATGCTGGACCTACATCGAACGGGCGGTCGGCTGCATCGAAAGGCTGCTCGGCCCGGACGGACTGCTGCCGATTTCGGTGAGCCATGAGGGTTATCTCGCGCAGCCCGTACATTCATTTTGGGACGATTTCTGGGCGCTGCGCGGTTTGCGAGATGCCGTGGATTTGGCGCATGCGACAGGACGCGAGACTTCGGCGCAGAGCTGGGCCGCGCTTCATGCGCGCCTTGCCGGCTCGCTGTTCGCCGCGATCGAGACGACCCGGGCGCAGCGCAGGCTGGACTTCATTCCGGGGAGCATCGAATGGGCGGATTTCGATCCCACGGCCACCGCGAACGCGATTTACCTGCTCGATGTCCCCGAGGGCTTGGATCGCCGCGCCGTCGATCATACCTTCGACAAGTATCTGGCCGACTGGCGCGGCAAGCGCAGCGGCGCAGTGGTTTGGACCAACTACACGCCTTATGAAATACGCATCATCGGAGCCCTCGTGCGGTTGGGGAGGCGCGATGCGGCGCTGGAATTGCTGCGGTTCTTTTTATCGGATCGCCGCCCGCGGTCTTGGAATCAATGGCCGGAGATCGCGTGGCGCGACCCGAGGTCGCCCGCCCACGTCGGCGATCTGCCGCATACCTGGATTTCGGCCGAATACGTGCTCGCCGTGCGCAGCCTGCTCGCCTACGAGCGCGACGCCGGCCGGACTCTGGTTCTCGCGGCGGGCGTCGCCCCCGAGTGGATCGAGGGCCGCGGCATGCAAGTCAACGAAATGCCGACCGCTTACGGCGCCCTGAGTTATTCGCTGCGCAGGACGGATTCGACGACATTGCGGTTCGAGTTCGGAGGCGCGATCGCCGCCGGCATCATTCTGCGCCCTCCGCTCGGAGCCGCATTGCGCGGGGTGCTGGTCGACGGACGAGAATGCACGAGCTTCGACGCGGATTCCGTGACGCTGCTGCGGACTCCTGCGGAAGTCATCTGCACCACGTTCTGATGGAAAGCCCAACAGAAATCTCCGGCACTGCATCCGAGGGTGAGACCACCCATTTGAGCTTTGCGCGGCAGATCGGGCTCGTCAGCCGCACGATCTTCGGCTCGCCGGCGGGCAAGGCGCTCCCGGTGCTGATGGCCGCCTTGGTCGCCGTCGTCGCGGCCACGGCCTATGGG
>Ga0208193_1001046_pt1 | contig 12646 bp, 7 predicted proteins | sample June2015DPH_17_2_FD_184716 | JGI IMG/M metagenome (GOLD analysis project Ga0208193, IMG submission 184716) | Peatland microbial communities from SPRUCE experiment site at the Marcell Experimental Forest, Minnesota, USA - June2015DPH_17_10... | ecosystem: Environmental > Terrestrial > Soil >...
GCAGGTAATCGCCCTCGACGATGTTGATGCCGGGCAGCGTCAGCGGCGCGGTCAGCGACGGCGTCCAGTTTTGTCCGTTATAGATTTTCGCGAATCGGTAGCGATCGTGGTCGATGCCGTAGTCGGCGCCGAGCAGCCCGGGTTTGGGGCCGTCCGCCGGCGCGCGCGGGCCGTTTACGAACATGTGTCCGATCTGTATCTCGCCCAGCATTTCGTTGCAAAGATAAGTGAACTCGGTGCGCGAGGCCAAGCCGTCGAGGTAGGGCCGGTATTTCGCTTCGATCTTGGCCAAGTCGAGCCCATGCAGATGCGGATCGTATAAAAAGTCGCGCTGCAAATGCCAGGTCTCGCGGTACATCTGCTTCCATTGCGCCCGGGGATCGAGCACGGCGGACATGGCGCCATTCTTGACCGGCTTGCCTGGGGCTGCGTCCGGTGAACCTGGTTTCAGATCGGCGGTGGGGGCGATGAACCAGCTGTCGCGGCGCGCATAGAAGAGCTTCTCGCCGTTGAGCGACACTTTATAGGCCGTCAGATCGCTGAGCATCTCTTCGGTCAGGCGCTTATCCATCGTGAATCGCCACAGCGCAATGATCGGCGCCCCGTCTTCCTCGGATGGACGGCCCACCGGAAGACCTTCGGCGAGAAACAACACGCCGGTCTTGCCGACGGACAAATCGACATAGTTGCGGGCGGGAATCGGCAGCGAAAGAATCCGATTGCCGATTCCGGCCAGATCGATCACGGTCGGCTTGGGCTTTTCGGCGCCTTTTTTCTTGCCCTTGTCGTCCTGGGATCCAGGCTGACCCTTGTCCGCGGCGTCCTTGCCCTCGTCCTTCTCGGCATCGTCTTTCTTGGCGTCATCTTTCTTGGCGTCGTCGTCCTTTTTCTTGTTCTCATCGTCGCTCTCGGGCGGGATGGGAGAGGCGCCGTTGCGCGACAACACCACGACATAAACGCCGCTGTTGGTGGCGCGGTCGAGCGAGGACAGGTCGATTCCGGCAACCGACGGACCGTCATTCGTCGAGGCCGTGAAGTACAGGGTCTTGCCGCTGGGATCGAAAACCGGATTCGCCGCATCGCTCATGCCGTCCGTGATTTGCGTCGAGGTATGAGCGGCGATCGAATAGAGAAATATGGCGTGCATCTGGCTTTCGAGATCGCGGGTATACGCAATCCATTGCGAGTCGGGAGACCAAGAGATCGCCGTCGTTGAGTCGAAACCGCCGCGCAGGCCGGTGTCGATCTTGACCGGCTTGCCGCCTGCCACGTCCAGGTACCAGAGGCGCAGATGCTTATCGGAGTAGGCGATGCGTTTGGAGTCGGGAGACCAATGCGGAGCATAAAAGAATGATGGGTCCGGGCCCAGATCGATGACTTTGGGCGGCAGCAATCCGTCCTGATCGCGCACGTAGAGTTGGTACTCCCCCGACGCGTCGCTGAAATAGGCAATGGACTTTCCGTCCGGCGACCAGGCGGGGTCGCGTTCGGCGGAACCGGGGGTGCGGGTCAGGTTGCGGGTATCGCCCTTTTCGGCGGGAATAGTGAAGATGTCGCCGTGCGCCTCCACGGCGAGGCGCACCCCTGTCGGCGATATTGCGGCGTTTTGCACTTCTCTCGGCGGCACGCCGGCCAGATGCGGCGTCAGACGCGGCAGGTCGCCGTGAATCGTGACGGGCACGGCGTGTTCCTGATGCGTCGCCAGGTCATAGAGGTGGAGTGAACCGAATTGCTCGTACACCAGCGCCGCCGGGCCGGCGCTCACCGACTTCAGATCGAGGCCCTGATTCGGGACGACCTGCTCCACCTGCTTCGTGCCCGTATCGTAGCTGAAGAGCGAGACCGGGCCATTGCGGTCGGAGAGGAAGTACACCGTTGAGCCGCTCCAGACCGGATGCGAATCGTTGGAATTCTCTCGGGGGATTTTTTCGATGTCGAGAGTCTTGATATTCACCAGCCAGATCGGCGTGGTCTGGCCGCCGCGATAATGCTTCCATGCAGCCTGCCACTGTGCATAGGGTACGTAAGCGAGCTCGCTGCCGTCATCCGAAAAGCTGCCCTCCGCGGCGCTCGGCAAAGGCATGACCTGGGCGGATCCCACGCCGTCGGCGCGTATCCGAAAAAGCCGCGGAAAGTCCGAGTAGCTCGCGTGCCCGGAGATGAACAGAACCTCTTTGCCGTCCGGCGTCCAGCCCGCGGCAAGGCTGCCGGTCGGCTCCCACGTCAGTCGCCGCGGCACACCGCCGTCGGCGCTCACGACGTACACATCCGTCAATCCGCGGCCGCTGGTCGAGTATGCGATCTGCGTGTGATCGGGAGAAAAGTACGGACCCGCCGTTACATTGCCCTCCGAAGTCAGCCTCCTCGCTTCTCCGCCTTCGCGAGCGACCACCCAAATATCGTCGGCATACAGAAACGCGATTCTATCCTGGCTGAGAGCGGGATTGCGCAGCAGCAGGGGTGACGCGCTCCGGGCGGCGGTGGACAGAAGCAAGCCGGCGACGACGCACAGTGCGGCGCCGACGAATCCGTGTCGAAGCATGTCGATACCTCGGGTTGAGCAAAACGAACGATTCAATCTAGTGCACGGCGACTGCGGGCTGCGGTGTCCGCCATCATTATTATGTATGACTTCATTGGCGGTTCATTATACCGGCCCCCCCAGCCCCGCAATATACCTTGAGCCGATGGCAGGTTTCCTTCAGTAGTTCTATAGTGGCCACCTAGCGACCGAAACCCGTGCCAAGTGTTGCTTTCACGAGGTAGCTCATGGTCAGCCTGCAGATAAACGGTGAAGTTCGAGAGGTCGATGCTCCGCCCGACATGCCCCTGCTCTGGGTGCTGCGCGATATCCTAGGGATGACCGGCACGAAGTTCGGGTGCGGCATAGCGCAATGCGGCGCCTGTACCGTGCACGTCGACGGCGCGCCGGTGCGTTCCTGCCTCCTCGCGGTAGGATCGATCGGCCGGCGAGCCATCACCACCATCGAAGGCGTGGGCGCCACTGCGGCAGGCGCCAAAGTGCAGAGGGCATGGCTGGATCTGGAGGTGATCCAATGCGGCTACTGCCAATCCGGGCAGATCATGTCCGCGACGGCCCTGCTCAGCGCCACGCCGCATCCCGAGGATTCCGATATCGATGCCGCCATGGCGGGAAACATCTGCCGGTGCGGCACTTATGTGCGCATCCGCGCGGCCATCAAGCATGCTGCCCAAGCCTGACTGCACTCTCGAGTCTGACTCCGCGCTGACCAGACGCGGATTCATTCGGGCAGGGCTGACCGCGGGCGGTGCCTTGCTGGTCGGCTTTCACGTGCCCTTCGCCGAGAGCGCGCCACCGCAGAAGGCGTCGTTCGCGCCCAATGCCTTCATTCGCATCGACGCGAACGGCAAGATCACGCTCATCATGCCGCAGGTGGAGATGGGTCAGGGCATTTATACGTCCGTGGCCATGATTCTGGCGGAAGAGCTCGACGCGGCCTTCGATCAAGTGACGCTCGAAGCCGCGCCGCCCAACGATAAGCTGTATGGCAATCCCACCTTCGGCATCCAAGTCACGGGCAATTCCAATTCAGTTCGATCGTTTTGGCTGCCCTTGCGCCGGGCGGCGGCCGGCGCGCGCGCCATCCTGGTTCAAGCCGCCGCGCAGCAGTGGAAGGTGGAGCCCGCCGGCATTCGCACCGAGAACGGCGAGGTCATCCACGAGGCGAGCGGCCGCCGACTTGCCTATGCGGCGCTGATCGAGCGTGCTCGAAGTCTGACGCCGCCGAAGGATGCGCCGCTCAAGGACGTGAAAGACTTCAAATTGATCGGCAACCCGCTGAAGCGGCTCGACACCCCGGACAAGGTCAACGGCAAGGTGGTGTACGGAATCGATGTGATGCCGCCCGGCGTGAAGTTCGCCACTCTGGCCGCCTGCCCGGTATTCGGCGGATCGGTGGGGCAGGTCGATGACGCCAAGGCCAAAACCCTTCCCGGCGTCCGACAAATCATGGTGTTCAAACATTTTGTCGCCGTCGTCGGCGATCACATGTGGGCGGCCAAACAGGGTCTGGCGGCGCTCAAAATCACCTGGAACGAGGGATCGAGTTCCGAGATTTCCTCCGAGGACATCTGGAAGCAGCTTCGCACCGCAAGCAGCAGGGAGGGCGTGGTCGCAAAATCCGTGGGAGATGTCGCCAAGGGCTTGGCCGGGGGCGACAAATTGGACGCTGCCTACGAGTTGCCTTTTCTGGCACACGCCACCATGGAACCGATGAACTGCACCGTGCATGTCACGCCCTCGAGTTGTGAGGTCTGGATCGGCTCCCAGGTGCTCTCGCGAGTCCAGGCCATTGCAGCCAAGGTCACCGGATTGCCCCTCGACCAAGTCACGACGCACAACCACCTCATTGGCGGCGGCTTCGGCCGCAGACTCGAGGTGGACATGGTCGACATGGCCGTGCAAATCGCCAAACAAATGGACGGGCCGGTCAAAGTAGTCTGGACCCGGGAAGAGGATATCCAGCACGACATCTACCGGCCCGTGTATCGAGATGTCTTGTCAGCGACGATTTCAAACGGCCGCATTGCAGGTTGGAAGCACCGCATCACGGGTTCCGCGGTCATTGCACGCTGGCTGCCGCCGGCGTTTCAAAAAGGGATCGACATCGATGCCGTCGACAGCGCGGTCGACATCCCCTACGACATCCCCAATCTGCGCGTGGAATACGTGCGCGATGAGCCCCCGGCCGTGCCGACGGGATTCTGGCGCGGCGTAGGTCCCAACAACAATGTGTTCGCCATCGAAAGCTTCATGGACGAGTTGGCGAAGAAAGCCAACAAGGATCCGCTCGCCTTTCGCCGCGACCTGCTAGGCAATTCGCCGCGCCTCAGGGCGGCGCTCGATCTCGCGGCGGCCAAGGCGGGATGGGGAAATCCCCTGCCTGCCCGCACCGGCCGCGGCATCGCGGTACAGGTGGCATTCGGCAGCTACATTGCCACGGTCGCGGAGGCCGAAGTCGACAGCGACGGCGCGGTGCGCGTGCACCGCATCGTCTCGGCCGTGGATACCGGCATCGTCGTCAATCCCGATACGGTGGTGGCGCAGCTGCAGGGCGGTCTGATATTCGGCTTGACCGCCGCCCTCTACGGCAACATCACCATCGACAAGGGACGAGTTCAGCAAAGTAATTTTCACGACTACCGCATGCTGAGAATCAACGAAACTCCGCAGATCGAAGTGCACTTGATCAAGAGCGGCGAAGCCCCGGGCGGCATCGGCGAGACCGGCGCGACCGCCGCGCCGCCGGCTCTGGGCAACGCCCTGTTCGCCGCCACCGGCATTCGCCTGCGGCGGCTACCCATAGACCATGACGTTTTGTCCGGGAAGAAATCATCATGAGCGACTCCACACCCACCACCGGCCGCGCCGGACGTTATGCGCTGATCGGCGTTGCCGCTATTCTCGCCGTGGTCTTCATCGGCTTTTTGTGGATGGTCGTGCTGGCGCCCCATCCCACGGATTTCGCAGGCGGCCCTCAGGTGGCGCTGGCCGAGTATCACGCGCAAGATCCCACGGGAGTACCGGCCGAACTCAAGAATGCGAGCCTCATCGAGCGCGGGAAATACCTTGCGCGCGCCGCGGATTGCGCAGCCTGCCACACCGTCGAGGGCGGCGCGCCCTACGCGGGCGGACGCGCCTTCGTACTGCCGTTCGGCACGCTGTACTCGACCAATATCACTCCCGACAAGGAGACGGGAATCGGCAATTACAGCGATGCGGATTTTCTGAATGCCGTTCACAAGGGCATCGGCCGCGACGGCACGAAACTCTACCCGGCAATGCCCTTCGCCAGCTACACCTACATGACTGATGCCGATGCGGGTGCGATCAAGGCCTATCTCTTCAGCCTCGAGCCCGTACACGCGCCGGCGCCGGCAAACACGCTGAAGTTCCCGTTCAATCAACGCTCGCTCATGGGAGTGTGGGCGCTGCTGTTCAATCCGGACAAGCGCTTCGAGCCGCGCACCGGACGTGATCCAGAGTGGAATCGCGGCGCGTATCTCGCGGAAGCCATGGGTCATTGCGGCGAATGCCACACGCCGCGCAATCTGTTCCAGGCACTCAATCAGAGACAGAAATTTGCGGGCGCGGTGCAAGCCGGCTGGCGCGCCTACAACATCACTTCGGACCCCAGGAGCGGCATCGGCGCCTGGAGCGAGGCGGACCTTGCGCACTATCTTTCGGTGGGTCACGCGGACGGCCGCGGTACGGCGACGGGCCCCATGGGCGAAGAGGTGGACAACAGCCTTCAATACCTGACCCCGGGCGACATCACCGCCATCGTGGCTTACGTGCGCTCGGTATCGGCGGTCGCGACCTCCGATCTGCCCGAACCCAAGGCAAGCCCCGCGCCCTCTTCATATGCACAAGGCGTTGCCGCCAATGTCGATCCGGTCGGCAAGGCTGTGTATGCCGGCGCGTGCGCGGGCTGCCATGACTGGTCGGGAGTCAGCCCGGTGATCCCGTCTGCGACGCTCACCGGCGTGCGGTCCGTGAACGATCCCACCGCAACCAATGTGGTGCAGATCATTCTGTCCGGAGCACACCGGCAATTCTCCGATGCGCGCGTCACCATGCCGGCCTTCGGCAGCGCCTATTCCGACCGGGAAATCGCAAGTCTGGCGAATTACGTCACCGCACGGTTCGGCGCGCAGCCGTCGGCGGTCACGGCGCAAAGCATCGAGGCGCTTCGCGCTCAGAACTAGTACCTCGCCAAGAAAGTCTTTCCGCATTGGTACGAGTGGAAGGAGGCTGGGGTGAGGGGTATCCCTCACCCCAGCCTCTGGCCCTCTACCACCGCGTAAGGACTTATTTGCCGGAACTAGACTCTTGCGTTGACCCTGGAGCCCGACAAATTGGGCATCTGCAAACCATTGGTCTGCAGGTTCTGCAACATATTGCTCAAGAAGCTTTGCAGCGAGCCGGTCGAGGAAGCGGATGTCGCGCCGCCGGCAGCCACGGTCGACGCAGTCGATACCGTGCCGCCGCCCACTCCGCGCATCAGGCTATTGAACGAGCTCTCGAGATTGGAGATGGCGGGAGTCGTCGCGCCGATCGAGCCAACTTGCTGAATCAGCGTCTGCAGCGACGAGGCGAGGCTTCCCTGGTACTGACCGGCGCCGCCGGCAGCCGATGCGCTGCCGGTGGACGGAGCCGCGGCGGTGGAACCGGCACCGCCGGCCGACGCCCCCGGCTGCAGCACCTGGAACAAGGAATGCATGAAGCCGCTCAGATCCTGTGCCACGGTGGGACTCTCGGTAATTGGCGCGGCGGCGCTCGTTGTGCTCGCCGCGGTGATCCCGGTTGCGGAGCTGGTCCCCGTGGCCTGCGAACCAACGACTTGCTGCAGCGACTGCAGCATGCTGCCTAGCAAGGGCTGCGAGGTTCCCACAGGCATTTGGCCCACGCTACCGATGGCGGATTGGCTTTGGGACTCTATGTCCGAACTCTTCTTCCCATGTCCGCGGCCGTGCGGGCGGAAATTGACCGTCGGAAGCGCGTTGGACGCGGCGTTGGCGATGGTGATTGACGACATGGGAGTTTCCTCGCTCTAAAGAGTGTCGATGCCCTGAAAACAAGAATCCGTGGCCGCAGGCGTCGAAGCGGCAGTAATCTGCCGCGTGCCGGCCAGAAAGCGCCGATGCATTGCCGCTGGCGCGCATCGCGCATCGCGCATCGCGCATCGCGCATCGCGGAAGATCTGGTCTGAATCGTGCGAATACCGCATTGCCTGCTTAACCCTTGGCTGTGAGGCAATGACTTTCATTGCCCCGGTGGATATGAAGCATGTTGCGTGCCAACAGCGCCCGTTCCACATTATGTCAAATTATGCCGCTTCCGATCAAGCAATGGCTCCCCCCTGCGGCGGCAGTGGCTCGCACCCAGATCAAATGAGATGATGGCGGGAGAATCGCCCACCCCCTTGTCCTGGATATGTATGGCAGTAGCACCCGAACTGGGGGTAAGCCCGGATGCGACAATGGGCAGTGCCCGGCAGCGTTCACTGCGGTTACGCCAAACCTCGCTGGTCTTATTGCTTTTCGGCGGCTATGGGGCGCTCTACTTCTGTCGCGCCGACCTATCGGTTGCCACGCCGCTCCTGATCGAAGAACTGGGCCGGCACGGCGTCAGTCATGGCGCGGCCATGGTTCGTATGGGCTCGATAGCGTCGCTGGGCGTGCTGGCCTACGCGTTGGGCAAGCTTTTCTTGACCGGATTGGGCGACTTCTGGGGCGGCCGGATCAGTTTCATCATCGGTTTGGGCGGAGCAACCGTCTTCACGCTCATGTTCGCCTCGGGGCTGAGTATCCCTCTGTTCAGCATCGCTTGGATCGGCAATCGCCTGACGCAATCGATCGCTTGGGCGGGGCTGATCAAAGTGTCGTCGAGATGGTTCGACTATTCATCGTACGGAATGATCATCGGCATCCTGAGCATCAGCTACCTCGTCGGAGACGCGGCGGCGCGCCAATGGATGGGAATGTTGATCGAGCACGGCTTCGGCTGGCGCACTTTGTTTTATTTCGCGGCCGCGGTCAGCGGCGCTTTCTTGATCCTGAATTTCCTTTTCCTGCGCGAATCGCGCGCTGACGCGGGGTACGCAGAGGCAAAGCCCAACCCGCTCAATCTGTTTGCCGAATCGGAGTCGCGTCCCAAGAGCGTGAGCGAACTGCTGCTGCCCCTGGTCCGCAGCAAAGCATTTCTACTCGTCTGCCTGTTGTCCCTGGGCTGCACCATCATCCGCGAAACTTTCAACCTATGGACGCCCGTATATTTGCGCGACTATCTGGGCTACAGCGTCAGCGGCGCGGCCCGCTTCAGTGCGATATTCCCTGCCGTCGGCGCCGTTTCCGTGCTGGTCACCGGCTGGCTCAGCGACCGTCTCGGCGTCAACGGGCGCGCGCTGATCATGTTCATCGGGCTGGCTGCGACGGCGGCGGCGCTGCTCGTCTTGATGACCATGCACTCCAGTTCATCCGGGTCTCTGCTGCCCTTGTTCGCCATCGGCACCATCGCCTTCTGCCTGCTCGGACCTTATTCGTATCTCGGCGGCGCCTTCGCCCTGGATTTCGGCGGCAAGCAGGCGGGCGCAGCCTCCTCGGGCATCATCGACGGCGTCGGCTATCTGGGTGCGGTGGTCGCAGGCGACAGCATTGCCCGGGTCTCGGTGTCGTTCGGCTGGCAGGGCGTATTCGTCGCCCTGGCCGTCGTCAGCGCCCTGGCGGCGCTCGGCGCCGGTTGTCTATACTTCTTGAACGCGAAGGCTGCCGCGAGCGGAGGGCATCTCCCTTGAATGACACCATCTCCGTGAAACGCCTCTGGTCGCTTCCCGATATGCTCGGCATCGAATGGTCCGACGGGACTTCGAGCGAATTCGCGAGCCCGTGGCTGCGAGATAACCTGCGCGAGGATCGCGATCCTCATAGCGGGCAGCGCCTCATCGACATCGCGGATCTGCCCGAGAGTCCGCGGATTCGGTCGGCGGCAGCCCACAACGGCTCGGTGCAGGTGGAATGGGAAAGCGAGCCGCGGCCGGCGTCATTCGAGATTCAGTGGCTGCTTGGTCATGCGGCGAACCGCCCCGACCGGAGGCCGCGGTTCACGTCCAAACCTTGGCTCGAGGGCGCCCGGCTCGATGCGGCGCGCGACTTCGCGTGGGCGGCATTCTCCGACGCACGGAGCGATCGAGGGCAGCGTGCCCAATGGCTGTGGCGGCTCTTGCAGGACGGTATCGCCTTCCTGAGCAAGGTGCCGTCCAGCGACGCCGCAATCCTCGAAGCCGCAGCGTTGATGGGGAGAGTCGCGGAAACCAACTACGGGCAGGTCTTCGACGTTCGTTCCGTGGCGCAGCCCGAGAATCTGGCGTATTCCGACTTGGGACTGGGCTTGCATACGGACAATCCGTACCGCGAACCGGTGCCCGGATTTCAGGTGCTGCATGCATTGATCGCCTCTCCCGACGGGGGCGACAGCCTTTTCGGCGACGGCTTCGCCATCGCCGAGCAATTGCGGGCAACCCATCCCGATGCCTTCGCCGTCTTGACCCGGACGGCGGTCCCCTTTCTATATCGTTCCAAGGATGCGGAGCTGTACGCGGAGAGACCCCTGATTGAGCTGTCGTGCAGCGGCGAAGTGAAGGCCGTGCACTACAACAGCCGCTCCATTGCGCCGCTGCGGCTCGCTCCGCACGATGCGGGCCCGTTCTACGCCGCTTACCGGCGTTTTGCAGCGCTGCTGCGCGACTCGCGGTTTCATCTGCAATTCAAACTTCGCGACGGGGACCTCGTGGCATTCGACAATCAACGTACCCTGCACGGCCGCACGGCATTTTCATCAGCCAGATACCCGCGCCACTTGCGCGGCTGCTATCTGACACGCGACAGCGTGTACTCCGAGGCCGCCCTCCTGCGGCGCGAGTTCCACCCGGAAATATCTACATGAACGTCACCGAAGAAATTCTCGCCCTCTTTCAAAAGCGCGGCGACGGCGCCTATTTCGGCGAAAGCGTGTCCATGACCGAGCATGCGCTGCAGGCCGCTTACTTTGCGCAAGTCGCCGGCGCGCCGCCGGCACTCACCGTTGCCGCACTTCTGCACGACATCGGACATCTCATTGAAGATGTTCCCAGCGACATCGCGGATTGGGCGGTGGACGCGCATCACGAGCGGGTCGGCAGCCGCTGGCTCGCAACGCGCTTTCCCGCGCAGGTATCGGAGCCCGTGCGCCTGCACGTTCCCGCCAAGCGGTATCTCCTGGCCACCGATGCCGGCTACTTCGCCAAGTTGAGCCCCGCTTCGGTAATCACCCTGGAACTGCAGGGCGGCCCCATGGCGGCGCATGAAGTCGCGCAGTTCGAGACCGAGCCATTTCACCGGGACGCCGTGCGTGTCCGGCAATGGGACGATCAGGGCAAGGTGGAGGGATTGAAGACCCCGGGCCTGGGCGACTATCGCGCGCTCATCGAAGGTCTGTTGAGTGCCGATTAATGCGCAACGACTGCCGCACCGTGTCGGCAATCAGACGCCCGGACGCGCCGGGCGTCTGACTGCCAATCGGCCTATGGTGCAGTCAGTCGCCCTACTTTCCCTGGGGTAGGCAGTGGTTTTCTCCACCAACGTTCCCGCGCTCTTGGCGGGCGAATTCAAGATAAAGCTCGATCATTGCGGCGATGTGGCGGCAATATTGTTTTTTGGTAACGACGAAACCGTTTAATCCACCACGCCGATCCGCTTCAGCGCCTGTAAATATTCCACCACCAACCCCAGCGGCACCGGGCCATACTCCGCCGACAAGTCATTCGCGATCTGTTGCGCCGTATGCCTGCCGTCGGCGAAGTTGAGCGCTTCGTAGGCATACTCCTCTCCCGAGCCCGCGATTCCCTCATAGCTCAGCAGTTTCGGCGTCGCTATTCCGGCCGACTTCGCATGATCGGCGAAATAATCGTATCCAAACACCACCAAAGGCCCACGGGGCTCATTACGGCGACGATAGATGACCGCGCCGGCTCCACTCCCTTCCATCCGAATCTTTTGCGGTTTCGGCGCAACCCCCGCATTGAATGCGTCGAGCGAGTCTAGAACCGCACGCTCATAGTCCTCGGCCATCGCCGGCGCCGCGCTTCTCTCCATCGTCGCCAGGGTTCTCAATAGCTTCCCTCCCGCAATCGCTCTATCCGCGGCCGCGGCGTCGCGCGGCGCCAGGTTGGCGAGATAATAGCCGCTTGCCGCTCCGATGAAGGCGGCGCGCTTGAGCTTGGTCGGATCGATATTCGCCGCCGTATCCAAATTGGTGTGAATGTAGCGATCCGGCCAGTCGTTCATGTAGATGGCCGGGATACCGAACGAGGAATCCTGATACACATCGTGATCGCTGCCCATCGTGTACGCCGAATACATGGCGCGCAGCGGCTCCCTGCCGCCCTCGGGCGCGGTCAGCGGATAATCGGCCGCGCCGGTCGCCGCGAATCGATACGACTCCTCGTTGACCCAATCGGCGAACGCCCAGGCCACATCGTGCACGAAGGAAGGCAGGCTCATCGGCCCGCGCGTCACATGAAAAACCGCTTTTGTTTCAGGGCCGCCACCGACCATGTCCATGTGCACGACCGCTTTGATGCGCTTCGCCAGTTCAGGTTTGGCATTGAGCAAGGTGACGGTTCCTTCGACCTCCGGCGGCCAGATGAATCGCAGGGTGCGCGCCGGCCGCGCCAGTGCGCCGTCGCCCGTCAATTTGCGCAGCGTTCGCGCGACTTCGAGAATCGTCGCGCAGCCGCTGGCATTGTCATTGGCCCCGGGACGCTGATGATCCAGGTGGCAGGAGAAGGCAATTTCCTGGTCCTTCAGCCGCGCATCCGCACCCGGAATGGTGGCGGTGACCACCTCGTAGAAGCCCGGGTGCTGTCCGGCATCCACCACCGCATGCAGCCGAATCGTTTCCTTGCGGCTCAGACGCTCCCGCATTGCACGAGCGGTCTTGAGGGAAACCATGAAGGCGAATGTCTTGTTGGGTGAAAAGGACTGCAGATGTCCCCATCGGATCAGGTTGTCGTTCTCTCCCGACCATGCAGTTTTCTGATTCTGCGCATAACTGACGATTCCCACG
>Ga0208193_1001047_pt1 | contig 12642 bp, 14 predicted proteins | sample June2015DPH_17_2_FD_184716 | JGI IMG/M metagenome (GOLD analysis project Ga0208193, IMG submission 184716) | Peatland microbial communities from SPRUCE experiment site at the Marcell Experimental Forest, Minnesota, USA - June2015DPH_17_10... | ecosystem: Environmental > Terrestrial > Soil >...
AAGATCATCGTCGCGAAGAATCTCGTGAGCCTTCCCAGCCGTCCTGCGATCATCCGACTTGCCACTGCCGCCGAGACAGCGCAGCAGCCGGCGCCGCACATGGTTCCACCGCCCTTCCTGCACAACACCGGACAGCGCGGCCAGTTCGTACTGCCTCTGAACATTCCGTCCGCCACCGGCGGCGCGGAGGACAAGTATGACGATTTCACGTTGGATGCCGTGGCCTGGACTCTGACCGCCCATGAGGCCCGGCCCGGGCACGAGCTGCAGTTCGATTCCATGGTCGAACAGGGCGTCAGCCTGGCGCGCGCGCTGTACGCCTTCAACTCGACGAACGCGGAAGGGTGGGGTCTTTATTCCGAGTACATCATGCAGCCCTATGAACCCGCGGAGGGCCAGCTCCTGACTCTGCAGCTGCGCCTGTTGCGCGCCGCCCGCGCCTTCCTCGATCCGGAGCTGCAGAGCGGCAAGGTCACTCCGGAGCGGGCTTATGAGGTGCTCGAAAAGGATGTGATGCTCAGCCACGCCTTCGCCAAGGAAGAGGTGGAGCGGTTCACATTCCGCTCGCCGGGTCAGGCCAACAGCTACTTCTACGGCTACACGCGCCTGCTGGCGCTGCGCAAGGAGACCGAGGCGGCGCTGGGGCGAAAATTCGACCAAAAGAAGTTCCATGACTTCATCTTGAGCCAGGGCCTTTTGCCGCCGGATCTGATGCGCAAGGCAGTCCTGGACGGGTTCGTGCCCACGCAGCGGTAGGGGGCAGTCCTGAATCGTGCCAATTATGTGAAGCGCACCCCAACGCCCGAAGCGATATATGAGCAAGATGCGCACGATGGCTAGATTGATACTCACGGCCGATGATTCCCCATCGATCCGCCTGCTCATGAAACTGACCCTTACCGCCGAGGGTTACGAGGTAATGCAGGCGACCGACGGCGTCGAGGCTTTGGAAATTGCCCGTCATCATGAGGCGGCGCTCGTATTGACGGACATCAACATGCCGCGCATGGACGGTCTCGCACTGATTCGCGAGCTGCGCTTGCTTCCCAGCTACAAATGCGTCCCGATGCTGGTTCTGACGACCGAGTCGGGGGAGGAGCGCAAGTTGCTCGGAAAGGAGGCCGGAGCGACGGGCTGGCTGGTCAAGCCCTTCAATGCTCAGCAGCTGATGGCGACCATCGCACGAGTCATGTAGAGCGGATGAGCAATCCAACCACGCACCCGGCCGCTTCGCCTCCCCGGCAGACGGAAGACTTGGTGTCCATGCTGGGGGCAATAAGGTCGCAAATCGAAGCCGCGCTGCACGAGACGGACGCGCCGGCGGCTGTGCTGGTCGAGACCGCGCACTCGGTGGGAAAGGCGACGGAAACCCTGGCGCGCTGCATATTCGACTTCTCAGGTTCGCCGGTTCGGGTATTTCAGGATCTCATGGTATTGCACGACGATCTTCACGCGCGTGCCGCTCAGGCAACCTCGGCCGTGCAGTTCCACGACCGCCTGGTGCAATGTCTGACGCATGTCTGCGGCAGCCTGTCGTTCCTGGCGGAATTCATGCAGTCCGGCGATGGACCGAGATCGGCCGCCGAATGGAGCGAGTTGCGCGAGCGTGTCCGCGGAATTCACAGCATGGAGCAAGAACGCGCCTTATTCGATCTGTTCAGCAGCGGCGCCTCCGAGGAAGAGAAGAAGGCGGCGATTGCGAAACATGAGGGAATCGTGGGCGGCGCGGGCAAGGTAGATCTTTTCTAGCGGGTACCGCTGAAATGCACGGCGCGGGCGATGGCGCGGGCCAGGCAATCGGCGGCCGCCGAACCGATGCGCCCGATTTGGACCGCGCGCTGCGGGTCCACACTGAGCTCCACCGCGCCGCTCGCCAACGAGAATACGGTGTCGCCGTCGAAGGGTGTGTGCGCCGGGCGCACGGCGCGCGCAATCCCGTCCTGAGCCATCATGGCCACCCGCTTGCATTCCGCGGTGGTCAAATCGGCGTTGCACGCCACCACCCCGAGTGTGGTGTTGACGCCGGCTTGCAATCGTCCGATCGCCATGAGGCGGGATTCCTCGGGCGCAGGATCGCTCGAGTCCATGAGATCCCGGGGCGCGCCGCCGCCGCCGAATTCCTGGCCTAGTTCGAAAGCCCAGGCCCAATACGTCTTGCCGTCGGGCATCAGCGCCGAGCCGACTGAGTTCAGTGCCACCAGCGCGCCGACGATGAGACCCTCGCCCAGGTCCAAGGACGTGGAACCGATGCCGCCCTTGACCAAACCCGCCATCGCGCCGCGTCCCGCACCGACGGATCCCAGCGCAAAGTCGGCGCCGGCGGCCTCGAGCGCTCGAACGCCCAGGCCGCGGTAGGGTGGAGTGATGCCCCAGTTCTTGTCGCCGCCGTTGACGAGATCGTACAGCACGGCCGACGGTACGATCGGGACCGGCGGCGAGCCGGAAATCAGCCGCAGACCGATTCCCTGGGCCGATAGCGCCGCAGCCACGCCGTCCGCCGCGGCCAGGCCGAATACCGAACCCCCGGCGAGCACCACGGCGTGTGCACGGCCTACGAGATTCTCGGGAGACAGGGCGTCGATTTCGCGCCCGCCGGGTCCGCCGCCCCGTACGTCAACGCCGGCGGACCATGCCCCGCCCCATGCCAATACCGTGACCCCGGACCTGGCATTGTCATCGTCGGCGTGTCCGACGCGCAGCCCCCCGATATCTGTGATGAGGTTTCGGCTGGAAGGCGCGAACATGCGTTGCCTAACGCGGCTGTGCCGCGATGACCGCCAACCCCTGCAGCACCAGATCCGGCACTATCTCGCCGTGTGAACGCATCGTGCCGGTGATCATGCCGGCATCACCGCCGGTGATGAACAATCTGGGCTTTGTCCCGGTGCTCTGCTCGATGACTTCGGCCGCCCGGTCGGCCATTCCCGCGAGTGCGAAAACGGCGCCGCGCGACACGGCGCCGACGGTGTTGTTGGCGAGGATCCCCGCCAGAGAGGGCGTGCTTTGTATTGCGGCCTTGGCAATATCGCTGGTCTGCTTCATCAAGGCTTCGCGCATCATATGAATGCCGGGAACGATCAGGCCCCCCAGATGCTGGCCTCCGGCATCCACGCTGTCGACCTTGACCGCGGTGCCGGCGTCCACCACGCAGAGCGCGGAGCGCGCCTTGGTCCAAGCTCCGATCAGGGCAAGCCACCGGTCGGCTCCCAACAAAGAAGTATCGAGGTAGCCATTGGTGAGCCCGTGATACTCCGGAGCCGCAATCACGAACTCGATATTGACGCGAAACACCTTCTTCGTGAGGCGGGTCAGCATTTTTGCCATCACCGGCCCGGCAACATTGGAAACGAGCACCCGGCTGGGGCGCTGTCCGGACTCGAACAGCGCGGTCGTCCAAATGCCGGGCTTCGCGTCCCGATGCACGACAGCCTGCTGGTCCGATAGACCGGTACTCGTGAGCCAGGCCCACTTCAGGCGGGTATTTCCCACGTCGATGACCAAAATCATGCAATAACCAAAATCATGTGCGGTTCTTTACCCCTGGGTGCGCGGTCGACGCGCAAGCGCGCAAGGATAGCATCGCCGGCGCGCCGTTCCACCTAGGCCGGCTCCGGTTTGGAGACCGCGCCCAGATTTCCCATCGCGGCAAACAGCGATTGCGATACCCGCTCGTCGATTTCCGCCGCATTCCGCAAGTGCACCGGATATCGGATACGGGCTTCGGCACCCGCCGCCGAGAAATTCAACTGTACTCGCGGCCGCGCGTCGCCGCCGGAACTCGAGGCCATGGCTGTTTGGATTTCCTTGGATTGCCGTGCAATTTCGTCGCTGTCGTCCTTCAGAGCGCCGGTCACCGCCGCATTCAGCTTTTCCTTGGCCGCGGCATAGTCGATGCCCGCCGGGAGGCTCAGCGTCGTCTCATGCCAGACCAAGTCGACGCCATGCATCTGCTTGAACAGACCGCTCGACACTTGAAATGCGATCGAGTTGGGAAATGCGACCACCCGTCCGGTCGGCCCCGCGGAACCGTGGCCGCCGAGTTCCATAAGATGCATTCTGACCAGCCCGAGGTCGATGACTTCGCCCGTGACGTCGCCGATTTGCACCCGATCGCCGACCCGAATTCCGTATTTTCCGATCAAAAAGAAGTAGCCCACGATGGAAACGAGAACGCTTTGCATGGCGACGGCGATACCGGCGGTAATGAGGCCGGCGAAGGTCACGATCGAGCCTAATTCGCTCGCAAATGCAAAGCCGACGATCAGCACCACGACGCTCCAGAGCGCGATCTTGCGAAGCAGCAGGAACTGATATCGCCGCCGCGGCTCTTGTATGTAGCGCATGACCGTATGCCGCCAAAATTCCGCGGCCGCGAACACGACGACCAGCACCGCTGCCAGTACGCCCAGCCGCACGCCGAGCGTCTTGATTGCGTTGTGGTACTCGCTCTCGATGGCGCTGTGCCAATTGCCGAGATTATGGTGGTACTGATTGAGCAGCACGCGAACCTTGCTCAGAGGAATGAGCAGAACCGAGGTTTGCTTGTACTGTGCCGACAAGGCGTCCAGTTGGCTTCGCACGCTGTCGAGAGCCGCGTTGTCCGCCCCATCCGCCTGAGCGGCGAGCGCATCTCCGCGGGCCGACAATACCTTCAACTGGTCTATGAGCGGGGTGCTGATCTGCGCAAAGGCGGCCTGCAGATCCCCGGTGTGCCGGTCGATGACGTCGATGGTGGATGCCTTCTCGTGCAGCCGCACGACGTCCGCAGCCAAATCCCAGACGCCGAAGCGGGCCGCGGCAATTCCGCTGGCGCCGGTCAGCGCCCGCGACGGAGCCGAAGCGGAGGCGCCGGTCGGGATGCCTGCGGCGGAGGTGGAACCCGTGGAAACAGAGGCCGCCGCGGCGCCGGATGATGTGGAACTCCCGCCTGCCGAAGACGGCACGGTCACGGCCATGGCATCGATTTGTGCCTTCAGCCCACTCGCGCTCGAATCGCCGCTGGCGCTCTTGCTGGTAAAAGTCGCCATCGTGGCGAGAAGGCTCTTGCGCGCATTGATCAGCTCCAACTCGCCCTGTAATGCGGAGATTTTCGCCTGCAGCGCGGTCTTTTGCTGTGGGCGCGCCTTGGCAAGCTGTCCCCGGTCGGAATCCATTTGGGTCTGGACCGCTGCACTTTGCGCGGCAAATTTATCTTGCAGCTGCGTGAGCGACTGCGACGAAGCGGAGGTGCCGGTGGCATCCTTCGATTCCGGTTGTTTGGCAAGAATCTCGGCGTCGGCTCTCGCAATTTCGAAAGCCAGAGCAAGGACTTGATTGGCTGTCTGCCGGTTGTCGTACAGGATGAGCAAGTCGCTCGGCTCGGTGGCCGCTTGCTGCTGAATGCCCAGCGTACGGTACCAGTCGATGGTTTTATCCAGCAGATCGATGACCTTCGGGCCGGTCATGGGTGCGGCCACGGTGGGCGTGGCTGGCACCGCTGCGGGCGTGGCGGGCACCGCCGCGGGCGAGGCCGGGGCCGCTGCGGAAGTGGCCGGGGTCCCCGCGGATGTGGCCGGGGTCGCCGCGGATGTGGCGTGGCCCACGGGGGTGCTGGGCGCGTGCGCGGCCGGGGCCGCCGCCGGCATGCCGGCCGATTGGGCGGCCAGCGCTACGGGAGCGCTCAGTAAGAGCAACAGCGCGGGGAATGCCCCTGAGCGCAAATGATGAGACCGTGGCTTGAACATGGATGAATCGTATCCCTTTGTCTTTGAGGAAGACGCTAACATATGGGGGCTGTCTTTATAACCTATGTGGTGAACATGCTCGATTTGAAGCGGGCGATTGCCGACGTACATGATTTCCCGCGCCCCGGGATTTTGTTCCGCGATATCTCGCCGTTGCTGCGCGATCACTTTGGCGCGACGGTGCAGGCGCTGGATGCCTTGTTGACCGAAGAGGAGTGGAGCGGGATCGACGCATTGGCGGGAATCGAGTCGCGCGGCTTCATCTTGGGCGCGGCCCTCGCGATGCGCCGCGGCAAGGGATTTGTGCTAGTCCGCAAGCAGGGCAAACTGCCGCCGCCGGTGGTCGATGTGTCCTACGACCTTGAATACGGTTCGGGTGTGCTTGAAATGCAGAGCGGCCAGGGAAGTCTGTTGTTGATCGACGATGTGCTGGCGACCGGCGGCACCATGACGGCGGCGGCCGATCTATGCCATCGGGCGGGCTATCGGCTGCAAGCGCTGATGGCCCTGATCGATCTGAATCTCGTCAGGGGCTATTCCTGGCGAGGTCTGCGGTTGCGCGCGGCCATTAACTACTAGCGGCGGCATGAGGATGGCTGAGTTGCCGCACGATGACTGAGATGCCGCACGATGGCTGAACTGCCGCGCACGCTGGTGGTGGTTGCCTTGCGAGCCGAATCCGCGGGGGTGTTCGAGGCGGCGGGCGTTCCGGTGCTCTATTGCGGAGTCGGTAAAGTCAATGCGGCCATCGCGCTCGGGCGTGAACTGGCGCGCTATCTGCGGCAGGGACAGGACCTGCCCCTGGTGTTGAATTTCGGCTCGGCCGGCAGCCGTCAACATGCCACCGGAACTTTGGTGGAGTGCCACGAGTTCGTACAACGCGACATGGACGTGAGCGGCTTGGGGTTTGCTCTCGGCGTGACTCCCTATGATGAAGCGCCGCCCTGTTTGCGCTTCGAGCGGATATTCAATCATCTGCCGTCGGCCGTGTGCGGCAGCGGCGATTCGTTTGCAACCGCACCGGCCGGCATCGAATGCGGGGTGGTCGACATGGAAGCCTATGCGCTCGCGAAAGTATGCTGGTGCGAAAAGGCGCAATTCGCCTGCGCCAAGTATGTGAGCGACGGCGCGGATCACGCGGCGGCCGACGATTGGCAGCAAAACCTGCACAAAGCAGCCGATGAATTTTTGCAGCTGTACGTACGCGTTGCGCGCCGATGAGATCGGCATCGCGAGCGCCATTCACCTAGTTGAAGGACCTATTGGATCATGGACTTCTCCGCCACGTTTGTTCTGCTGCTCGCCGCGTCCGGCGCGATTTTGCTGGCCGACAGGATGTACTTCAAAGCGAGGCGGCAGCGCGGCGCCGAAGGTGCGGGCGTGCGGGAGCCGGTGCTGGTGTACTACGCGCGTTCGTTCTTTCCCGTGGTGCTCATCGTGCTCCTGGTCCGTTCCTTCCTGTTCGAACCGTTCCGAATTCCGTCCGCGTCGATGATGCCGGGGCTGGTCGACGGAGATTTCATCTTCGTCGACAAATTTTCCTACGGGCTGCGGCTTCCCGTGATCGATACCAAGATCGTGCCCATCGGCGCGCCGCGGCGGGGCGATGTCATCGTGTTTCGGCTGCCGTCGGATCCGTCCGTCCACTTCATCAAACGGCTGGTGGGACTGCCGGGAGACCACATCGTCGTGCGCGACAACCGGATCGCGATCAACGGGGTGCCGGTCCCGCTGACGCCCGACGGCGTTTATTCAGGGGGCTACGGTTTTACCGGTGCCCAACTTGGATTGGAGCGGTTCGGCGCGGATCAACATGTGGTCATGTTTGCGCCCAACCGCGACGCGACGGACTTCGACACCGTCGTGCCGGCCGGGCAGTATTTCTTCATGGGCGACAATCGCAACGACAGCGAGGACAGCCGGTTTCCGATCGTGGGCTTCGTGCCTGAGCGGAACCTGGTCGGGCATGCCGTTCGAATATGGATGAACTGGCAGCTCCCTGGCTGGCCCGACTGGCACCGTATCGGCAAGAAAATCCGCTAACTGCCCGGACTCAATGCTCCCAGTGGCCGGCCACACGCTGCCAGTGCGCGCCTACTTGATCCCATCGATCGGGAACCCAGTGAGCGCCACGGCGCTCGAATATATAGCGGCCTGACACCCAGGAATACGAGTGACCCTGCCAGTCCCAATAACCAGGAGCCCAAATATAGCCGTCTCGCGGCGCCGGTGGCCGCTCGTCGCGCGCCGGCGGGGGTGCCGCATCGGCTTCGATGCCGGTTCCGGCGAGGACCGCGGTGGAAGCTCCCATGGCGCCGGCGCCGAGGCACGCCGCCAACAACAATGCCTTGCTGATAGTCTTCATTTCGGGACTCCTCTGGGCGTTTACCCTTGACTACACAGATCGGTGTAAGTAGAACGTTAACCATGCCGCCTGTCAAGCGAAAATTACACAGACCTGTGCAATCATGAGCCGCTGGGCCGCCAAGGAGGCGATGCAAGAGAGAATTCTCGATACGGCCGGCCGCCTGTTCTACGGCCAGGGAATCCGCGCCGTCGGGGTGGACACCATCGCGGCCGAGATCGGCATCAGCAAGCGGACTCTCTACAATCATTTCCCGTCGAAGGACGAACTCATCCTGGCCTATCTCTCGCGCCACTTCCTGGAACCCAAGGCCTCCGACCGGCCGCTGCTCGAGCAGATACTGCGATACTTCGACAAGCTGGAGAGCTGGTTTGCCACCGATACCTTTCGCGGATGTCCCTTCGTGAATGCAGTGGCCGAGCTCGGCGACCCGACGCATCCCGGCACCCAGATGGCCGTGGCCTACAAGGAACGGCGGCGCCTGTGGCTGCGCGACGCGCTGACTCAGTTGAATGTGGCTGATCCAGACACGCTGGCGACGCAGGTGGCGATTCTGGTTGAGGGTGCCATCATCGCGGCGCTGGTGCGCGGGGATCCCGGGATGGCACGCGCCGCCAAGGCCGCGGCGCGAGTCTTGCTGACGGCCGCCGGAGTACCGGACCCCGATGCGGAGATCAGTTCTGCCTCTGCCAGGTCTGTGATCGGCCCAGCAGCGAAAAGCCTATAAAGCCGCGCACCACCAGCATGGTGCCGCCCTGCTCCAGATGAAACTTGCAGCGGTACACCGACCCATTGTCGGGATCGAGAATGTCGCCGCCGACGTATTCGCCGTCGCGCTGCGCCATGTTGCGTACGATCAGAAGTCCGATGATGGGCTGATTCTTGCGTGCATCGGTGCACACCGAACACACGCGACTTTCAGCGCCCGGCGTGAAGCTCTGTTCGATTTTTCCGAAGTACTTCCCGTCCTCGACGTAGATTCTCACGATCGCACGCGGCTTGCCCGTCTTGTCGTCGATGGTCCTCCATAGGCCGACCGGAGATTGCAGGTCGGCCGCATGCAAGGCCGCGGCTGGGAATCCTGCGAACGCGAGCGAGAACAAGGTGAGCGCCGCCGTCAAAAAAATACTTTTTCTCATCTGATCTCCTTCAGTCCGAGGCGCCGTCGAGCCGCGCCTTCTGCGCAAGATTGCCGCGCCACAGATACAGAGCGAGCAGCGGACCGGTGCCGGTGCGCATGGAATGAGGCTCGTTGCCGGCATGATGAATCAGCGTTCCCGGAGCATGTTCGCGCCACACGGCGTCACCCTGTTGCCAGGCCGCGGTGCCGCTCAGCGGCAGGTAGATTTCCTCGGCTTCGTGGCGGTGGCGCGGATACAGGGTGGCGGGTCCCAGGATCAGAAAGCCGCACGCGATGCGTTCGCTCGCCAGGGGACCGCTGCCGCCGAGGATTTCGCTCCATCCGTAACTGTCGAGAAAAGCCGCATCAAGATCGCGCGCGGTGTAGGTCTGGCGCCAGGCCAGCGACGGCGCGGCTCGGCACACCGCGGCCACCAAATCCGGGGCGAACGCCGCGGTGTCGGCGGCGATGTCTGGAAGCCGGCGCAGCACCGGCAGATCGGCGGTGTGGACCGCGCGCGGCCCGGAGGGTGGCGGCCAATCCGCCAGAAATGGAGCGAGCGCGGGCTGCCGTAGGGATTCCAGCAGCTGCTTGATCTGCGCGGCGATATTCACTGCCGTGGTCATTTAGTCCCTGTAGGCGCGGAAGTCGCCGGTCGATGCGACGGCGTCAGTACCGTGAATTATACTGACGCGCCGGCGTCCCCGCCGCTCGGAGAGTTCGTGCCGCCCAAGATTTCGTTGACCGAGGGTTCGATTCCTCGGGCCCTATTGGCGTTTTCCCTGCCGATTCTCTCGGGCAATGTGCTGCAATCGGTCAATGGATCGGTAAACGCCATCTGGGTGGGCAAGTATCTGGGGGAGGCGGCTCTCGCGGCGGTGGGAAACGCGAATGTGGTGATGTTTCTGCTGTTCGGCGTCATGTTCGGCTTTTCCATGGCTTCGACCATCATGGTCGCCCAGTGCATCGGCGCCAAGAACATCGCTGAAGCGAAGCGCGTGGTCGGCACCAGCGCGGTGTTTTTTCTGGGCCTGTCGCTGGCCATGAGCTGGGTGGGGTTTGGGCTGGCTCACTGGCTGGTGGCCTGGCTGGGTACGCCGCCGGATGCGTTGCCGCTGGCGCTCACCTACATGCGAATCATTTTTTTGGCGCTGCCCTTCATGGGCGGCCTGTTCTTTCTCATGGCCGTGCTGCGCGGTGCCGGCGATTCGAAGACGCCGTTCATTTATCTGGCGATGTCCGTCGCGCTCGACATTGTATTGAATCCGCTGTTGATTTTCGGCTGGGGTCCGATCCCGCGATTGGGGATAGCCGGGTCGGCGATCGCGACGTTGTCCGCGCAGGCGCTGAGCTTCTTCGCGCTGGTGGTGCATTTATATAGAACCAAACACTTTCTGTGCATCCACCGCAATGAACTGGCCCTGTTCAAAGTCGACTGGTCGTTGGTGAGATTGCTGGTGACGAAGGGCATTCCCATGGGGCTGCAGATGTTCGTGGTCTCCTCGAGCATGATTGCCATGGTCTCCCTGGTGAACCGCTTCGGCTCCGAAGAGACGGCGGCGTTCAATGCGGCCATACAGCTCTGGAATTACGTACAAATGCCGGCGCTCGCCATAGGCGCGGCCGCTTCCTCGATGGCCGCGCAGAACGTAGGCGCCGGAAAATGGGATCGAGTGGGCAAAGTCGCGGCCACCGGAGTGCTGTTCAATTTCCTGAGCGGCGGGTCTTTGATCGCCATCATCTTCGTGTTCAACCGGCATGCTCTGAGCCTGTTTTTGCCCGCCACCGGCGCTGCTCTGGCCGAGTCTGCGCACCTCAATGCCATCGTCATCTGGTCATTTCTATTCTTCGGGACCTCGATCGTGCTTTTTGGGGTGGTGCGGGCCACGGGCGCCGTCATGCCGCCGCTGATCATATTGATCATCGCCCTGTGGCTGACCCGCGTGCCGCTCGCGTTTGCGGGCTTGAATCACTGGCATGCCGATGCGATCTGGTGGAGCTTTCCGATTTCGTCGGTGATGTCCATGCTGTTGGCGACCACCTATTATCGTTTCGGCGGCTGGCGCAAGGCCCGTTTGGGAGTGGCGAACCGGCGGGCAGCCCCGCTGCCCAGCGTTTGAGACCGATGCCGGGCGTTTCAGCAACTTGTGAGCGACCGCTGGCCGTGCGCTGCGGCGCCTTCGGCGACATGGTGTTGCTGACCGCCTTGATCCGCGTGTTGCACGCGCGGTTTCACGCTCCCGTGGACATCGTGACCTCCGGCCCCTGGAGCGGGCCGCTGCTGCGCGGACAGCCCGGAGTCGGGGATATATGGAGCGTACGGAGCCGAAAAACTCCGTACTGGCTGAGCACGGATCAGCGGCGCGTCGTGCGGCACCTGTGCGCACGGGGTGCGGGTCCGACGTGGTTCTGCGATGCCAGCGACGCGGCGCGGCCGCTGCTCGCGCGCGCCGGCATTCCGGAGGAATTCATCGTGGATGTGAAGAACCATCCGCTCTTGCCCGGTGAGCACGCGACCGAGCAGTGGCGGCGGCTCGCACAAATCATGCCGGCGGCGTTCGCGGCGCCGGCGCCCGCCGGGTCAGATGATGCGGAGCTCGCGGCGGTGACGCCGGGCTGTTATCTCCAAGTGGGCGAAGCACAGCGCATTGACCTGGAGACGTGGCTGCGGGTCCGAGGCCTTTCGGCGGCACCGTTGATCCTGATTCAGATCGGCAACAAGCGCACGATGCGCCGCGGCCTGCGCCGCTTGGCGGTCAATCACAAGTACTGGCCGAATGAGCGCTGGGCAGAGGTGTTGCGCCAGGTGCGTCTGCGGTGTCCGGATCACGCGATCGTACTGCTGGGCACGGGACCGGAATGCGCGCTCAACCAAGAGGTCGCGGCGCTGGCGAATATTGCGCGCCTGTACAACGCGGCCGACGATCTGCCCATTCCGCGCCTCGTGGCGCTGCTGGCGCACGCGGCCGGTCTGATCACCGTCGATTCGGGTCCGGCGCATGCCGCCGCGGCAGTGGGTTGTCCTCTGGTGGTGCTGTTCGGCAAGGCGCTGCCCTCGCTGTACCGGCCCCGGGGCACGGCGGGAGCGGACGTGAAAGTCCTGTGCGGCGAAGTGGCCGGACAGCCCGACATGCTGGGAATCGAAGCGCGCAGTGTGATCGAAGCGTGGTCGGAATTGAAATTGCGCGGGTGAGGCTAGGAGCCTGTCCGAGTAATGATCGCAGTAGGCGCATCATTACTCGGACAGGCTCCTAGGGCTATCCGCCGCCCGCCTTCAGCTGATCACGCAACATCGCGACCTCGGCGGTGATCGCGGTGTGCATGGCCGGATCGACGTCGGGTGCAAATAGCGGCGAGTGGTTCGACGGCAGGTGCGTGCCGGCCGCCCTCGCGAGCTCGTATTTCTGCGGGTCTGCTCCGCCGAGCGAGAGGTA
>Ga0208193_1001048_pt1 | contig 12628 bp, 12 predicted proteins | sample June2015DPH_17_2_FD_184716 | JGI IMG/M metagenome (GOLD analysis project Ga0208193, IMG submission 184716) | Peatland microbial communities from SPRUCE experiment site at the Marcell Experimental Forest, Minnesota, USA - June2015DPH_17_10... | ecosystem: Environmental > Terrestrial > Soil >...
ACTACGAGAGTGAGCGTATCATTCAGGATAATATGCAGCGTATTGCTCAGGGGCGTACCGTTTTTGTCATCGCCCATCGTCTGTCGACCGTACGGCGCAGCGATCGCATCATCACCATCGACCGTGGCCGTCTGGTGGAAGACGGGACGCACGAAGAGCTGATCAGTAAGGGTGGCCGCTACGCAACGCTACACCGCGTGCAGGCGGGCGATATCCACGGGGTTCGGTAGGACAAGCCGGGGGTAAAGCACGATCCCTCAACATTGGCTTGCATCATAACCAATCGCAAGGAATCGCGAAAAGAAAGCCTACGTTATTCGGTCCCAATGATCCTCGTTAGGGTGCCGCATGATGCGTTGAGGTTTCGGCGCTTGCGAGGGGTGACGATTCGCCTGACGGCTCGGCCGCCAGAAGATGCCGGGTAACGATCCCTGCGAAATAGCCGCCTTGCAGGCAGATGGCTCCGGCCCCGGCCATTCTGACGATCCACCAGGCGGCTTGAGGATGTGCGAATCCGGCTCCGACCGAAAGAACCAACACAAACGCGACTGCCGGTACGAGGACCACGACATTGAATCGCTGACCCAACACCGCTCCGAACAGGAAACTGATCATTGAGGCTGCAATCATGGTCCCCCCTTGCAGCTAAGTTCCTTCCCACCGCTTAATTTTTAGTAAAGCGGAAAGTTGGGACTGGCTGTGCTGCAGTGCAGTATTTAAAGGGCGCCCACCCATGCAAGCAGCTGCTCGAGGAATATCCTGCTCGCCGGTTTCCGGCGGAATTCGGGTCACGATTTGGAGAGTTTGTGAATCTGGCCGAAATCCACCGACGTGATCGACCAAGAAAGACCGTGCTTGGGCCACGTGGCTAGCCGCAGTTCGCGGGCTTCCGCTCCGGGCTCGGGCGCAATTGAATCGAGTTCATAGCGCCTTGATGCCGGGAGGCGTAAATCGACCTAGTCTAGGCAGACGCTGTAGCGGACGTGGCTTTTATTGGCAGGTTTCTGCCCCCTGAACGAAATACGCTTCCGATCGGGTTGGCCTGCTCGTCGCGACGATTCTCAAGTCGCTCAACCCGTTCGCGTAAGCGAAGCAGTTCGGCATAACGAGCGCGGAGTTCCTCAAAGCTGACCTTTTTCAGGGGTGATCGCATGGCCTTATCCCTCAGTCATTTCCCAGGCAAGGCTCACGCTAATCGGCTGCTTCGGTGGTGTCTGTTACCTAGTTAACAATTGGACAGATAATCCATGAAATCCAAAGACCGGATGGGGTCTTCAAAAAGGGATGGTCGATCACCGATAAGGTTGACCGGTTAGCTTAACCGACGGCTCTAATTGCCTCGGTAACGACGCCTGCCTATGTAGTGTTTGCGCGTTGAAAAATGCCTCAATTGTGCGAAAGACCCTTCCGGCCTTTAACACAAGAGGCCGCTTCGGAACTTTGCAAATTCTGATTGCGCAGCTGTAACCGAAGCTCATGAACAAGCAAAAGCAACGATTGAAACGGGAAAAAGCGCCTCGTAATGGAACCGCGTCCAACGACAATTTGCCGCCTCAGATCGGATCGGGCAGGCGGTTAGTCAGGGGGCTGCCATGGCATGGATCGCCCTCAGCGGTCTTGCCACCCTCGTGTAGCTGGCTGGGATCGGCTGGGTCGCCGCTAAATTGTTCCGGTGGCTTGCTGAGTAGGATTTTGGAAAGATATCTATTTGGACGTTTACGTTCAGTGTCTTTCAGAATTCCGAAAACCTAACCAAACGAATACCGGAAACCTAATAGCAACTAGGTTTCCTTGTGGAGCCGTTGGCGAGTTCCATTTTTATTCGGCTCAACGTTCCGGATGACGAAATCCTCGATGGTGTGCCCCGTCTTCAATGCGGCTGTGAGCCAACGCGGTTGCTTTCCGCGCCCCGACCAGGTCTCAGAAGGCTCATTCGGATTTTGGTATTTTGGAAGTACCCGTGGATATCTGCGCCGCTCACGGCGCGTGTTCTGCCCGGCTGCAGCCGGCTTCGTTTGCGGTATTCCGCTTTCACTATGCAGCCGCTCCAACCTTTTTTCCAGTTCACGTTTTTCTGAGGTTAGTCTAACCGAGAGGACTCGACCAATTTCGACGTGCAACTGCCACATCTCGTCCGTCGACATGGCCTCGATGTCCAATTTCTTGCCCATCTTCATTTGAGTATCCGCAATTCGTGTCCCGCTTACATAATTGTCATATGACCGCTGTCATTGCAATTAAATTGGCCGGCCGCTGATTAAATATGGACGATTTATTTGGTGCGTTCACCAACGCAAGATCCGCCGATGAGAGAAGTCATCAGCGTTCGAAGGTCGAGTCATCGGGCTTTTAAAACATTCAGTAGGCGTTCCGCTTTCGCAGTACCTCAAAAAATGTCTTGAATACGATCTGGATATCGAGCCAGAGGCTCCAATTATTGATGTACCAAAGATCAAGCTTCACGCGCTCGGAAATATGTTCGATCGATGGCGTCTCACCCCGTGCGCCGTTGCATTGGGCCCAACCGGTAATACCGGGCTTGACGTGGTGTCGAAAGGCGTAATCGCTCAAAACATTTTCGAAATAGCTGTCGTGAGCCAGCGCGTGAGGGCGTGGCCCAATCAGGGACATGTCGCCTTTCAACACATTGAACAGTTGGGGCAGTTCGTCAATGCTTGCCGATCGCAGGAGTCGACCGATCGACGTTACTCGCGGGTCGTCACGTGTCGCCTGCAAAACAGAGGGCCCATTTTCCTGCACCGTCATCGTGCGGAACTTGAAGATGACAAATTGCCGGCCGTTAAAGCCGTTGCGGTTTTGACGAAAGATCACGGGGCCGGGGCTATCGAGCTTAATCGCGATCGCAGTCAGCGTCATGATGGGCAGGAAGAATATCAAGGCCAGCGAAGCCAAAACGACATCCATCATGCGTTTGACGAAACATTGTGTTCCAGTCAAAGGCGCGCGTTGGATTTCGATGGACAATACTCGCTGACGTGCGGACGAGGTAAAGTTCGTTAAACTTCGCACCCTCATGTCCGGCAGCAGCCGCGATGCCACAGGAAGGGTTTTTATTTGCTCTCGTACGAAGTCAATCCGATCGGTGTCGTTCCAAGGCAGCGCGAGCAGGATTTCCCGACAATTATTACGCCGCACGAAGTTTGCAGCGGACTTAATAATTTGGCTGTCCGCCGACAAACGCTCCGACCGATCGCCGTTCCGACTCAATAAAAAGCGGTTGATTTCGGCTGCTCCAAATAGAGAAAGCAGATCCTGTGGTTCGAGCGACGATATTTCATCGAAATCACCAACCAGCACCGCGTCGCGCCGCCCGATCGTTCCGCGCGATACAGCTTCCGCCAAAACGATTTTCGCGACCTTGCGAATCCCTAGCAGGCCAAAAGGCGCTACAAAACAAAATGTCAGGAATGAGCCTCGAGAATAGTCAACGCCAATCTTAAACAGAAATGCAAGAAGGGCGAGCAACAGTCCGGTCGCGCACCAGCAAAACAGGATGTCGTTAATCTCGACACGGGGCTTCGCGCTGTCTGGAAAGTCGTAATAGCCCTTCCCATTCATCTGTAAGATATGGATGAGGCTTGCGAGCAAACCGACGGCGAGATACGCCCCAATGCTGGGGATCTCGTTTCTTGCCAGCAACTGGTAGCCGATCCCGCCCGCCAGGCTCGACAGAAGGATGACCACTCCGTCGGCGATTGTTAAAATATATGGGATTGTGTGGCTCGAAAAACTGGCCGCTCGCGCGCGAGCCAAATCTCCAAGCGGTCTCTCGTCGCGAATTTCCGAACCGATCGACATAACTAACTACCGCCACCGAACGCTGTCGTGCCGTCTGGAGCTAGAATGCATTTAATTTATATTTAACCCAAGTGCAAATATTAAATACTCGTTAACTGAGACTATAAGCGGAATCGAAGTCGCAACGCAACATGAATCTTCTGGGTGTTGCGTCCGGACCAGGAAATTGGCGAACCGGGTCGCAATCTCGGGCTTTATTTAGGCTTGAGGTTCTGGACTTTGATTAAGGCCGCCGAGCTCCCAATCCGGTCGCTGCCAGGCGCGTTTTGCCACAGTGTCCTCACCGCCAGTGGCGCTGGATGCAAGGTCACGGAAGCCAGCCACGTTGCAAGACACAGAGCGGATCGAACAACCAAGTCGGCGCCATCGTGTAGAATAGCGGGCCTATTCACCTTAGGGTCATACGACCGGCACGCTGCTCAACCCGAGATCGTAAATAGCAGCTGCCGGTCCAACCGCGATCGGATCCAGGCACGAAGTAGATTAAAATGCGGGTGTTGTTTGATGGCAAGGACGAGCAAGCCGATTTACCAAGGTACCAGCGAGGGATCTCTCAGCGGATCACCTGCCAAGGCCTGGCTGAAAGCTATCGCGCTGACATCGCCCATTGACAGTAATCCGCGCCGCCTACTGGCAGATGTAGTGGAAGATTGGTCAAACAAACACCCAGAGCAACCCGCGCTGATCTCGGCCAGCGGGAACGTCAGCTATCGCGCATTGGCCGACCGTATTAATCGCTACGCACTCTGGGCGCTCTCCGTCGGGATCAATCCCGGAGACAGGGTTTGCCTAATCATGCCGACCAGGTCTGATTATATCGCGGCGTGGCTTGGGATCAGCCGTGTAGGCGGCATTGTGGCGCTAATCAACACGAATTTAGTCGGACAATCGCTTGCGCATTGCATCAATATCGTCGGTGCCGATCATATCATCATCGAGCATGAACTTGAGCACAAACTAGAAGCGGCGGCTTCGCACATTACGGGCACTGCGCAGGTGTGGCGCGCGGGCGGCAGCGCGGAAAAACTCCGCATTGATGACGCGCTCGCCAAGTTTAACGATGGACCCCCATCGCCGGCCGAACGTCGCGATATCACAGTCAGCGATGGCGCGCTCTTGATCTTCACTTCCGGTACGACCGGACTTCCAAAGGCTGCAAACGTCAGTCATGGGCGAGTTCTCAGCTGGAGCGGTTGGTTTGCTGGATTGATGGATGCAAAGCCAGGCGACCGTCTGTACGACTGTTTACCCTTGTTCCACTCGGTAGGCGGTATTGTCGCGCCTTGCAGTATGTTGTTCGCCGGGGCATCCGTAGTTCTGACCGAAAAATTCTCGGCTAGCAGCTTTTGGCAGGACATCGTGCGCTTCGATTGCACGATTTTCCAATATATCGGCGAGCTGTGCCGCTATCTTTTAAAGACGCCCCATTCCGAATTCGAGCGAAGACACCGCTTGAGGCTTGCCTGCGGAAACGGCCTGCGGGGCGATATCTGGGAGGACTTTCAGGCGCGCTTCTCGATCCCGCAGATACTTGAGTTCTACGCAGCCACTGAGGGAAATTTCTCGCTCTTTAACGTTGAGGGAAAGGTCGGCGCCCTGGGAAAAATTCCGCCGCTGCTCGCGCACCGTTTCCCGGCTTCAATTGTGAAGGTGGACGCAGAGCAGGGCGTGCCACTCCGAGACCATCGCGGTCTATGTATCGCTTGTGCGCCCGGCGAGGTCGGCGAGGCGATAGGTCGCATCGGCACCGCAAAGGCAGGTGGCGGTCGTTTCGAAGGCTATACGGATGCTCGCGAAACCGAGAAGAAGATTTTGCGCGATGTCTTCGAAACAGGGGATAGCTGGTACCGTACCGGCGATCTGATGCGGCTCGACGCTCAAGGTCATTTTCATTTCGTTGACAGGATTGGCGACACCTTTCGTTGGAAGGGCGAAAACGTCGCAACCAGTGAGGTGAATGACGCGATCCGGGATTGTGCGGGCGTCATCGATGCCGTTACCTACAGCGTGCTCGTTCCCGGCGCAGACGGTCGCGCCGGCATGGGAGCAATTGTCGTCGACGATTGCTTTGAGTTTGGCGCGTTCGCCGATCATCTGGTCAGCCGGCTTCCATCTTACGCGCATCCACTATTCTTACGTCTCGGACGCACCCTCGACACCACTGAGACTTTCAAGCTGAAAAAACAGCAATTGATGCGTGAGGGATTTGATCCCGCTCTCGTAGGGGAACCGCTTTATTTCAGGGATCCTGAGCGGGATGCGTATCGTCCGCTTGACCCGGCGAGTTTTTCCGAAATCGTATCTGGAGCGATCCGCTTCTAGGTCGCTTAGGAAGATTTCTAGCGGTTTTTTTTCGGCGAGCAAGAGTTTAAAGGGTCTGGCGCTATCAGTTTAACATATCCTATATTGAGGGCTGCCTTAACAATTTCGGTTTGATGAATATGGATTAGTTTTATGTCCACTCGATCGAAGATTATGGCGGCGATAAAGCGGATTGCCAAAGAGCAGAACATCAGCCTGCCCAGGCTCGATGACGATCTTTCGCTCAATGAGACGGGCCTTGACTCTCTTGCGTTTGCGATACTGGTCGCGCGGCTCGAGGATGATCTCGGCATTGACCCGTTTACCATCTCGGAGAACGCGATGGCTCTTTTGACCATTGGCGATCTCGTCCGGGCTTACAAGAATGTTCACGCCTGAAAGCGTCGGGCTGCGCGACTATCTCAGCCCGGATTCGAGGGGCCGCACAATTTCGGACGCTCACCACGAGCTGTCGCTGAGCGAGAGTTATCGGACGACGTGCGTAACCACTGGTGTCCAGCAACTGGCGGGCCGCTCTGTTCTACTGGCTGTGTCGGGACAGTTGCTGTCGGCGCTTGCGATGATTGAAATCGATGGTGTGGTGAGGCGGATGCTGCTGTGTCCACCCGACATCAATCCAAACCTCATTGAAAATTTGATCAAGGAAGCCGAGATCGATGCCATCGTGACCGACGAACCACAGCGCTGGTCGGAAGCCGGAATCAACGTTCTTACCGTCCACTTCCCCGAGCCGACAGATGTAAGGCAAAAGACCGAGCGCGCCACAGATTGGTTGATGCTGACTTCGGGCACTTCTGGTGCGCCGAAGATCGTAAGTCATACCTTGGACGGACTTTGTGGCGCGATCCACGTGGATGGTACGTCGCAGGGCACAGCGCCCGTATGGGCAACGTTCTACGACATCCGCCGCTACGGCGGTTTGCAGATCTTTCTGCGTGCAGTCATCGGTGGTGGCTCGATGGTTCTGTCGGAACCGGGTGAGCCGTTGACCGATTATGTCGCCCGGCTAGTTGCCCGCGGTGTCACGCACATTTCCGGAACGCCGTCGCACTGGCGAAAGTTCTTGATGAGCGGATCCGTATCGCATTTTTCGCCCAGCTACGTTCGCCTTTCAGGCGAAATCGCGAACCAGGCAGTGCTCGATGGACTGGCACAAGCCTTTCCGAGCGCTTCCGTCGGCCACGCCTATGCATCGACAGAGGCGGGTGTCGGCTTCGCCGTGACCGATGGCCGCGAGGGATTTCCGGCTAGTCTTATTGGCCAGCACAGCAACGGCGTGGAGATGAAGGTCGTCGATGGATCGCTGCATATACGCTCCAAGCGCACCGCACAGGCCTATATCGGTAGGGACGTAGCGGCGCTGATGGACTCGGATGGATTTGTTGACACCGGCGATATGGTCGAGTTGCGCGGTGAACGCTACTATTTTGTCGGGAGGCGTGGTGGAATCATCAATATCGGTGGATTGAAGGTTCACCCCGAGGAAATCGAAGCCGTGATAAACCGCCATCCGGCTGTGCGAATGTCGCGCGCCAAGTCACGCCGCAGCCCGATCACAGGTTCAATTGTGGTCGCCGACATTGTTCTCGCCGCGAACGGCATTGGCCGCGAGAGGAAAATTCGCGACGAAATCATCAGTGATTGCCGCGACCAGCTCGCCCCCTACAAAGTGCCCGTGGTGATCAGTTTCGTGGAAACACTCGACGTGACCCCGGCTGGGAAGCTCGCGAGAATCTGATGCGTGAAATCGACACCGCTGGAGGCTGCAGCTCACAGCATTTACGGGTTGTTTGTCTCCTTTATCGGCCATCGCTGATAATGACCGTATACGAGCCGGTCACTACCGTGGCTCACCTGCCGCCGGTCGTCCAATACTTGCATAGGTGAAGCCATATTTCGCCATTTCGTCCGGGCGATAGACGTTTCGTAAATCGACGATAACCGGTTGAGCCATATCCCTTTTCAGCCGACCCATATCAAGAGCGCGGAACTGCTCCCATTCGGTTACAATGACAAGCGCGTCTGCCTTGGCTGCACAGCTGTAGGGGCTGTCGCAATAGGTAACATCGGGCAATTCAAGTTTGGCCTGCTTCATGCTGACCGGGTCGTAAGCTTGCACCTTTGCACCGAGATCCTGCAACGCCGTGATCAGTGGGATCGATGGCGCTTCACGCATGTCGTCGGTATTCGGTTTGAAGGCCAGACCAAGCACTCCGATCGTCCTGTTGCGCAGATTACCACCGAGTACCGCAGCGACCTTACGGGCCATTGCGCGTTTACGGGCATCATTGACAGCGAGCACGGCCTCCACGATACGCAATGGCGCGGCGTGATCCTCGGCAGTCTTTACCAGCGCGCGGGTATCTTTCGGGAAGCAGGAGCCGCCGAAGCCCGGGCCGGCATGGAGAAACTTGCTTCCGATCCGATTGTCTAGTCCTATTCCACGCGCAACTTCCTGCACGTCGGCGCCCACGCGCTCGGCGAGGTCTGCAATCTCGTTGATAAAGGTGATCTTGGTAGCGAGGAACGCGTTGGCGGCGTATTTGATCAATTCGGCGGTACGCCGGCCGGTGAACATGATCGGCGCCTGGTTGAGATAAAGTGGACGATAGATCTCCGTGATCACCTTGCGCGCGCGCTCGTCCTCGGTGCCGACTACAATGCGATCAGGATGTTTGAAGTCCCGGATCGCGGCGCCCTCACGTAGAAATTCCGGGTTGGAAGCGACGACGACGTCGGCCTGTGGATTGGTCTCGGAGATGATGCGCTCGACGTCATCACCGGTTCCCACAGGTACTGTCGATTTGGTTATAACAACCGTGAAGCCTTGCAAATTCTCGGCGATCTCGCGGGCCGCGGCGTGGACATAACTCAAGTCTGCGTGGCCATCACCTCGCCGCGACGGCGTGCCCACCGCAATGAATACCGCGTCGGCCTGAGCGACTGCATCCTTGAGATCGATACTGAAATCGAGTCTTCCCGCCGCGACGTTATTTGATACCAGCTGGTCAAGGCCAGGCTCGTAAATCGGAATCTTACCCCCTTGGAGGGCGGCAATCTTTCCAGCATCCTTATCGATGCAAGTGACTTGATGACCAAAGTCCGCAAAGCAGGCGCCGGAAACCAGTCCGACATACCCCGTTCCAATCATGACGATGCGCATAGCTTCCTGAGGGCTTGAGATCTTTTAAATGCGGGGTCTTCTAACAGTTTATTTAATAGCCTGACTAGAGGTGGTCGGCCGATATGGTTACGCGGTAGCTTGACAGCTAAGTGAGCTCTTCCGCAGGTTGGTCGCCCAGCGAGCTCTTGGACAAGTTCATGCCGTTCTAGAGGATTTCAGGCCCTACGGTCGGCTTGACAACGCCTTCAGGCGCGGCGGGCCACCGGCTGTTGCTCTTAGTCTTGGCGCGGGGTCTATTATTTAATCACGTTCGCAAGCCCGACCATCTCGTCGGCTGCTTAGGCTGGATACCTGCACCCGACCCATTTAAATGCAAATCCAACACGTGCCGCCCGATTTTAGCTTAAACGTCAAGGCAGTCGCTGTCTGGAGGCACGGGGCAGGCGCATCACTTGGACCGCGTTTTCACCGAACCACCATGACCTTGCAATACTCTGATGCAGGTGTGAGCGGCGACCAGCTAAATACCCTTGCTCCCGCTAAGGGCCCCAATACAAGGGGGAAAGTCAAGGTGTCCCACGAAAGCACCAAGGTACCCGTGGGAAATACCGAAATGAGGGTCGAGACTGACGCATTGTTCGCGTTGTACACAAAGCAAACGTCAGTTCCTGTGTGATGAAAGTTGGGAACAATACGCGTATGAACGTTCGATAAACTGTTCGTCTTCCTAACGGCAGCCTGTGCTGCGCCACCTAAGGCAAATGTCGTGGCAAGCACGAACGCAGAAATCCCAATGCTCAATTTTCCGAACATTTCGTTCCTCTCAAGAATGTGCCCACCTACCCATACCTCTCAATAAACGCGCTCACAATATCCAAGCGTGGGTTTTCTCGCCGTCGGTGCTTCGAAGCGCACCCTGCAAAAACGAGAACCTGGCCTACGATCGTTCTGCAGCTCCTGACGGGCTCACTAATTCTTCTCCCATGGAGCATCCGTCAGCATGCCGACGTGAAGGTCCGGCGACTGTTGCAGCGCAACTTGAAAATTGGAGTTGGCGCCCGGCTCGCTGCTCGACTAATCTTGAATGCAACGTCGGCCCGAGTTCGGCGAGTTGGAGGGGGGATAAGCTTCAGCGCTCATCCGCGGTCACCTTGCCTAATTCGGCAGGCTTCCCGGTGCCAACGCTGCCGCCAAGTTTCGTCGTTCGCAGAGTGGACGTGATCGCGTACGTAGCGACTCGTTTCGTTAGCTGAAAGCTACCCTGCCGGTTCGGAGGAAAGTCGCCGTTCGAGCGCTGCTATTGTTTCTTTCAGATTGTCGCGGCGCGCTGTCATCACCCGGGCCAGGATCGGATAGGCGGGAAGGTGATTTGACATGCCGTCACGCTCCTGTTCCGTGGAAATGTGGCTGTCGAGGATTCGCACCACACGATCGAGATCGCTGATTAGCGCCTTGAGTTTTGCTGCCTCGTTGAGCGCGGCATCGTTAGGGCTTCCGAAATGGTACTGATGTTTCATTTGTGCGTTCCCGCGGTCCCGTTCTGGGACGTAAATCCGTCCAGACTTACTTTAAGCCTCGGGGATCGCAAGAACCTTGCCAGATTCAGGGCAGGTCTGGCCGGAAAGTAAATCGCTGTGCCGCGTTCTGCCTATGCCAGAACGATGACTCTCGGGGGCGGGTTTTCCGTTACCAAGCCGTTTCAAACCTTTTCGGTTACCGGAGGGTCGGTTTACCAAGTTCTCACCACTAGCAGGTAATCTGAAGGGAAGAATTCGCCCGTAACGCCGTACAAACTCACTGAATAGGCGCCGCGCCAAATGGATGACCGAAGATCCAACGGTAGAACGAGAACCTCCAAGGCTGCATCGATATTCTTTGGCAGGCAAGCGAGCGAGCACTCGTGCGATGTCGAAGTCACAGATCTCACAAACGGCGGTGCCGGTATATACAAGCAAGGATTGGCAATTCTACCATTGACCTTCGAGTTGTCCTTTGACAACTTGCGGCGCACTTGTCGCATGGTCTGGCGCAGGGGCAATTTTTTCGGCGTAACATTTGAAGACCAAAGTTCGCCGACTATCAGTGAAGCAGAAGTTCGAGGAAGCGAGGCCACTATCGAGGGGCCTGCGTTCTCCCTGTTGGCTGATCCGCCGCAGCTAGCACACCCTGATGACGCCGAAGCGTTGACGGAATTCGCGTCTCAGATCGCAGAGCGAAATGACGATGGACGGTCGGACGTCCGTTTTACAGTCGGGGTCGCCGTTGCGCTTGGGCTGCCAGTGCTCATCAGCCTCGGAGCCTATATCGCAACGACGAAGGTTCTAGGGGCGGGCTAACGGCTAGCCTGCACAATTAGCGGCGCTCCGCAAGCGCGGAGTCAACTGGGTCTTTTCTGGTCTTGTTCGTCAACCCACGTGACTGCTTCAGCACGAGATGATGGACGAAAACCTAAGTAAGTCGGATTTTTTCGAGCCCGTCCAATAGCGGAGGGTCTGTTGGACTCGCACGCAAGCCGTTCAGCCATCTCGACTCGTTGGCGAAGACGCTGTAGCTCGGCATATCGCTTCGAAATTTCATTTACCGGTTTCATGTCATGCGCCGTGGGTCCGCTTACAGGAGATATAGTCGGCTTGGAAAACACGATGTCTGAATGCTGCCGCACGAAAAGGTCTCTCAGGGCGCCCACCGTCCCACGTGAATTGCCGCAATCGCCGCAAGACACCATCGCCTCTCGTGTCGCCTTCAGCGGCTCTTCGATTCTAATTGATAGGCACCCGCAATTGGTACAAACGATCTGAAAGCCAACTTCATGATTCATGGAAAAAAGCTCCTGTTCAAAAAAGTAAACTTCCTCCTCCCCTAGATTTTGTTTGTAACAGTCTCTCAAGCGCTTGTTGCGATGAAATGACAACTAGGTAAATTTCACGCCGGATTGGAATCTTTCGCGGTTGTGATTAGAGCCACGATCTGAAAATTCCGGCAATCAATTCAGACCTTCTGGCACTTACAATAGTGCGCCGTACCCGCTTCGTCGCGGTGAATTTCTCATCCACCGGCATAAAGCTTGATCAGCTCAAGCCTGCGCTTTAGGCATCCAGAGATTTTTATTTTGGAGAATCGCAAAAGGGCGTTACGAACGACTTGCAGGCTACTGAGGCCAGTCGGGATCGCGAGCTAAGTGGATTGCGCAACTCACCGGTATGACTGATATCGTGATCTCAAGCTGTCTACTAGCTTGTCCCAGCCGTGAGGAGAGCCCCATGATTTTGGTGACCGGCGGCGCCGGATATATCGGGTCTCATACCTGTGTCGAGCTTCTTGATGCCGGCAAGGAGGTCGTGGTCCTCGATAACTTTGCCAACA
>Ga0208193_1001049_pt1 | contig 12627 bp, 6 predicted proteins | sample June2015DPH_17_2_FD_184716 | JGI IMG/M metagenome (GOLD analysis project Ga0208193, IMG submission 184716) | Peatland microbial communities from SPRUCE experiment site at the Marcell Experimental Forest, Minnesota, USA - June2015DPH_17_10... | ecosystem: Environmental > Terrestrial > Soil >...
CGACCGCATCCAGTTCACTGCGCCCAACAATGAGATGAAGATAGCGAACCGTGAATTGGGAACCGTGGAAGGAATCGCGCAGGATGGCACGATGCGATTGAAGCTGGACAACGAGCGCAGCATGAGCTTCGATCCGCAACGGCACCCTCATCTGGATCACGGCTATGCCGTGACCAGCTACTCCAGTCAGGGGCAGACCGCAGACCGTGTGCTCATCAATATAGATACGGAGCTTGGCGCAAAAGACCTGCTCAACAATCGCATGGCCTATGTCTCTGTCTCACGCGGCGCTCACGATGCACAGATTTTCACGAACGACCGAGAAAAGCTCCCGCAAGCGTTGGGCCATGATGTTTCACACCAGAGCGCCCATACACCGGAGCGAAAGCCGCCGCAGCCTGAGATCGCCCAGACTCCGAAGCAGGAGAAGAGTCAAGGCATGGACATTGGATTGAGCCTCTGAATCTGGCCACGGATGCCGTGGTATCCTCTCTCGGCTCTTTGAAGCGAAGCGGAAAAACACATTGCCCAAACAGAAGAGAAAAGCGGCAAAATTTACACATAAACTTGCACAGTTCACAATTTATCGAAAGCAACTTCTTATATATCAGTAATTTATCGGCAGACACAGCGGACTTAAAATCCGCAGCTCCTTACCAGAGCGTGGGGGTTCAAGTCCCCCTCCGGGCACCAGCCTATTAAGGCTTCTTCTCTATATTGAGCAGGACCAACGAATTCGGGCTCAGGTCTAGAGTGAGAGCACCGTCACGTAGAGCGAGGCGTTCAGGAGAACCAAAGGCAGTTTCGCGATTTAGCTGCTGAGCCTGAAAACGTGTTGGGAATACGGGACTTCCCATTGCGGTATACGGCTTCAACACGTTGCCGTGGTCTTCGTCCACGCGTTGAAGTGAAATGGCTGCACTCTTCGCAACACCGTTGATGTGTAGTGTGTAACGGCGGGAAGCGGCTGTCTCGTCGACCGCGGCGAGGTTCCAGAGCGCGATTTCGAGAGAGCCATCCGGCAGTCGCGTGACGATTATGTTGCGCGAAGAGTTAGCGAGGCGCTCGGTTCCAAGATGGTGGAGCAGAGCGAAGTCGTAGAAGCTCGGTTTGTTGATGCCGCCTGTTGCGCGAAGGCCGAACTGACCTTGAAACGATCTGGGCGCTGGACCGCCCTCTTCGAAGACATCGGAGAACGTCCAGAACGATAAGTAGTCGACATGTCCGTCGCAGGTGCGAATGGCTTCAGCGAGCGCGGGGCCGACATAGGGCGTATCGCGCCGTTCATGATCTCCGGGAACATTCCACTCGGTCCAGAGCAATGGAAGATGCGGCATGGTAGAGGCATCAATTTGACGGCGTACCTTTGCGACTGCCGCGCACGTTCGGTCTTCCTGCGGAATGACCTCGTCTGTGCCGAGCAGCCGTTGGACGGGCTCGTCATCGTATGCGTGGGATGAGACGAAATCAACCGGAACGTGGTTGGTTGCGGCAAAGCTGAGAAACTCCGGAATCCACGCGGCCGCGGCGGTAGCTGGACCGCCAATTCGAAGACGTGGACTGACGGATTTCAACGCTCGTGCCGTGTGCGCGTAGAGATCGAAATAAGAATCGCGGCGAGGAATTCCTCCCCAGAAATCGATGTTGGGTTCATTCCACACTTCGAAGTACCATTGCGCGACTTCATCGATGCTGTAGCGATCGACGAGGTTTTGTGCGAACGCTCGGATCAGGTTATCCCAGCGCTCCATGCTCTTGGGGGGAGATACGTTTTGCTTGTACCAGAACGGATGAAGAGCATCGGGATTGAAGGCGAGCTTTTTAGGCATGAAGCTTATCTCGACGACAGGGCGCACTCCCTGGGCCAGCAGACTGTCGTAGATCTCGTCGACATAGGTGAAGTTGTAGACGGGATTACCGTGCTCGTCTTCGTTGTAGACGCCTAGCTCATCGTGCAGGATCGCGTGGAAACGAAGGTACTGCACATCCGTGATGGCTTTTACTGCGGTGAGATCGTTCTGGTAGCTCTGACGGAGAACGAGCGCAGCGCGGCCTGAGCCGAACATCTTCTCCCAGAAGTGCGGGAATGGCGTGCTTTGGGCCTGCGCGTCGATTTCGATCATCTCCTGGGCGTGAACGAGCGGGGAGAGGGAGAGGACAAGGCCCAGGAGCGAGAGTTGCAATGGACGAAGTCTGGACATGAGAACCTGATCGAGCTTGTTGTGGTGAAAACGTGGTTACGTTGTGGTTTTTTGGTGGTAAAACGTGGTAATTTTATGGCCTTAACGTGGTGCGGAGTCAGGACTGGAGCGGGTTTTGTCGTTTTTGTCCGTGAAAAATATTGATACGGTATGTGCACTGGAAATGAGGGGTCAATCTTGGCCCGATTTTGTCAAGTGTGGGAGATGCGTCGAGTCGAAGCTTCGGCAAACTTTTCGACGTTCTTCAATTCGCGCCTTGGATTTCATCAGTGAAGGGAAGGGGGCGGTGGCGAGGCGTCCTCTTTTGCTGGGTTGAGACTTTGTTTCAACTTCGGTTAGAAGCTGAAGCGGGCTTGAAAGTCGATCGTTCTTGATCCTAGAGCGCTGGACGCCTGACTGAGGTTGGAGTTTGCGATATTGGTCGAAAGGCTGCTTGGGTTGATGTTCAATAAATTAAGAGCGTTAAGCATGTTGGCCTTGATTTCGATCCTGGCGCCCTCTCCAAGCACCGGCATCTTGGGCAAGCCAAATGATTTGGCAATATTTAGATCGAGATCACGATAGTCGGGGCCGCCAAAGGAGTTGCGGATGAGTCCGGGCGGAGGGATGAAGTTGGTTGTGGCCTGTCCGGGAAGGTCGGTAATCGCATTCGCGTAGTTCGGGAACATGAAGTAGTTGTTGATGAATTGATCATTGTTTACACCTGTATTGGCAGTTCCCGGGTTAGGAAAATTGTTTCCTGTTTTGAAGGCATTGTTGCTGGTGCTGTTGCGAGCTGCTACAAGGGAGTAGGGACGCAGGTTCTGGAATCCGTAGTTGCAGGTAAAGCAATAGATCTGATGTGGCGCGTTATAGACCGGGGTCCACCCATAGCCTGAGTGAACGCTGAATATGCCGCTGAGCGACCATCCACCGACGATCTTCTCTACCCAGTTATGACTGCCGCGAAAGATGACCGGCTGCCAGATGCCAAAGATCTTGAGAGACTGATTGATGTCGAAATCCGACCGCCCATAAGAGTAGCGGGTGTTGTAAAGGTAAGGGTCGAACGAATAGGGGCCGGAGTCGGTATCCATGCTGCGGCCCCAGGCATATTGCGCTTCCGCGGAGAAGGTGTGCGAGAACTGATGCTTGAGTCCGGCGAGCAACATATTGTTGTTGGATTTACCGAAGCTGCCGAAGGTGCCGATGCCATTTATTAGAGGGTTCAGCGGCGCGCCCTCAATGACTCCGAGAGCGTTTGCGTTGTAGTTGTACAAGGAGTGATGACCGGAACTGCCTATGTAGCCTAGAGTCATAACCAACTGATGACCTAAATCCAGCTGCATGTCGAGTGAGTAATGATACTGGTACTCAGTGGGCAACTTACCGGGGCCGGGCAGCGCGCTGAGGTTTGCGCTCCCGGCGGTGGGCAGGCCGGCTGAGTTAAACGTGGTAATCGTGCTTGGGTTCGCCGGAAAGCCATTGATATTGGTTGGACTGCTCGAGACCGCGTAGAGGATATTTGGATTGATCTGGGTGGGACTTTTACTACTGCCCGGAACAGAGCTGGTTCCCGGCGGATTGCCGTCATTCGCGTTGGTGTTTGCGATCTGCCCCTGGTTATAGTTCAGGCCGAAACCGCCGCGGAACACGATTTTGCCTTCGGCAGCAGTTGGGCTCCAGTTGAAGCCGAGCTGCGGGCCAAAGTTGAGCTTTTGCGCGTCCCACGCGCCGATTCGCGTACGTATTGTGATGCCGGTTAAGAGGCTTGATGCAGTGCCAAAGGTGAGTACGCCCATGTTGTTGTCCTTATCCGTGAGCGGCCCGAAGTAGGAGTAGCGGAGGCCTGCGCTCAAAGTAAGGTTGGGACGGGCTTTCCAGTCGTCCTGAAAGAAGACGCCGAACAAGTTCTGACGGTTATCGTTGCGGAAGCCGCCGGGAAAACCGGTGGTTGCCTGGAATGGACCGCCTTCCCCCTGAGGGGCATCATTCAGGAAGTCCCAGATGTTGTAGAAGCTGTAATTCGGCACCCCGATTGGATCATTCAGATAGTAGAGCCGGGTAAAATCGAATCCGAATTTCATCGTTTGCGAGTGCAGTACTTTGGTGGCAACGTCCTTGTAGCCGTAGGTCCATTGGTTCAGATGAGCAGGGCCCGACGCGCCGAGGTTTTCCAAGGTGATACTTCCAATCTCCTGTATCTGGTCCTGGGGCAGGCCGAAGGGGGCCTGAGGGTTGCTCGTAATCTCGTTGTAGCGCCAGCCCGCCGCGTTGGCGCGGGCTTCGTTCAGGAAGGTCGGCGAAAAGGTGTGGTTCCAGATGACCGAGAAGGCGTCGTTAGTCTGCGAGTGATTGAAGAGCTGATAACCCAGTCCGCCCCGAAGCATGGATGTGCTGGTTGGAACCCAATAGATCGCGAAACTGGCATGGTCCTTGCCGGTTATATCGGCATCGAGGCGTCCGTTGTACTGTTTGAAATCGTCGTTCGTTGGATTGGATATGGCATACAGGGTGATATCCGGAGTGTTTGAGAGGCCACTGCCGACGCCGGGATTGTTGGCGTTCACCCAGGTAAGGTCCTGCTTGCCAAGCCCGGTGGTCAGCGGCGAACCAATGTTCAAGCCTTGACCCGCGATGGTACGGCAGTTGACACCTTCATTGAGGCCGGCGAGCGCGCAGTTTGTCGATGCAATCGGGGTGCCAGAGACTGCCGCCCCCTTGAAGTTGAGGAAGGTGGAAGAGATGCTATTTGGAGGGGCCAATTGCATAAACGCCGAGGTCGGGAACCATTGGTTGCTGGTCGCCTGTATGGTCTGGCTTTGTCCCTCGTAGGCGAAGAAGGCAAAGATTCTGTCCTTCCAGATCGGCCCTCCGATGCTTCCACCCAGTTGGTTATAGCGGTCTGTGTCCCGGAGCAGGCCACGCGCGCTGGGTGTCAGCTTGGCTCCGGTGGTTGGATTGATCGACTGCACCGACTGTGGGCCGTTCCAACGTTGATAAGCATTCAGTCCAGGACGAACGATCTGGATGAAAAAGCTGCCGTGAAGATTGTTGGTTCCGCTCTTGGAGGTAATTTCGGTCAATGCTCCCGAGAAGCGGCCATTTTCAGCGTCGTAGGCATTGGTGACGATTTTAACGTTGGCGACGGAATCCTGAGTGGGGGTGACGACCGTCGATCCGCCCCAGACGGCACTCACGGTGCTGATGCCGTCGATGCTGTAGCCGTTGGTTTCAAACTGGCCGCCGTTGGCGTTGGCCGAAGCGCCATTTTCCGACGCAAAGATACTGCTCGAATGTCCTAAATTGCCGCCTCCGCCTGACGAGGCGTTGGTCTGCGTGCCTGGAGCCTGGAATCCGCCGCCTCCGGCAACCTGCGCTCCCGTGGCCAGAACTCCGGGCGCCAACTGAATGAGTTGGGTCACGTCGCGTTGATAGACCGGAATATGTTGGATCTCATTGTCTGAAATTGTTTGCCCGGTGGTTGCTGTCTCGGTATCCAGGGCTGGCGAAAGAGACGCGTCCACTGTAACGGTCGTCGACTCCACGCCAAGTGCAAGCTTCACATTTAGCGAGTTGGCCTGCTCGGGGATCAACTGCAGGTTGTCGAGGACTTGCTTCTGGAAACCAGCCTTCTCAACGGTTAATGAGAAGCCGTCTGCTGAAAGAGCGTTGAAGTTGAAGATGCCGGTTTCATTGCTCGTTCTTACCACCGTCTCGTTGGTCGACAGGTTCTTGAGCGTAAGGGTTGCTCCAGGGACGACTGCTCCTTCCGGATCGGTCACAACGCCCTGGATTGAAGTGCGAAACTGCGCATGCAATTGTGGAGAACCGACGAGAAATGCCAAGAGAACTACGCCAACGCGCCCAAGTTGACGAAGAAAAAAGAAATTGCCGGATGGTTTCTTGGAGAAATAGATATACATCGAGCCTCCCTGGATAAACACAGTTCATCAACAGATTAGGAAGCAAACGTATCAGCCGCCTGACACTATGCGCTCTTCACAAAGAAGATGTCAACTTAGGCCCTACGTTGAGATGCCCTGAAATTGGGGTGAGTTGGCCGGATCTGTAGCGCCAATCTCTTGACTTCTCTTGGTACCTCGTCGAGATCGATGAGGTGATGCATACTTTGAAGCCGGGCGATTCCATTCTCGATTCGCGCGGCGTCTTATGTCTTTGTCGGCAAGGGGCGGGCCGACTGCTAATAACCTATGCACCCGCCGGAAAGATCGAAGCATGGTTCGATTCGCAAGCCAGGGATCAGGAACTGCTTCGAACATTTCTATTACCCCAAACAACGATCCGGGAACTACGTTCGTTGTACCGCTATCCAAGTGGAGTTATCCAAAAGTAATCGTCGATGCTTTGCTGGTAAAGGCCCTACGGGTCGTTCCTTCACTTTAAAGTGCGGCTAAACGATCGATTCTCCACCCTTTGATGGATGGTGATTCTGTGTGAAGCGCGTAGGATCGCTCCGGAATGGAAGAGCGCAGGCAGATGGGGTTGGCAGCGACGATCGCCGTAGTGACGGGCGAGTCTATTGCGCTTGGAATCTTTCTGACGCCGGCGGCGATGGCGAGATCGCTGGGGTCTCCAACACAGCGTTCGTGGCGGTATGTCGATGGCCTGAGAACGAGTCAGCCACGTGATGAGGCGATGTATCGCGAGCGGGGCAAATGGCTTGCTCGCGAGGGGTACATCAATGTCAGCAAGGAATATCTACCCGCGCAAACAGCGCGATAAAAAGGAGCCTAAAATGCCACACATCTCACTACCTGAAGGAGTGCCGGGGATCATCAGCGGATTTGCTTTTCGGCCCGAGACGGCGAAGCCTATGCGCGAGCTGGCACACGTTTTGCTGCATGGACCAAATTCGTTGAGTCCCGGAGAACGCGAGCTGATTGCGACGTATGTCTCGAGCAGGAACGATTGCTACTTTTGCCAGACGAGCCATGGAGCGGCGGCCGCAGCGCATCTGGCAAAGGATTGGGGGCTTGTCGACCAGGTGAAGCGGGACTTTCAGACGGCAGATGTCTCGGAGAAGCTGAAGGCGCTGCTAACGATTGCGGGCAGAGTACAGGAGAGCGGCAAGCGCGTGACGGCCGAGGATGTTGCGCGTGCGCGAGAGCTGGGCGCGACTGATGTGGAGATTCACGATACGGTGTTGATCGCCGCTGCCTTCTGCATGTTCAACCGGTATGTCGATGGACTTGCGACCTGGCAACCTGAAGATCCAACGATGTATGCCAAGATGGGGGAGCGACTCGCGAGCCAAGGCTATTTGATACCGTCCGCATAATGCGGAATAGAGGGGAATCTTTATGAATCTACCTGCAAGATCCCAACCTTCGGGGACTTAAGGTGATTGTGCCATCGATAGTTCTACCGTCACGGCGCGGTAGCCGAGACGAGGGCATAAAACGGTAGTTTCAGAACTCCGCCGGATCCCTGGCTTAGCGTGTTCAATTTCAGGTGAGCGATCATGCGATCAGTCTGTGCTGCTGAATCTTGTAGAGCAGAGTGCGATAACTGATATTCAGATTTGCTGCGGCTTTTCTCCGATTCCACCCTGAAGCTGACAATGCGTTCTGAAGTATGCGGATTTCTGTCTCATTCTTGATTTCAGTTACCGCGTCTTTCATACCGACCGTAGCTAACGGTCTTTCTTTCGCTACCTCTATATGAGCGTCTTCCTTGGAAGTTAGTACTTTGGCTCGTGTCTTAGCTCGCAGATCATTGTAGGCCGAGTCCTCGTCGCGCAAAATGAGTGTGCGAGTAACGAAGTTACGCAATTCCCGAAGATTCCCTGGCCAGTGGTATTCCTGAGCCGCTTCAACGATCCGGGCGGAAGGAGCAAACTGCTGCTTGAGTTCCAACGCTCCCCTACGAAACATTTGATCCATGAGTAGAGGTATTTCCTCGCGACGTTCGCGAAGTGGCGGAACAGTTATGGTCAGGGTATTCAGACGGTAGTAAAGGTCTTCGCGAAAACGCTTTTCGGTGATTGCTTCTTGCATATTGATATTCGTGGCTGCCAGGACACGGACATCCACCCGAGAGGAAGAGCGGGCACCGAGCCGGCAGAAAGACCCATCCTGCAGAACGTGAAGTAATTTGGCTTGCATCTGCGGACTCATCTCGCCGATTTCGTCCAAGAGTAGAGTCCCCTTATCTGCCATTTCAAACATTCCCGGCTTGGACCTTGTTGCTCCAGTAAAAGCTCCAGCTTCGTAGCCGAAGAGTTCACTTTCAAGCAACTCTGTGGGCAGTGCGGCGCAGTTGATATTGAGAAGTTTTTTCTCCGCGCTCGCATAGTATTTGTGAAGCAGCATTGCCACGATTTCTTTGCCGACTCCACTTTCGCCGAGGATAAGTACGGGAATGTTAACCGGAGCAAGAGCGCGAACGTCCCTATAAAGCTGCATCATGATTGGCGATGCAGCCAAAAAGAAACGGTTATTGTCCAACTCTTCCATATGATAATGAGGCACATCCGTGGAGGGGTTGGATATACAGCTTGTCGGCGCAGCTGTCTCGAAACTTGGCGGGGCCGTTAATTTCTCTATGTCATGCCTCATAAGAGGCATGGACAGGATTGTCTTTATGTTCCATCTTGCGGCGTGGGTGTTCCACGATGTATCTCCCGCCTCGGACAAGATGCACAACTTTTCGCTGCTTATGTTTTGTAGAAGCGCCGTGGCGAAAAGGCTATCATTTGATCTGTTCTTCGCTGCATGAATCAGGATAGAACCTGCCATCAATCCCCTGTGCAATAGCTGGAGCGCCTCAAGCGCCGAGCCAACGCAGATGGCGGTGTGGCCTTCCGACTCAAGCGAACTGTTGATCAAATTGCATACGTCAGTGTCTTCACTAATTGCCAGGACTTTCACAGCGCCGATCATTTAGACACCTCAATACAGAATAAAAGGCAGGGATCAACAAAGTAACAGCGACGGAGCGAAGCAGAGCGCAAGAGGGTACTGACCAATATCTGCGAGCCATATGCTCTACCGATCCGATTGAAATACGACGAGACCCTTTAGGAAATCCAGAGAACCTTTGCAGAATCCGACTTGCATGGTCAATCGGGATTGACGAGGCAAGCAGTGAAAAAATGGAAATCAACCTGGAGCAAGAGCAATTCCGTTCCCTTCAAGTAACCACTCGGGTTAGGTTACCTGGCTTGTTTGATCGCCAAGCTCGAACCTATCTTCGGGGCTCTCGAAGTGCACAAAATTTATCGGCACCTCGGCAAAGTGTCAAACAAAAAAAGAGGAAGGGGTCTTCACACTTCTTTGCATAACTTTGCCAATAAGCCTATGTTGTTGAGGATAAAAAGAGAAAAATTTGGACCAAAGTCAATATTTTTCCCAAAATTGCCATTAATTGACAATTTTTGTTAACAAATTGCTCATATCCGATGAGTTACTAGCTTGGATTTTGGTAACTGTTACGTGCCCGTCTGTAAGGACGGTACAGTCCGATCGATCAGCTTGAACATTCGCAGCTAAACAGGTTCGTTTTTCTGGAGGAGCAGGTGTCACTAAGTTTTATGGCACTGCCACAGTTGCCTGATTGGAAAAAGCACTCTCTATTCCGTCTGTTCCTACTGCCGTAGTGGTATAGAAGTATGTTGTTCCGGAGAGTACGGAACTATCGGAATAACTTGTTGAGGTTATCAGTGCAGAATTACTCTTTGAGTAAGGGCCTCCGGAAACAGTGGAACGGTACACGTTATAGCCAGCGATCTGGGTTCCGGAGTCACTCCATGAAAGAGCCACAGAATGAGTAACGCCAGTCCCGGTAAACGGAATTACCAAGGTTCCGTTCGAAGCGTTGCTCGTGATTGTCAGGCTCCCCGAAGCGGAACCATTGGCTGCTGGGTTGAAGCTAACGGTTACTTGCACCGACTGATTAACTCCGATGGTGAACGGTGTTGCTAGTTGAGTAAGGCTGAATCCTGTTCCTGTCACTTCTACAGCAGAGATGGTTACGGACGCAGCTCCAGTGTTGGTGATCGTTGCGGTTTGGGACTGGGTACTGTTGATGGTCACATTCACGAAACTCAGCGTGCTGGTGCTGGGAGACAACGTTCCCTGCTGGGAAGTGACGCCGGTTCCCGCAAGCGAAACCGATAGGGGTTGAACGGATGATTGGTTGCTGGCAAAGGCTATGCTGCCGGTTGCAGTTCCGGTTGCGGTGGGCGTGAAGACAGTTGTAAAGCTTTGTGTCTGACCAGCAGCCAACGTAAATGGCGTCTGGAGTCCCGAGATGCTGAATGGTGGACCAGAAGACTGGGCGGAGCTGACGGTGACTGTTGTCGTGCAGTTGCTTGTGATGCTGGCCTGTGAAGAGATCATGAATCCAACAGTTGTATTTGTGAAAGCGATCGAGGCTGGAGTTCCCAACAGTTGGCAGGCATATGAGGTTGACAAAGCTGGAACCGTAATGGGCTGCCCATTTACGGTAATGTTCTGAGGGGTTGCCTGCTCCTCCACCTGCACTGTTTTGTACACACCAGGGAGTGGGTCTACGTTGCCAAAGGCTGCAGCGCCGACGACCATGCTAACGGTAGTGGTACCGGACGTGGCGGTGAAGGTTTGAGGAGTGGTCCAGGCTTCGGGACTGGGTGCGCCAACCCCTGCGTCGCACGGACCCGTGGTCTCCGCATAGGCGCAGGTGGACGCTACTTGGCCGAAACGAAGCGTAATCGATCCCGTGGCCGTGACGATCTGTTCCTCCTGCGCGTTTAGAGTGAACCATACTGGCGCGGATGAGGTTGACAACGCTGGGACCGTAACGGGTTGCCCATTTACGGTGATGTTCTGGGGTGTTGCCTGCTCCTCAACTTGTACTGTCTTGTACACACCAGGGAGTGGATCCACATTGCCAAAGGCTGCTGCGCCGACGACCATGCTAACGGTAGTGGTACTGGACGTGGCGGTGAAGGTTTGAGGAGTGGTCCAGGCTTCGGGGCTGGGGGCGCCAACCCCTGCGTCGCACGAGCCTGTGGTTTCCGCATAGGCGCAGGTTGATGCCACCTGGCCGAAGCGAAGAGTGATGAATTCGGTTGCTGTGACCGTCTGTCCCTCTTGCGCGTTTAAGGTGAACCATACTGGAGTGGGTGAGGCCGGCAACGCTGGGACCGTAATGGGCTGCCCATTTATGGTGATGTTCTGGGGCGTCGCCTGCTCCTCAACCTGCACCGTCTTGTATACGCCGGGAAGTGGATCAACATCGCCGAAGGCGGCTGCGCCTACAACTATGCTAACGGCGGCAGTACTGGACGTGGCGGTGAAGATTTGGGAAGTGGTCCAGGCCTCGGGACTAGGTGCACCAACCCCCGCGCTGCATGGGCCTGTGATCTCCGCATAGGCGCAGGTGGAAGCGACTTGGCCGAAGCGGAGACTGACGGATCCGGTTGCTGTGACCGTTTGTCCCTCTTGCGCGTTCAGGGTGAACCATACTGGTGTGGATGAGGTTTGGGATTGGCTTAGCGCGGGAGCAATAAAGGAAAGAAGCGTGAAGATAACGGACGAAAGCCTAAGCATCTGGTCTACCTATCCTGGCTGAACTTCTCTGATAACCAGAATGAGCAGGAGTTGAAACACCTGATGAGTCGGAAGCCGTTGTATCCCAGACTTTGTAGAAGTCCGGTATCGGTAAGTCGTCCGTCTCCCATGGAGAGGAGCAGGTTTACCCTTGGTTTACTGACTAACCAAAATTGGATATGAAAACTGTTCTAAGGATCGTTCGCAAATTGTACAACGTCAGCATCGAGGGTTTCTTGGATCTCACGTTAAATTTACCGAAGCTATGAGCTCAAGGGTCCATGTACTTCTCCCCAGTCCTTGCGCGGAGTGTTCCGATGAACTAAATTTCCGATGTGTCGAGGCCAGCATTTGCTGAGGAAACTCTTTGCTGTCAGTTGCATTGCGCAACTGTATGGCCAATTCTCCCTATTCTTCATGACCAATTTGTGGAATAGTGCAGTTTGGTGAAGGGTTCATATTCTGTTACTGTGAAGAAATAAGGCCATCCTCCCCACTCTCCTCGGCCTTATCAAGATGATTTTTACTGGTTTTTCTAAATTTTGACGACCTTGGGACTGGTACGCCGCCGAGCAGCTCGATCTGCTGGACAAGGCACCAGAATACTGCGCTGACGCAATGCTGTTCCTTTTTCTTTTTCTCTGCCTCTGATCCGTTCATGTTTGCAACGTGTTGAAGAGGTGATGTTGGTGTCAGATATCTACGCTATTTCTGTGTCTTCGGGCCAGGGTTTATTCACGGCTGCTAACCTTCGTAAGGGTGCGCTTTCAAAGCGGAGAGGGCATTGCATCCGATTTGGAACGAAAAATTTCCAATTTCACAGATTCAGTAAAGGTCTGCTATTTGTGATGGCGACCTGCTTGACGATACTAGCGTCAGGTTGCGGATCCGGG
>Ga0208193_1001050_pt1 | contig 12617 bp, 10 predicted proteins | sample June2015DPH_17_2_FD_184716 | JGI IMG/M metagenome (GOLD analysis project Ga0208193, IMG submission 184716) | Peatland microbial communities from SPRUCE experiment site at the Marcell Experimental Forest, Minnesota, USA - June2015DPH_17_10... | ecosystem: Environmental > Terrestrial > Soil >...
TCAACAACACAATCGGATACTCTCCAAGCCCAGACTCACTCGAACAGATCCGCGTTATCGCCTCGAACGCCAATGCTGAATTCGGCAATGTCAACGGCGGCGAAGTGCTCATGGTCATGAAGAGCGGCAGTAATAAATTCCACGGTAGCGCCTTCGGTTTTCTCTCCAACGACAATCTCAACGCCAACAGTTGGGCCAACGACCATGGAGGCGCCCCCAAGAACGCTTATACTCAGTCCACCTTCGGCGGAACCTTCGGCGGTCCTATTCTCAAAGACAAGCTTTTCTTTTTTATTGACTACGAGGCCTTTCGTTACCACCTGTCCGGCAATGGTTTCGCCAGCGTAGTACCCCAAGCCTTCCGCACTGGCGATTTGTCCGCCTTATCTCAGCAGGGGATCCAGTTGTACGATACTCAGACGCCCGGAATGCCTGCCTATGCGGCCAATCAGGTTCCCGTTGTCAACCCGGTGGCAAGTTTTCTCTTTGCCCATCCGGAGGTCTATCCTCTTCCGAATAATCCCAACACCCCGGATCCATTTGGAATATTCGACAACTACATCGGATCGATCAAAAGCTTTGCGACCAACGACCAGGGCGACGCTAAAGTCGACTGGCATCTTCACGACAAGGACGTAATCTCCGGTCGGTTTTCTCAAGGATATGCCGAGGATGCTACCGTCAAAAATCCCCTCCCCGTGCTGTTTCCCAGCGCCTCGAATTATCCGGATCACCTGGGGACCGTAAGTTGGACACGCACGTTTTCGCCGGCCATCGTGAACAACGCCCGTGCCTCATACGCGCGAATCCAATTCAACAGCGGCGTCACCATCGATCCTAGCGGCGTCTTCGGACTCAGCGGCAATTCGCTGGTCGGAATTCCTAGTAAACCCCAGATGGCCGCCGGATTCAGCCTGCAATCGTTTAGCAGCAACGGAAGCTTTGAGACCACCACTTCATCAGGCAACGGCCAACCCGATGGTGTCGGCGCAAACCCAACGCCTGAAGTCTTTGTCGACAATGTCTTCGAATATGCCGACAATCTCACCTGGCAACGCGGACGGCATCTGTTCAAGTTTGGCGCACAGTTTACCCGCTACCAACAGAACAGTTTCTATCCCGGCAACGACGGCGAACTGGGGGACTTTACCTATACCGGGCAATACTCGGTTTTGCCCGGCGCCACAGGATATCCCTTCGCAGACTTTCTCCTGGATCGCGTTTACGACGTCCAGATTGGCAACGTGACAGGACTGACGGGACAACGCCAGTGGCGCGATGGGGTCTTCGCACAAGACGACTTCAAGATAGGAAGCAATTTCACACTCAACCTCGGCGTTCGCTGGGAGTTTGATCAGCCCATCTTTGAAGTGAACAACAAGATGGCCAACGTCAACGAGACTACTAAGCAAATCGAGTATGCGGGCGTCGACGGCAATAGCCGCGCGCTGTATAACCCGACCTATACGCAGTTCCAGCCGCGCGTGGGGTTCGCGTATCAGCCGGCGCCGCGCTGGGTCATCCGCGGTGGTTATGGGATCACCAGCTATCTGGAAGGCATGGGAGCGAACCTTCGCCTGACCCAGAATCCCCCCTTCCACACCGATTTTGAACAGAAGGAAAATGTTCCGACTGCGGGCTCGGGAGGGACGCCCTATGCGACGACTTCCGGTTTTCCAACCGGACAGGCCCCGATCACAACGCTCTACGTCTGGCCGCAGAATCTTCAGCCGGCATCCACGCAGGAGGCCACGCTCACGACTCAATACGAACTGACTCGTACATCGACTCTGCAGGCCGGTTACGTGGGAATTCTCGGACACCATCTTACCAATCCGTACTGGGGCAATCAGCTTCCCGCTCCAGGAGCGCTTGCCCCTTATACCAACCTCGTCGGGCAGAACGGCGTGATTAAGATCAGCGCCACAAACTCGGCGAGTAACTATAACGGGCTGCAGGCGGTGTTCCGGCAGCATCTCGCGGCAGGTCTGGAACTGACGGCGAACTATACATATTCCAAGTCCCTTACCGACAGCTTCGGATACTACGGCGTCTCGAACATCAGCGGTCAGTATTACCAGCAGAATGCTTACGACATGGCGGCAGAATGGGGCCCATCGGGTTTCGATATCCGTCACGCTCTGAGCGTCTCCGGGGAATACGATCTGCCATTCGGCCTGGGGAAGCGATTCGGCGCGAACTGGAACCGGGCCGTTGATTCGGTCATCGGAGGTTGGAGGCTTTCCGGGTCCGACGTCAGCTATTCGGGCTTCCCGCTCACTGCCAGCTCGCCATCGAACTACTCAAATCTGGTTAACTCTGCCTCCGCCCGGCCGGAGCAGTTTCGGCCACTCCATGTCACTGGGCGCACTCAGGACCACTGGTTCGGGACCTCGCCAGGAGTTCTCGACGTTTGCTCTGCAGGTGTCGACGACGGGACTTGCGTCTTCGGCCAGCAGCCGCTGAATGACTTTGGCAACGTTCGCCCGATGTCGCTACGCGGGCCAGGCTATGAGCAGGTCGACATGTCCGTATTCAAAACATTTCCTGTGTGGAGAGAAGAGCATCTTGACTTCCGCGCGGACTTTTTCAATGCCTTCAACATCGCCAGCTATAACGCACCGGATAATACCGTGACCGACGCGAACTTCGGTGCTATTAGCGGTACCAACTCGACCGAACGGCATATCCAGTTGTCTCTTAAATATGCCTTCTAGCAAAAGCCGCGTAATCTGACCTTCTACTGCTTCGATGACTCTTCAAGCAAAGCGGCAGCCGATATCAGGCTGCCGCTCCGTTCTCGGCTTCTTCATGCTAAAGGCTGATTCGACGCAGATACCATGCCGCGCATCCTGCCAAAGGGCCGGAATGCGAAGTGCGAAGAACACGACCTAAAGGCAGATCGAGATTGCGCAGGCGTACCCGTCACCCTGAATGGGTCTCAGCGAGCCGGCAAAGGATTCCTCGTCTCTCGATGGATGACTTGGCAGATGGTCAGCTTGACCTAAGGCACCGAGAACATTGTGCCACAGGGATACCGATGGCGGCCTGCAGAATGGCTCCGCGCATCACCCGCCCGATGACCTGGCTGCGCGGTGCTCCGAGCGCCATGCAGGAAGCCGATCTCCGACGTGCGGGAGAACCGTGAACCCGGGGGGGGCGCAATTGGCGAAATGCATAACCGAGATCCTAGAGCCGAACGCCCATCCTTAACCTCCACACACGCCTTGATTTGCATACACGGAAAGCATTTTGCGCGCCACTGGAATTTCCGGACAGCTGATTGAATTCAATAATTTAACAATCTCAAAATTGAGGACCTAGGTTCAGAACCGAGAAAGATTGTTCGCGATCGGACGCTTTGCCGGCGGCATCTGTAAGAACATTTGTGATTTCGATGGCCACCCACCCCCGTCACCTCTTGGGCCAAGGGGGGAATCGGCATCTTTCTCAGGCAAATCTGCTGCGGAAGTACGGGATCGTCCCCTGGACTTCCCTCGCGGGATTTCACGGGAGCTTTGGCTATCTGCTGTGCAGGGGCCGCCTGTGTCGAACGTTAGGAATAGAAAGCCAGCGGCGCGAGGTTCGAATGAGGGATTGAGCTCAGGCTTCTTTCGGTGTCTTACAGTCCGCCCTTGGCCGGCCTTTGAATTCAATCGGGAAATTACACAAGGCTCAACCGAAACGGACAATTCTCTCTTCATTGTTAATTTTTCCTCTGGCTTGCTTCGCTGCGGTCAGGGTGTTCCATGCTGATTGTCAGCTTGAGCTGGGGTATACTTCTTCACAACCACATCATGAAACGCCATGCGCTCATCTTCGGTCTGGTTGGCGGCCTCCTCATCGCCACCCTGCAATACACCGAATATCGCTTCGTCGTCATTGAACACTCCATCGAACTCTATAGCGCTCTGGTCGCCATCCTCTTTGCGACCTTCGGCATCTGGCTCGGACTCCGGATCACGCGCAGTCGCGAAACCATACGCGAAACGGTGGTGGTGAGGGAAGTGCTTGTGCCTGCGGAAGCCCCCGCCCTCGCGCCCTTCGCTCCCAATCGGGCCCACCAGCAGACCCTTGGCATCACGGCACGCGAGCTCGAGATTCTTGCCCTGGTCGCCCGCGGCCTCAGCAATCGCGAGATCGCCACGCAGCTTTTTGTTTCCGAAAACACTGTCAAGACACACTGTGCCCGCGCCTTCGACAAGCTTGGAGCTGCCCGGCGCACCCAAGCCGTCCAGCGCGGCAAAGAACTAGGTCTGCTGCCGTGACCACGTCACCTGAAAGCACGATTTAGGGTCCATTCCTGCAAAATCATCCGAAAGGATGACGACATCCGGCCCCGTTACACTGCATCGTGACTCCATCCTACTGGCACCAGGAGCCTCGCATGAAGAAAACCGTCCTCACCTTCGGCCTCATCGCCGGCCTCATCATCTCCGTCCTTATGGACGGCTCGCTCCTGCTCGCCGACAAGATCGGCTCCGGCCACAGCATGGCGCTCGGCTACACCATCATGGTCGCCTCGTTCCTGCTCATCTACTTCGGCATCCGCAGCTACCGCGACAACATCCTGGCCGGCCAGATCTCCTTCGGCCGCGCCTTCACCTGCGGCCTCCTGATCGCCCTCATCACTACCGTCTGCTACGTCGTCACGTGGGAGGTCCTCTACTTCAAATTCATGCCCCACTTCATGGACGGCTACTTTGCCGCGCAGATTCACAAGGTCCAGTCCTCAGGACTTGACCCCGCGACCACCTCCGCGCAGGTCGCTGCCATAGAGCGCTCTCAGCAGCTGTATCAAAACCCCTTGGTCAACATGGCCTATACCGTCATGGAGCCCCTGCCGGTCGGACTTATCATGACTCTCATCTCGGCTGCCATCCTCCGCCGCAAAGCTCCTGCCGAACCATCCGCCGCTCCAGCGGTCATCATCCCATGAGTCAAAAGGCCGGAATTTGCGTGTCCCGACATTCGGTCTTCTGAACGGTTAGTATACTTTTCTTGTTATGGAGCCTGCGGCGTCCACTTCGACCCGAACTCCGCCGTGTCCCTCCCATCGTCTTCCGCAGGGTTTTCTGCCTGCTTCACTTCCACTCCAAACACTGAACAGGTTTGGGCGAACGGTTCTCACAGGAGACTATATGGCTTCAATCAATGGGTTTGGCGGAGTATTTTTGCGAGCGGATGATCCCAAAGCTCTGTATCAATGGTATGAGCAGCATCTCGGTCTGGTGAAGTCGGAGGGATCATTCGCGTTCCCTGCATCGACGCAACGTACCCAGGTCGTGTTCGCCTTTTTCAAACAGGACAATACATACTTCCCGCTGGCACAGAAAGCAATGATCAATCTCCAGGTAGATGACCTCGATGGAGTCTTGGACCGATTGATCGACGAAGGTGTCACGGTCGACCCAAAACGCGAAAGCTATGATTTCGGAAAGTTCGGCTGGATCACCGACCCGGAAGGGAATCGCATCGAGCTTTGGCAGCCGGCTGCAGCCGAATGATGCCGAGGCTGCCCCAGACTGGTCCCCAGATCGTGTTCTCTTCGATTGTCAGCTGAGGGCGGCAGGTGCGGAGCGGAGTTTCAGAACGCCCTTGTTGCTCCGCCGGCGCCTTTCCCTGATGACACCAGGCGGCTCCTCAAGCATCGCAACCAGAATGGCCTTGGCTTCCGGCATCGATTCAAAGTCGATCGGCTCTTGAATCCGCCCCAAGCTGAAGGTACGAGGAAACGTTATAGCTGCTCTTTTTCCATGCCAAACCCGATCTTGAGGCGCACAGGAAGTCCCTTATGCTTCCGATGCCTGAAATCATCGTGCCCTGATCGCTGTAGTTGGTAAGAAGTTGACTGCCTACATCGCCGGCGTCAAAGACACACGGGCTCTCGCACGCTGGATGGAAGGTGCGCAATCGTACAACGAAGCGGAGAAGCACCTGCGCTTTGCCTACCACCTCGTTATGACGCTGAGCACCGCGAATTCTCCGTCTGTTGTCCAGGCCTGGCGGGTGGGCGTCAACCCCGAACTCGGCGACCGCGTTCCCATACGCATGCTCCGAGACAAGAATCTGGAAAAAGTAGCACCTCTCGTGTTGGGAGCTGCCAGAACATTCGCCGCTGGAGGCTAGGTTTGCTGATTTCATTCACCGCAGATCGCGAGACTCCTTTCCGGTTCAGGCGGCGCAGGACTCAAGGAGCTGTAGGGTGCCGCGCTCGAAGGCGCTCGATGACGTTGCTCCCCACTGCGATCAAGAAACGGGATACTTGATCGCTCGCATATTTCGATTTGATCGGCGCGAACAGTTGAAGTAAGTCCGCTGGGAAACACTCGTTGATGCGAACAAATATGGACAATGGACCGCACTTCTCCTTAGGTGCTCGAGCGATAGCACCCTCTCGACGAGCAGTTCTACTTATAGCTACCCATCTTGACGTGCTCGTGCTGCGTCGCAGTCTATGGAGAATTGCGGGTTTGCCTAGACTGGGCTCCCTTGCGGCTTCTCGTCAACGCGGCGGCGGCGAGAAGCATCCAGATGAAACCTAGGAATCTCGTAACCGGAATGAAGAAGTTTGCAGGGAAGGCGATCAGACTCAACGAGGAAAGCTCTCCTGTCAATGCAACGAGCATTCCAAGAGCCGCAATCCAGCGCGGAAACAGTCGCATATAGAAGCCGGTTACGGACACTCCGGCAGCCAGCAGACCGAATCCGACAGCGTAAAAGACTCCGCCGCAAAGGAAATTGAGAAAGTCGATCGCCTTGACCATGGGTATTGAGGCGCTGACTTCAGGAACGGACAGCAGCCAGCCCGCGATACCGGAAAGAAACAACGCGATCGTTGCCGCTAGACCGCCGAGCAGGGCAATGTTCGTACCGGCGGCACGAACGCGCAGAAAGCGTAGCCAGCTTACGGTCGTGACGGTGAAGATCCCAAACGGCACCGCAGAGCCAAACAGAAAGAAACTGCTCACGCGCACAGCCGTTGGGTTTTGCGCGAAGAACAAGCGCAATTGCTCGGCTGGCGCGAATGGGGTTACATAGGACGCCCCGTGACGCAGTGCGGTTCCCACTGCAATACCGGACGCAAAAAGGACGATGTGAACGGTCGCGAGCAGAATCAGGGAAGGACCGCGAAATCGTGGAGTCGCTTCTGTCATGTAATCATTTATCACATAAACGAATATAATATGCAACAATTATTTCTACGATGAATTCAAGCGCCATGGAAATGGGACAACCGGCCTTCCTGCTTGCCCAGCTTGGAGCGCACGCCGCCTCGCAATTTGCTGAAAGATTGAGAATTCTTGATCTCGCGCCGGCCGATGCCGGTATCCTGCGACTTCTCCGGATTTCGGCTGGACTAAGCCAGCAGGAGCTTGCCTCCAAGCTCGGCATCCATCCGAGCCGGCTCGTAGCCTTACTCGACAACCTTGAGCAGAGGGGTTTAGTGGAGCGGAGAGCAAACCCGGATGACCGTCGCTTCTATTCGCTTCACCTCGCCAAAGGTGGAGAAGAAGCTCTCAGCGGGATCAGCAAAGTGGCGCGGGAGCACCAGGAGTCTTTGCTTTCCGCGCTCAATAGTGAGGAGCGCGCGAGCCTTGCTGCTCTACTGGCTCGAATTGCCGACCAACAGGGACTCAGCCGGGGAGTTCATCCTGGATATCAGCAACTGGGAGGACCCAGGAGGCAGAGGGCCGATGAACCGCAAACCGACAAGTGTTCGACCTAGCACATCCGACTCTTCCTGAAATTTTTTTCGACGGACATCCTCCACCGCTATTCGCGGCTTCTGACAGCCTGTTCTGTCATACGTGTTCGCGGCCAATGTGCCAAGGGCGCAGCAGCGAAACCAGCGGAGTTGATCCGGCTCGCAGAAATCGAAGCCCTAGGCGAGATTCAAGCAGGCCGGTATGGCTTCCACGTTCGTCGGGTGGTGCGCCTGTCAAGTGAACTGCGGAGTAGGCCGTCAGCAGCAGGAACCCTCTGAAAGGGACGCCTAAACGGCCCCCATTTAGGAATTCCCCCTTTCCGCTTGAGCGGCGACCTTCGGTCAAGGGAGGGGAGGCTGTTCAACCGCCCGTATCTGCAGAGTCTTTCCGAGTGCCTCAAGCGCCCCGGCAATGCCTTCGATCTTCGAGGTGTGCTTCCAATCAATCAGCCGATTCACTTCCTGCCGGGTGACCTCGAGCCGTCGTCTAAGCTCGGCCGGCCTGACTTTCTGTGCTGCCATCTCATTCAGCGACAGAATTTTGGCGGCGTAGCTGGCTGGCAGTCGAACGACCTGTTGGCAGCGTTTCAGCTTGGATGGCGCAGGGACAGTTTCTCCCTCCTCCATGTACCAGTCGATGGCCGATTCCAGAACCTCGGCGCCGTCGAGGAGAGCATCTTCGATGCTGTCACCTATTGACACACACCATTTATTCTCTATTATTGAAATAATGAACAATCGAAGTTATCTCGGAGAGTTTGAGATCATGCTGCTTCTCGCTGTAATTCATCTCGGCGAGCAAGCCTACGGTGTACCGATCTCACGGGAACTGGAAGCTTATCGTGGTCGAGATGTGGCCGTGGGGAGTGTGTACGCGGCTCTGGAACGGCTTGAAACTAAGGGGTTAGTTGCCTCAAGTCTTGGCGATCCAACTCCAGAGCGGGGCGGCAAGGCCAAGCGCTATTTCAGAATTACGAAGGAAGGACTGCGCCAGGTCCACGAGACGCGCCAGGTGTTGACAAGGCTCTGGCGGACTATCCCCGAACTCAAGTTTGAAGCGCAAGCAGGAGGGTGAATGAGACGGAGAGAGCCACCAGGGTTTGCAACCTGGATGCTGGAGCACCTGGCTTCTGGAGATCCCGACGAGGCCCTCGGCGGAGATCTGTTGGAGGAGTTCCGCCGGGGTCGGTCCGACGGCTGGTACTGGCGGCAAGTGCTGGCGGCGTGTGCCGTCTCATGGATGAAAAGCCTTCGTGGGCACAGCTCATTGCTGACTTTCGTGTTTTTGTGGTCCATGCTTGCGCCAGCATGGAAAGTGCTCAGCGACCAGATTCAGGACTACCAGATATTTATTCACACCTGGCAGATGCTTCGAGGTTTTTGGTTACTCCCCGCATTTGCACTTTGGGCAACACTCCACGCGGCATTCCTCTGGGCCGGAATGCTCATTTACATTCTTTCCAATAACAGTGTCGGCAAGATCTTTCGCGAGGATAAAGTCCGCCGCGCGTTCCTTTTGGCGCCCCTCATCTTCTTGCCAGTCTTCGGTGCCATCTTCGTCTTGATGAACCTGTATTCGTTTCCGGGACTTGTGAACGACAGGCTTGCAACCACGCCGCTGGGCCAGATCGCAGATTTGAGAATGCCGGCCGACGTGTTGCGCATTCCATACTTCATCGCTCTGCTCTCGGCGCTTTGGGGAGTAATTCCGCGAGCGATAGGGAATTCCGAGCCGATTCTCGTCGATTCAACTGCGATCGAATCTCAAACGGGTTCCGACACTCTTGCGCTCTTTTCAACGCTTGACCCGCTAAAGTTGAGACAATACTTGGGTTTCATGGTCGGCGCAGGCCTGATCAATGCGCTGATCGGAGGATTCCTGCTATGCCGCCTGCCTGAATCGCATTCCCCCAGCCTTATCTCATTATTCATTCGGGCCATTATTTATGTTGCCGTGGGCGTGGTTGGAGGTGTGGCGGGAACGTGGTTCTATTGGAGGAATCCCTCCAGTCCTTTTCGAAAAAGCTCTCCGCTGCCATTCACGCAGTTTGCTCTTGTCTGCGCTGCGGGGTGGACCTGGGTGCCCTCCATGGCAATTCTTTCAGAGCAGATCTCGGCCGCCACCGCATTGGTGGCTATGATCGGGGCGTTTGTGCTTGCCTCCGGTCTGCGAAGTGCTACGTATCTGGTTTTTGCTCCGTCCCGACATGCTCTGTCAACTCTCGAGACTGAAGATGCCGAACTCTTTGCCGCCTCACTTAGCCGACCTCCTGTTGAAATTCATGGTTATGCAATTGCCATTTCGATGTATGCGGCAAGTGCGGCGCTACTGACCCGTTCGATCTATTCCGCCACTGTGCTGCTTGCGTTTGGCGCTTTCCTCTTTGCGTGGAAGAGGACCATTCCGCGAAGCCGGCCTTTGGTTGGTGACCATCCAGTTCCGCAAGCCGCACTTCGACTTGCGCGCGTGGCCGTCCCGGCAGTGTTGGTGACGGCCTGGGCGTTGCTCGATGGCGTTAATCATCGCAATCAGGCGGCGCAAGCAACCGCGGCGTTCGCCGCTAACAAAGTCTCGCCCTCCGAAGCCAGCCATGAAAAATCTGTACGCCAGGCTTCAGCCTACCGAATCGGCGGATATGAGAGCTTGATTCTCTGGCCCTATCCGGAGAAAAAGCAGATTGCTCCGCCACTTCCAATCGAAGAATCGTTGCTCGCGCCGGGTACCACACATCCAATGGTTCTTCGCTTCAACGGTGCTTACTGGTATGTTCAGCCGCCTGACAAGCGCCCCGGACCGATGGCACACGAGGCACACGGCACCCCGCTCGGTGTTAACATCCAATCCAATAACTCCTCACCCGTGGTGATGGACGCTCATCAGAATCTATCCACATCAATCCGCATCACCCGTTGCCGACAGATCGAGGTTGGAATTGAAAACAGTGACAACAAAGCGGGCTCCATCTCGCTGGCGCTGTTGTTAACAGACCGAACCGCACCGCAGAGACCAGAGCTCTCTCTGGGGCAGCAACCGATCGTGTCCACTGAGCCAGGACATTTTTCGTTTAAGCGATCACCCGTCTACGAGACCGTTCACTTCTCCGTTCCGCCGATCGCCAGCATCAAAAAGTTCAATGAGATCACTGTGCTCGTCCTTCCAGATATCGAACACACATTTGTGGCTCCGAAGGTCGCAATTGTCCAATTTCAGCTATTTCCTCGATGACGGAATTGAAGTTTTCTTCTCGATCCCTACAGGGTAAGCAGCGCGACTGGGGTCCTATTTTAATTCTTACCCGGCGCTGTCTCGAAGGGTGGTTCTATCTTTCGATTCCGATCGGAACTGATCATTGATCTCCTGATCAAAGCGCAGGGAACAGAAAAGTTGGCACTACACTCCACAATCAAAATGGAATACGACCTGTTCGGGAATCGTCCCTGTTTCCGGCTGAAAAGTCATTCAAAGTCGGCCAACCTGCTTGCGGCGGAAGAAGACCGGTGAGGTCGTTTTTTGCTTTTCCAAGGCATCCCGAGCGCCTTTACCCCGTGAAACGTTCTTCCGTGTTGCTGATGAGCTTGCTGAGCCCGGTGAAAAAACTGCTTCTGCGCGAGACGCTTCAAAATTCACCCAGCAAGACCGTTTTGTCGATCGTAAATTGCCTCATAAATATCGTGATACGATATAATTGATTTATGGCTATTCTTATGAAACCTGCTGCCACGTTCCGGATCCAGCGACTTGCGGACTTCCGGCACCAGCTGCGAGTCTTTCTTCAATTCAGCGAGAAGGCGGCGGCCCGATCCGGTCTCCAACCACAGCAACATCAATTGCTGCTCCAGGTCGCCGGTGTTCCAAACGGGGTACTGGCAACGGTCGGTTATGTCACAGAGCGACTCGGCCTGCGCCACAATACCGTTGTCGAACTCAGCAAACGAAGCGAAGAAGCTGGACTGGTAGCGCGGTCGCAAGATGCAGATGACCGGCGCAGGGTCATATTGAAACTCACTCCCAAAGGGCGGAAGATCCTCGATGCCTTGTCCGAAGACCACGCCCGTGAGCTCAACGAACTTGCGCCACAACTGATAGAAGCCCTATCTGCTCTTAGCTCCCCGGCTCGAAAAGGGGTGAAATCGATGCCCGGAGGAAGACGTGAAAGCTGAATCCTCTGCGCTTCGCGATTTTACCGTGGACCATCGTGTGTGGCTTTTGTCCGGGATCGCTTTGCTCATCGGCAGTGGCGCGGCCCTGTTGGCAATGCTGCTTCTCAAGCTTATCGCGGTCTCTACAAACCTGTTTTACTATCACCGCTTCAGTGCTGCTTCAGTGAGTCCATCTGGAAGCCCTCTCGGCTATCTGATGGTGCTGATTCCCGTCGTCGGCGGTCTCTTGGTGGGGCTCATGGCTCGATTCGGATCCGACAAGATCAGAGGGCACGGAATCCCGGAGGCAATCGAGGCGATTCTGCTCAACCGCGCGCGTGTGAATTGGAAGATAGCCATCCTCAAACCCGTTTCCGCAGCGATTGCGATTGGTTCTGGAGGGCCATTCGGAGCGGAGGGTCCCATCATCATGACGGGGGGAGCATTCGGTTCTCTGGTGGCTCAGTGGATTCGGCTTTCGGATGCGGAACGGACGACCCTTCTGGTAGCCGGGGCTGCGGCTGGCATGTCGGCCACCTTCGCGACTCCAGTAGCCGCCACTTTACTGGCAGTCGAACTGCTCCTGTTTGAATGGAGGCCGCGAAGCCTGGTCCCGGTTGCGATCGCCAGTAATCTTCTCTGCGTCTCAGCCTCAGCCTCAGCCAGCAGAGTCGACTGCGCCTGCGGACTCGCCGCCGCCGACCTTGCCGGGCGGCAAGATCCTGTTTTCCAGGGACTCAAATTCCTCGCCGGACGCGCAACCCGCAGA
>Ga0208193_1001054_pt1 | contig 12594 bp, 4 predicted proteins | sample June2015DPH_17_2_FD_184716 | JGI IMG/M metagenome (GOLD analysis project Ga0208193, IMG submission 184716) | Peatland microbial communities from SPRUCE experiment site at the Marcell Experimental Forest, Minnesota, USA - June2015DPH_17_10... | ecosystem: Environmental > Terrestrial > Soil >...
AAATGGAATGGAAGTGCACCCCTAAAACCTTTTTACAAACAAAAGACATTTCGATGACATGAGCTGTCATTGCCGATAGATAAGATTCGTCGTTGCCCAAAAGACAATTTCAAGCAACTTGTAGTATTGAACCTTCGGAGGCCCGGAATCTATGAAATGTACGTCCTTGCGCGCGTACGCACTCGCTTTATTCGTTGCCGGCACGCTGGCTGTCCCTCACGCAATTCTAGCCCAGCTCGTATATTCAGCCATCCATGGTACGGTGACTGACCCCTCCGGTGCGGTCATTCCAAACGCCAAAGTCACCGTGACGAACACCAGCACGGGGATTAGCATAGTCAGAACTACGGATGCGGCGGGCTACTTCACCGCGCCGCAGCTCCAGCCTGGCGGCCCCTATTCGGTCACTATTTCGGCGAATGGCTTTGACAAATTCGTTTCCTCCGGCCTTACTCTGAACGTCAATGACAACCGCGATGTGGATGCCCACCTTAGGGTAGGCACTCAGGGGCAGACGGTGCAGGTGTCCGCGACGGCGTTGCAGGTGGAAACCAGCAATACACAGCTGGAGCAGGTCGCAACCGCAGACCAGCTCGAGCAGCTTCCGATGGAAGGATTCGACGTAACGGCCATGCAAAAGCTGGAGCCTGGCGTGGTGGAATCCTCGGACCGCTTCGGTTCCTTCTCGAGCAACGGCAACCAAACCCCGCAGAACTCCTATCTCCTGAATGGAATCGATATCACCGATGGCGCTCTGAATCAGGAAGGCATTTCAATCAACCCTGAGGCCCTCGAAGAGGAGAACACCGAAACCAGCACGATGAACCCGGAGTATTCGCGCAGCTCGGGGGCAACCGTCAACCAGATTCTCAAAAGCGGCACCAACCATTTTCACGGTAGCGGCTTTGAGAACTATCGCGACACCTTCTTGAACAATGGGAACTACTTCTCGGCGACCCGCCCCGTCTTTCATCAGAATGTCTACGGTGGAACAGTAGGTGGGCCGATCCTGAAGGACAAACTCTTCTTCTTCTTTTCGTATGAGGGGATCTCGAATCGAGTTGCCACCACGGACTTGCAGCCTACGCTTAGTACGGACCAGTTTGCCGGCAACTTCAGCGCCGATACGAATCTTATCTCGGGAGCACCGAATAGCGCAGGCTTGAGCTCCAACCCGATTCCTTTTGCTATCAATGGCTGTCAGCCGAACACCACTTGGGCGAAGTGCTTTCCCAACGGAACGGTAGCCGTCGCACCCACCAACTGGAACCCTGTTGCTGGAAGCCTGATCAATGCCTATGTACCCAAGGCCAACGAGACACAGAATGGCACGCCAATCTTCAACTTCAATCCTCTCAATACCGAGACCGAACAACAGGAGATCGGGAAGGTCGATTTTACCCCTACCAAGCAGGACAGCATCTGGTTTGCGACCACTTTTGAGCACCAACCCGGGACTGAAACGCTCCCCTTTGACGGCGGCAGTTTTCCGGGCTTCGGTACGACCCAGGTGGAAAATTTTAAACTTTTCAGCGCCTCCTGGACGCATACCTTTGGGCCCAACATGCTGAATGCGCTTCATGCCTCGTACTTCAGATTCAATTTTCCTTCTGTTGTTCCGGCCACGTCGATCGCTCCAAGCTCGGCTGGGTTTGATATCAATCCGAATAACGCTGAATCAAGCCTCCCCACGATTTCAACCAACATCTTCTCTATAGGCGGTAGTGAGGATGGTCCACAGCCTCGCGTGGATTCCAATCTGACCTACGCTGATGGCTTCACCTGGGTCAGGAAGTCCCACACGATGAAGTTTGGCGCGCAGTTTGAACAATTCCGCGTCGATAATCCGTTTAGTTTCCTCAACCAAGGCGCCTATATCTTTGAGGGTACAGGCCAGTACAGCTCCGGTGACCCGTCGCTTGACTTTGCACTTGGCATTCCTGACTTGTTCGAGCAAACCAGTGACGGCGACATCAATGCTGTCGCTACCGAACTCTTTGGGTATGCGCAGGATAATTGGAAGGTAAGCTCGGACGTTACCATCAACTACGGTCTTAGCTGGGATACAGAAGGACCTTACCAAAACCGCCAGTTCAAGGGCTTGGGTGTCGTCTGCTTTGCAAACAGCTTTACGGAATCCAATGTCTACCCTGGGGCGAATCCGGGACTCAGTTTCCCCGGCGATCCTGGTTGCAATGCCGCTGGTGGGCCCACCCCGCACTATGACCGCTTGGCTCCCAGGGTAGGATTTGCCTGGTCCCCATCCAGTGGGCCCTCCGCTATCGTCGGTACTCCAGGTTCCCATCAGTTTTCAATTCGCGGCGGCATTGGCCTCTATTACAATCGCGACCAGGAAGAGCAGTCCTTGCAAAACCTACAGGACCCACCTAACTTCTTGACATCCGAAGGCGCAGGCCAGATCGGGGGCAGCCCAGCCTTCGCAAATCCATTTCAGGATGTTGCAGGCCGCGCGCAGTTCTCAGAGGCCAACCCGTTCCCATTCACCGCTGCACCTGCGGGAGATACGAATATCAACTGGGCCGGTCAGTTCAACACCCTGGAGATTGCTACTTTTGATGAAAATGGATATACCGTCCCCTACACCTACAACTTCAATCTGAACATCCAGCGTTCCGTGGGTAGCAACATGGTCGCTCAACTCGGCTACGTCGGTTCTGTGAGCCATAGGCTTGCCTCCTTCCATGAAGGTGACCCTATTACCCCGGCAGGCCATGCGGCATGTCTTGCAGATCCTTCCTGCGACACACCCAGCGGCGTCGCTTCGATTCATGAGTTTGACCCGCAGTACACCGCAGACCCAGCTCTTGTCCCGGGTAACCCTTTTGGCCTTCCTAATGGGACTCCCTGGTACCTGTCGGACGGCGACCAGACCACGGATGCCTCTTCCAACTACAACTCCTTGCAGGCCAGCCTGATTAAGGCCCCATCCCATGGACTGTCCTTCACCCTCGCCTATACCTGGTCTCATGCACTGGACGACGGATCTGGATATGAGAGTTCAACAGGTCAGGCGAATACCGGTCGTAGCATCATCTACACGCCTGGCTTCGAGAACCTGAACTATGGAAGCTCGGACTTCGACACGCGTAACCGCTTTGTGGCCTCCTACATCTACACCGTTCCGAAAGCCAGCTTCATGACGAACAGTTTCATGCGTGAGGCTCTAAGCGGATGGGGAGTAAGCGGTATAACGGCCTTGCAAAGCGGCAACCCCATCACCCTCACTCAAGGCAGCGATAGGTCGGCCTATTGCGATCAATTCGGCAAATTTGGCTGCGGTGACAATCCTGAGACCACCAGCTTCCACATCCCAAAACTCAATCCGAGAAGCTCCGGCAGTCCTTACTTCTCTACCGGGTCTTTCTCCAATGAGCCGCTGGGTACATTTGGTAACACGCCACGTGGCTTCTTCAGCGGGCCTGGATTCAATTACACGAATCTAAGTCTTTCGAAGAGGATCCATCTTTCTTCGGATGGCAGTCGGTTTGTTCAGCTACGGTTGGACGCCTTCAACGCCTTCAACCATGCCAACTTCGCGAACCCGTCTGGAAGCTTTGAAAACCCTACCTTCGGCACCATCACCAGTGTGAAGGAGTCTGCGGATCCTAACGGAGATCCATCGCCCGGTCGTGCTGTCCAGCTCGTAGGAAAGTTCTACTTCTAACTGCTGCCAAACTTGAGCAAAGAGAGGCGCCCTTTGGGGCGCCTCTCTTTCGTTGATGCTCTCCGGCAGGGCTCACTTATCTGGGGGTGAAACTCCTCGACACACCCGGCGGGGGAACTGTTCTCCGACGGGAAAGGGTATCCACTGCGAGGTGGAACCTCTGGAAGAAGCAGAAGTCAATGCGCCGGCCTGGCTAGTGTGATGACTAAGAAGCTGATAGAGGCGGCACAGAAGAGAGCGGGCAAGCCAATCGCCTCAAAGCCCAGTACCTGCACGGAACTCCGCCACATAGATCCGAGCAGCATAAGTGTCAAGATAAGTCAGCGCCGTGTGTTTCGAGTCTCGGGTTACGAAGGTGACGGCCTGCGTCACTCGATCGTTCATGAGCATTCGCTTGGGCGGATCGTTTAAGAAGTGATGCTCTGAGGAGATGGCTCATCCTGGGCATCCATGCCGGCGGCGCGCTCATGTCGCGAAAGTTGACCTCCGACCCGGCGAGCGAGCCGTCCCTTGCTGAAGCGGCCCTCCCTTCAAAGATTCTCAATCGGATTCCGAAAGGTTACGCTCCCCGGGCTATCGGTGCTCAAGGCCGGCTCGCCCATGGAGGCAAGCGCAATCTGAACTTGCTCCTTGTCGGCAGAAAGCGCCTCCTCGTCTCGCCTGTATTCGCCGTTGTCGATGTTCGTACTTCGGCGCTCCACCTTCCCATGCGCATCGCGAATGGGAATGGCCAGTGTAAGGAACCAATGGTAGTGCCATCTGGTCCGCGAAAGGGAACCGCGTCTTCCCAGACCTTGCCCAACTGAAAACAGCGTGCAATTTTCTTCTATTGCCGCTGCGTTAGGTCCGGATGATACGACCCATCCTGAAGCCTCCTGCGATCGGGGATGAAGCCTTCATCCTGCTGCGTTCGTGCTAGAGGTGGGTTTCAACATTTCAATTTCCAACTTCCCCAGAGAGACCCTGTGCATCGGTGGATATGAGACGAGCGGACACCTTCCGAGGAGATCGGCGCTGAACAACCATCCTACTAAACCATGAACCGACGAGTTGATGGATCCTCTGTGTGATGTCCTCTCACTGCTGAAGCCCGGAATGCCGTCCTGCCAAACGCCATGCTCGGAGATGTGCAGACTTTACACGAGCATTCTAACGACGCGCTACCCCATTACGAGATTAGTCCTGCAATCGACAAAGACATTTCAAGCGGACTGGATTCCCGCGATGGAAGCGAAATTGGCCGCCAAATCGCTGATCAAAAAACCGCTCGTTAGCGGCGCGGCTTCTGGCCAAGCACGGCTTCGGTATTTTGCTCGATGGAATCTATATCGACCACTCCGGCAAGGGAGTCGGCGATCCGGCTCTGACGATCAATCAGGAGCGGGAGCGGCATTGCCTGAATGTGGAAACGCTGCCCGCTAGCATCTGTGCCGACCGCAATCGGATAGGTCATGTGCGACGTCTCCATGCATGGCCTGATTTCGGATGGACTCTCGCCGTACATGTCAATGCCGACCAACCGAAGACCCTCCCGACGGTATTTCTGATTGAATTCGACGTACCAGGTGTCTCCCGCTTGCATCCACCACAATGCACGGCAAGGAAGTCAAGCAGCACAACCTCCCCTCTGTATCGGGCGAGGTCAATCTGCCTCCCGTCAATTGCATTGATCCTACTTTCGGCACATCTGCGGCACGATTTTCAGGCAATTTCGCCGGCGGTTTATCGGCGCTTCGTACGTGTCTGGACCGACAACTCAGATCGATCAGTGCAGTCTTGCCTGCACAACATTCGACTACAGGTGCAACGCGAATCTTCGTGGTTTTCATGCGTGTTCAAGCGTGTTTCGGGTTGCACTCCGCTATATACAGCCTCGTTTCGTGTGTCCCCCAAAAAGAGAGGCACCCTAAGCTCAGGGCGCCTCTCTTCTTAGATCGGGTTGTGGAACCGGATTGGAGGTTCAGTAGAGAGTTAGAACAGGATCTTGCCAGTGAACAGCAGATTGCGCGTTCCGGTTCCAGGGGTAGTCAAGAGTTGGCTCCCGGAAGCTTGGTTCTGAGTGAAGTTATTGAAGAATGAGCCTCCGCTGAATGCGTAGTCACTCAGTTCGCCGCCAGGAGTGCCATAGTAGGCGCGGTTGAGCACATCGAATGCGTCTACCTGCAGACGGAAGGTAATCCGGTCGCTGAGCTTCGTATCTTTAACGATCGTGAGGTCGGCATTGTTTGTGGTGTCACCACGAAGGAGGTGGCGCGGTCCACCGGGATAGGGGGTTCCCATGACGTTGCCTGCAAGCTGATTGTTGGCGATGAATCGAACTTGCGATGGGGAGATAACAGCACCGCTTGCGAAATCCTCCAGTACTGGAGCGCTATACGTGGCTGGGGTTGTGGCCGTTGGCTGAGTAAGCGTCGTATCAGTATAGATACCCAGCGTACCTACGGGAGCCTTCGGATTGGAGAGAATGGGACGAGCGACATCGAAACCAATGACGGCGTTGTCAAACGTGGGGTCGCTATAGGACGTATAGGTACGCGGATCGCCCACGTTGGTGGTCACGCCCGCCGCGTTCACTACAGGATTGTTGGCCGCTGGGGACCCGGCGTTGATCCCTTGGTAGTCCGTATAGAGTTGGCCGCCGGTGTAGTTCCAGATGGTGCTAGCTTGCCAGCCGTTCACCAGTTTATTCGACCAGTCCTTGCCGGTATGCAAGTTGGGAAACTGGTAGATAAAACTGATGCTGGCGACGTTCGGAAAATCGATAGAACTGTTTGCGCGTTCGCCGAGGTCGGTGTTGAGGGGGTTCTGGGCAAAGGCAATTGTACTTCCACCTGAGTTTGCACCGCCGGCATTCCCATATACCTCGTCATTATTATCGAGGCTATGGCTCCAGGTATAGGCGAAGGTTGCCGTTATACCGTGGTAGGCGCGCGTGGTGAGGTTGGTCTGGAGGGACTGATATTGAGACCAGCCAGTGTTCCCCACTGTTGACAGCACCGTATTGCCGCAGTGGAGGAAGCCAATGTCGGCCCCCCCGGCGAGGGTGCTATTGGCCGCAGAACAGAGGCTTGCGGGACTGACCACATTGGGGAAGGCGGCCGCTACCGCTGCCAGGTTCGGATTGGCGTTAAGCGACTGGAATTGGCTGCTGGTGTGATTGCCAACGTAACGGACCTCTATCACAGCAGAATTGCGGATCTGGTATTGAACGCCCAGGGTATAGGTCTGGCCCACAGGGAAACGGAAATTAGCAGGTGCAGTTTGTTCCGTATCGAGGCCGGGGTTTCCGCCCGTTGGGATCTGTGGGGCAATCTGCTGCTGTATCGTGCTAAAGGTTGCTCCACCGGTCGGGATGCAGTTCGTTGTTCCAGCATTACATGGAATAGCGTCAGCGATGACCGCCGGCGCGGACTGAGCGACATTCTCAACGATATTTTGAAATTGAGGATCGACGTTGATCGCATAGGCGCCGCGGATCACCAACCTCTTATTGAAGTCGGGATTATAGGCGAAACCAATGCGAGGCTCAATGTTCTGGTAGTAGTTGTTGATATGGGAGGCCGTAGTCTCGGAGAGCGGCAGCGCCGTACTCCAGATAGGATCTGGTCCTTGCTGAGCAGCTACTGTGCTGTTATGGATTCCATTGAGGGGCTGCCCGAAGAACTCCCAACGCAGACCTAAATTTAAGGTGAAGCTGGGTGTGACCCTCCAATCGTCCTGGAAGAAGACAGCCGCGTCATATTCCACCAGTGGAATGGTTGGGCTGCCTTTTGTCACCCCAACGCTGCAAAGCTGATTGGCGCAACCGCCGCTGATGAAGTCATTCAGTGTGTCGTAGCTAAATGCTCCGGATACATTGGGCAGAAAGACGTTGGGTGCATGGGTGTCATCGAACTCACCGCCGAACGTAATGGAATGCTTCCCAATGGTCCAGGTGGCATTGTTCTGTAGCTGGCCAACCTTGACGATCCGCCCCTGAGGGAACGAGTTACTGAGACCAATAGCGGAGAAGGTGTTACCGTCCGGGAGGGTGACCGGGTTGACGCTGGTCGGGCAGTTGGTGAACGCGGTGATGGTGCAATTGGCGAAGCCACCCCCCTCGAAGGCCAGGCTGCTCTGCTGGAAGCTGTAGCGGAGCTGATCGACCCAGTGCGGGCCAAAGGTATGCGTTACGTCTGCGCCAACGGATTGGGTCCCGGCGATGACATTGATATAGCCGCCGTTCGCTACAACATCATCGGGGGTATCAGGGTCGTTCTGATAGAGGTAGCGGAGGAACACGTGGTCCTTGGAGGTAGGCTGCCAATCGATGCGCCCCAGATCTTCCTGATCGCTATCGAGGCTTGGAATCGATCGGCCAAACTGGGCCATTGGAACAACGACTGAGGTGCTACCGCTGGTAACGGTCTCGTTGGTTGCTGCCCCAATTTGCCGGGGGTTACCGCCGGTGACTGCAAACGGATTGAGCTGCTGAATGATGGCCACGGAAGGATTGGACGGGAAGGCCGCAGCGAGTGCGGTTAGGCCCGCTGGTGTTGGGAACAGATCCCCCTGGCTGGTCTGTAAAGCTCCGGACTCCCTGTTTTGGAACCAGTAGGTAGAGCCAAAGGCGAAGAGCTTATCCTTGATGATCGGAAAGCCGAGCGTTCCACCGTAGTAGTTATCTCCGTAGCGCGGAACCACGGGAGTCGTGCAATTGTCCGCTGCCGGGGTCTGGCCTGGAGCGCAGAAGCCAAACTGGGGTCCTTTAGAGACACCCTGCGAGAGCGAGCTCGTGAAGTCGCCGGAGTACTTATAGATAGCCGAACCGTGGATGGCGTTCGTGCCGGACTTGGTGACATAGTTGACCACCGAACCAGCGTTGCGGCCATACTGGGCACTGAAGCTGTTGGTAATGACCTGAACTTCGCCGAGTGCTTCATCGTTCCCGAAGAAGACCTGGGGCCCAGAAATGGTGGTGTCGTTGTTGGACTGACCGTCGATCTGGAAGTTATTGGCACGGCCACGCTCGCCGTTGACCGAGAAGCCGACGCCGTTACTATTGGAGTCATTATCGGCGCGCGTGTTGACAACGCCGGGGATGAGCAAAGCCACCTCGTCGAAACCACCGCCCAAGGGGAGATTCGAGACCTGCTGGGAGTCGAAGGTGGTGCTCACTTGCGCCTGACTGGTCTCCAGGATGTTTTCCGCCGCAGAAACCTCAACCACCGTCTGTGCGCTGCCAGGATTCAACTTCTCGACGCCTAATCCAGAGTCGCGGCTCGCAGCCACCTGGACATTATTCAGGGTGAGACCCGAAAACCCGCCGGCGCTGATGACGATGGTATAGCTGCCGACCGGCACATCCTTGAAGCTGAAATTGCCATCCGCACCGGAGGTCGTTACCGCCTTGATATTGGTGGCCGTCGCAGTGGCAGTGATCTTCGCGCCGGGGATTATAGCACCGGTCTGGTCAGCTACGGTGCCCGAGATACTTCCGTTATTGATGCCCTGTGCGTGGGCGAGGTGAGGTGTCAGGCTGATTGCAGCGAACAGAAATGTCTGAATGGCTGCTAACAGGAATGTCTGGATCGTTCTCCCTCTATATGACAAATGCATTGAAATCTCCCTGGGGGTATTGCAAACTGCACGGCCCGTCAACTGAAAGCTTGTGCAAGCATGGTTTTGGTCTTCGGATGCTCAATCCGACGACAGTGATATGGACCAATCTGACTCGTAACTCGATATCTAAGAGCTTTCACGGTTTCCTGCAAAGGGTTTCTGAAACGAAAAGATCCAAAATTTATAGGATCACCTGATTTGACCTGACATCGACTCTTTCTTTGTCTCCAGAGCTTGGACCGAAGACGCTGCGTGAAATCTAATATATTTCGGCAACGAGGGGTCCCGTTTTTCGGTGACAGAAGATTCTATCTTTCGGCTACGAAGACGGCTGTCATCGGAATGTCCGAGATTTGTTAAAGAATTGTAAAAGGCGCCAGAAGTGTTCATCGAGTTGGCGGCCACTCTCGTGGCGACTCGGTTTGGTCTGTGGGGCGAGCACGGTGCGAGGCATTGATTCCGGTTCTCCGGCTCGCTCGGCGACGGCGTCGAGAAAGACATTTGCCCTGCGAGAGATCGCTGTGGACGAGGTCTACATTGGCAAAGCAGCAAACGTGCATCACCGTGGACGACGATCAGGAGTCGGCAGCGTCGTTGCGGTTTGGTGGGGAGCGAAAGCAAGATGCGTTTAAAAAAGTCCCTGGAACTGCCGAAAAGGCTCGGGGGCAGCTTGGATTGTGCTTTCGGCGAGGCCAGTCCCCATGCACAATTCCAAAAAATGAATATAAGGTATGTGACTCAAAATAAGCCAAATATCAACGCAAAGCGGGGGTATGCTACTCTGTCGAATGTGACCTCTGACACGGCCTGATGCTTAGTTCGGAACCTCAAATCTTCCCAAGGGCGCCACTCTTTCCTCCGGCATTCGAACGCACTCTCTTGAATCCTCAGGGCGAGGCGGGAGTGCAGGCGGTTTTCGCTTTAAAACCTGCATTGCGGCTTGATTGCTCAGTCTTGACTTCGACGTTTCACCTGGCAGTAGATGTTCATGCCATGGAAAATGATTCCATCGGACACTGGTTTCCCGCTTGTTTGGGCAGCGCACTTCATTAAGACAATCGCCAGGATGCTCGGGAAGGCGGTGAAAGTCCGCCACTGCCCCGCAACTGTGAGCGCCCCTGCTTCGCCGCCAGTCCTTATAGAGTGTCGTCGCGAAATGCAGGTTTTCGGCTGGGGGCCTTTCCCTCTATCTGGGATTCGACTCAGCAAACCACTGGAGAAGAGGCCGACTCATGGTCTCCGATCCGGGAAGGTAGCCGAAGCAGGCGCCAGTCAGGAGACCGGTCCGCGGCGTTTTTTTCCGCTTACGTTCCGAGGGGAACGAAGGAGATCGAATGCCAGTTTCCAAACGTTTGCGCGCTCGCGGCGCGTGGTTCGCTATCCTTACCATCTTTCTGCTCTCCGTGGGCCAATTGGAATGCCTGGCCGCGTCCATTATCGGAGTCGTTACCGACGCGACGGGCAAAAAAGTCACAGGCGCCAAGATTATCCTGTTGAGCAATAAAAAAGTGATCGCGACCGCAGTCTCCGAGGCAGACGGAAGCTTCCAGATTACAACCGGAACCTCGGGAAGATGCTTCCTGGTTGTTTCTGCCTCAACCTTTCGCCAGATTCAGACGCCCGCCTTTTACGCCGGCAAGCTGGACAATATCCAGCGCAACATTGTGCTTGAGCCGGAGTGGGCGCGTGAATCCATTGTGGTCACCGCAACGGGCACGCCAACACCCCAACCACAGACCAGCGCCGCCACCAGCGTGCTTGGCCCCCAGGAGATCGCCCTGCGCGACGATTTCGTGAGCGAGCTCCGCCTGATGCCCGGGACTTTCGTTGTTGAGTCGGGACAGATGGGTTCGGTCAGCTCGATGTTCGTCCGCGGTGGCGATTCGACTTCCAATAAAGTGATGATTGACGGTGTCTACGCAGGCGATCTGGGCGGCGGTTTTGATTTTGCGCCGTTGTCGACCACCGCCGTCGAAAGCGCGGAAGTCTATCGCGGCCCGAATTCAAACCTCTACGGAGCTGACGCATCGACCGGAGTGGTGAGCCTTACCACGCAGCGCGGAACCACCAGCTTTCCGTCCTTTCTGTTCCGTGGAGATCTGGGAAGCTTCAACACCTCGCGCGAAGAACTGGAAGTTGCCGGAGCGCACAACTCGATTGATTATCTGGGCGCATTCAGCTGGTTGCAGACCTCCAACGACCTGCCCAGGGACGAGTATCACGTGGCCACCTCGACAGCCAATCTGGGCTGGCAGCCGAGCGGCAGCACCCAGGTTCGCGGCACCGTGCACTATGGAGTGGATGCAACGGGCGTCCCGAATGCGTGGGATTTCTACCACGTCGCCGACAGCGCAACGGAGAAGGATCAGGACCTCTACTTCAGCGGTTCAGTGGACAACCAGACCTTGCCTAATTTTCATAACACCGTGCGCTACGGCGGGACGCGCAAACGCGAGCAATATCACCTGTGGTCTCAGAGCGGCAGCGGACTGTTCGACACCTCTGGCGACAGTTTTGGCGATCCTGTCACCATCGTCGGAGCCAATGGCTTTAGCGTCTCCGGCCCCGTACTGCTGGATTTCGCCGGCGTCTATCCGGAGGAGAGTCAAACCGTTTCCAATCGCGATCAATTTTCTTATCAGGGAGACTATAGCTTCACGCCGCACATCGTTGCAACGATCGGCTTTCACTACGAAAATGAGCGTGGCGCCACTCCCGGCAGCAGCTTATTCACCCCAGTAGGGCGGAATAACTACGACTATCTCGCCGCGGTCCACGGCGACTTCAAGAGCCGCTTCTTCTACACACTCGGCGGCAGCCTGGAGCACTACTCACTTTTTGGCACCGAGACCTCGCCGCGCGCAGGACTTACCTATTACGTGTTCCGTCCACGCTCCGGCGCCTTCAGCGGAACGCGTGTCTTTGGCAATTTCGGCGATGCCGTGCGAGAGCCAGCGCTCACCGACCAGTTCTTTTCGCTGTTTAACTTCCTTGAGACCAACGGCGGCCAATCGACCATCCAGCAACTCCACATTCCGCCGCTGGCCGCGCCCTCCACGCGCACCTATGAGGGCGGTCTGGAGCAGACCTTCTTGAGTCAGCGCATTGTTTTCCGCACCAGTTTCTTCCACAACGAATTCGGACGGCAGATTGAATACGTCGGACTCAACCTGGTTCCGCAGTTGATACCAGGTCTGACGCCTGGGGAGCAAAATCAGCTCGAACAAGTTCTCCAGGCCAACGGCGCGTTTGAGCTGAGCGTAAACTCTCAAGCCTATCGCGGGCTGGGCGTCGAGACTACGGTCGAG
>Ga0208193_1001056_pt1 | contig 12589 bp, 13 predicted proteins | sample June2015DPH_17_2_FD_184716 | JGI IMG/M metagenome (GOLD analysis project Ga0208193, IMG submission 184716) | Peatland microbial communities from SPRUCE experiment site at the Marcell Experimental Forest, Minnesota, USA - June2015DPH_17_10... | ecosystem: Environmental > Terrestrial > Soil >...
CAGGGTGTAGGTTAGGTTGGAATTGCGAGTGTCAACATTCTTTATCTGGGTCTAATTCAGTTCTACACTCCGGCCATCTAGCAGGGAGGACCGCCCCTGTGGCAGAGATCATTCGTAAGACCGCGCTCCCGCATCCCTCGGAAGTGCCGGCTGGAGTGCGCACCGCAGCGGAAGAGGCTTTATCCCTGACGCTGCGGCAGCCGAGACCCGAGGGATTCCCGTTGCTCTTCACCTCGAAGATGGAGCTGATGGAGGCGGCTGTTGGATTCTTGCATGAGCACGCTGTGCTATGTGCTTGTACGCCTGACACGATCCGAACCTATACGGAGATTCTTCTCGACTGGTTTGACTCCCTCGAGGCGCATGGGATTGCCTGGAGCGATGCAGATGTGAGCGACTTGGTCTCCTATCGAGATCGGATGCTCAAGAAGGCAAGCTCTCACACGCGAAGGGCGTTTAGCATTCGAACGGTCAACCACCGCGTCCGAGGCGTGCTTCGATTCTATGCGTGGGCAGTACGCAACGGCTGGCTCCAAGAGTCCTCGCTGGCCTCGCCGGATCCCAACGTCACTGCACTGCGCCACAGCTGGGATGGCCAGCGTCGTCGATATTGGGAGCCCTCCGAGCGAAGTATGTTTGTACTCCGACAGTTTGAGAGCCTACCGAGACCGTTGAGAAGCGATCAAGCGCGGGAGCTTCTCGCGACGCTTCCATCTCCCTACGATCTCATGGCGCGCTGGCAGCTTTACACAGGTTTGCGGGTCAGCGAGCTCTTGCGTCTTGAGGTCCGCAACGTGATGCACAGAGGGTCAGAGCCCGAGGACGCCCCGTATCGGTCGATCGACGTCGCACGTAAGGGGCGCAAGGCCGGCTATGTCATTGCGTCGAGAAGTCTCCTTGAAGAGACCGATGGCTACATTTCGCAGGAGCGCCGCGGTTGGTCGCGGCGGGCAGCGCGTAAGCGAAGACGGCCGACACGGACAGAGCTTTTCATTTCCCGTCGAGGCTTGCCGGTATGCAAGAACACCTATCAGCATGTCATCCGTCGCGCAAGCATTGGGTGCGGCTTCAAGGCCACTTCGCATCTGTTGCGGGCGACATTCGGATGTTGGTTGCTGGCCCGGCTCGAACGTCTTGAGAAGCAAGGTGAGGCGATCAACCCACTTCTCATCGTGAAGATCCTCATGGGCCACGAACATATCGACACGACAGATCGGTATTTGCGCGCGATCGCGATAGACGCGCATGTCCTTTCGGGTGTTCTCGACACATTGCTTGGGGAGGAGAGCCCGCGTGAAGCGTAAGTCAGCTCCGCGCTTGCCCACACCTCGCAAGCTTGCGGGCAAGCTCATCGACTTCTCCAAGCTCTTCCTGCCAGCACCCATCCAAAGAGCATTCGGTGAAGCGTTCTGGGCACTCGCTCGCGGGCTGTCAGTGGCCTCGATGTATGGATATTGGCACAGCGTCACTACTTTTGATCGATTCGCGCGTGAGACTCGCACAGTCGCCAAGCTCCGCGATCTGGATTCTGCGATGGTGAGGCGCTACATCGAGTGGTTGCACAAGCAAGTGCGAGCGGACGGTGAGCGCTGGCACTCCAGCACGCGGTCATCGACCTACTGCGGCGTCCGACAGCTGCTTCGTTGGATACAACGCCACCGCCCGGAGTTGCTTGGGGAGCTTGATTTTCCTCGTGGTATCTTTCCTCATCGGCACGCGAGCTTGCGGCGCCGCCCGCTCTCGCCGCAAGTTCTGCGTTCGATCCTCAAGGCCTGCGAGCAGGAGATCCGTGATGTCCGTGCTCTTCGTCAGCAAGCTGCGCAAGCGATGACAATGGCCAAGGCCGCCCCTTCGGGCAAGGTGCACACGCTGGGAGAGGTGCTACTGCACATTCAGAGGACCCACGGCGGTGTTGTCCCTCGTTCGTATGTAACCCCGAGCCGACTGAGTGACGTGAGAACACGGATCGTCGCCCTCGGTGGCAACGGTGCGGTTGAGCCCTGTCTTTACCCGACGACGGCCACGATCTTTCCCTACTATCTCGCGATTCTCATTCAGGCGGCCGGCAACCCTCATGCCATCGCAGAGTTGCCAACCGAGTGCCTCCAACCCATTCCCCTCCTCGAGGATCACGAGCTCCTGGTTTGGACTAAGGGTCGAACCACTAGGCAGCAGCGACGAGCATTTCGCTCAGAGGATCCGTTCGAACCGCCCGCGCTTGTCCGAGACCTCATCGAGTGGACCAAGCCTATACGCGCACTCGTACCGCGTGCACACCGTGACCGCCTCTTTGTCTGCCGGACACACCCCCATGGGATGCGGGCGCCTGGGTGGACGTTCTTCAAGGCAGCGAAGCACAGCTTCAGTGAGCGCCATCATCTGCCATCGTTTGACCTATCGGCGATTCGACCCAGTGTTTTGACGGCGATATATCGGGTCTCCGGCGATCTGCATGAAGTCAAGGAGGTCGCCAACCACGCCCAGCTCTCGACCACAGCAGGGTACATCCGAGGACCCGAGGTCGAGCACGAGAACCGTCAACGGATCTCGGCCATCCAGGGAGTCTATCTTGGACACCTGGAGCGCGATGTCTCCGTTGCATCGACGAGGAGCGGCGGCTCGCCCGACACATCGGCGCTTGGCGGCAGAGCCGTGTCGATGTTCGGATTCGACTGCAAGGATCCGTTCGCCGGCATCGCGCCGGGATCCCACGCCGGCGAGCTCTGCACCCATTTCCTTGGCTGCTTCACCTGTCCCAACGCGGTAATCACGGGCGAGCCCGCCTCCGTCGCAAGACTCCTGCAAGCGAGGGACCACTTGAGAGCGGCCGATGTCTCCCTGCACCCCGCTCGATGGGAAGCGATTTATGCGCCGCAGCTACGCATTCTCGAAGAAGACATCCTGACTCGATTCTCCGCGCGGGAGATCGCGGCCGCAGCTCCCTTAAGAGCGTCACTACCCCCGTTACCGGAGCTTCGATGACGACGGCGATTACGATCGAACCGACGGTCGCCGCGGCACCAGCGATAGAGGGCTCGAAGCGCGACTGGTTCTTGAAGGACTCCAAGTGGGAGGACGCACGCTGGGTGTTTGCGCCCACGAACCTCTTGGAGGAAGAAGCGAGGCTCAAGATTATTTGGGATTTTAAGTTGCCCAGTGGTCGGCGTTTCACGGACCCCAGCCACGCCTCACTCCTCGAGACCACCAAGCGATTGATCGCCACGGTGCGCTCTCGCTCGCTCGTCACAGGGCTTCCCCACCGAGCGAGGACCGCCATAGATCATTTCTTCGCTGTCAGGCCGCTTATTATCTGGATGGATCGCGAAGGCTATAGCCGCTTCGAACAACTCGATATTGAAGCGATCTTACGATACCGACGTGTACTTGCCGAACCCATACGCGGTCGTGGTCACTCTCGCGCGCCTACCGGGCTTACCCGGTACTATGAGGTTCTCTCCTACCTGTATCGGCTCCGCGACGAGCTTGGGGACGGTCTTGTGGTGAACCCATTCGCCGGTCGTAGCCCGCGGCAGGTCGCAGGTGCCATAGGCACCGTTCAGCAAGGTAAACATACCCCTGATGCTGTCGCGGTCCCTCTCATTCAACAGTCCATCGAGTTCTTGGAAGTCGGCGCCATTGATGTACTTCGGGCACGAGAGGCCTACATCGTCTCGATGACCGAGGCGCTGAAGAGGATTCGCACGAACGGCAACTGCAACGACCCTGTTCTTGATGCGATCAGCGCGATGCTCATTCACACGCCGCGCGGCATCCAGCGGATATTCAGGATCCAAGACCTGAGCGACCTCATTGAGATGCTCTACGCCGCCTGCTATGTGATCATCGCGTATCTGGTTGGTCCTCGAGTGAACGAGATATTGCATTTACGGTCCGGCTGTGTCGAGGCGCGTCTGCCACCGGAGGGAAGCAATGCGTCGGTTGTTGAAGTCATCAAGGGCACCCTCTTTAAGCATGACAGCGGCTACTACGGAAGGCCGCACGAGTGGGTGGCGCCGCAAGCCGCGATTCACGCCCTCTCGGTGCTCGAAGCATTGTCGGCACCGAACCGTGACCGCAGCGCCCGGAGCGAGCTTTGGATTCGGGCCCGTCGCAAGACTCGCACCCGAGGGGCGAGTGAGTGGCAACCAACGCCCACCGGCCCCTTCCCGGTCAGCGTTGTCACGGATGCGTCGATAATGCACCTCCTTCGTCGCTATAGCCGCTGGTTGAACCTACCCCCTGTGGATGGTAAACGTTGGCGTCTCACGGCGCGCGAAGGACGCAAGACCTTCGCACGGTTCGCCGCGCTTCGGGATCGCACATGTCTGCACGCGCTCGCCCAGCACTTGGGCCACCGTGAGCGTGCCATGACCGATTCCGGCTATGCCGGCACCGACTATGCACTGGAGCGCGAGATTCGTGCCGAGGTGCTCGAACAGTCCGTCGCGGCCTGGGAGCACATGCTGAGCACCCCAGAACTCGGCGGACGCGCTGGGCGAGAGATCCTCGCTCGCCGCCCCCAGTTTCGCGGCGTGCGTATGAAGTCGGAGCTCAAGAGCTACGCCCGCGCGCTCGTCGAAGGCGGACTCACCTTGGGCGTCTGCGACTACGGGTACTGCGTGTACCGGCAACCTTACAGTGCGTGTCGCGGCACGCATTCCGGGCCGAACCCAGTGTACCGAGAACCCTCTACCTGCGCCCGATGTCTCAACTTCGCCGTCTCCACACCACATCGACCCTATTGGACCGAGCAGTTGCGGCGTTGTGAAGCGCTGCTCAGCGAGCCTGCGCTACCCACACAGACCCTTCATATCATCCGCGAACGCCTCGAAGAGGCTCGTTCTGTACTGCGCTCGATTGACCCTCAAGACCGCGATAATCATGCGACAGTCGCGTCCGCCTAAGCCAGCTCGATCGCCTCGAGATGCGTCGCGCCGCCTCGCGGCGGCCCTCGAGTCCTTAAAGGGACAAGACTCCCGACTCACAGCGGCCGAGCTCTGCCGAGTGGCGAACGTGTCTCGTAATTCCCTGTATCGCTACCACACCCCGATTCTCAAGTTGCTTCGCGAGCGACAGAAGCTGGGACCCAGAGCGGCCCAGCGCGAGGCGCGCATCTCTGGTGCGCGCCAACGCGCTACGAACCACGACTTGAAGGAGAAGATAGGCAAGCTTGCCACTCTGATCGATCATTACTATGGCGCCTACCACGAAGCCGCTAAACTCCTCGCGCGCCGCGATCGCGAGCTCGCGGAGGTACGCCGCCAGTTGGCGGCAAAGCCGCTCCTGTTGCCTGGCCGCCGATGAACTCGATCTGAAGGTACGACTGTTGATCTTATGAAGAAAGGCCCGAGCGGTTACCGTCGCGCCCAGGCCTTGAGTACAAGGCATCCGATCAGTCGATTGCCGCCAGGATCACGCTTGCCTCCGCATGCTCCAGCGCGAAGTCACGCAGCAGATGATAGTGCTCGGCGATTTTCTCATTGTTAGTTTGGAACGACAGGTGAGAGAGCGCGAAGAGACACGCGGTGATCCCCGCGGCGTCCGCACTCATCTCGCCCTCGAAGCCGTTGCCGTCTACGCTGACCGGGAAGTGGTTGTCCGACTGCGGCGCCATGTAGAACCCGCCGTTCGAGAGCTCGAAGTAAATCCAGTAGCCGCCCGTGTATCGTTGAGAGAGCTTGCGCATGAAAGCAAAGATTGCGTACTCCACCGTGAGCATGTCTCGGCCAAAGTGCTTTGGCAGCATTTGCATGCGCTCGCTCTCGGTCACTTCTCGCGCAACGATGGTCTGAGAGTCGATGGAATTCATTAGCGTGGTCCTTGTGTTGATCCGGGCGGGATTGCCCGTCACCTCAAGTCCACGCCGCAGCGCAGCGGTCAATGGGCGAAGCCGGCCGGCACGGCCGCAAGCGCTCCTGCGCGCAGCCATTGACGGCGAGAACGGCGTTGGTATCCTTCGGTCAACAGCAATCTCGCCCGCCCCGCTATGCCCCCTGTTCTACTTTTCGCACAGTAGATTCACTCCTCCAATCTCAAGCTCGCCTCTTGCCTTATGTTCGCTATCGAACATACTAGTGAGATTGGGCATTTATCCTCGTTTACAGGACGGGCCATGCCCGCGTTAATCAGGTTTGTCACGGAGTCACTACCATCGCTTCTTTCGATATCGGAGGAAACTCCTTAATTTCCGCGCTCCCCAGTTCCATAAGGGACCGTTGGTTGCCGCATCTCGAGTTCGTAGAGCTGCCGCTTGCCCACGTGTTGTATGAATCGGGCGCCACACTGAGCCATGTTTATTTCCCAACGACCGCCATCGTTTCGCTGCTCTACGTCTTGGAAAATGGCGCGTCAGCGGAGATCGCCGTCGTCGGCAATGAAGGCATCGTCGGGGTATCGATGTTTATGGGAGGCAAATCCACTCCCAGTCGCGCGGTCGTTCAAAGTGCCGGCCAGGGTTTTCGACTCAAGGCAGAGACTCTGGAAGAAGAGTTTAACCGGGCCGGTCCCGTCCTTCACCTGCTGCTGCGCTATACCCAAGCCCTCATCACTCAGATGTCACAAACGGCGGTGTGCAACCGTCATCATTCTTTGGATCAACAGCTATGTCGATGGCTGCTACTGAGCTTGGACCGGTTGCAGGGCGATGAACTCGTCATGACACAGGAACTAATCGCCAACATGCTGGGTGTACGTCGCGAAGGTGTGACGGAGGGGGCTCTAAAACTGCAGAACGCAGGACTGATTCGATACGTACGCGGCCACATCACGGTGCTGGATCGTGCCGGACTCGAGAAGCGCACCTGCGAGTGTTACGCCGTCGTTAAGAAAGAATACGATCGGCTGCTTCCCTCCCAGACTGCGACTTGAAGTCAACAGCTAGCAGAGGTGAAAGCACCACCGACCGAGCCGCTTCGAATGCTGATTACGGTACCCAATCAGGTAGTCACATCCCATCCCATTTGGATCATGGTTCTGATGCATTCCTCGGGCAGATATGCCATCCAATTCAACACATTTTTCTCCGAGCGTGCGACATCCGCATCGCTCTGAGCATCGATCGACGAGGCGGCAGATAGTCCTCCTAAAAGATCAACGAATACGCGTTGCGGTGCCTGAGCCAGCGTGTCCATCGGTTTACTCCTGGGTTTGCGTAACGTTGTAACAATTGCACAGATCCAGTGTCATCTCTGTTCGGCAACCCACATAAGCATCCTCGTTGTACTCCTACCGAGTGAATGAACCTCCACTGAGTTCGTTGGCGAACCGACGCCAAGGCGTGCATGGAGCTCTAATGGCGGACTAGCCAACGCGAGGAGATTCATATGTACTACGGTGGTGGACTTCTTGGAACAATCCTTATTATTGCGCTCATAGTCTACCTGGTGCGCAGATCACGGATATAGCGCGCCATACGTGGAATGTGGCGCCTCCTGCGACGCCGCTGACAGGACATCGCAATATTCAACGGCGGGTACCAGATGTCTAGGCGGAACACAATGACAAAGATGTCGACCCATCCTAGGCACAACCACCTACTTGCGGCTTTGCCGCCGGATCAGTGGGCGCGCTGGCTTCCGCATCTAGAGCACGTCGAAATGCCGCTGGGACAGGTTCTGTACGAACCTGGCAGCACGCTGAGCCATGTGTACTTTCCGACGACCTCGATAATATCCCTTCTATATGTGATGCAGAACGGTGAATCGGCCGAGATCGCAGTGGTTGGCAACGAAGGAGTTGTCGGAGTCTCCCTTTTCATGGGCGGCGATTCCACCTCCAGCCGGGCGGTTGTGCAAAGTTCCGGGGGCGCCTTCCGATTGACGGCGCAATTGATGAAGGAAGAGTTCAATCGTGGCGGCCCGGTGTTGCACTTGCTACTGAGATACACCCAAGCTCTGATTACGCAAATGGTGCAAACTGCGGCGTGCAATCGGCACCATTCCCTCGACCAACAACTATGCCGCTGGTTATTGTTGAGCCTGGATCGTTTGCAGGGTACGGAAATGGTGATGACGCAACAGCTGCTCGCGAACATGATGGGCGTGCCTTTGGAAGGGGCGACCGCGGGCGCACTCAAGTTGCATAACGCCGGATTGATCGACTATGTACTCGGTCGCATTCGGGTACTAAATCGCCAGGGAATTGAGAAACGAGTTTGCGAATGCTATGCGGTGGTCAAGAAAGAGTACGACCGGTTGCTGCCCGACAAGCTAGCTGCATAGACGGCAAGATAATTGCGACACAACGCGCGGGGCACCAAGCGGTGCATTCCGCTCGCTCGGATGGTGCATGCGTATTTGCCTTCCCAAGGAGACTAGAGTCACCTGGGTAATGGAATCGAGGGTGAGCGAAGCAGGTCTTTGACGACACTTGGTGCGAACTCACACCATTCGACACCGACGCCTTCTTTGGCCTTTCGAGATACATACGCCGCGATTGCCGTGGCTCGCTGCGACGGCGGCGGCATCTTGATGCTCACTTGAATGAGAGAGTGCAGTCCCCAATCCACATCGGCCTTCACAAGCGCGCCGCTCAAGCTGAGGTTCTTCATGCAGCAGTCGGCACCCGCCTCAGCGTTCGTAGACACCTGGACCGGGATATTGACTCGGACTCGATCACCCCACCGACCTTCCTTTCCGTGCCAGCGCTTTTCCATGGTAGACAACCTCCTCGTTTAATGACGTAAATGAGTACATCGCTTATCGTGCGCTCCGGTTCAATCCCGAAGTCGACTCGACGGTGGTTCGACACCTGTGTGTCGATCAAATCATTCGTTCACGGGTCGGTACATGTCTCTTACCTAGAAAGCCCATAATCCAACGGCTTGACTGTGCGACGCGGCGAATGAATCGGCGCAAGCCAGGCAAAGTTCTTTCAACTTCGGTCCAAGTGACACTCTTAAGGAGACGATGAAACGTCTTTTCCGGCAATTCCTCGAGGAGCATTGGACAATACCTCCGCTATTTGAAAGCGCGCAACGCGGGCGATGAAGCTTGCCTTACCCAACGTCGCTCTCCGACGGCGATCAATGCTTGGCACGCGGTGGGATCCACCGGCTTGCTGAAATAGTATCCTTGCCCCTCGGTGCACTCGTGCACTTGCAGGAACTTCAGCTGTTGCGCATTTTCGACCCCTTCGGCAATCACTGTTAAGTTCAGGCTTTGGCCCATGTGGATGACGGAACGAACTATGGTGGCGATATTGGCGTTGCCAGGAATATCGTGCACAAACGATTTGTCCAATTTCAGCGTGTCGATGGGAAAGCGCTTCAGGTAGCTTAGGTTGGAATAACCTGTGCCGAAGTCATCGACCGCAATCTTTATCCCCATGGCGCTTAAGGACTGCAAAATGAGGCTGGTCGCCTCGAAGTTGCGCATGACCGCCGTCTCGGTTAATTCGAGCTCTAAGTAGCTCGGATCAAGCCCTGTGCTCGCTAAAATGCGGCAAATGTCCTCCAGCAATTTTTCATTGCGAAATTCGACGGCCGAAATATTAACGGCCATAGTTCCGAACCGGATATCCTCCGCTAGCCATGTCTGCGCCTGTATGCACGCTTCTCGCAACACCCACTGACCAATCTCGACGATGAGACCGCAATCCTCGGCGATCTGGATGAAAGCCTGAGGAAGCAGAACACCGCGGCCAGGATGTTGCCAGCGAATGAGCGCCTCAACACCGGTAATAGCGCCGCTCACTAGGTTGACTTTGGGCTGATAGTCGAGGACAAACTCGTGTCGGTCCAAGGCATGGCGCAGATCTGCTCTAATGAGTTGACGTTCCGCCGCGCGACAATTCATCTCCTCTTTGAAGAATTGAATCCTGTTTCGGCCCTTATCTTTTGCGTGATACATGGCGGTATCCGCGCACTGGATCAGACTCTCCGGATCGGCGCCGTCCTCCGGATAGACGCTCACCCCGATGCTGGCGGTCAAATGCAGAAGGTGATTTGAAATGGTGTAGGGCTCAAGCACCGCCAGCCGTATTTTATCGGCGATCAGTGCGGCATCCTCCGTATGCGAAATCTCCGACAGCAGCACGATGAATTCATCGCCCCCTTGGCGGCTGACCGTGTCGGAGCTGCGGACGCAAGGCGTGATGCGTACCGCCACCGCTCGAAGCAACTGATCTCCGATCAGATGTCCAATGGAGTCGTTGATGTGTTTGAAATGATCCAAATCAATGAATAGGAGCGCCAATCTGCGGCTGTACCGGTGCGCCAAGGCAATTCCCTGCGCGAGCCGATCATTCAGCAGGCTCCTATTCGGGAGGGACGTGAGAATGTCGTGCTCAGCGAGATGGTTTATCCTCTGCGCCATAGCCTGCGCTTCGCTGACATCGTGAAAAACAACTACAAGGCCGGCAACACGACCGCTTCGATCATGGATGGGCGCCGCTGAGTCCTCGATGGGCAACTCGTGTCCGTCGCGCCGGAGGAGAACGCAATTGGGCGGCAAGATTACCGTGCGTCCTTTTCCCACTTCAAATTCCAAGCAAGGTACGATTCGCTCGCGCGTAGTGGCGTCGATCACTTGAAAGACGTCTGTCAGCTGCTGTCCAGAGGCTTCCTCATATGTCCATCCAATGAGCTTTTCTGCAACCGGATTGAGGAAGGTGATGCGCCAGTCGCTATCGGTGCTCAACACTGCGTCGCCGATAGAGTTCAAAGTGACTTGTGCGCGCTCTTTATCGCAAAACAAGATGCCTTCGCGGGATTTTCTGGCGATTGCACTGTTCACCATACCGATCAGCAATTCGGGATCCATCCGACGTTTGAGCAAATAGTCTTGAGCTCCGTGCTCAACCAAGTTCATCTGCTCCAAGAGGTTGGGGTCGTCACCCAAGACGATAATCGGCAACTCGGGCACCGCGCCCATGAGCACCAGCAGTGTTTCAAAGCCTCTGGTGGCCGGAAGATCCCAATCCATTATTACCGCATCAACATCACCATTCTTCTTTATCCGTTGGGTAGCTTCTGATACGCGCTCAGCTGCTTCTATCGCGAGAGCATCTCCAGCGAATTCGGACATTGATTTTGTGAGGCGATCGGTCAGATTCCGGTCGCGGGTAATGAGAAGAACAAGAGTGCTCATCCGAGAGTTACTCTCAGAGCACGCTGACGAATGGCTCGTCGGACCGACAAGGGTACCTGCCGCCTTTGACGGGTTCGCTGTGAGAGGTGCATTAAGTTCCTTTATATGCGGGTGGCAATGCTACGCGTCACAGGCACGCCTCACCGTTCGGTACCATACTCAGGGATACCCTGATCGAGGCTCGATTCTCGCGTGTCAGTCTCACGCTAGACGACACGGCCGCGCGCTGGTGAGCAACCCGGAAGTAGTCATTGGCCCGCTTCAAAGGCGATCGAGTCAATCGGGCCGGCTGTTGCCGACTTATCCGCCGAGGTTCCAGGCGCCTCGGCAAGCCGACCTCATGCTTCGGCGAGCCAACGACCGATGAGATTGCGCATGGTCGTTAGCCTCTCCTCAAGAACGGCCGTGGTTTGGCCGCCGGTGCCAACGGATCCGGTCTTGATGGCTGTTACGGCGAGTGTCGCAGCACGTAATTGGTTGAGAAGTTCCTGCGCTAGCTGCTCATGCCGCAAATTTATGGTCTGGGTGCCGCTTCCAATTGACGCAGGAGTATGCTTTGCGTACTCGGTAACCGCGCCAGCAATTGCATTATCCAAACAGCGATTAAAGGTGCGAAACTCATCGACTGAGATCGGCACTTCGGTTTCAATGGCTAGCTTCGTTACGGCTTGGCAGACATCGCCATAATCACGGACAACTTGTTCAATCGTGAATCCCTCACCGAATAAGTCGCGCCCGTGCAGGGCCGCCGTCGTGCCGACGCTGGAAGCTATTTCACCGCGCGCATTGCGCGCTGAGATGCTCTTATCGTCCTGGGGCTCCAACGTTTGCTCAATTGTGAGGGTTTCAATGACCTGATCGAGAAAGGTGGGTATTCCGTGGACTACCTCATCCGGCGTCGTCTTCCGATCTGACCTGCTCGCAACCATGACACGGCAACGATCAATTATTACCGCGCGATTTGATGTCAGAAACTCGTGGAGCATCATTCGCTATACGTCACCCTCGGCGAAACGGTCTGTACGGCGGGTAACATTCGTAGGTTCTTTACGCTTGTTATCATGATCGCACGCGCGCTCAATCGGCGCTGGCATCGTACAGCGGGCGGCTCCGAGGGGTGAGGATGGGTCATCCGGCGGCGGCGATTGGCACCATCGATTTGGCTAATCGAGCTTACCTGCGAACTGCGCCGGAAAGCTATTTCCCCACATAACGAATGCCACTTGTCTGTCCAACGGTAGCTCGTCAGCTCGGCCACAAGTGTCACCATACGTCTATTCAATGCTTTCATTGCTACTTGGTGCGTCGTACCTGGATGTTTCATACATTCTTATCGCAGGTTGACAATTCTAGATTCCACCTAAGGTAAGTGCTGCTGCCGTCATGCGAATTAAGCAGGATGATTTCGTTGGCCTCACGGCCGTTGATCTGGCTGGCGTGGCGTAGTCGTAGCAGATGCTTGGTATGTTCGCGCTTGCCTTCGTCGCGCACGCGCGTCTGGC
>Ga0208193_1001057_pt1 | contig 12585 bp, 11 predicted proteins | sample June2015DPH_17_2_FD_184716 | JGI IMG/M metagenome (GOLD analysis project Ga0208193, IMG submission 184716) | Peatland microbial communities from SPRUCE experiment site at the Marcell Experimental Forest, Minnesota, USA - June2015DPH_17_10... | ecosystem: Environmental > Terrestrial > Soil >...
GGCTCGCCGGTTTGCCCGCTGGAATGCGATCAATCGTCGCGTCGGTAACAAGGGCGAGGATTGCATCCGCGTCGTCACCCGCCGATAGCGGCAATGCCATCGGCGTTGACGCATCAAGGCCGAGGGATAGCGCGCGGCGTTCCGTGATGATCAGCTGCGGCGCGATGGGTCCGCAGAGCGCGATGAATTCAGCAAGCCGCTGCCCGTCAAGGCCTTCGACCGGCAACACGAGGGCCGCTTGGCCCGTTGCGGTGATGAGAATGGGCCGTCGCCCCTGGAATTCGCTAAGGCCACGGCTGACGCTGATGTGGCCCCAGCTGCCAAACAAAGCCGAGCTTGCGCTCGTCTGCACTCCACTCATTCCAGGGCTTTCTATTTCCGAGACTTTCCATCTTTTGGCCGTGATCCTAAAACACCGCGCGCGCCACATCATTCCGGTCGCAAATAGACGATTTTTTGGCACGATGGTCCATAATCGCCTTGTCAACGCAACCGCACAGTGTTTTTGATCTCGCCGTGCAGATCAACAATCACTCCTTGGACGAATGCGTGGCTCCCGACCCGTGGGAAGGCTTTAGCAATATATTCCGTCGAGGGCAGCAGCCTCTTCCCCACGCCTGGGCCGATGTGTTCGGTCCGTTGCGGACGGGTGCAGTGGACGATCTCGTGATCGTCGGTCAGCTCGGCCAGTCACTTGACGGCCGGATAGCGACGGAATCCGGCCATTCGAAATATATCAACGGGCCGGCGGGACTGGCGCATCTGCACCGGCTGCGAGCCCTGGTGGACGCCGTCGTCATCGGTGTCGGCAGCGCCATCGCCGACGATCCGCAATTGACGGTGCGCCGGGTCCCAGGGCCTCATCCGGCGCGCGTCGTTATCGATCCGAAGGGCCGGCTTGGCGCGAACGCCCGGCTGTTCGCGGACGATGGTGTCTGCCGGCTGCTGTTCACCGCGCAAGGTACACGCTGCGCGCCGGGATCCGGCGTGGAGGTTGTCGCCTTGCCGGTGGCCGAAGGGCAGCTCGCCCCGTCGGCGATTCTCGCCGAACTCGCCAGCCGCGGCATGCGCCGCATATTGATCGAAGGTGGCGCGGACACGGTATCGCGTTTTCTTGCCGCTGGATGTCTCGACCGCCTGCACGTGATGGTCGCACCAATCATCCTGGGTGCGGGGGGGCCCGGCCTGAACCTGCCGTCGCCCGAACGCGCCGATCAGGCGCCCCGCATGCCCATTCATGTGCACAGGATTGAGGACGACGTGCTGTTCGACTGCGATCTGTCGGCTCAGCGCGTAGCGCTCGGTGTTGCGAAGAAATCGACGTGACCGACCTCGAGCGAGCCGCATCCGGCGGCGACGATGTCATGGCGGCGCTTGAGCCACGCCGCTGTGTCGGCGGGCGATAGCGCGCCGATATCCTGCGCCGCGCTTGCCCATCCGGCGAGTAGTTCGGTTTGCATGTCGCGATCGTCGGGTCCTATCTTCCAGTCGGATGCGCCGCACACGACCGAGTAACCGAGCGCTTCGAAACGTGCGATGGCCAACGCGCCCGCCGTCGGCCCGAGCGCCGCGCCAAAGCCTTTGTCCGTGCGCTGATGCGCGTTGACCGCGGTAGCGACGGCGGAATCGAACGGATCGGGCGGGGCAAACCCGATCCGTCCGTCATAGCTCAGTGCCGCGTAAAGCGGGATCGAACGCGCGGCGATCGCGACCGCCAGCCGGTCCAGCCAGTCATCGGAGACCAGATCGAGCAGGGCCGAGGTGGTCACCAGATCGACCGCTTCGTCGAATGCGGTTTCGAGATCGCGGTTGAGATCGAGCGCGACGGCGGTAATGGCGGCGTCCTTGGCCGGCGGTTTGGCCGTGGCGCGCGCCAGCAGGCCGGGATCGTTGTCGATCAGCGTCCAGTTCTGTCGCGCGGGCAGCCGCGAGCCCAGCGCGCGCATGGTCGAGCCGGTACCGCAGGCGAGATCGACGACCTGCACCGAAGAACGCGGTTCGAGGGAGGCGCTGACGGCTTCGAGAACGGCCAGATTGCGCGCGCGCAGATCGTGTGGTTCGCGCAGCGTCAGCCAGTCGGCGGAGAAACCGCTCATCCCAGCATCTCCAGTGCGTGCGCAAAAACCTGAGCGGACTGCTGCCAGGTGGGAAGCTTCACCGCCGCAGCGCGCGCCGCACCAGCCAGGCGACGCCGCAGATCGGCATCTGTGATGAGGCGGCGCAGCGCCGATGCGAATGCCAGAGTATCGCCGGGAGCGACCAGAAGGCCGGCGTCTGGCGGCACCGTGTCCGGTATGGCGCCTGCACTGGTGCCGATGACCGGAAGACCGTGCGCGACAGCCTCGGCATAGGCCATGCCGTAACCCTCGAAATGAGATGCGAGAATGAACACGTCGGCCTTTGCGTAAAGCGCCGCAAGACACTGCGGCGATACCGCGCCGGGCGTGGCAATTCGATGTTCGAGGGCATGGCGCGCGATATCGGAATCGAGTTGCGCGACGGCGTCGCGGTCGCGCGTGCGGTCGCCGGCAATCGTCAGCCGCCACGGCAGGTCGGTGAGTGTCGCGAGCGCTGCAATCAACACGTCAAAGCCCTTGCGGGGCACCACGGCGCCGACCGACAGGAGCCGCACGACGCCCTCCTGGCCGCCTTGCGCAAATCGCGCTTGATCGCTGCCCGGCCTGACAATGGTAATGCGCTCGGCTGGCACGTTGTAATCAGAGGCGACCAGCCGCGCCGTGGCCGCGCTGGTCACGACGATCCCTTGCACGGCCGCGAGCGCCGTACGCTCACTGGCGCGCAGCGCGTCGGCTTGCTGGATGGACAGACCCGATTCCAGCGCGAGCGGGTGATGCACCAGCGCCAGCAGCGGATTTCGGCCGGCGAGCCGTGACACGGCTTCCGGCAAAACGCCGAGCGCCAAACCGTCGACAACGATGATGCTGCCGGCGGGCATCGCGAGCAATTGCGTTTGCGCGGCGGTTCGCGTCGCTTCGTCGGGCCATGGAAAGCCTTCGCCGAGATTGAGGACATCGATCCGCCACCCGAGACGGCTGAGTTCATCTATCATGCGCCGGTCGTAGGCGTAACCGCCGGTCGGGGTCGCGAGATCTCCCGGCACGGCGAAGGCGAAACGCGTCACCACAAATCCGCCTCGTACCAGGCGCGCGCGACATGCGATTCGGAGAGCGTGATGCGTATCGCCTTCAACTCGCGGCCAGTGCGGCCGAGGCCGCCGGCGCGGGCGTTTTTGGCCAGCCGTTCGAAAATATGCTTCGTGAGAAATTCAGTGGTCGTGTTCTTGCCCTTGAGTTCGGGCAGTTCGTCAAGATTGCGGTAGTTCAGCTCGGCCAGCACGGCCTTCAATGCCTCATGCGCGCGGCCGATATCGATGACAATACCGTTGTCATCGAGTGTTTCGGCGATGAACGCCGCATCGACGACGAAAGTCGCACCGTGCAGCGCCTGCGCCGGGCCGAATACGGCGCCGCGGAACGAATGAGCAATCATGATGTGGTCGCGAACTTCAACGGCGAACAAGGCGATCTCCCTGGGGATAGACGATGGTCTGGCATAGGGTGTCACTTTTGGCATCAAGAATATCGGGCAGGCGCTGCGCCAAATCCCCGAACGAAACCGCCGGCGCCAGCAGCGCATCGAGCCGCGCGTCGGTCAGCAGGGCCAGTGCCGCGGCGAGCCGGCGGCGATGGGTCCAGCGCGGCCGGTGCGACGGTGCAATCCGTCCGACCTGGCTCGATACCAGCCGCAGCCGCCGGCTATGGAAGGCGCCGCCGAAGGGCGCCGCCACCGGCGCGTCGCCATACCAACTCATTTCGAGCACGGTTGCCTCCTCACCGGCGAGTGCGAGGGCCGTGCCAAGTCCTGCCGCATGGCCGCTGGCGTGAACGACCAGGTCGCAGTCGGGCTTTGCAGTGTCCGGCGTCGCGAAGCAGACACCGAACGCCTGCGCTAATTCCACTCGGGCGGGGTTGATGTCGACGAGGGTCACCTCCGCGCCGGGAAGCTGTCCGCACAAATATGCAACCAGTGAACCGACCACGCCGGCGCCGACGATGGCGATGCGGTCGGCCGGACCCGGCGTTGCGTCCCAGACGGCGTTGAGTGCCGTCTCCATGTTGGCACCCAGCACTGCCCGTTGCGGCGGCAGATTGTCGGGAAGCGCCACGGCGGCGCTTGCCGGAATATTGAAGACAGTCTGGTGCGGATGGAGCGTGAAAACCATCCGCCCGTGAAGAGCTTCCGGGCCACCTTCGACCCGGCCGACGGTGGCGTAACCGTATTTCACCGGAAATGGAAAATGGCCGCCCATGAAGGGCGCGCGCATTCGCTCGAACTCACTCTCCGCCACGCGCCCGGCGAGCACGAGCGCTTCGGTGCCACGGCTGACCGCGCCGTAAAGAGATCGCACGCGCACTTCACCGGTTCCGGGCGACGGGAGCGTTTCCTGTCGGATTTCGGCTTGTCCGGGCCCGCTGTACCAGAGCGCCTCGGCAACTTCGTCGGGCCGATGGATAGCCACTATAGTTTTATCCCTGGATTGGACTTTGGGGCGGTTAGCGGTGTTATAGCTTGCACTGCCTGCTTGAGGATTAAAAGTCGTAACCGGGTGCTGGAACGTTCTCCGCCACAAGCCATCGAGGCCGCCGCGGCTGGAAAGGATCTTTCCGGCCGGCGGGTGCTGTTTGCCGTGTTGTTTGCGCTCACCATGGCCGGGTCTCTGGCGCTTGCCGCGCTGGCGCTGGCGCCGGGCGGCTTCGGCTTTGTCGACATAACGCTGCTCGCGCTGTTCGCGGCCACGTTGCCCTGGACGGTGGCGGGGTTCTGGAACGCCGTGATCGGTTTTCTGATCATGCGTCTTTCCGGCGATCCGATTGCGGCGATCATGCCGGCTGCGGCGCATATCCGCGGCGACGAGCCAGTGACGGCGTCGAGCGCAATCCTGTTGTGCATTCGCAACGAGTTGCCGGAGCGGATGATCCGCAATCTCGAGCCGATGCTGGCGGGGCTCGACGCCGCCGGTTTCGGCGAGCGTTTCCATCTCTATGTCCTCAGCGACACCAGCGACGCCGGGATCGCCGGCAACGAGGAGGCGTGTTTTGCGACATTGGCGGCGCGCTGGCGCGACCGGGTCGCGGTCACCTACCGCCGTCGCGAGGTCAACACCGGCTACAAGGCCGGTAACATCCGTGATTTCTGCGAGCGCTGGGGCGGCGAATACGATTTCGCGGTGACGCTTGATGCCGACAGCCTGATGACCGCTGACGCCATACTGCGTCTCGTCCGCATCATGCAGGCGGATTCCAGGCTCGGCATTCTTCAGGGGCTGGTGATCGGCCTTCCATCCACCAGCGCTTTCGCTCGCGTGTTTCAGTTCGGCATGCGGCTTGGCATGCGTTCCTACACCATCGGCAGCGCGTGGTGGCAGGGTGATTGCGGACCCTATTGGGGCCACAACGCGGTTCTGCGGCTCAAGCCGTTCATCGCCCATTGCGAGCTTCCGGTTCTCTCCGGGAACGGAACGGAAGATCGCCATATCCTCAGTCATGACCAGATCGAAGCCGCTTTGATGCGTGCTGCCGGATACGACGTGCGCGTCCTGCCGCGGGAGGATCTCGGTTGGGAGGAAAATCCGCCCACCTTGATCGAATACATCCGCCGCGACCTGCGCTGGTGTCAGGGCAACATGCAGTATTGGCGTTTTCTCGCGCTTCCGGGTCTCAAGCCGGTCAGCCGTTATCAGCTGGTGCTGGCCATCCTGATGTTCATCGGCTCTCCGGCCTGGATCGGACTGCTCGTGCTCGGTTCGCTTGCCGCTGCGTTCTCCGGGACGCCCGTGCAGTTTATTCGCCCCGATCTGGGCATGATGCTGCTTGTATGCGTCCTGGTGATGTGGTTCTCGCCGAAGACCGCGACTGCTGTCGACGTCCTGTTGCGCCCGGAGCTTCGCCGCGCGTATGGCGGTGCCGGACTGTTCATCGTCAACTACCTCATCGAAACCGTGTACTCGATCGTGCTTTGTCCGATCCTGTGGCTCGGTCACACGATCTTTCTCGCCGGCCTGCTGTTTGGCCGGGAAATCGGCTGGATCGGCCAGACTCGCGATGATCACGCCGTGCCGTTCACGCTGGCGCTGCGCAATTTGTGGCCGCACTCGCTGCTTGGATGCGCCGCACTCGGCCTCCTGGCGATGTACCAACCGGCGGCCGTCCCATATGCGCTGTTTCTCGCCGGCGGTCTGGCCGTGGCGATTCCGTTTGCCATGATGACCGCGTGGCCTTTCCTCGGCAGCCTTGCCGCGCGGGTCGGCATCGGCCGGCTGCCCGAGGAGACCGTCCGTCCGGATGTGCTGCTGTCGCTGGCGCTTCCCGCAATCGAGTCGACGGCGCCGTTGCCGCGGCCGAGTTCGGTCTGAGGCGGTGATCGATTCTTTGCGGACCGCGCGCGGGCCGATGGGGTTGCCGCGCGCGGCCAATTCCGGGGACCTCCATGCAGCGCTCTCCTGACCGAGGGCAGATGCGGCGACGCCTGTGCCTGGCGGTCGCCGCCCTGATCGCCGCAGGCTATGGCCTGACGTTGCTGATCTTTTATCCCGGCGTCATGACCTACGATGCGAAATTCGTCCACGAGGATATCGCCAGGGGTGTGCTCGGCGACTGGCAATCCCCGGTCATGACCGTGCTGTGGGGCGCGATCGACCCGGTCGCGCCCGGCGCGGGCAGCATGTTCCTGCTGATCGCGACCTCCTACTGGCTGGGCTTTGGTCTTCTGGCATTGGCACTGGCGATGCGCCCAACCCGGCTCGCGTTATTGTTGCCGCTGCTGGCGCTGATGCCGCCGGCTTTCGTCTTCGTCGGGATCGTCTGGCGCGATGTGCTGTTCGCGACGAGCTGGCTCTTGGCCGCCGCGATGGTTTTCGGCGCGGTTGGGCGCGGCGCGCGCGTTCGCGTTCCGGCGCAGGCGCTGGCTTTCGCGTTGTGCGCGTTCGGTGTCCTGCTGCGTCCGAATGCCTTGATCGCCGCGCCGGTTCTCGCCGCTTACATCGTCTGGCCGGCGCGGATGCCGTGGAAGCGCACGGCGATCCTGCTGGTCCCCGTCATGGTAGGATTTTTTGCCCTGGTGCAGGTGGTCTACTACGGCGTGCTCGGCGCGACGCGGCAACATCCGTTGCAATCGATCATGGTGTTCGACCTCGGCGGCATCAGCCGCTTTGCCAGACAGAACCAGTTCCCCGTCACCTGGAGCGAATCCGAGAGCGCGCTGCTCCTGGACGGCTGCTATCAGCCGACCCAGTGGGACATTTATTGGCGGCTCGAGCCTTGCGATTTCGTGATGCGCAAGCTCGAAGGCGAGGAGAAATTGTTCGGCACCCCGGCGATCACCGAAGCCTGGGCGCGCGCGGTCATCCGCCATCCGCTGGCCTATCTCCGGCATCGGGCGGCGTTCATGTGGAATTTCCTTGGCGGAAATAACCTCACGATGTGGGTCGTCGACGTTGAGCATCCGGCGCTAAACGTGTTTCCGGATCGCCCGGTTTTCGTCGCGCTGGTCTGGCTGCACGACATGCTCAAGCCGACGCCGCTGTTCCGGGCCGGCTCGTGGCTGCTGCTTTGCCTCGTCGTGTGCGGCTTGGCCTGGCGGCGGCGCCAGACGCCTGAAGGCGCCTTTGCGCTCGGCGTTTGCGGATCGGCCGCCGCCTATGTGCTGAGCTTCCTTGCCGTCGGCGTCGCGTCGGATTTCCGTTACGCTTATTGGGCGGTCCTTGCCGGTATCGCCGGTGGCGTCGTCGCAGCGCTCGACGGAGAAGCGCCAGGAACTGACAGCAGCTGATCTGCGGGATTCCGGTCTATTTACCTGCGGCTGGCGGCGCCGCGGTCCAGCTCTTGTAGTCGGCTTCCGAGACGTCCGGCAATTTCTTCAGGAACGCGACAATCGACCAGATTTCATCGTCCTTGGCGCCGGCCTGCGCGAAGCTCGGCATGCCCGTCATGTTGATGCCGTTCCTGATCACCCAGAACAACTGGGCCGGCGATAGCTCCTTGACGACATCCTTCAGGTCGGGCGGGTCAGGATGCAGTCCCTCGGAGAATTTGGCCCAACCGATGCCGGGAGCGCCGTGACAGGTGGCGCAGCCATTTGCGGCGAACGCTCGGGCACCGGCCTGCACGCTCGCGGAGTCGCTGATGGAGGGCGGCGGCTGGTCGCCGGCGTGACGATCGATCGACGCCGTGCGTACCTGTACCAGTGCCCGGAGGACGATGGACGGATCCTCGGCGGTTCCCGCGACGCTGTAGAAGCCTCCGAAAAAGAATACCGCCGCGCCGATGCCGGCAATGATTGCCAGTCCGCCAATTACTGCAAGGATGCGCATCTGAGCCTCCGGCGCGTTCGCCTACCAGACATCAGGCAAGCATAATACATCGGCCAGGGGGTTACCAACGTTACGATACAGTGATCGTGACCTGGCAGCGTGAGCCGTCCCGGCCGCCAACTTTGCGATTGGGAATTACAGTCCGGTAAGCGGCGGGTAATTGCCGCGGGTGTCAGCTCTGATCTTTGATCGAAGATTTTTGATCGTCAAGACGCCCGGTTGTTACCTTTTTGTTACAGCCGCGTTACCCCCCGGTCACAGCGCTTCGCTATTGCTCGGCTGTGCAAATGATCGCCGGCATATTTCTCATATTTGTGTCCGCGCGATGGGATCGACCCGCAGTCATGAAGAGGCACTTATGAAAAGCATTTTTCGTTGGGCTGGCCAAAATGGCGCCCTCGTCGTTATCGCTGGTGTGGTTATCGGTCTTTGCATCCCATTGTTTTCCGATTTGGCGCGGCCTTACCTGTCGATCGCGATCTTCATCTTTACCTTCGGCTCCTTTCTCAAATTTGACTCCAAGACGATCGGAGGCGAAGTCGCGAATGTGACACGCAACGTCCTGATGGTCTTGTGGGCAACATTTGGCGTGCCGTTGATCATCTTTCTGATCATTGTCGTCACTCGGCCCGGCGCGGAGCTAACTCAAGGACTGCTTTTTTGGGCGCTGGTTCCTGCAAGTCCCGCGTGCGTCGCTTTTGCGGCCATCCTGAAGCTGAACATTCCGATTGCCTTGCTTGCGACCGTCGTCGGCACGGCTGCCTCGCCATTTTACATTCCGGCGCTTGCGGCCGCCCTTGGAGGCTATCACCTCGATATCGACCCGGTCGCGACATGCGGGGAGCTCGTATTCCTCGTGGGAGGCGCGTTCCTGTTGTCCGTGGCCGCAAAGCGCTTCGCCGGCGACTTCATACGCCACAATCCGGAAGCGATGACGGGCATAGCCGTGTTCGCGATGTTCCTGGCGGGAATGGGATCGATGCGCGGCATGCAGGCCCATATCTTCGAGCGGCCGGAGACGAGCCTCTCATTTGTATTGCTGGCCTATGTGCTGCTGTTCGGAGCCGAAGTGGCCGGGACGCTCCTGTTCTGGCGTTATGGCAGGACTGCTGCGCTGACGGCGGGACTGATCGGCGGAACGCGGACGATCACGCTGGCCTGGGTGGTCCTTGGCGACAAGGTGCTGCCTCTGGCCGATCTCTTCCTGGCCACGAGCATGATCGCAAAATACACCGCGCCGGGCCTGACCAAATGGCTTCTCGCCCGCTTCATTGCCGCGGGAGATGCCGCCGCACCCGTCGCGCAACCGAAGGCAGTTTCTGTGACGACGTCGAATGAGTAGCCGTCCCGATTCAGGCGCCCGAAAGGCCTGCCGCGGCGGCAAACCCTAGTCCGGCACCGGCACGTCAAATGTATTAAGGGTCACGGACACCAGGCAGTAGACGCCGATCAGGTAGGAAAGCTCCGCAGCACCATGCTCGCCGAATTGGGCGACCGCCGCGCGCCAGGTCAGTTCAGGCAACACGCCGCCATTCACGAGGGCCGAGGCAAAATCATAGGCCACGGCCTCCTCTTTGGTCAGATCGACCGGCCGCTGGCCCGCGACGATGGTTGCAAGCTTTTCGTCGGATAGTCCCCGGTGCTCGGCCACGATCACATGGGCATAGAGCTCGTAGGCCGAGCGGAAATGCGCGCCGGTCACGAGAATGGCGACCTCGCGCACCGGCGCGGGCAGCGACGGGCTCGACACCATCGCCTTGACCAGCTCCCACACCGGCTTGCCGAATTTGGGCTCGTGAATCCATGGATTCCACGGGCCCAATAACGCGCCGTCATCGCGCAGACTGACGAAGCCCTTAAAGTTCGCGGCAATGCCCTGCCGCATGTCGTCATAGATCGGCTTCTGCTCTGCGCTGAGCGCCGCGGGCGGGATGATTGGCAGACGCATGTTTGTGAACTCCAATGGCCGGTTGATCCGCCGTGGATGATTGGTCATCGGCAGGCCAAGTGCAAATGAATAGAGGGTGACGGTCGATGGCTCAGCCAGCCCGTCATGGCATGGGCGGAGCCCGCCACAGAGGGTTCTCGGCCGCCGACTGAATGATGATGGCCTGATCCTCCGGCAACAGAAATCCGTCCCGGCCCAGATCACGCGCCGCCACACGAATACGGCTCACATAGTCGTTGCGCGTTGCATATCTTTCCAGCACCGGACGATGGCCATCATGGGCCTTGTCGGCGTCCTCCTTTGTCCGCGGAAACGCGACATAGGCCGCAGCGAGCGAACACAGGAACGACAAAGGTGGATTTTGCTGCGCGTTGGCGCCGAGCGGCGCCTGCATGTCGGGAAGCCGGACGCCTCCCATTGCGTTGCCGTCCTCATCGCGTTTTGGAACCTGGATGACAGCCTTGGGCAGATGTGCGGGCGCCCGCAACACCATGGGATCGTTCTGGCTCACTTCAAGCGGCATCAGACGGTTGGCGGGCGGTTCGATTCCACTCGCCACCCAGTCATCCAGGTGTAACAATGTGGCGCGCGAGACCGGACTCCAGTCGAGCCTTGCCGGCGGAAGCTGGCAGTTGGCGCCGGGAATGACGACGTGTGAGGCTCCGGCAATCTCGTAGACCCGGACGTTGTCCGGGATCGGCTGTTCGGTCGTTCCCTCGGCGCCGGTTCGCGACAGCGATGCGCGCAGCGAAAAATAGTCCGTCGTCGAATTGATGAGGATCATCTTGGGGGGATCCTCGCCACGCGCTCTGACGCGCTTGATGACATCGCCGATCGTCAGAACGTCCTCGTGGACGCCGCGAAATTCGGGGTCGGCAAAGCTCGGAGACCCGGTGGCGCTGGATTGCGGTCCGGTGCCGGACTGCATGATCGGCAACATGCCGGCGCCCGAGACGAACACGTGCATGCCATCGAAAACGCGCCGCCCCTCGACCATATTAAAACCGTTCAGCAGGAAGGTCTTGAGGTAACGCCCGGACTGCGACTTTCCCGCGGCCAGCGTTCGTTTGATGGCGCCACGCAATGGATTGGCCGTACCGGCAGCATCAGCATTGGCGTGGGCTAGGAAGTCGGCGGTATCCCTGACGATGGCGAAGCCGACCCCTTCGACGAAGCGTTTCTGACCGGAGCTATCGGTGAACGATGGCAGGTCGGCGCCTTGTCCCAATTCCCAGCGGACATCCGCGACGCTAAAACCCTGGTCTTGCAGGAAGCCGGTGCCGACTTCGACTGTGCCGGATTCGAACGGCTCGTCGCGCGGGCTGTTGTACAGCGCTTGCGCGTAGGGACGGCCGCGATTTGGTATGTCGATCAGCAGCACGCCGTTTCCGCTTTTGGGATCGGCCGGAACGATAAGGGATATCCCGGCCGCATATTCAACCAGCCCCTGCGCGTTTCGCGGCGCCTTGTCGAGGTCGGGTATCGCCTCGGTTGGCTTCAACTCGCCGGCCACGCGGCCCTCGAGCAGCATGAACTTGCCCGGCCGAAACGTGCCGTAGCCCTGCGTCGAGGTAATCTCCAGCCTGGTGACCTCGGCGGCGGCGGGTCCTGAAAGGCCGATTGCGGACATTAGGGCCGAAATGGCCAGGGCCACGGTGAACTGACTGGAAGATGCCATCAAGAAACTCCGGATTTTGACCGCCGGGCGCAGCCGGCCTCGCGCAGCGAGAATCGCAAAAAGCGAAGCTTGCCACCGAAAATGGTATCGCTATATCGGGGTTTTCCGCAATCTTCCGTCTTTTCGATCAAGCGAGCTCGATGATGACTGCCGCCAATACCGAACCATCCGCCGAATCCCAGCCGTTCCAGGCCGAGGTCGCCGAACTCCTGCACCTGATGGTGCACTCGGTCTATTCGGAGACCGATATTTTCCTGCGCGAACTGATTTCGAACGCTTCCGATGCCTGCGATCGGCTGCGCTACGAGGCGATCGCGGCCCCCGACCTGATCGCCGACGGGACGCCGCCCGAAATCCGCATCAAACCCGACAAGACGGCCAATACGCTTTCCGTGACCGATAGCGGCATCGGGATGGACCGCCAGGAGCTGATCGACAATCTCGGCACCATTGCGCGGTCCGGCACCAGGTCGTTTCTGTCCCGCCTCACCGAGGCCAAGGATGGCGCCGGCCTGATCGGCCAGTTCGGGGTCGGGTTCTATGCGGCCTTCATGGTCGCCGAACGCATCG
>Ga0208193_1001058_pt1 | contig 12582 bp, 8 predicted proteins | sample June2015DPH_17_2_FD_184716 | JGI IMG/M metagenome (GOLD analysis project Ga0208193, IMG submission 184716) | Peatland microbial communities from SPRUCE experiment site at the Marcell Experimental Forest, Minnesota, USA - June2015DPH_17_10... | ecosystem: Environmental > Terrestrial > Soil >...
TCCATCAAGCCATGCCAGCCGGGCGACGGACCGGGACGCGGAGGCGGCGGCGACATGGGAAAGAATGGCGGGGTCAATCCGAACATGCCGGAAGGCTTCGGTGGGTACTTTCGCGCCTCTCCTGGTAGGCTCGACGTTACTTGCGGCAGTGTGATGACTATGGTCAACTTCGCCTACGTCGAGCACGGCGAGGCTCTTCTGAACAGTTCATCGTTGCCTCAGCGCGCGCCTGAGCGCGTTAAGGGAGTCCCAAAGTGGGCTTTGGCTGCCCGGTACACCATCCACGCGGAAACCGACGATCCCGTGGCGAACGGACCGACGATGGTCGGACAGGGGCCCACGGCAGGCCGAACTCCGGCGTCTCTGCTCCTTTATGGGCCGATGCTGCAGTCTCTTCTTGAAGGGCGTTTTCAGTTGAAGCTGCGACGGGTAATCGACCAAGTTCCTATGTACGCGCTGACGGTCGCGAAGGGCGGGCTGAAGCTGAAGCCGATAAAAGACGGAGATTGCACGCCGATCGAGTCCGGACGTGTACGACGGCTCGGTCCGGGCGACAAGCCCTATTGTGGCAATGTTCAGGAACCGAGCAATGGGCCCAATCGGACGTTCTTGGGAGGCGGTATCACGCTGGAGAGGCTGGCGCGAACGCTGAGTAACATGGTCCTGGATCGGAACGTAATCGACCGGACCGGGATCACGGAATCGTTCAACATTCGTCTGGAATATGCGCCTGACGACCACACGCGGTGCTTCGGGCCGGCGCAGATGTGCGCGGTCGATCCGAATTCCGATATCCCTCCCGGAGCGACGATTTTTTCGGCACTGGAGCAACAACTCGGGCTGAAGCTGGAGCCAATTAAAGGGCCGCGGGAACACATCGTTATCGATAGCGTAGAGCGGCCTTCGGAGAACTGAGGCACCGGGCGTCTCCATCGAGCGCCGGAAAACTGAGTGGCGACAATGCGGCTGCGAATCCTCACACGATGCATTTCGCTGACTGCGGCAGCGCTGGTGACGGTGGTTGCCGCCGAGTATCACGGCGAAGTGAGGTTTGTAGGGCTGCCGTTGCCGGGCGTCACGGTTACCGCGACCCAGGGCGACAAAACCCTCACCGCCGCTACCGATCCGCGGGGTGCGTACTCATTCGCCGATCTGCCCGATGGCCGCTGGTCGTTGCGCGCGGAGAAGTTGGGCTTCGCGCCGGCCGGCGAGGAAGTCACCGTGGGCGGCGATTCGCCCGGCGCCTCGTTCGAGCTGAAGATGCTGCCGCTCGGTCAGATTCAGGCGATCATGCAGCCAGCCGCGCCGCCGCCAACCGCGGCGCCAGCCACGGCCTTTCAGCGCACGGGGCTGAACGCATCGAGCGCCCCGCCGCCGCCCGCCGAGCTCGCGCCCGAAATTACCAGTGAGCTTGAGCAGCGCGCCGCGGATGGTTTCCTGATCAACGGCAGCGCCCTTAACGGAGCGGCTAGCCGATTTTCGCAGGCGCCCACGTTCGGCAATGCGCGCAAGGGCGGCCGTCGTCTTTATACCTATGCCGTCGCGCTCACCGACAACAATTCCATCCTCGACGCCGCCAATTTTTCCCTCACCGGACAGCGCACGCCCAAGCCGCCATTCAACAACCTGACGGGCACGATATCGTTTGGGGGCCCGCTCAAGATACCGCTTTTGCTGCCGCACAACGGTCCGTATCTGACGGTTAACTATTCTCGGGTAGAAAACCGGACGTCGTCCGTCTATACCGGCCTGATGCCGGACGCGGCGGAGCGCGGCGGGGATTTTTCGCAAGCCACGTACGTGGGCAAGCCGATAACTGTTAACGATCCGGCGAGCGGCGCGCCATTTCCGAATAATGTCATACCGCTAAGCAGAATCAGCCCGCAAGCATTGTCCCTGCTGCAATATTATCCAGCGCCCAATTTTTCAGGATCGAACGGCTATAACTATCAGGTCCCGCTCATCGCCAACACTCACACCGATAACCTCCGCGTCGGCCTGCAGAAAGCATTCAAACGCAGGAACAACCTATCGGGCTTGTTCGGAATGCAAGACACCCGCGGCGACAGTAACAGCCAGTTCAATTTCCTCGACCTGAAACGCTCGCTCGGCATCAACAGCAGCGCCGTCTACCGCCGCACGTTCACTCCGCGATTTTACGGAACACTCACGTATCAGTTCAGCCGCCAATCCACGCGCCTCGTTCCGTTTTTCGCCAACCGCGTGAATGTCTCGGGCGAGGCGGGAATCACGGGCAACAATCAGGACCCGCTGAACTGGGGTCCGCCCGCGCTGCAGTTCAATCAAAGCTCCATCGCCGGGCTGAGTGACGGCACGGCGTCGGTGGTTCACAACCAGACAAGCGCGCTTTCGTACCTCGGAACCTGGGTCCACCGGCAGCACAATATCCAGTTCGGCGGCGATTATCGATGGCAGCAGTTCAATACCATCTCGCAGAGCAATCCCCGCGGACTGTTCACGTTCAGCGGCGCGGCCACCGGATTCGATTTCGCCGATTTTCTGCTTGGCATACCCGACGCGAGCGCTATCGCTTTCGGCAATGCCGACAAGTATCTGCGCGCCGTCCAGCCGGATTTATATTTCCAGGACGATTGGCACATCGCTTCCGGTATCACGCTGCTGCTCGGCATGCGGTGGGAATACACTTCGCCGATCGCGGAAAAGTACGGGCGGCTGGTGAATCTCGACATCGCGCCCGGCTTTACGGCGACCGCTCCCGTGGTCGCGAGCGATCCGAAAGGCCCGGGTTTCAGTGGAGAGCCCGGCCAGAGTTATCCGGATTCGCTCATCCGGCCGTATTATCGCGAGCTCGAACCGCGCGTTGGCATCGCATGGCGGCCGCTTGCCGCGTCGTCCATGGTGATCCGCGCGGGATACGGAATCTCATACAACACGCAAGTGTATCTGCCCTTCGCCAATCAGATGGTGCAGCAATCGCCGCTCTCCACCAGCCTGAACGTGGCGAACACGCCTGCGAATCCACTCACGCTGGCGAACGGTTTTTACGCGCCTCCGAACATCGCCACCAACACGGTTGCCGTCGATCCAAACTTCAAAGTGGGCTATGCGCAGGTCTGGAACCTGATCGTGCAGCGCGATCTGCCGGATGGTCTGCAGATGGTGGCGACCTACACTGGAACCAAAGGCACGCATCAGTTGCAGGCGTTCGCGCCCAACACGTATCCCGCGGGGCCGCTGAACCCCTATGGGTATACTTACTACACGTCGTATGGCAATTCGACGCGCCAGGCCGGCATTGTGCAACTGCGGCGCCGTCTGCATAGCGGTTTCGCCGCGCAGGTGCAATACACATATTCCAAATCGTTGGACGATGCGGCCGCGCTCGGGGGTGGGGCGCTGGGCATCGTAGCGCAAAACTGGCTTGACCTGGGGGCCGAGCGCGGCCCGTCTACCTTCGACCAGCGGCATCTGGCCAACATCACCCTGCAATACACCTCGGGCATGGGTATCGGCGGCGGCACGCTGCTGGGTGGATGGCGCGGACGCCTCGCCAAAGACTGGACATTCCTCGATTCCATAAACGTAGGCAGCGGTTTGCCGCTGACTCCGGTATACGCGCAGCTTTGCCCCGGCACTGGAATTCCGTGCAGCGTACGGGCGGATTACACGGGAGCGCCGCTATACGCCGGCCCCGTGGGTTATTTCCTGAACCCAGCCGCGGTGACGGCGCCATCGTCCGGCGAGTGGGGAAACGCGGGAAAGGATTCGATGACGGGGCCGCCGCAGTTTTCCATGAGCGCGTCCATGGCGCGAGCGTTCCGGCTCTCGGATCGAGTGACTCTGAATCTGCGGGTGGATGCGACTAATCCGCTGAATCATGTAGTGGTCACGCAGTTGAATACAACGGTGACCAATCCGCTGTTCGGACTGCCGGCCGCCGTGAATGGCATGCGCACTGTGACAACAAGCTTGAGGGTCACGTTCTGATGAAGCACTGCTTATCTGTGTTCATCTGTGTTTATCTGCGGCTAAATGTTTTTGTTCTGCCCTTGCCGGCGCAAGTCCAATCCCAGGTTCAGCCCGCCGGCAGCGGCGCCATGTTCACTACCAGCACGCAACTCATCGTCGAGGAAGTATCGGTAAAAGACAAGAAGGGCAAAACCATAGAAGGTCTGAAAAAGGAAGACTTCATCGTCACCGAAGACGGCAAACCGCAGACCATCAGATTCTTCGATTTTGAAGACATAGATAAGACGGCGGAATCAGCCTCCATGTCCGGTTCGCAGCCGGCGGCGCTTCCCGCGCCCGACGTCTTGTTCCAGCTCACGCAGACCGGAATCGCGCCCGAACGCCCCGGCGATATCCGCTACAAAGACCGCCGTCTGCTGGCGCTCTACTTCGACATGAAGTCCATGAGCGTGCTCGATCAGTTGCGCGCGCTCGATGCGGCGCAGAAGTTTATCCGCACCCGGATGTCTCCGGCGGACCTGATGGCCATCATGGAATACAATGGCGCGGCCGTCGAAGTGTTGCAGGATTTTACCGGCGACCGCGAGAGACTACAGTCGATCATCGCGACTCTAATCGTCGGCGAAGCTGACAATTCGGGTGATTCGCCGCCCGACGCCAGCGCGCCGGATACCGGCGCGGCGTTCGGTCAGGACGACACCGAGTTCACCATCTTCAACACAGATCGCAAGCTGGCCGCACTGCAGACCGCGGCTAAGATGTTGGGCACGCTGAACGAGAAAAAGTCGCTCATCTATTTCGCGGGTGGGTTGATGCTTAGCGGTATCGATAACCAAGCGCAGTTGCGGGCCACCATCAACGACGCCATTCGCTCCGGTGTTTCCTTCTGGCCCATCGATGCGCGCGGCCTGGTGGCATTGCCGCCATTAGGCGACGCGACCAAAGGCTCGCAGGGCAACGCCGGGATGTACACGGGCGCGGCGGCCATGGCCGTGATGACGAACTTCGAGCGCTCGCAGGACACGCTCTATACGCTGGCGACGGACACCGGCGGCAAGGCGATGCTCGACTCCAATGACCTGACGGCCGGCATTGTGGCGGCGGAAAAATCCATCACAGGCTATTACATCATCGGGTATTACACGACGAACGCGACGCTGGATGGCAAGTACCGGCGGATCAAAATCGCATTAACCGATAACGCCGAAGGCAAGCTGGATTACCGGCAAGGCTATTACGCCGGCAAGGTTTTCGGCAAGTTCACCGCCGCGGATAAGGAAAGGCAGCTTGAGGACGCGCTGATGATGGGCGACCCGGTGACCGAGTTGACCATCGCACTCGAAGTCAATTATTTCCGCCAGAACCACGCCGAATACTTCACGCCGATTATGGTGAAGATTCCCGGCAGCGAACTAGCGCTGGCACGCAAGCGCGGCGCCGAGCACACGTTGATCGATTTCATCGGCGAGATCAAAGACGCACACGGCACGACAATCCAGAATATGCGCGACTACAAGGACATCAAACTGAGCGACGCGACGGCCGCGGAATGGTCCAAGCGGCCCATCGAGTACGACACTGGATACAACCTGCTGCCGGGGGCGTATCAGATCAAAGTCTTGGCGCGGGATAGCGAGACGGGCAGGATTGGAACGTATCTGGGAAAATTCACCATCCCCAATCTCGACCGCGAAACGCAGCGCGTTCCCATCACTTCGGTGGTGCTGAGCAGCCAACGGGCGTCCATGGCGGAGGCCATTGCCACGGCGGGAAATGCCAAGAAAGCCGCGATTACGCAGGCGGTGAATCCGCTGGTTCAGGACGGGCAGAAGCTGATACCGAGCGTCACGCGGGTGTTCAGCAGCAAGAGCGACATGTACATCTATCTGCAAGCCTACGAGCCCGATGCGGCGGCAACGGCGCAACCGCTCCTGATGTACGTAACCTTCTTTCAAGGACCCAGTAAGGTAATGGAAACGCCGCCCGTGGCAGTGACAGAGGGATTGAACCTGAAGTCGCACATGCTGCCGTTGAAGCTCAGCTTCCCGCTCGGCAAGCTCCGTCCGGGCGAATATGATTGCGAAGTGACAGTGCTCGATCCGGCCGCCCAGAAGGCCGCGTTTTGGCAAGCGCCGGTCATGGTGATCCCTTAGCGCTTATCTCGGCTAGGGGACAATAGACAGGAGCGACAAATGGCCGACAACACAAATTCACCGAAGCAGCCCGTTTCAGCTATCCCACCTGACGACCCGCAGCGTAAACTCGCGGTTATACATCCGGACACCGACCAGAAAACCTCGCATATTGGCGTGGTAGGAGATACCTACACCATCCTCCTCACCGCCAAAGACACGGCGGGCCGGTTTTGCCTGATCGACATGCACATACCTCCCGGTGGCGGACCGCCCCCGCACCGTCACGATTTCGAAGAGACGTTCACCGTGCTTGAAGGCGAACTCGACGTTGCCTTTCGTGGAGCGAAACAGGTGCTACGCGCGGGCGAGACGGTCAACGTCCCGGCAAATGCGCCGCATCAGTTTCACAATTCTTCCTCTCGGCCGGTGAGGATGCTTTGTATCTGTTCACCTGCCGGTCAGGAGGAATTTTTTCTGGAGGTCGGTGTGCCCGTCGCAACCCGCACAACGCCTCCGCCCAAACTTGATGTTGCAGCACAAGCAGAGTTCAGAGCGAAGGCGGCTGCACTCGCTCCGAAATATCGAACGGAGCTTCTCGAATCTGCCTGAAAGAGCATCTACCCGTTCGCTGTTGCCTTCGCCCGATATTCACCGGCGCAACGCAGTATTCACCTCTATCCCGGCCGCTTCAATGCGCCGGCTGGCTCACGAAGGCAGCCACATCCCTGGCCGCTTTGGTTTCCACGCCAGGTTTCTGCAGGAAGCCCAGATCGCGGAACCAGTCGATGAAGCGGTATTGCCATGTACCATACGGCGTATCGTTGCGGTCCGTCAAGCCGCCGGTCTGGTGACTGCCGTCCGGCAAGGCGTCGCCGGGGTGGCGGCCAACGCCGTAAATGTGCATCTCGATGTTCGGGACGCTGAGGGCCAGCATCGCGGAAAAATACTCCATCGCCCAGACCGCGTGAACGCGATCGCCCGAGCCGCCACAGGCGACGAACGCGGGCGGAACATTGCGCGGAATCGGCGGGGGCGTGCGATTTTTGGCGAATGGCGATGGACCGGGATAGATGATGCCTGCGAAGTCGGGTCGCGAGGTGATTCCCGCCAGAGGGTCGCTGGGGTCGCTGTTCTTTTTGTCGAAGTCCGGAAATAACACTGCCGCCGGAGCCGCTAATTCCGCGCCTGCCGAGAAGCCCATGATGCCGATCTTGTTCGGATCGACGGCCCACTCTTTGGCGTACGCGCGAACCATGCGGACGGCCTGCAGCGCGTCGTACACCTCGTCGGTCTGCGGGTTATAACCGTCGCGGCGCAGGCGATTCCGCAGAATGACCGTAGTGACGCCGTAGTTATAGAAGAAAGGAACGAAATCGGCGGCCTCGCTGCCCACGTTCAGCGTGTTATGCCCGCCGCCCGCCGCCAGTATCACGGCAGCGCCGGTATTGAGGCCGCGATCCACCGTGTGTACTTCAATCGATGGGTTGTGAATGTTGACGATGCTGTTGATTCGCCCGGGCACGGTCTGACTCATATTGTATTGCTCGGCCTCGCGGATGCGGTCCATCTTGAGGTAAGGCGATCCGGGTGGATAAAGCGTGATTACCACGCCGCCTTGCAGAATGGGCTGCGGGGCGTACGGAGCGTCGGTCGACGGCCCCGGCTTCGGCGCACCGATAGGCGAGGGAAGGGGAGCCAGCGTCGCGTGCGAAGCGGCCGTGGCCGGCTGCTGGGTGCTTTGTGCGCTGGCGACGCCGATTGCCATAGCTGTAACGACAGCGATGACGACAGCCGCCAGCGCCGTCAGAGCGAAAGCCCGCGAGATTCTATTTCTTTTCATAATGCCAAAACTATATCACTGGCGCGGCCGGGGGATGCTTTCCCCAATCCCGGCCAATTCGATCCCGGCCAATTCGCGTGCCCGGATATTTGCCGGCCCACCGGTCAATAATAGAAGAACCTTGCCTGTTCGAATGAAAGACATCGCCCGCGACCTGGGCGTTTCGCAGATGACCGTCTCTCACAGCGACATCAGCGAGAAGACGCGCGAGCGCGTGTTGAAGCGGATGCGCGAGCTCAACTATCAGCCGGATTGGATCGCGCGCAGCATGGTCACCAAGCGCACCTACCTGGTGGGCCTGGTGCTGCCCGACCTGATGCACTCGTTCTTCGCCGAAGTGGCCGGCGGCGTTACGCGCAAGCTGCAGCCGCTGGGTTATCAGGTAGTGATCTCGAATACCGAGGAGAACGCCGAAACCGAGCGCACCCACGTGGCGAACCTCATCAACCGCAAAGTGGATGGATTCATCATCGCCTCGGCGCAGCGCAGCGGGCAGGAGGAGCCGTTCCAGCTGCTCGACAAGAGCGAGATTCCTTATGTGCTGATCGACCGCCTGATTCCAGGCGTGGACGCGACCTACGTGGGCGTCAAGGACGAGGACCTGGGCGAGCTCGCCACCGGGCATTTGATCGGCCTGGGGTGCAAGCGGATCGCGCACATCCGCGGACCCAACGTATCCACCGGCGTAGGCCGCCTGCGCGGCTACCGGAAGGCTCTCACCAAGCGGAAGATGCCGATACGCAGGGAGTACATCGTCAGCGGGCAGTATGGCGACAGCACCGGATACGACGCCATGCTGCAACTGCTGAAAGTCAGTCCGCGGCCCGACGGCGTGTTCTGCTACAACGACCCGGTGGCTGCCGGAGCCATCAAGGCGGCGCTGGAGCTCGGGATGCGCGTGCCGGAGGACATCGCCATCATCGGCGCAGGCAACGTGCATTATTCCGATCTGCTGCGCGTGCCGCTGTCCACGGTGGACCAGAGCAGCACGATCATCGGCGAGAAGGCGGCGGAGCTGCTGTCCGAGCGCATGGAATCGAAGAAGCCGCTGCCGGTGGAGCGCGTCTTTATTCCGCCGCGGCTGGTGCTGCGGGAATCGAGCAACCGGAGAACGGCGTAAATCCGAGATCCGCGCGGCAGCTCTCCGCAAACTTTTCCGCCCCTCCGGCGTCTTTTCTAAATACAGCGTCAACGACACAACGGAGCTACGCGTCATCCTATGAGAACCATGCCCGCCCAAGTCTTGTTCGCGTTTCTTCCTCTCGCCTCCTGCGCCTTCGCGCAATTGACCTCGTTTCCCAAGCCGCATTATTTTGCCGAAACCTTCGCCCGCGCCCAGACCAGGGTGGAATTGCAGCCGCCGGTCAAGCTCGAGGACTTCGTCGTCGACGGCAAACTCACCCTATCCCTCAAGGCTTACCTGGAGCTGGTGATGGCCAACAACACCGATATCGCGATCCAGATGCTCAGCGTGGAAACGCCCAAGAACGCCATCATGCGCGCCTTCGCCACGTGGGACCCGCAGGCGCAGGCCAGCTTCACCGATCAGAAATCCACCACGCCCTCGGCCGGCGCCCTGGCGGGCGCAAGCACTGTCGTTTCGCTCAGCCAGCCGGCCAATTTCAGCTATTCGCAGACGCTGCCCAGCGGCATGCAATACTCCGTTTCTTTCGGCGCAAGCAAGAGCACCACCAACAGTTCGTTTGCCACTCTGAATCCGGAGCTCACCTCCAACCTAAGCGTCACCATCACCCAGCCGCTCATCCGCAACCGCGGCAACTACGTCAACCGCCTCAACCTGATGATGGCCCGCAGCCGCCTGAAGGGCGCCGAATACTCGCTAAGAGCCAATCTGCTGCAGTCCGTGAACACCGCCGAAAACGCCTATTGGGATGTGGTGCAGGCGCGCGAGAATCTGCGCGTGCAGGAAAGCGCCCGCAAGCTGGCGGATGAATCGCTCAAGCTTTCGCAAAAGCAATTGGAGCTGGGCGCCATCTCGCCCCTCGACATCTACAACCCCGAGCAGCAGCTTGCCACCGCTGAGCTGGGCGTGTCGCAGGCGCGCTATGCGCTGGCGCTGGTGGAGGACACGCTGCGCCGCCAGATGGGTGTGGATCTTGACCCCATCGCCCGCAAGTTGCCCATCGAGGTGACGGAGTCTGTCGATCTACCTCTCGATACGATCCGCTACGACGCCGAGCGGGAAGTCGACAAAGCCCTCGCCGGCCGGCCGGAGTTGAAAGCGGCCGGCGTGAATCTGGACATCGACGATATGGGCATCGCGCAGGCCAAGAACGAGATTCTGCCCAATTTATCGCTGGTCGGCCAGTACACCACTCAAGGCGTAGGCGGCACATTCTATGAGCGGACCAACGTATTCGACAATAACGGCAATGCCTCGACCATTGTGACGAAGATTCCCGGCGGCTTCGGCGACACTCTCTCGCAGATGTTCGGATTCGGCTACCCGGTATACTCCCTGGGCGCTACTCTGTCGCTGCCCATCAAGTCGCACGGCGCGGTGGCCGATATGGCGGACGCGGTGGTGAGCAAGAGGCGCGACGCACTGACGCTGCGGACCACGCAACAGCAGGTGCGCCTCGACGTGCTCACCGCCATGACCAATCTGGAGATGAGCAAAGAATCCGTGAAGCTGGCCTCGGTGGCGCGCGATTTCGCGCAGAAAAACCTGGACGCGGAAAACCAGAAATATCAACTGGGCACAGACCCCGTACTCTTCGTGCTGCAAGCGCAGAATACGCTGGTGCAAGCCGAATCGGCCGTAGTGACGAACCAGGTCAACATGCGCCGCAGCGTCTTGAATCTCCTCACCCGCACCGGCGAGCTGCTGGACGAACGCGCCATCGTGATTCAGTGAGTGAGTGAGTCACTATAGAGGCTTTGAATTTTGACGCAGAGACGCTGAGACGCAGAGATTACGCAGAGAACACTTATCAATGTCTTCTCTGCGTGGCCTCCGCGTCTCAGCGTCTCTGCGTCGAGTCTTAACAAGCCACAATATATACATGCCGGAACCCACCCGAAAGGCCGAGCCCCGATGGCCGGCCGCGCTCGCCATGCTATCCATCGGTGGTCTCTACTACGCGCTGCCGTCGCAACTCTCGGTCGGCCCGGACTGGATGGTGCTCGTGCTGGTCGCCGTTCTGACCATTCCAGCCGTGATCTCTCATCGCTATGGCAATTGGCGGTTGAGCCAGCTATTAGGCTACGCCGCCAGCGGGGTGGTCACTATATCGGTGGTCATTTCCCTGGCGCTGCTGATCTCGCGCCTTCCCGCGCAGAAGCAGAACCCGGCGCAGTTGCTACGCGCGGCGGCCGCCCTCTGGATGTGCAACCTGCTGGTATTCGCCTGCTGGTATTGGCGGCTGGACGCGGGCGGTCCCAATCAGCGCGATTTGCGCCGCTCCCACACCGATGGCGCGTTCCTCTTTCCGCAAATGGTACTGGACCCGGATCTTCGCGCTGAAATGGGCGAAGATCAATGGAGCCCCGGTTTCGTCGACTACCTGTTTCTCGCTTTCAACACCAGCACCGCTTTCTCGCCCACCGACGTTCCCGTGCTCTCGCGCTGGGCCAAAATCCTGATGATGCTGCAAGCTTCCATCTCGCTCGCGACTATCGCAATCCTCGCGGCCCGAGCCGTGAACATACTGTAGCTGGGGCAGGCGACGTTGCCGCCTGCGACCCGGTTTTGAGCCCGCTTTCAACTGGCGAGAACAGGCCATGGCGCTCAGCGAGAGATCAATCCTCCTCAGGCGGGTTCCGCTAATTCGGCCACTCCTAAGTTACCCCTAACGGCGTTTGGGGGAGACGCCGCGGGCAGGCTTCCCACATCGCACATCGCGACTTTGGGGGGATCTTCACAGAGTGACATGCCATGGACCTCCAGGCCTGAGATATGCTGGTTATCAATCCTTGGGTCCGCTCTGTACGAGTAGCGCGTGGCTCGACCACTTCCGTTCCGGCGCGCGCGGCAGCGCATCGAGAATTTGGCGATCGGACCCTGGTCCAGGAGGAGATCTACCAGATGGACAGCATGAATACTTTCGAGGCTCTGTGGCGGGACGTGCGATACGGCTGGCGCAAGCTGTGGAAGAGTCGGGGGATTACGGCGGTGGCGCTGCTCTCGCTCGCGCTCGGCATCGGCGCGACCACGTGCATCTTCAGCGTGATCTATGGGGTACTGATCTCGCCCTATCCGTACGTGAAGGCAAATGAGATTTGGGCTCCGGAGATTCGCGACTCGAAGAATCCGAAGAACAGCCGCGGCGTATTTCTGCCTTACGAGTTCGAGGAACTGCAGAAGCTGCCGGGAGTTTCGGCGGCGATGGGAACGCGCCCTGAAGGAGCGCTGCTGACGGGAGATCGGGTTCCGGAGACGATCCTGACTCCGCTGGTGACGCCCGGAGCGTTCGATTTCCTGGGCGTGAAGCCGTTGCTGGGGCGGACCATCGGCGAGGGCGATTGGCAGCCCAACGGAGATCCAGAAGACGTGATCGTGCTCTCTTACAAGGCGTGGTTCCGCTATTTTGACGGAAGTCCGGGCGCCTTGGGGAAGACGCTGGTCATCAACGATCGCAAGGTAGCGGTGATCGGCGTCATGCCGCCGCGGTTCGGCTGGTTCACCAGCGATTG
>Ga0208193_1001063_pt1 | contig 12540 bp, 7 predicted proteins | sample June2015DPH_17_2_FD_184716 | JGI IMG/M metagenome (GOLD analysis project Ga0208193, IMG submission 184716) | Peatland microbial communities from SPRUCE experiment site at the Marcell Experimental Forest, Minnesota, USA - June2015DPH_17_10... | ecosystem: Environmental > Terrestrial > Soil >...
TCCGGCCTGAGAGAGGAAGCAGTCAGCTTCCTCTCCATTCCTGCGCCCACCGCCGGCCAGAGCGTAACCCTACACCTGGCTCCCTCTCGACCGCCAAACTGGCGCCCTTTTTCGCCGCCACCGACAGGGACCGGCGAGACCGGTCTGAACCGCCGGAGGGATGAGTTCCACCACCCGTAGCGGCGTATTCCGCAGCGCGTGTCTGAGCGTGATGCTGTAGCTGTGTATCGCGGCCTTGCAGGCGCTGTAGACCGGCGCGAACACCTGCGGAATGAAACCGCCCCCGGAGCTTACATTGACTAGCACGCCGGGCTGGCCGTGGCTGAGCATCAGCGGGACCAGCAGATGGTTCAAATGGACCGGGCCCGATAGCAGCGTGTCGATTTCGGCTTGGCGCTCGGCCCATGGCGCATCATCGGCCGCGAGCGGGACGCGCCTTTGAATGCCGGCGTTATTGATCAGCACGTTGAGACCGGGCATGTTTGATCGGACATGGCCCGCTAGCACTTCCCGATGTTCGGGCCTGCCGATATCATTGACCAACGTCAGCAGGCCCGGCATCGCGCCGGCGGCCTCCTCAAGCTTCTCCGGCGAACGACCCGTCACCAGCACCTTGCTCCCGGCGGCCAGAAAACGCGCGGCGAGGCCCCACCCTATCCCGTTGCTGCCGCCCGTGATGAGGACATGAGCGCGCGCCGGATCGACGTAACTTGACATGACACCACCATAACGCCATGGCCCGGATCTTTGTCGCCGTGTTGTCCGCCCGTCGCCTGGGGCTAACAACCGCTATTGATGCCCGACGCTTTAACCCACTGCCCGCCCCTCGTCTTTTTCTCAGAAAGTTGCAAATCCGAGACCGCCCCGCCTCGACCCTGTCTTGCAAATCCGCGCCTGTCTCGCCCCCGCACGCGAGAGCGTGCATTTTAAAGATTTGTCCCGCCCGCGCCGAAGGCGCGCATTTCGGGAGCTCTGTCTCGCGAAGCGAGACGGGCGGGATGGGCGCGAAGCGCGGCGGCTGACCCACCGGCGACTGAACACCCACGGACTGCCGTAACCTGTAGATTCTGACACTAATAGGGAGCGATGGCAGTGAACGCTCGTTGAACGCTGCTAAGATGCTCCAGAAATCCAGAATGAAAACTGGCGTGTTTTCTATCGCCAGAAAGAGGGCAACAAAGACGCTATGTTCTCTGTTTGCAATTGATAGTCATCTTGGGAAGCTGGCATTCTACCACTGAATTACTCCCGCCTTCTGTCAAATCAGCTATTTAGCTGAATCCGTTAGACTTCCTAGACCGTGTGCCAGTCTATTCCGTCCATGCTGTCTATCCAATACTACCCGTTTGGATGCCAAAATGGACAGCAAAACAGACAGCACAGCAGCCTGAGAATCGCTGGTTCCGCCATTCCCGTGCTGTCCGTTCATGCTGTCCATTTCGCTTTCCGAAGCTCGTTCCAGGCACAATATAGCACAAGGTGGGTGGGACAGTGGGCGGGAGCGTGCCTGCCGTGCCTGCCTGCCTCCGACAAAGTTCTTGAAAAGAAGAGGGCTGGTTGACGCGGTTGAGCCTGAGTACGTCCACTCACGCAACTACAGACACCTCCTGATCCCGAAGCTTGCGGCCCCCGCTATCTCCATGAGTACAAAGCAAATAGTTTCGTGTAAAACTTCAATTTAAGTACCAATAGCACACTCGTCGGTGGGCAGTTGGGTGGGTAGTTTTGGATGTTCTCGGGACCACCTAGTGCACAACTTCTGTCGGACTCCAGATCTCGACACGGCCGGTGAAGAAGCGTTTCTCCTGATTGCGGCTGTCCGAATCTTGAACCGGCGGTGGCTTATGAAAATTATGCCTTGGGAGTCGCTGAGAAAGGGTTAACGGCTGGGGGATGGTGGCACGATTGAGCCGGGCGGGAATTCATCGGGCGACGATCCCGGATCTGCACACGGCGAAGGCATGGTGTGCGGTCCCGGATTCGCGAGGTGTGGTCTGAAAAAGGCTAGGGGCACGGGATATTTGGGGGTTACGGCTCTCGCGGACCCTCGACGCAGCTATCCGCGAGGACCGGCAACGAGGAGAGATCCCGATAGCTGTTATTGCCAAAGCCGGAAGCGCGATCGATCCCTTGGACGAGATCGCCGATGTCTGGGCGCAGCACAAGGTCTGGCTGCATGTGGATGGCGCCGGGCTTGTCTTGACGCTCTTTCCGCGACGGCCGTGTGGTATCCGGACAACAAAATCCAGAAGGGGACGCGAACGGGAAAGGACAGACGGCAGCTATGGGCCAGATAGTGGAGTCCCGACGGACAGGAAACTCGGCAGCGTGAAGCGAGGTTCTGGGAAAGAAAGCCTGTCCTTGCCGAGTCTAGGAGCTGTTTCACCAAGAATTAAGCCGACGGCGGGCTTGTCTTAATGTCACCAATGTGGTGAAATTCGGTGAAGGCTTGAAAAAAAAAGAGATCTGGAGAGATGAAGAGAAGAAAGGGGGCGGCAAAAGGCATGAAAGCCCAAAGCGACGCGTTGTCGGTACGCGCGACGATCAGTTTTTCGCCCGATCTTTACGAGACGCTCGAACAACTCGCGAAGCAAAAAAAGGTGTCCCTGGCTTGGGTAGTACGTGACGCGGCTGAGAAGTACGTCGCAAGCCAAGGGCCGGTACTGAGGGAGAAGTAGGGGATGGGAGCGGAGAAAGAACGTGCGCAATCCGCAAGCCAGGTCGTCATCGAAAACCCAATCATCAACTCGCCATTCGTCGAGCCAACCCGCCATTTCCGATTTAGCGAACATCTGCCCACCAAGGGGCGCAAAACCGCTGAGGTGGAGGGTGAACCGAAGCTCCCTGTCGAACTACAAGGCGCGTTGCTCAGTCTTTACGGCAACTATGAGAAGTATTACCGTCTATGGGAGAAGAATACCGACGCCCATGCGCGTGGCCTCACGCCGCCGGTGTTCATCGTGGTCTGCAATAACACAAACGTCTCGAAGCTCGTCTTTGATTTTATTGCGGGATGGGAAAAGCAGATCGGCGATCAGGTAATCGTTCAAGCGGGACAGCTCCCCATTTTTCGGAACGACGATGGCAACGGCGCCTGGCTTCACCGTCCGAACACGATCTTGGTGGACAGCCAGCAGCTCGAATCTGGCGAGGCAATGAGTGACGACTTCAAAAAGATCGCCGCCCGAGAAATTGACGAGTTCAAGGCCGACTATCGTGTCCGCTTTCCTGGCCGCGATACCGACGACCTTGCAGATGAAGACCTTCTCCGCGAAGTAATGAATACCGTCGGCAAGGCCGGCAAGCTTGGCGAACACGTCAAGTGTGTGGTCAGCGTCTCCATGCTTACCGAGGGCTGGGACGCCAACACTGTCACCCATGTTTTAGGCGTACGGGCCTTCGGTACACAACTTCTCTGCGAGCAGGTGGTCGGCCGGGCCCTGCGTCGCATGAGCTATGCCGCCAACGAGAAAGGGCACTTTAACCCCGAATACGCCGAGGTCTACGGCGTGCCGTTTTCCTTCATCCCGTGCAGTGGTGCTACCACTGATCCCAAGCCTGGGCCGCTGCCTACACGCGTGCGCGCCCTTGAAAGTCGCATCGCCCGCGAGATCACCTTTCCCCGGCTGCTCGGCTACCGGTACGACATGGCCGGCGAACGGCTCACCGCGACCTTCACGGACGAGTCCAGCCTTACGCTTTCCACCGCCGACATCCCGACCAAGACCGAGAACGCGCCCATCGTCGGCGAATCCAGCATCCACACCCTCGACGATCTCAAGCGCCGTCGGCCCAACGAAGTTGCCTTCCTGCTTGCCAAGCTCACGCTTGAAAAATACTTTCGGGACGACGACGGCAACGACAAGCCATGGCTCTTTCCGCAATTGCTCGGCATTGCGAAACGCTGGCTCACCGAATGCGTCACGCTCAAGGACAACACATTCCTGCAACTGTTGCTGCTGATCGAATTCGCCCACGACGCCTCAGACCGCATCTATAAAGCCATCGTCGCCTCGACGGACGGCACGGCTGCGCTCAAACCCATCCTGCGTCCATATGATGCCACCGGTGCCACTCGTTATGTCGATTTCGACACTACACGATCGGTCTTCGCGACCCGCGCCGACAAGTGCCACATCTCCCATGTCGTCGCCGACACCGATTCCTGGGAGCAGAAGATGGCTGAAGCCCTCGAAGACATGCCCGAGGTCACCCGCTACGTCAAAAACCATAATCTCAGCTTCACTATTCCCTATACGTTAAACGGTGAAGAAAGGAAATATATCCCCGACTTCATCGCTTGCATCAACGACAGTCACGGCTCCGATGACCTCATGAATCTGATCGTCGAAGTTACCGGTGAAAAGAAGAAAGATAAGGCCGCTAAAGTCGCCACGGCGCGCACGCTCTGGGTGCCAGCAATCAATAACCACGGCGGTTTCGGCCGCTGGGCGTTTGTCGAAGTCAATGACCCGTGGGACGCCCAGAATCTCATACGCGGCTGTCTGAAAGTATCGCCCATAGGGGCACTAAAGGAAGTCGGGCATGGCTAAGAAGAACATCGTTCCAACGAAAGTTGAATCCATCCGCCACAAGGACAAGCGCGCCAATATCCCGACGGAGGAATTGCGCGACTTCGTGGCTCATGAAGAACTCGCACCCAAGTCAATGCTTTACCCGCGCGATCCATCGCTCGATCCGCAACTGGTCTGGAAGGGCAAGGACGAACAGGACCGTGAGGATCTCGCCGTTCCCGTGGTGCCGGTGTACATCCAGGAGAAGATTCACCCGCAGGCCATCATCGACGCGTTGCCCCGCGTCGAACAGCCCGGCGACGAGCAGACTAACCTCTTCGCCGACTTCAACGGCGGCCCGGCTGATTTCGCGCAGAAAATCGACTTCTACCATCACGAACAGAACTGGACTAATCGCTTCATCCTGGGTGATTCGCTGCTGGTGATGACTTCACTTGCCGAGAAGGAAGGACTCAAGGGCAAGGTGCAGACGATATATATCGACCCACCCTACGGCATCAGGTTTGGTTCCAATTGGCAGGTAAGCACTCGGAAGCGTGACGTGAAGGACGGAAAGGCGGATGACGCCACTCGCCAACCGGAACAGGTGCGCGCTTTCCGCGACACGTGGAAGCTCGGTATTCACTCCTATCTGGCCTATCTACGCGATCGGCTCGTGGTGGCTCGCGATCTGCTCACCGAAACCGGTAGCGTTTTTGTGCAGATCGGGGATGAGAATGTACACCTGGTGCGTAGCGTGATGGATGAAGTGTTCGGAAGCGAGAACTTTTGCAGTCAGATCACCTGCTCCAAGACCACCGGCACGACAGGGCGTTTGCTCCCAGGAACCGCCGACTATGTTCTTTGGTTCGCTAAGGATATCGAGCACGTAAAGTACACGCAACTATTCAGGGAGAAGGCTTATGGGGGTGAAGGTGCGAGTATGTACACTCTCGTTGAAATGCCGAATGGTGAAAGGCGGCGCCTCACACCTCAGGAAAGCGGGGATCTATCGCTGCTTCCCAAAGGAGCCCGGATATGCCGGCTCGCTGATTTGACGTCGCCAAGAGTCCGTGAAGCACGAACCGGCTACTTTCCTATAAAGCTAAACGGCAAGGAATTTCTGCCTCGCAAGGGCGAGTGGAAGACGCATCGAGAAGGAATTGACAGACTCATTTTGGCCGGCCGTATTGCTCTATCTGGCGATACACCTGCCTATGTCCGTCTTATTGATGATTTCCCGGCGTTTTCAATCACGAATATTTGGGATGATCTGGGCGCCGCAACCGACAAAGTCTATGTTGTTCAAACGGGCACCACCCTTGTTGAACGTTGCCTCTTGATGACTACCGACCCGGGCGATCTGGTGCTCGATCCAACCTGTGGCAGCGGCACGACGGCTTATGTAGCCGAGCAGCGAGGGAGGCGCTGGATCACCTGCGACACCAGTCGCGTCGCCCTTGCGCTGGCGCGAACCCGCCTGATGGCCGCAAAGTATCCATACTACCTGCTGGCCGACTCGCCGGAGGGCATCAAGAAGGAGAAGGAACTGACCGGCAAGATACCCCCCGAATACGAGACGGCAGGCGACATTAGGAAGGGTTTTGTTTATAGGCGCGTGCCGCACGTTACGCTCAAATCAATCGCTAACAATCTTGACATCAAGAAGGGGATGACGCGCGAGCAGATCGACGCCGTTGTCACCAAACAAGCGGAAACCGAAACACTCTATGACCAGCCTTATGAAGACAACAGCCGCGTACGTGTCAGCGGGCCGTTCTCGGTGGAGAGCCTCTCTCCACATCGCGTGCTGTCCACCTCCGACGAGAATCAGAATGGCAGCGTAGGCGAGCAAGAAGCCCGCAACCAGCAGGACTTCGCTACGATGATCCTGGAGAACCTCCGGAAAGCAGGCGTACAGAATACCCGCAAGGACGAACGGTTAAGCTTCGATCGGCTCGATACCTATGCCGGCGCATGGCTTCATGCGTCGGGCGAATACGCCGATAGCGATGGCAAGACCCGGCGGGTTGCGGTATCGATTGGCCCGGAGCATGGCACCGTCGGCCCGCAGCAGGTGAAGGAAGCCGCCAAAGAGGCGGTGCAGGGCTTGGGCTTCGACATGCTCGTTGTCTGTGGCTTCGCCTTCGACCCCCACGTTGCCGAAGAGGTGAAACGGTACGGCAAGCTGACCGTGCTGCCAACCAAGATGAACCCCGACCTGGCGATGGGTGACGAACTGCTCAAAAAGACAGGCGCTGGCAACCTGTTCATGGTCTTCGGCGAGCCGGACGTGGAGATCAGGAAGCAGAAGGGGGGCGAAGTCGTAGTCGAGATCAAGGGCGTCGATGTTTATGATCCGACCACCGGGCAAATACGCAGCGCATCCACTGACGACATTGCCTGCTGGTTCATCGACACGAACTACAACGGAGAGAGTTTCTTCGTGCGCCACGCTTATTTCACCGGGGCCGAAGATCCGTACGACAAGCTCAAACGTGCTCTGCGCGCCGATATTGACGAGGCAGCATGGAAGAGTCTCTACAGCACGGTCAGCCGATCGTTCGACAAGCCCCAAACAGGCAAGTTCGCCGTGAAGGTCATCAACCATTACGGCGACGAGGTGCTGAAGGTGTTCGAAATATGAAGGATGCAGGATGTGGCCAATGAAGAGTAGAGCGAGCACCATGACAGTACCCGTGTCGGAGCGTTTGGATGCGGCACTCAAGCTTCCGAGCGGAGCACGTTTCTACCGCTGCGCCTTGCAAGTGAATCCCTTCGCGTATTTGAGCCGGCACAGCAAGCAAACTTCCTTCCGCACGGAAACCGAATACAACGCGGCGATCATTGCGGCGTGCAAAGAGGTCGGAATCGAGGTTATCGGCGTAACCGACCACTATCGTGTTCATGAATCGACGACGCTGGTGCAGGCGGCGCGGACGGCGGGATTGTTCGCATTTAGCGGCTTTGAAGCCGTCACAAAGGATGGCGTCCATTTTCTGTGCCTCTTCGATCCTGACAAGGATGGTATGCTCGAACGGTTTATTGGCGAATGCGGGATTCACGACACCAGGGAGGCGTCACCCACGGGAAGCTTGGATTCCGAAGAGCTTCTTAGCTGTGCAAAAAGCTGGGGAGCAGCCTGTATTGCCGCTCATGTGATGGCGGATCAAGGGGGGCTTCTCAAGAAACTGTCAGGACAAACGCGGGTAAATGTGTGGAAATCGGACCTTCTACTCGCCTGCGCTATAGCCGGCCCTGTTAGCGGTACTCCGGATGGCATCCGGCAAATTCTGGAGAATAAGGGCGGGGAGTACTTTCGGAGCCGCCCGGTCGCTATCATAAACGCGTGCGACGTCAATAGCCCAGAAGATCTGAAAAAGGACGGAGCTTCGTGCTTTATCAAAATGTCGACTGTGTCAGTCGAGGCCTTACGTCAGGCCTTCCTGGACCCGGATTCCCGCATCCGGCTGAACAGTGACCCGGCGGCGGAGCCGCACGCCGAGTTTGTTGCGATGACATGGGAAGGTGGATTTCTCGGAGAAACGGCTGTTCATTTCAACGGGAATCTCAACGTCCTGATCGGGGGCCGGGGAACCGGGAAATCGACCATGGTCGAAAGCATGAGATATGCATTGGGCCTCGATCCGCTGGGAGAAGAGGCGCGGAAAGCCCATGAGGGTGTCGTCCGGAACGTGCTTCGTTCCGGCACCAAGATCTCCTTGCTGGTGCGTTCTCATAAGCCGTCACAACGGCTGTACGTCATCGAGCGGACAGTTCCGAATCCGCCCATTGTCAAGGACGAGATCGGCGAGGTCCTGACGCTCTCGCCGCGAGACGTCATGCCGGGCGTCGAGGTATTTGGGCAGCATGAAATTTCCGAGCTCACGAAGAGCAGGGAGAAGCTCACCCTGTTGCTGGAACGCTTCGTGGAGCGAGATCCGAGTCTGTCCGGTCGAAAAGGAAAGCTGAAACTGGAGCTGGACCGATCACGGAGTCGGATTGTTGATGTCCGCCGTGAAATGAAGGCGCTCGATGAGCGGCTCGCGGCCCTACCAAATCTGGCGGAAACCCAGAAACGGTTTCAGGAAGCAGGGCTCGAAGAACGCCTCAAGGAAAAAAGTCTCCTTATAAGGGAAGAACGTGTATTTGCCAATTTCGCTGAGAGACTGGAGCCTGTTAGGGCTCTTCACAATGAGTTGCTAGAAGCACTTCCACTTGATTCCGCCTTCGCGTCTCAAAAGGCGTTAGAGGGTCTTCCAAATGCGGCCATCCTCGTCGAGATCGAAACAATTCTGGGTAAGCTGAGCACGAAGGTCAAGGCTGCGGCCGATCAGCTCGCCAAGGCGCTCGCCGAAGCGGACAGCTCGGCTGCAGGTGTAAAAGCCCGGTGGGACGTGAAACGCAAGGTCATCGAAGATACCTATGAGAAGCTCCTGCGAGAGCTTCAGAAATCGAAGATTGACGGGGCCGAGTTCATCCGTCTGCGGAAGCAGATTGAAGAGCTTCGCCCGTTAAGGGAAAAAAAGGAAGTTCTCAAACGTGATCTGACCGCTCATGAGGCACAACGGCGAAAGCTGCTGGCGGAATGGGAAGACGTGAAAGCCAGCGAATATCGGGAAATTGAAAGCGCGGCGCGGAGGGTTTCCCGCAAGCTCAAGAATCGCGTCCAGGTGGAAGTCACGATGGCGGGCAATCGGGAGCCGCTGGCCAAGTTGCTGGCGGAGGTCGGCGGCAACTTGAAAGCTGCCGTGGAGCGATTGCAGTCCATGGACCAATTGTCCCTGCTCGATTTCGCGCAGCGTTGCCGGGAAGGGAAAGAGGCGCTCATGCAGCGTTACGCCTTGCCGGCCGAGTCGGCGGAGCGCATTGCCCAAGCTGACATCGATCTCTTTATGAGAATCGAGGAGCTTGATCTTCCGGCAACGACGAAGATTGAACTGAATACGGCGCCTGACGGCGAGTCTCCTACGTGGCAGACGCTGGAAGCTCTCTCAACCGGGCAGAAAGCAACAGCCGTGCTGCTGCTGCTTTTGCTAGAGTCCGAAGCTCCACTTATCGTCGATCAGCCTGAAGACGATCTCGACAACCGCTTTATTACGGAAGGTGTAGTGCCGATCATGCGACAGGAAAAACGGCGCCGTCAGTTTCTGTTTTCAACTCACAACGCGAATATTCCTGTCCTTGGCGACGCCGAGCTGATCCTCGGATTGGTTGCCTCAGGCGAGGGTAAGGAAGGCCACGCAAAGATCGCTCCCGAGCACATGGGATCAATCGATTCCAGGCCTGTGCGCGAGCTGGTGGAAGAAATACTCGAAGGCGGGAAGGATGCCTTTGAGATGCGCCGCTCCAAGTACGGGTTCTAAGCATGACGACACATACCGAACTGCTTGACATTATTGCGAATGGAGAGAACTCCGGGGTCGAGTTCAAACGTGACGTGGTGCAGAACCATGATCTGGCGAAAGAGTTAGTAGCCTTCTCGAATCTGAGCGGCGGTATCGTCCTTTTGGGTGTGGAGGATGACGGGAGCATATCGGGACTGACCCGACCTGATCCCGAAGAATGGGTAATGACGACTTGCCGGGACAAGATAAGGCCCGGCATAATTCCGTTCTTTGAAGTTCTCCGCAACGTGGAACCCGGACAGGATGTCGCCATTGTCCGCGTGACCCGCGGTTTCGACGTCCATAGCCTCTGGCACAATAACCGCAACACCTATTACATCCGGGTCGGCACGCAAAGTAGGGAGCCGAGTCCGGAGGAGCTTGGCCGCCTGTTCCAGCAGCGCGGCACGATCCGCGCTGAATTGAGGCCGATTTCAGGGGCGACGCTCAACGACCTCGACCGCCGGCGACTCCGGGACTATTTCAGCCGCATTCGCCAGCAGGCGGCTCCGCCGGATGAAGACGAGGCGGGTTGGCTAACCCTGCTTTTGAATACCGAGATCATGGTCGAGGAAGGCGTGACCGTGGGTGGAGTTCTCCTGTTTGGCAATACGCCGAACCGCTTTCTTCCACAGGCGGGCATTGATGCCGCGGCTTTTCCAGGAACTGAGAAGGACTACGCCGCGCGCGAGCGGATAGCGATCCGCGGGCCGATGACCCCCTTATTGGGGCGCGACGGCGCGCTCGTGGAAAACGGCCTCGTTGAACAAGCACTGGATTTCATGCGGCGGAATACTCCGGTTACTGCCACGCTCGAAGAGGGTAGAAGAATCGAAAAGCCTACCTACCCTCCGGAAGTGCTGCGAGAGGCCATTGTGAATGCGCTTATTCATCGCGACTATCTTCTCTCCGGGACCGACATTGAGCTTGCCGTTTACAGCGATCGCCTGGAAATCGTCTCGCCCGGCCGGCTGCATAACGGCATTACGCCCGAGCGGATGCGAACAGGCTGCCGGTCGGCTAGGAATCAGCTCATCAAGGACGTGATGCGCGACTATCGCTATCTGGAGCACATGGGCATGGGCGTACCCCGCAAAATCATTCTGGGGATGAGAACGCACAACGGGACAGAACCTGAGCTTGTCGAAGAGGAGGAGCGCTTCACTCTTCGGTTGTTTGCATGACGCCGCTCCCCTCAGGCGCGTGCCCTTCAGGTGGGTGCGGCGCATACCGATGAAAAGATCAAGATGCGCTCTCCTTCGTCGGCGGCCCAGGACGGCAGTTTGGTGAAAACTAGATGAGAATTCTACAGGGGGCGGTTACTCTCTCCGCAACCGATCTCGCCAACCACTTGTCGTGCCGTCATCTCACGACCGTGGATCTCCGCCTTGCCAGAGGCGAAATAGCGGAGCCCAGGTGGGACAATCCCCATGCGCGCGTGCTCCAGCAGCGAGGCCTGGAACACGAGAAAGCTTACATCGACTGGCTGCGGTCGCGAGGCCTCACCGTCGTCGAGCTGTCGAATGAACCGGAAGGGGCAACCTGGGCGGCGATGGAAAGCGGCGTTCAGGTGATTGTTCAGGCCAGTCTGGCGAGCAATCCCTGGAGAGGCCGCGCCGACGTGCTGTTGCGGGTCGAGCAGCTGGAAAGCTCGAGCCGCGTCGGCAATTGGTCTTACGAAGCGGTGGATTGTAAGCTGTCCCGCGAGACGAAAGCGGAGACGGTGCTTCAGCTTTGCCTCTACTCGCAGCTCTTGGCAGAACTGCAGGGCTTTCAGCCGGAATTCTTCCATGTCATCCGGCCGGGCACCGGCTTTGAGCGGGAATCTTACCGGCTGGCGTCGTTCGCCGCCTATTATCGTCTCGTCAAGCGGGCGCTGCAGGAGGCGGTGGACGGTGCCGGCGAGACCTATCCCGAGCCGGTCGAGCATTGCGCTATCTGCCGGTGGTGGAAAGAGTGCGACGGTCAGCGGCGCCGCGACGATCATCTTTCCTTCGTGGCGGGAGCTTCGAAACTGCAACGGAAGGAATTGACACTTCGGGAAGTGCCCGCGCTGGAGGCTCTGGCAACATTGCCTTTGCCGATCCCATTCAATCCCTCGCGCGGTGCGGTCGAGGGATACACACGCATCCGGGAACAAGCGCGCATTCAGCTTGAGGCCCGGCGTGAGGGGAAACTAAAATTTGAGTTTCTCCAATATGAACCGGGAGAGGGGTTCTCGCGGCTGCCCGCCCCGTCGGGTGGGGATATTTTCCTCGACTTTGAAGGCGACCCGTTCGTAGCGGACGGCGGGCTGGAGTACCTCTTGGGCGTCGCCACGGTGGACGAAGGTGGGAAGTTCGTCTATCAGTGCCGCTGGGCGCTCGATCGCGGGCAGGAGCGGGCGCTGTTCGAATGGTTCATCGATTTCACTTTTGAGCGCTTGCAGCGGTTCCCCGATCTGCACATCTATCACTTTGGAGGATACGAGCCTGGCGCGATCAAACGCCTGATGCTTCGCTATGCCAGCCGCGAGGACGAGGTGGACAGGCTATTGCGAGGTAAAGTGTTCGCCGATCTCACGGCGTCATCAAGCAAGGTGTCCGGGCGAGCGTGGAGCAGTATTCCCTGAAAGAGATGGAACGGTTTTGCGGTTACCG
>Ga0208193_1001064_pt1 | contig 12540 bp, 9 predicted proteins | sample June2015DPH_17_2_FD_184716 | JGI IMG/M metagenome (GOLD analysis project Ga0208193, IMG submission 184716) | Peatland microbial communities from SPRUCE experiment site at the Marcell Experimental Forest, Minnesota, USA - June2015DPH_17_10... | ecosystem: Environmental > Terrestrial > Soil >...
CTCCACGAGGTGATTCGGCGCGAGAAATCGCTGTTGCCAGTGAAAATCCGCCGCGGATCCCACGATGTGCTGATATGCGCGAACGCTCCAACCACGAACTGCAGTATGGCGCGATCCTCCGATCATCGATGATTCCAGCCACTGTTCGATCACGAGCTTCCAATCCGCGGCTACGGCGATCTCGGCCGCCGGCGCCAGGAACCGCGCACCCGGGGGCAGAGAGAAATTGATCCAGGGATCCACGGCTGCATCCGGCCGCGAAGCGCGCCCCGCAGGACGCACGAAAATCAGCCCCCCGATCATGCGCAGATCCAGCGCCAGGAGACTCGACGATCCGAGCGCACCGCGGCGCCCGCCGTCGAGTTCGAATTGCAGCCCATGGACCGCGCACCGAATGAAATCGACGTGGCCCGACGGCGCCGCCAGCAGAATGTGCGGCGCCTTGCTGCAGCTGTTGCGAAACGCACGCACCTGCCCCGCCGCATCCCGGACGATCAAGGCGCGCTCGACCCCGAGATCGACGGCGAGGAAATCCCCGCTCCTCGGGATTTGCGCCTGGTCCGCGACGAGCTGCCAGGACTCCTGGAACACCGCCTCCCGCTCGCTCGCGAACAGGCGCTCATTCGCGTATACCCAGCCCGCAGGGCGGCGGTCGGTTGCCGCCGTGCCGTCCTCGCTCGGTGCCGCGGCAAATTGACCGGGAAAGATCGACCGCAGGTAAGCCATGGCCCGCTGCTTGGCCGCGACCCGGTCGATGTCCGCCTCGGCTCGAAAGGCGAAGTCCTGCCACAGTATCTCCAGCACGCCGATGAGTCCGAGCGCGATCCCATCCCGGTCCAGCTGCGGCTGGGAGGTCTCGACGATCATTCGCTCGATGAGTTCGCGCACCAAGGCCGCAAAGCTCTCGTCCTTCTGTCCGCAAATATCGTAGTATTCCTGCCTTGAACTCGCCTCGCCCCAAAATGCATACCAAACCGAGACCTTGCGAGGGCTGGCGATTTCCGGATCGAGGTACAGATCGACCATCAACTCCAGCGCCGCAACCGGCCTGGATTTGAGCCGCATCACGGGGACCAACAATTGTTCCTCGAACTCGGCCGCGAGGAATTGCAGCGATGCGACGAGCATTGCCGCCTTGGAGGCAAAGTAGAATCGGACGATGCCGGGGGACATTTTCGCGAAGGCCGTTACTTTTTCGACCGTCGTCCGCGACGGCCCGTAAATATGCAAGGCGGAAATGCATGCGTCGATCAGACGCTGGCGCTGGCGGCCATGGGCGCTGCGCGCGCGCGGGGCTCCGGCCGGTTTGTGGGATTTCTTCTTGGGGCTGCGCATACTGGGGCTTAATGGATCATGACGGCGGCGATGCATGACGGGCGCGCGCCCCGCACTACGGCGGGAGAGTGGCTGAAACTCCACGGGAAGTGGCTGATCATCCTGCCGCCGCTGCTGTTTCTGCTGGTCTTCTTTCTCATTCCGTTTGGATTTGCCTTGGTTATAAGCTTTGCCGACACGGCCATACACGTTCCGCCGTTCACGGATATTCTATCCGTCAGTCCCGACTGGCACATCCACCTCACGCTGAACCTCGGCAATTTCAAGTATTTGTTTTCCGACGAAGTGTATGGCCTTTCGTACCTTTATTCGCTCGAGACCGCCTTTTTTTCCACCGTAATCTGCCTGTGTATAGGTTATCCGATGGCCTATGCCATCGCTCGGACATCGAAGAGCATGCAGAGCATCCTGCTGCTCATCATCATTCTGCCGTTCTGGACCTCGTTCCTGCTGCGTGTCTACGCGCTCGAAGGCATCATTCGAGAAACCGGATTGCTCAATACGGCCCTGCTGTGGCTGGGGGTCATCCATCAGCCGCTGCAGATCATGCGCACCACTTTCGCGGTGTATCTCGGAATCATCTATTCCTACCTGCCTTTCATGGTCTTGCCGTTGTTCGCGACGCTCGAGAAGCTGGATCATTCCCTGCTCGAGGCCGCCGCCGATCTGGGCAGCCCCCCATGGAGGGCTTTCCTCGAGGTGACTCTGCCCCTGTCCATGCCCGGCATCATTGCAGGTTCCATGCTCGTGTTCATTCCGGCGATCGGTGAATTCGTCATCCCGACTCTGCTCGGCGGCCCTGACAATCTGATGATTGGACGGGTGCTGTGGGACGAGTTCTTCGGCAACCGCGATTGGCCCGTCGCCTCCGCCGTGGCCATCGCCTTTCTGGTGCTTTTGGTCGGACCCATTGCCCTGTACCAGCATTACAACACCAAGCAGCTCGAGGCGTAGATGGAGAACCGCATCTCGCCGTTCCTGGTCACCGTCCTCTGCATCGGCATCGCAATCCTCTACATTCCCATCCTGGTCCTGATCGGCTATTCATTCAATGCCTCGGCGCTGGTCAGCGTCTGGGGCGGCTTTTCCACCAGCTGGTATACCGAGCTCCTGCACAACGACCAGATACTCGACGCGGCGTGGCTGTCTCTCAAAATAGGGCTGGTGGTGTCCACCGGATCCGTCATCTTGGGGACGCTCGCCGCGATTTCCTTGGTTCGATTCAAGATATTCCGCGGCCGACTACTGCTCACCGGAATGGTGAACGCACCGCTGGTGATGCCGGAAATCGTCACCGGCATCACGCAGCTGCTGCTGTTCGTCTCGATGCTGCATTTGCTGGGTTGGCCGCATCGAGGTTTCACGACCATCGTGATCGCGCATATCGCGTTCTGCAGCGCCTATGTAACGATCACCGTGCAATCCCGCTTGGCGAGCGCGGACCGTTCGCTCGAGGAAGCCGCCATGGACCTGGGCTCAGGTCCGGTTCGGGCGTTCCTCGATACCACTCTGCCCAGTATCGTCCCGGCATTGACGTCGAGCTGGCTGCTCAGCTTTACGCTGTCGCTCGACGATTTGGTGATATCGAGCTTCGTCTCGGGACCCGGCGCCAGCACACTGCCCATGGTGATCTTCTCGAAGGTGAAGCTGGGCGTCAGCCCCGACGTCAACGCGCTCGCCAGCCTGATGATCTGTCTGGTCGGAGCCTGCGTGCTGGTCGCCGGCTACCTCATGCGCCGCAGCGAACGCCAGCGTGTGCTCGACGCGCAAATGGCCGAACGCTAGTACTCCGGCAAATAAGTCTTTACGCGGCAGGAGTGGAAGGAGGCAGGGGTGAGGGATACCCCGTCCCCTTTCATCAAGATTTATGAAAGGGGACGGGATACCCCTCACCCCTGCCTCTGGCCCTCTACTACCGCGTAAAGGCTTATTTGCCGGAGTACTAGGACGTCTTGGCCACGTGGCGCGGGTCGTGCGCGGGCCGGCTGAAGATGTCGCGCAGGCGGGGCTCGAAGGTGGCGAGTGGCTCGGAGGGATAGTTGGGATCGAAGGAGCATTGGTCCCAGTCGGCGCAGAAGGCTTTGCAGGCTTGGTACCAGGGGTGGCCGAGAAACTTGTCGCGGGCATTTCGATCGCGGCCGCTGTGATGCGCGTAGTAGTACGTCTGGAACAGTCCGTGCTGCTCGACGATCCAGGTGACTTCGGGGCGCACATACGGGCGTATGATTCCGGCGGCGATTTCCGAGTGGTTGTACGGGGCCAGATCATCCCCCACGTCGTGAATGAGGGCGGCAACGATGAGTTCGTCATCGGCCCCGTCCCTCAGAGCGCGGGTCGCGGTTTGCAAGGAGTGGCCCAGGCGGCTCACGGGATAACCCTGCAATCCAGTGTCCAGTTTGCGCAACGCGGCCAATATCCGGTCCGGCAGAGCGTGGATGTAATCGCGCTCGGATTCTTCCAGTAGTTCGTAGTCTTCGCGGGTGCCGTCCTCCATGCGATGAAAGCTCACCACCCGGGCGTCTGAGGTCCCGGCGCTCGAAACGATTTTTTCAGCGGGTTTCTCGTTCATTTAGAACTCGATTGAGTGTCATTTGGCGGTCTTCACGCGCGTCCAGGTCCGTGTCCGGATGCGTTCGGTCGCTGCGGATGCCTCCTCGCTCCTGAACAGCCTAGCCTCGATTTCGGGGGTCGGGTACAGAGTCGGGTCATTGAGAATACTGGCATTGACCAACGGGCGCGAGGCGAGATTGTCATTGCCGTAGTAGATATCGTTGGTGATCCCGGCGATCACGTCCGGGCGCAGCATGAAATTGATGAATTGGTAGGCAGCCTGCGGGTGAGGCGCTCCCTCGGGTATCAGCAGCGACGTGAAGTTCTGGTTGGCTCCTTCCTTGGGCACCGTAAAGGCAAGATTGACGTCGACCCCCACCGCCTTGGCGCGCGCTCTCGACAGCGCGTAGTCGCTCGACCAGGACATGGCGATACAAAGCTCCTTGTTGGCCAATCCATTCAAGTACTCGGACGAATCGAAGGAGCGGACATAGGGGCGAACCTTCAGCAGCAGATTCTCAGCCGCCTTGTAATCCTCCGGTTTCGTGGTATTCGGATCCAGCCCCAAATATTGCAGCGCCAGCATCAAGGTGTCCGCCGCGGAGTCGAGAAAGGTAACGCCGCAATCGGCAAATTTCGAGACGATTTCCGGCTTGAAAAGCATATCGAGGCTGTTGACCGGCGCGTTAGGCATACGCGCCTTGATCATGTCGACGTTGTAGGCGAAGCCGTTGATGGCATGCATATAGGGTACGGAGTGCAGGTTGCCGGGATCGTGTGCCGTCTGGATCGCCAGAATTCGCGGATCCAGATTCTTCCAATTAGGCAGCTTGCTTCTATCCAGCGGAATGTAAACGCCCGCCTTGATTTCGCGGCCGAAATACTCCGTTGAAGCGACCACCACATCGTAACCGGCGCTGCCGGCCAAAAGCCGGGCGTCCATGGTCTCCTCGGAGTCGTACACATCGTAGACGACCTTGATTCCGGTCTCTTTCTCGAACTCGGCGATGGTGTCGCGGCCGATGAAATCGGTCCAGTTATAGATGAAGAGACGCTTCTCCTCGGCTGCGGCGGACTCGACTCCCCACGCCGCGGCGACGATCATGACCAGCAGCACCGCCCTATTGAAGGCGCGAAATCGACTCATTTTCATGGCAGTAGCTTACCATTGCGCCGCCGCCGCACGATGCGGTTCAGTGGGCGTGCTCGTCCGCCAACACCTCCGTCAAGCTCCGGTCAAGGAGCGTGATCGCCTCATCAACATCGCCCTCGTCGATGACCAGCGGCGGCATGAAGCGCACGGTGCTCTGCCCGCACGAGAGCAAGATGAGGCCGTTGTGATAGGCGCGGGTGATCAGGGCATCGCAGAGCTTCTTGGCCGCCTCCTTGTCCGCCCGATCCTTCACCAATTCCATGCCGATCATCAATCCCTTGCCGCGCACCTCGCCGACCACCGGGAATTTGTCGGCGAATACCCTTAAGCGGCGCATGAAATAATCGCCGACCTTGGCCGCGTTGGCGCAATATTCACGCTCGACCAGATCGACCGTGGCGAGCGCGGCGGCACAGCAGAGGGGATTTCCGCCGAATGTGTTGCCGTGGGCGCCGCGAGTCCACTTCTGCATGATGCTGCGCTTGGCGACCACCATCCCGATGGGCAGTCCCGAACCGAGGCCCTTGGCCAAGGTCATGATGTCCGGTGCGACATCCCAATGCTGCGCGGCGAACATCTTGCCGGTGCGCCCGATTCCGGACTGAACCTCGTCGAATATCAGCAGAATTCCATGCCGATTGCAGAGCTCGCGCAGACCCTGCAGGAACCCATCCGGCGGCACCAGATAACCTCCCTCTCCCTGAATGGGCTCGACGAGTATTCCCGCCACTTCGCTCGCGGGCACGTTGTGCACGAACAGGACATCCTCGATGTACCGCAGTACCGCGCGCCCCTGATCCGCGCCCGCAAGCAGCGGTCTGTAGTTGTTGGGATACGGCACATGAGTCACGCCGGGCATGCTCGGAAAGAAGCCCTTCTGCTGCGTGTACTTGCTGGACGTGAAGGAAAGTGAACCCATGGTTCTACCGTGAAAACCGCCAAGAAACCCGATGAACCGGCCTCGCCCGGTCGTATAGCGGGCCAATTTCAGCGCCGCCTCCACGGCCTCGGTGCCTGACTGCGCGAAGAAGCTCATGACGGGCTCCTTCATGGGCGACAGAGCGTTGAGGCGTTCCGCCAGCCTCACCTGGCCTTCGTGCCAGTAATCCGACGATATGTGCAAGAACTTATCCGCGGCATTCTTGATGGCTTGAACCACCTCCGGATGGCTGTGGCCCGTGCTGCACACCGCAATGCCGGCGGCGAAATCCAAGAAGCGGTTGCCGTCGACATCCCAGATTTCCGCGCCTTTGCCGTGCGACATCACGAAGGGATAGTCGCGCGGATAGGACGGCGAGACCACCAGCGCATCGCGCGCAAGCAGCTCTCGAGCCTTGGGGCCGGGCAGATCGGTCTTGATGTTCGGCTTCTTCATGTTTGCTCCGTATTCTTTGATTAGCGCCGTCAAAGCGATTACGATCTGCCCGATGCGATCTGTCAACGTCCTCCATAAGTAAAAGATCGTTGATGATCGAACCTGCGCGTCCTCAGCTGCTGGGCTTCTGGATGTGCGTCGCGCTGGTGGTGGGCAATTCGATCGGCTCGGGCGTGTTCCTGCTGCCGGCTTCGCTTGCGCCCTATGGAATGAACAGCGTGCTCGCCTGGGGCTTCACGGCTTGCGGCGCAATCGTTCTCGCCATCGTGTTTGCCCGCCTGAGCCGCGCCTATCCCGCGGCCGGTGGACCTTATGCCTATGTGCGCCTGGCGTTCGGACCTTTTACCGCCTTCATCGTGGCGTGGGGCTATTGGATTTCGATCTGGGTTGGAAACGCCGCCATCGCCACCGGTGCGGTGAGCTACTTGAGTCCCTTGCTGCCATGGATCGCCGACGTCCCCGGCGCGTCCGCGGCGGTCACTTTGTTTTTTCTCTGGTTGCTCACCTTCGTCAATTGGTACGGCATCCGCGCCTCGGGCTGGGTGCAGAGCATCACCACGGTGCTCAAAGTCCTGCCGCTGCTGGCGGTCGCCGCGCTGGGGTTATTCTTCGTGCGCTCGGGTAATTTCACCGCGGCCGCGGGAAACCCTCTCTCTCTGAGCGGCACCACGGCGGCCGCCACGCTGACGCTATGGGCGATGCTGGGTCTGGAATCCGCCACGATTCCCGCCGACAAGGTACGGGATCCCAGCCGCGTCATTCCCTCCGCCACGCTGCTCGGCACGCTCATCACGGCGCTGATCTGCATCCTCGCATGCACCACGGTGCTGCTGTTGGTGCCGCCGCAAACCCTGGCGCAGTCGAATGCGCCCTTCGTCGACCTGGCGCGGCACTACTGGGGCAACGCAGCCGGCAAGCTGCTCGCAATATTCGCCGCAATCAGCGGCTTCGGTGCACTCAACGGCTGGATTCTGCTGCAGGCGGAATTGCCCAGCGCGATGGCGAAGAGCGGCGTGTTCCCGCCGATCTTCGCCCGCGAATCGAGCCGCGGCACCCCCGGCTTCGCGCTGTACTTCAGCAGCGGCCTGGTCACCGCGCTGATTTTGATGAATTATCAGAGATCCATGGTCAGCATATTCACGTTCATGATTCTGCTGTCGACCACCGCCTGCCTGGTGCTGTACGCACTGTGCTCGCTGGCGCTGCTGCGGCTGCAGTGGATCGGCCAGCTGGGCAGCGGTCCATCGGGCTTGCCGCGCCGAGGCACGATCCCCCTGGCCGTCGTGGGAGTGATGGCCACAGCCTATTCACTGTGGGCGATCGTCGGTGCCGGCACTCGAGCGGTCGCATGGGGCGCCGTGCTCCTGGCCTGCGGCGCGCCCCTGTATTTTCTCGTTCGCAAGAGAGCTTAGAGCAGTGATGTGGAAATCATTCCTTGCGGTTTCGATCGGCGGCATGCTCGGTTGCCTGCTGCGTTGGTGCCTGGCCATTTTTCTGAACCGCTACTTCCCGACGATTCCCCCGGGCACACTGGCGGCCAATCTCATCGGCTGCTACGTCATCGGAATAGCCATCGCCTTTTTTACCACCTACCCCACATTCGCGCCGGAGTGGCGGCTGTTCATCACGACGGGATTTTGCGGCGGCTTGACTACATTCTCGACATTTTCCGCCGAGATCGTGGTTTTGCTGCAGTCGGGCCGTACCCTATGGGCTCTGGGCGCCGTAGCGGCCCATTTGGCCGGATCTATATTGATGACGTTCGCGGGCATGGCCACGGTCATCTGGCTCAAGGCCTAGTTCCGGCGAATAAGTCATTACGCGGTAGTAGAGGGCCAGAGGCTGGGGTGAGGGGTATCCCTCACCCCAGCCCCCTCCCACTCCTGCCGCGGAAAGGCTTTCTTGACGAGATACTAGCCGGCGCGGCGCAACCCGCGTAGCTGCCGGGCAAGCCGCGCGCGCGACACCATGGCGCGCACGATGGGGGTGGTGTTCTTCGCGCCGCGCTCGACCACCAGCAGGTGCGTCAATCCCGCCTCTTCCAGCACCTGCAACAGATCGCCGGCGCGCGCCGCTTGAATGCTTTCCCAATCCACCGCCAACAACTTATCCCAGGGAGTCATGATGTGACCGACGCAAATGTCCTGGTGCCGGCTGTAGTTGGATGTCTGCAGAAACTGCAGCGGTCTCTCGCCTTGGATGTCGTAGGAGGTGATCATTCCCACGATGCGCTGCTCGCGCATCACCAGCATCGCGCGGACGCCAAGGTGGATCATGTCCCCCAAGGCATCGTCGATCTGGCGTTCCTCGCCGACGGTGACAGGGTGCTCGCGGGTGAAATCGGTGATGGCGTGAATGGCCGGATCGCCCGGATCGAGAAATTGTCCATCCGAGACGGAGCGGCGGGGCAACACAGCTTCGCTGAATATCCTGGTCGTCATCAACGAACCGCTCTTCATTACCGTCTAGACTTGCTGTCCACCGCTGGGTTCCCTGAAAGTGGGCGCCGAATTCCACGGGCTGGTCGCGAGTTTCTTTGTGCATTCGCGCGGCCGTGGTAGATTTGTTAGGAAACTGACCATTAGAGACCTTTCAAATGACTGATCTTGAGGAGCGTTTCAGCGGCGCCCTGTACAACACCTCCAAAGCCTGGCGGCAGGCGTTGGATCGCCGGCTCAAGTTCCTGGGTGTCAGCCAGGCAAGTTGGATGACGATTGCGGTCGCAGCCAAAGCTCGTGAGCCCCTGTCGCAGTCCGAGTTGGCGCAAGCCCTGGGTGTGGAAGGCGCGACCATGGTGGCGATGGTGGACCGTTTGGTGAAGGCAGGATTAGTGCTTCGAGAACCCTCGGCCACGGATCGGCGAATCAAGCGAGTCGTGCTCACGGCGGCCGGCACCTCGCTCTACAACAGAGTGCGGGCCGAGGCCGTTGCGTTCCGCAAGGAACTTCTGGCCGGCGTCGATCCGAAGAAGCTGCTGGCGGCGACCGAATTGCTCGAAAACCTGCAAGGCATCGCCGCCCGGGAACCGTGATCAACGCCGCAGTCCAGACGAGCGGCCTGTCTATGCCGCGGGTTCCACCCTCGGACGCTTGGAACCCGGCGTGTCCTGCTCAGATCCTGCCGCTCGTTCCGCCAGCAGCCTGCCGGCTTTCGGTGCAATCCAGCGCTCGATGTCATCCAGCACGGTGAAAACGGCCGGCACGATGACCAGGGTCAGCGCGGTGGAAGTGATCAGTCCGCCGATGACGGCGATGGCCATGGGTCCACGGAAATCGCTGTCTCCGCCCCAGCCGACGGCCACGGGGAGCATGCCGGCGACCATGGCCACCGTGGTCATGACGATGGGCCGCGCGCGCTTGTGTCCCGCTTCGAGGATTGCAGCGAGACGGGACTTCCCGGCGCGCATTTCCTCGATGGCGAAGTCCACCAGCAGTATCGAGTTCTTCGCCACGATGCCCATGAGCATCAAAATGCCGATCACCACGGGAAGCGAGAACGGCAAGCCGGTCAGCAGCAGCGCGAGCATCGCCCCGCCCAGGGACAGCGGCAGCGCGGATAGAATTGTAATGGGCTGGAACACGCGCACGAACAGCAGGACCAGCACGGCGAACACCATGAGCACGCCCGCGCCGATGGCCAACAGAAAATTCTGGTAGAGCTCGTTCATGAATTCGGTGTCGCCCGTTTGGACCAGGTGCACACCCTCCGGCAGGTGCTTCATCGTCGGTACCGCGTATATTTTCTTCGTCGCCGTGCCGAGCTCCACACCCGGACTCATGTCCGCTTCGAGGAAAACGCGCCGGCTCTGGTTGTAGCGGCGCACGGCGGAAGGTCCGGCCCCGAAGCTCAGGTCGGCAACGGATTTGAGCGGCACGCTGGCTCCCGACGAGGTGGGCACGGGGAGGTTCTCCAGAGTCGTGAGATCGCGCCGCGCACTCTCGATCAGGCTGACGCGGATCGGGATTTGCCGATCGCTCAAGGAAAACTTGGCGCCATTCTGCGGCAAATCGCCGAGTGTCGCGATTCGGATCGTTTCGCTGATGCTTTGCACGCTCACCCCCAGCTGGGCCGCGATATCCAGCCGCGGATGCACCACGATCTCCGGGCGCGGCAAATCGCCCTTGATGCGCGCGTCGCGAACTTCGGGCAGTGCGCGAATTTCCGCGAGCACCCTTCGCCCGGTGGCCTCCACCAGAACCGGATCGTCCCCCGTCAGGTACAATTGTATGTCGCGCCCTCCTCCGTTCTGTGAAAAGTTCAGCAGCCCGTCGGGTACCTGCTGGCTCAGCAGCGGCATCATTTTCTGCTCCCATTCCCTCTGACTCAGGCTGCGCTCGGAGCGCGGGACGAGAGTGATGTAGATGGTCGCGAGCCGGATCTCGCCGTCGTCGCTGCCTACGAACTCGACGACGCTGCTCACTTCGGGGGACTTTTTCAGGATTGCGACGGCATCCGCCGAGACGCGCGCCGTATCCTCCAGTCTGCCGCCGGGCGGCAGTTCGATATCCAGCTCCGAGTTCGAAAAGTCCTCGGGCGGAATGAAGGCCGTCGGAATGATCGTCGCGCAACCCACCGACAGCAGGAAAAACACGAAGCCCGCCAAGATGGTCTTCCAGCGGTTGGCGACGCACCAGCGCAGCAGCGACAGGTAGCGCGTCATGATGGGCCCATCGGTATGGTGCACCGCCAGGGAATCGCTGCTCAGCGCATAGGCCGCGAGTACCGGGGTGATCAGACGCGCAACCATGAGGGAGATGAAGACCGCCGCTGCGACCGTCAGGCCGAATTGCTTGAAGAATTGACCGCTGATGCCGCCCATGAAGCTGACGGGCAAGAATACCGCGATGATGGTGAAGGACGTCGCCACCACCGCAAGGCCGATCTCATCCGCCGCATCCATGGCCGCTCGAAAGCAGCTCTTGCCCATGCGCATGTGGCGGACGATATTTTCTATCTCCACGATGGCGTCGTCCACCAGCACGCCGGCGACCAGAGACAGCCCGAGCAGGGTGATCTGATTCAGCGTGAAGCCCATCCATTGCATGAAGGCGAAGGTGGGAATCGCCGACAGCGGAATTGCGAGCGCGGCTATCAGCGTTGCGCGCACGTTGCGCAGGAAGAACCAGACCACGACGACGGCGAGTATCGAACCTTCGATCAAGGCGCTGATGGCGGAATGATAGGTGCGCAGCGTGGCGTCCACGGTGGTGAAAATGACCGGCATCTGCACCGAGGGATTCTCGGTCTTGATCTTGTCGAGTTCGGCTTGCACCTCTTTCGCCACCGCGACATCCGAGGCGCCCACGGCCTTGAACACGCCGAAAGTCGTCGCCGGGCGGCCATTGAGCCGTGCGATGGAACGCACCTCCGCAACGCCGTCGTGCACGTCGGCGATTTCGCGAAGCCGCACGTATTTGCCCCCGGGCAGTATCACCTGGGTATCCCCGAGCGCCTCCGCCGTCTTGGCGCCGCCGAGCACGCGGATCGCCTGCTCGCCGCCGCCCACCTGGGCGCGGCCGCCGGCCGCATCCATGTTGAGGGCTCTGATTTGCTGGTTGACCTCGGCCGCGGTCAGCCCGAGTGCCTGCAGCCGGCCGGGATCCAATTCCACGCGAATCTCGCGGTCCACGCCGCCGCTGCGCGACACGCGCGCCACGCCCGGCAGCGGCAGCAGGCGCTTGGTGATCGTGTTGTCGATGAACCAGCTGAGCTGCGTTGGAGACATGTTCGTGGTGCTCACCGCGTAGTAAGCAAACGCGCCGCCGTCGACGTTTATGCGGGTCACCAGCGGTTCGAATATTCCCTGCGGCAGATCATTGCGGACTTTCGCCACGGCGTCGCGAACATCCGCCACCGCGCGATCGATGGGCGTGCCGATTTCGAACTGCAGGGAGATGTCGACCTGGCCCTCGACGATGAAGGTGGTGATATTGCGCACATTGCCGATGCTCGATATGGATCCTTCCACCTTTTGGGCGATCTGCGTCTCCATTTCCGTGGGCGCCGCGCCGGGCTGGGAAATATCGACGTTGACGATGGGAAAGGAAATGTCCGGATTCAGATTGATCGGCATGCGGATGAACGCCACCACACCGAGAAAGAGCAGCACCACGAACAGCACGATCGG
>Ga0208193_1001067_pt1 | contig 12519 bp, 13 predicted proteins | sample June2015DPH_17_2_FD_184716 | JGI IMG/M metagenome (GOLD analysis project Ga0208193, IMG submission 184716) | Peatland microbial communities from SPRUCE experiment site at the Marcell Experimental Forest, Minnesota, USA - June2015DPH_17_10... | ecosystem: Environmental > Terrestrial > Soil >...
GCCGGCTGGGGGGCCAAACGCTGGCCTGCCGAGCGGTACGCAACCGTCGCGCGAGGATTGATCGAGCGCGGTTGGCGTGTGATGGTGAATGCCGGCCCGGGCGAAGAGGGATTGGCGGAGAGGATCGTCGCCGCGTCGGGCGGAGCGACCGCGCTCAGCTGTACGCTTGAGCAGCTGATCGCGCTCGCACGGCGGGTCCGTCTGGCCATTGCGGGCGATACCGGACCGCTGCACCTGGCGTGCGCGCTCGGCCGGCCCGTGGTCGGAATCTACGGACCGACCGACCCCCGCCGCAACGGGCCCTACGGTACCCGCTTCCGCGTGCTGCGCAGTCCCCAGAGCCGGCGCGATCACACGCGCCACGAGTCTCCCGAGGCCGGCCTGATGACAATTGAGCCAGAAGATGTGCTGCAAGCCACCGATGAGCTCGTCAGCGGGGAGAATGGGGAATGAGCGAGCAGGAATCCATGCCCCCCGTTCGGCCGCAACTGGATTGGATTGCGCGCTGGCAGCTGGTGGCCAGGCGGATCCGCGTACCGCTGGGATTTGCGACCGCAGGGCTCTACCTGTTTGAACTCTGGCGGCGGGCGCCTGAGCCGGCCGCCGTGGCCGCGAGCCTGGCGCTGGTGCTGCCCGGGCTGTGGCTGCGCGGGTACGCCGCCGGCTACGTGAAGAAAAACCGCGAGCTGACCCAGACCGGCCCCTACGCCTATACGCGCAACCCGCTCTACCTTGGCTCCATGCTGATGGCCGGCGGCTTTGCCGTTGCTCTGCTGAGCTGGCTGGTGGCCTTGGTGCTGGCGGTCGGGTTTGTGCTGATCTACGTGCCGGTCATTGCGTCGGAAGAGCGGTTTCTGCGGGCCACGTTTCCGGATTTCGAGACCTATTGCCGGCGCGTTCCGCGGCTGATTCCCAGATGGACCGCAGCGCGTCCAACAGAGGCCGAGACAGGCTCGGGTGCCTTCTCAATGGCGCTCTATCGCCAGCATCGCGAGTACAATGCAGGTATCGGGGCGACACTCCTTTACCTCAGCCTGCTGGTTTTGCGGCCGGTTCTGAACGCTCTGGTGCATGCCCTCGGGTAACGGCTAGCCTGAAAGTTACGCGTCCGTGCTTCGTCAATCCATTCAATCTGTGAAGGAGTTCTCCGCTGAACCTGAATACCCGTTTCACCGCAGCAATCGCATGGTCTGCACTTGCCCTGGCCGCGGGTTCCGGAGCCCAACAGGCAGGCACCCTTACGCCACCCCGGGCAGGTTTCAGCTTTCCCCAGAAGCAGACGCTCATCTACACAGTCGACTGGCGGGTCTTCACCGCCGGCACGGCGGTCCTGCACTTTGAGGCAACCGGCAACAGCGAACGGATCACGGCCAATGCGGACACTATCGGCGCCATCAATCTCTTGTTTCACGTAGGCGACCGTTTCCAGTCCACATTTGACCGCGACAAAGGCTGCACCAACGAGTTCGACAAGCAGACGGTCGAAGGCCGCCGGCAGATCAACTCCACCCTGCGAATGGATTACGGACAGGGCAAGTCCATCCTCGACGAGAAAAACCAGATCACCGGCCAGACCAAGCACCTTGAGACCCCCATCCCAGGCTGCCTTACGGATCTGCTGACCGGCGTCTACTATGCTTCCTCGCAGCCGATGGAAGTTGGCAAGAGCTTTGTCATTCCCGTTGTGGACGCGCTGCACACCGTCCCGGTGACCATGAAAGTGGAAGGCCGCGAGGAAATCAAGACCAACCTCGGCACCTTCAAGACCATCCGCGTGCAGCCCACGGCCGATGCCGGCGTGGTCAAGAATCGCGGGAACATCTGGATCTGGTATACCGACGACGAGCGCCATCTGCCCGTACAGATGCGCGCGCGCCTCTTCTGGGGCACCATCACCTTCCGCCTTACGGGCAACGAAAGCAAGTAGTCCCGGCCCGAAGCTTTCGGGCGCGGGCTCAGTAGTAGTCGGCGCAGCTCAGGTAGTACCCGCACTGCGTGCACACCAGCTTGCAGTGGTGGCTGCTGAGCCGAAAGGCGCAGTTCGGACAGAATTGACTGTGATGCACGGCTTTGGCCGGATCGGAACTGGACCTACTGAGGCTTCGACCGGAATGTGAAATTTCGGCGTTGAATGGGGCGTCATAAGCGTGAGGACGATGCGGCAGCATGCTCGACAGATTAGCATAGGGAGAGCGGCAACCTGCGCGATTGAAACCCCGCCGGTGCCGATTGCATCAACTCCCCCGTAGCCGCGCCTGCTTTCTCAAGGCGGCCAACGGGCTGGGAGCGAGAAATCCAACAACATCCGAGATTCGGATCCCCCAAGGAGGGAAAATGGCGAGCAAAGCAAGTGCGGTTTGGACAGGTTCACTGAAGGAAGGTAAAGGCACCATTTCGACGGCGACAGGCGTGCTGAGCAACGCTAACTACTCCTTCGCCACGCGGTTTGAAGGTGCCGATTCGGGCACCACGCCGGAAGAGCTGATTGCCGCGGCACATGCCAGCTGCTTCTCGATGGCGCTCGGCGCACAGCTGGGCGGCGCAGGCTTGACCCCGGACAAGATCGAGACCAAGGCCGCCGTGACCCTGGCCAAGACCGATGCCGGTTTTGCGATCACCAAGATCGCCCTCACCACCACCGCCACCGTTCCTGGCGCCACCAAGGAAGCCTTCGACAAGGCCGCCACGGATGCCAAGGCCGGCTGCCCCATCTCGAAGCTGTTCGCGAACAACACGGAGATCGAGCTGGACGCGAAGCTGGTCTAACTCTCGGACTCTGTCCGAAGGCACGCAGTCGGGAAATCAAGCCACCCGCCCACGGCGCTCGCATGCTAAGCGAGCGCCGTGGGCGGGTGGCTTTTTGGGCGAATTTTGGTTCTGCGGGTGAGCACGGCGGGGGCGCGCCCCGAAGAGTCCCCCAGTTCGGGAGTTCGGGTTGACACAAGATACCCGATTTGCGAGACTCAGAGATGCTGCCGGTTCAGCAGAGACAGAGCTGAACTTTGTGTACCGTGCCGAAGTGGCGGAATTGGCAGACGCGCGTGGTTCAGGTCCACGTACTCGCAAGGGTGTGGGGGTTCGAGTCCCTTCTTCGGCACCAAAATTCTCTAAATGCATTTAAAGTCATTAGCTTAGAGAAGACCTAACGATCCAGTTCTCTATCTCTGCTACTTTTTACTCGTTTGTTGGCGGCTGCTGGTCTCCGCTGGCAAGCGCTGGCATGCATTTATTCCGGCCTAACTTCGCCTCCATCCCAGCCACAGGCCAAACGTGTGCCGCTTTTGTCGGTACGCTCGGCAAGGCGCACTCACTCGGGGGGTGAGACCGGAGGAGTTGGCTTGCTGAAGATCAATCCAAGAGAAGATTTCTCGCAAGAAGATTGTGATGTGCAGGAACCACTGCAGAACATCGCCCCCGGGTCAAGAGTTGAAGGATTTCAGTCAGCGAAGAAAGAAGTGTAAAGCAGAGCCGGGACGAAGACTTCGACGGAGGTTGATGTTGGGCTGAGCTATCCCCGCAAAGCTTCCGCTTCGAGCGGCAAACACGGGCATCAAGAGAGGACTTAGCCTCTATGAAGAATGCTCGATGCGCGACAAATAACGGATTGTACGGCGCGCTCTCTCAAGTGCAGGGGGAAGGTTGTGAATGGGGTCAAGATGAAGCCACAAATGGGCGCGATCTGCATAACTTTGGGGCATGATCGATTACCTGCTCATCTATGCCGGCATCCTCTGCCCGAAGTGCGGGCGCTAGAATCTGTTGCTCAGGAAGACCCTTTGAACGGGAATACCCTGAAGTGTCGCGTCGTTCCGAACGACGTCCACCCGCCACAGTTTTCCATTTCGGTTTACCTTTTCGCCCACCAGGTGCCTAGGCATCTCGCCTTTTAGATCCTTCATGACGTCCTGGGTATATGGATTGCCGTTATATCGATATACAATCTGTCTGGCTTGACTCTGTTCCATGATTGCGCCTTTCTGTTGACTCTCGCTATATGAATTCTAGGCTTAGGCCATCCCCTCGTTCCTACAACTTTCAGGCGCGGCTCGGGCTACATCAGCGCGGAGTTCAAAGAAAACAAAAACCAGGCCTTTTAACCGGGGCTGCACTCAGTTTTCACCCGCACCACCCTGCGGGCAAACTAACTCACGTCGGCTCGTTCTTGGCTGAGTCAGCTCCGCCGGGCTCTCACTTTCGTTGGGCAGGATCGTACAAAGTACCCGGGCAACGGTGCCATTGCGGGCGGTCCTGGCGAGGGATGGCATGCAACCTCCAGACGGCATTGGGAAGCCCAAAGTACAGATTGAAGCTGAGATTTAGATTAGAAATGCTCCGGCACAGAAGTCAGCCGTTCATCCCACACCGTTGCCGCTGTTGCGGTAGAGTCATTTTTAGGCACAACCGGGTTTCGTGCTCGATGCCGCCTGTGCGTTCAGCGTGAGTCGTCGGCGGGAAGGAAGCTGCAATGAATCATGTGCGCGGGCTGTTGATGGTCGTGGCCGCCGCAGTGGCCGTGTGGAGGGGTTGGAAGATCCATGCCGGCAGTCATGCCTGGATGGCCTATGGACTGGCTGCGCTGGCGCTGGCATTGGCGGTGTGGCACCTGACGCGGCCGTCCGATGCACGGCGGGTTTGACTTCAGCAGGTATCCTAGCGCCCGGCTCCTCTACTGGCTCAACATTCTGGCCCCCGGGGCTGATGCTTGATGGGAGCTGGAGGTATGTCACGCGCGTGGACTTAGTCAAAGACGACATGCCGTACGAGGCGGGCGAGAGCATCTGCAAGCGCGTCGCGGTCAAGCAAAGCCTCTATGCCGGAGCGCCGGCTTCTGCGTGATCAATCCGTGGTTAAGCATCGCCGCCATTGTGCTGGTGCAGTTGAGCTGCGCGCCGGCGCCCGGCCGAGGGCATGGAATGAAATAAGCGGCAACTTGTTTCGAGAATGCGTGTCCGTATTGATGCGACCGCTGGAACTCCTGATCCCGTGTCGCGGAGGTTAATGAACAATGGCCACATTTGCAAATACGTTGGCACTGCTAGGGTTTTTCCTGATACGTTTTGGCGGCCGGGGCGGCGGTGGATTTGTCTTTATGCTTCTCGGCCTGGCCGTTGTGGCCGTGGTCGCCTATGCGCTGGCGCGGCCTGCGGGGAACGGATCGGCGAAAAACTGATTCAGTCCGCTCGGCTCTTATTTCCGACGCGCGCGGAGAAAGGAAGTTAGGCTGAGATAGAAAAACAGCAGAACGATTCCCGAGCTGATCAGAAACGTGCGGTGATCCGGCCCGGACGCCCAGCTGAGGCGGCTGCGCCACACAGCAGGGGCAAACACCACCACCGGCAGCGCGAAGAAGACGCCGGTAACCTCAAGCCACAGAATGCCCCCCACGCGCCGGAAGGGCCGCAGAAACCCTCCCACGCCGCGAGCCACATTGCGGGTCGTCTTGCCGGCAACCTGGCCGGTGGCACGGACTGCCTCACGCGCCTGCTCTGCCCCGCTGCTGGCAGGCGGCTGGCCCAGTTGGCTCTGCATGCCACCCGCGTTGGCGGCAGAGCTCTGCCCGGCGGCACGTTCTCCAGCCATGCGTTCTCCGGCCATGCGTTCTCCGGCCATGCGTCCAGCGACGCGGAGTCCGATGCCCAAGGCGCGGCCAATGGTTTGCGGCTTCATTCCCAGTTTGATGGTAACAGCGCCCGAGGGGGCCACGCTTTCCACCGGCCGGCCACCCGGCCGGTTGCTCGAAACCGTCGTTGGAAGTAAGGTAAAGGAATCGTATCCGCTCGCCGGCGTCAGCACATGCGCCAGCCGCAGCTCCTGGAGGTACCCGTGACATCGCGTCTGCGCGAATTGATTCAGCAACTGGGTGAGGCCATCCACGAGTCGGTGGTCGAGAGCGATCAAATCGCGGGAGTTGTGCAGGATATCCGCAAGCACGGATTCGATGTGCTGCTGATGCTCGAGGCCACGATAGGGCTAAACGAGGTTGCCGCGAAAGAACGCGGCGAACCGGACGCCGGCACCGACCAGGGCCGAGCCGGCGGCCCCTTCACTCAGACAGACCTGCACTTTCTCAAATCGCTGCGCATCTCGGTCGAAGGCGAGGCCGAGAACGCCTCGGCGTCCGACACTCAGGAAGAACCCGGGATAGAGTAAGCCGGCGCGGCCTGCCCCGCACGCCGCTCCCTTTGAGCGATAGGTGCAGGGGTGGGCGTTGCCCTTTGCCGTGCGCGGCACAGATACGGGCACTGGTCCAGAGATCTGGCCTCTAGCCAGTCCCGATGTGCGCTCTCAGGGAAGCTGCCGCAACGGGCACAGTCTTTCCCGGCGGAGGGCTACCCGGTCAGGATAAGAGTGCCTGGACTCAACCATCTGGAATCTGCTGCTGCGGATTCGCCGCGCTCTCCCGGGGCCTCTGTGCTGGCCGTGATGATAGCCGCGTGGGTTTTTCCCGTTCAGGGCGCCGATGGTGCCGCTGGCCGGCCATTCCCCGGGGGACCGCCGGCGTGCTGATGGTTCTGGCGGGTGAGCCTTCGCGCAGACTGAGGCGATCCTTAATGACTCTTCGCTCGGACTCGATCGATCCTAGCTTTTGAGCGCCACGCGGATATGCAGTTCCTTCAACTGCTGCTCGCTCACCGTCGTCGGTGCGTCAGCCATTAGGTCAATGGCTTTGGCGGTCTTGGGGAAGGCGATCACTTCACGGAGGTTGGCGGCGCCGGCGAGCAGCATCACGATGCGATCCAGACCCAGGGCGATGCCGCCATGCGGCGGTGTGCCGTATTCGAGCGCGTCGAGGAAGAAGCCGAAGCGCGCTCTGGCCTCTTCATCGTTGATGCCGAGCGACTGGAAGATCTGCTGCTGCACGTCTTTGCGATGGATACGAATCGAGCCGGAGCCGAGCTCAAGGCCGTTCATCGCCAGGTCATAGCAGTTGGCGCGAACCGAAGCCGGATCGCTGACCAGGTTGGCCATGTCGTGCTCGTGGGGCGCGGTGAAGGGATGATGCGCGGGCATCCACTTCTGAATCGCCAGGTCGAACTCGAACATGGGGAAGTCGACAATCCAGATCGGATGGAAGGCCGCCGATCCGTCCGTCGGATTGGTCGCGTGGCGGGTATGCGCCTCTTCGACGACCTGCTCGGTCACGCCGAAGGCCTTGTGCCGGTCGGCGTATTTTTTGGCCAGCTCGGTGCGGAAGTTTCCGGCCGCTGAGTAGACGTTGATTTCGCGTTCGGAAAGGCGGCCTTGAAACTTGGTGTCGCTGGCCTTGACCGGATGGGATGGGTCACCGGCGACGATAATGACAAGGTCGGCGTCCGAGGCGCCTGCCAGCGCGCGCACCTTGGCGGCGCTCTCGGGCAGGCTTTTCGCTAAGCGCTTGAAATCATCGATGAACTTGGCGCCCTTCTTCTGATCAAAGAGCGGGTGGTTGTCCTCACGCTCCTTGCGGCTCAACTCGCCCACTCCGGGAATGCGCAGGGCAACCACCGGCAGCGCAGGATCGATTTCGAGCATCGCCAGCGCCTGGTCGGGAAACGCAGTGCGTACATTGGTCAGGCCGGGCAGGCGGAGGTCAGGCTTATCTGATCCGAACCGACCGATCGAGTCGTCATAGCTGATGCGCGGGAAAGGCGTAGGCAGGGCGACGCCGGCGGCGGCGAACGCGGCGGAGAGAAATTGCTCGACCACGCCGAACACTGTCTCCTGGCGCGGGAAGCTCATCTCCAGGTCGACCTGCGTGAATTCGAGCTGGCGATCGGCGCGAAGGTCTTCATCGCGGAAGCAGCGCGCGATCTGAAAGTAGCGGTCGAACCCGCTGATCATCAGAATCTGCTTGAAGATCTGTGGCGACTGCGGCAGCGCGTAAAATTCACCCGGATGCACGCGGCTCGGTACCAGAAAATCGCGCGCCCCCTCGGGCGTTGACTTGGTAAGGATGGGGGTTTCAATTTCAAGAAAGCCCTGCTTGTGGAGCGATTCGCGCACGGCCAGCGTGATGTCGTGCCGCAGCTTGAAATTACGCTGCATTTCGGCCCGGCGCAGGTCCACATAACGGTATTTGAGGCGGACTTCTTCGTTCTGAATCGCTTCCTCGGACGGGGAAAACGGAGCCAGGCGCGCATCGTTGAGCACCATGAGCTGGGTGGCTTCGATCTCGATTTCGCCGGTCGGCATTTTGGGGTTGATCGCCTCCGGCTCCCTCAGGCGCACCCGGCCGACGGCGGCTAGAACGAACTCCGGGCGCACCGCTTCGCCCTTCCCGTGCCCGTCGGGCGTGAGCTCCTTGTCGAGCACGATCTGGGCAATGCCGGAGCGGTCGCGCAGATCGAGAAAGATGAGGTTACCGTGATCGCGGCGGCGGTTGACCCAGCCCATCAGCACCACCTGCTGGCCGGCGTTCGCGGCGCGGAGATCGCCGCACAGATGCGTTCGTTCGAGACTGCCTAGAAAATCGAGCACTACGTCTGTCCTTTATTCCAGATGTTGATTCCAGATGTTATTCGGCGGACGTTCTAACAGCCAGGGTGTCTGACCTCGTTGCCGCATTCCGGTTGGCACGGAGACAGCGGGCGGAAATCAATCTCAATCCCGGGGCAGGTTCGTCAGAAAGGCCGCCAGGTGCCCGCGAGCCACTTTGGTTTGTATGCCGGTTGAGAAAGTCTTCACTGTCAGGATACCGGATTGAAGCTCGTCCTCGCCCAGGATGACAATGGCACGGGCTGTCTTGTCGGCTGCTTCAAATGATTTCCTGAGGCGAAAGCTGCCGTCGCCGAGCTCGATGCTGAGGCCGGTGTGGCGGAGTTCGCGGGCAAGCGACAGGGCAGCCGCGTTGATGGCCCTCAGTCTGGCTTCGTCTTTCGGGTCGCCGAGGGGCGCAAGAAACGCGTCTGCTTTGATGGCCGGCGCCGGGCCGGCTTGCTCGGCAAGGAGGGTAAGGACGAGGCGGTCTTCGCCCATGGCAAAGCCGATGCCGGGAGCCTTGGGTCCACCGATCGCCTCGCTCAGCCCGTCGTAGCGGCCGCCGCCCACGAGCGCGTTTTGAGCCCCCAGGCCGCCGTGCGTGAACTCGAAGGTGGTGCGGGTATAGTAGTCCAGCCCGCGAACGAGGCGGTGATTGAGCGTGTAGGAGACGCCCGATGCGTCGAGCGCAGCGAGCACCGCGGCGAAGTGTCTTTTAGACTCTTCGTCGAGCGACTCGCTGATTTTGGGAAGCAGGTCGATGATGGGCTGGTCTTCGGGAACTTTGCAGTCCAGCACACGCAGCGGATTGGTCGTGGCGCGGCGCTGGCAATCGACACACATCGTCGAAACTACCGGGGCCAGGGCAGTACGAAGGATCTCGTTGTAGCTGGCACGGTCGGCTTGCGAGCCAACCGAGTTCAACTCCAGGGTCCATCCCCTGATGCCCAGCTGGTCGAGCAGGGTGGCTAACATCTCCAGGACTTCGGCATCCCGCAGAGGACTTTCGCTGCCGGTTGAGGTCGGTCCAATCACTTCCGCGCCGATCTGAGAAAACTGCCGGTAGCGCCCCTTCTGCGGCCGCTCGCGGCGGAACTGCGGGCCGATGTAATAGAGCTTCTGCAGCTGGCCGGTCTCGCCCAGCTGGTGCTCAATGTAGGCGCGAACCACGCCGGCGGTGTTTTCCGGGCGCAAGGTGAGCGACTGCGTCCGTTCCGACTGCGCCCGCGCGCGGTCCTCCCAGGTGTACATCTCTTTAGAGACAATGTCGGTTTCCTGGCCCACGCTGCGGGCGAACAAGGCCGTGTCTTCAAAGAGCGGCGTGCGAATCTCGCCGAAATGATAGCGGGTGAAGACCGAGCGCGCAGTGGCTTCGATGCGGTTCCAGAGGGCCGATTCCGGCGGCAGCAGATCGCGTGTTCCGCGGATGGCTTTCAGTGTGGTCATGGCCTTAACAGTCTAAATGGGATGAGGACCGGGGTGGGGCGCAGGCCCGGCCGGCAGACCGGGGGGCCTCCGGGCGGCACGTGGGCTCTACGGACAGGGCTCTGCGGACGAGGCTCTGCGCATGGGGCTCTGCGATAAACTTTGGGCACGGCTCCGAGGATTCAAAAAAAATGCCGTTCTGCGATCAATGCGGCTCGACTTCCCAGGACACGGAGGGATTCTGCCGCGGTTGTGGGGCGCGGCTTCAGGCTGCCGCCCCGCGCGCGAGAGAGCAAAGACCGGTCGCGGCCGCTCCATCCCATCCCCTGCCCTTGCCCCGTCCGGCCGCTTCGCTTCCTCCGGTCAATTTATTCCCCTCGACGTCGAAGAGCGTCTGGATGGCCATCTTCCGCACTGCGCTGCTCGGGCCCATCGGGATGCTCTATAGCACAGTAACCGGTGCTCTGGTCATGTCTGTCGTTTCTACTGTTGCGCTCATCTTTGCCGGCGGCCGATGGATGTGGATCTGCTGGGCCGCCTCGATCGTCTGGGCAGCATTGGCGGCCCGGGATTAGCGCTTTGAGGGGAGCGATTCCAAATTGGGGGATGAATGGAAAGGCGGAAAGATTTCTCCCGGCGCTTGGGTCTGGAGGCCTCAGACATGGAGTCTGGGTTGCGAAACTAAACTGAACCGTTTAGTATTATTCACAGGGAGACCTGCCTATGATTCGCGTCGAGAACCTGGTGAAAACCTTTGGCACGTTTACCGCCGTGAACGACGTTTCCTTCCAGGTGGCCGAAGGCGAGATCTTTGCCTTTCTCGGCCCCAACGGCGCCGGAAAGACCACCACAATCAAGATGCTGACCACGCTTCTGAAGCCCACCAGCGGGAGGATTGAACTGGATGGTCTCGATCCCGCCGTCAGGCAGAATGAGGTCCGGCAGCGGTTCGGCATCGTGTTTCAGGACCCGAGCCTGGACGGCGAACTGACGGCCTGGGAAAACATGGAAATTCACGGAGTGCTCTACCACGTGCCGCACAAACTGCGGTGCCAGCGGAGCGAAGCGCTTCTCGAGCAGTTTGAGCTGTGGGAGCGGCGCAAGGACCGGGTAAAGACCTTCTCCGGCGGCATGAAGCGGCGCCTGGAGATTGCCCGCGGATTTCTGCACACGCCGAAGATCCTGTTTCTCGATGAGCCCACGCTTGGCCTCGATCCGCAGAGCCGGAACCAGCTTTGGACGCATGTGAAGAAGGTCAACGAAGCGGAGAAGGTGACGGTGATGCTGACCACCCATTACATGGACGAGGCCGACCGGGTGGCGCATCGGGTTGGCGTCATCGACCATGGCAAACTGGTGGCGCAAGGCACGCCGCAGGCCATCAAGGAGCAGACCGGCGCCGCGACGCTCGAGGACGCGTTCCTCAAGCTGACGGGCTCGACCATTCGCGATGAGAGCGCCGGATCGGCAGACCAGATGCGGCAGTTCGCCAAGATGTGGAGCGGAGGCAGACGATGAGCGCGATTTATATTCTGTGGCTGCGGGAGTTGAAGCGCTATACACGTTCTCGCGTGCAGCTGGTGGCCAGCCTGGGCCAACCGGTGATGTATCTGCTTGCGCTCGGTTTCGGCCTGGGGCCGGTGTTCCAGAAGGCCGGCGGCGGCAGCTATCTGCAGTTCATGGCTCCTGGCGTGATCGGTATGACGGTGCTGTTCTCGTCGATCTTTTCCGGGCTGGGATTGCTCTGGGACCGGCAGTTCGGCTTTTTGAAAGAGACGCTGGTGGCGCCGGTGCCGCGCTTGCAGATCATGATCGGTCGCACACTGGGCGGGGCGACCGTCGCCGTGCTGCAGGGGCTGCTGGTGACCGTGGTCTGCGTGATCGCCGGCTTCCGGCCGGTAAATATCAGCCTGGTACCCCTGGCGCTGGGGTTTATGCTGCTCATCGCCATGGTCTTTGCTGGCCTGGGCGTCGCGGTTGGCTCAAGCCTGGAGGACATGCAAGGCTTTCAGCTCATTATGAATTTCCTGGTGATGCCGTTGTTCTTTCTTTCCGGCGCACTGTTTCCGCTGGACGGTCTGCCCAAGGTGCTCGCAGCGGTCACGATGGTTGATCCGCTGTCCTACGGCATTGATGGCATGCGCTCGGTGCTGCTCGGCCGATCGCACTACGGAGGAATGGTCGACCTGGAGGTACTGGTCGGCGTTGCCGTGGTATTCATCATGATCGGAGCCTATCGCTTCTCGAAGATCGAGATCTAGCCCATGGCCCGCCAACGCAGCGAAGAAGCCCACGAACGCGTATTGCGCGCGGCGCTGGGACTGTTTGGTGAGCGCGGCATCGACGCCACCAGCATGGACCGGATCACCAAGGCTTCGGGCGTAAGCAAAGCGACCATCTATCACCACTGGCCGCATAAGGAAGCGCTGCTGATGGACGTGATGCTGATGGTCAACGGGCTCGACCGTGATCCGGAAGATATCGATTCCGGCGACCTGTGCGGGGATCTGGCCACGGTCTTGAGCCGGCGTCCGCCTGATGAGTTCGACGCTGCGCGCGAGCGCATGATGCCGGCCATGATCGCCTACTCCGCGGTGCATCACGAGTTTGGCGTGGCGTGGCGGCACCGGGTCATGG
>Ga0208193_1001068_pt1 | contig 12516 bp, 10 predicted proteins | sample June2015DPH_17_2_FD_184716 | JGI IMG/M metagenome (GOLD analysis project Ga0208193, IMG submission 184716) | Peatland microbial communities from SPRUCE experiment site at the Marcell Experimental Forest, Minnesota, USA - June2015DPH_17_10... | ecosystem: Environmental > Terrestrial > Soil >...
GTGGAGAGCTTGCGCTCCTCCTTGGCCTTCATGGCCTCTTTCACCGCATTGTTGATGTCGTCGCGCAGCATGGGAATCATCCTCATTTCGGCCGAGAGGGTTGATCTAGGCCGTTCGTCGGACCGAGACAACCAGCCCTGCCCTGAAAGGGAATTATATACTTGACTGAATAAGCCACTGGTAGCATCTTGTGGCCTCATCAACTGATGGGGATGGCGGATGAGCGACGACTTCATTGTTTCCGGCCATTTCGTATGCCCGCAATGCGGTGAGAAACTCAGCGGCCCCGCCGGGAAGGATGAACCGGAACCCAGCGATATGCTGTCCTGTCCCCTTCACGGGGAAATAGGCCGGTTTGAAGCGCTCAATGAAAAAGCTGGCGAGATCGCAGCGCGGCATGTTGCCGACCAAATCGAACAACTCTTTAAGAACACTGGGTTCACCGTTACCAAGAAGTAGCGTGAGCCATACCTTTATCTCCCCGAGATCAAAAGCGCCGCCTAGAGGATTGACCATGCCACTCTGCCCCAACCTGCAAGTCTGAAGCGAAGTCTCTTGATAGGACAGGCGATCACGACGGTTTTGACTGCCCTCAGCACGGTCCCTTCAAGGTTAGCGGAACCGTGCTAGCAGTCGAAGAGAACCATCCGGCAAGTCGCCAACAATGGGATACTGCACTGAAGAAGGCGAAGGAAAGGGCGAAGCCCGGTGAATGGCCCTTAATCACCGAGTACGATTCTGAGGCTTGGAGCCCTTCTTAGCTTTCTTTTTCGATGGCTTTTTCGGCTGCGGCTTTGTGTGCAGGAAGGTCTGCACCACCTTTTGAAACTCAGGGTCTTTGGTCGGGTCTTTAGCCATGCCTGCAAACACTCGTTTAGTGATGATGAACAACTATGCACTTCTCATGGAAGAGGCCAAGCAGCGCATTAGTTGGCTAAACATCGTTTTAGCGGGAAAGACCGGCTTTCCAAACGTTGCCGTACAGGAGTTTGGGTTCCTACAACTCCGCATATTGTGCGAGCTAATCGCTCTAGCTTGCCTTACGGCGCACGGCGATCTGCCTGATGCAAAGGAAAAAACGCTTCGAGAAGAGTGGAACGCAACCAAGATACTAAAGCGACTTGAACGACTGCATTCTGATTTCTATCCAAAGCCAGTCTCTATGCGTGAACTCGGACCAGGTCGTAAGCATTTCGATGATATCACTTCAGGGTTTTTGTCTAAAGCTGATCTCATTTCACTTTACGGAAGGGCTAGTGATTTGATTCATCGGGGCAGCGTTGCCAAGCTGCTCACGCCAAAGTCTCCATGGCCAACCGATACCACTGAGATAACGGGATGGGGTCAGAAAATTTGTGTCCTTTTGTCTCACCACCATATAGGTCATCTTGGCGGCGAGACGTACCTGCTTTGCATTCTAGAGAATCCGAGCGACTTTAACCGCGTGCAAGTCTCTTTCGCTGAGGCTCAACCGACAACACCCGAGCCGTTACCTCAGTCAAACGACCGCGATAAGACAATATTACCCGGTCTCCATCCTTCAAAGCCATGGAAGTCGGGTAAACGATAGGATTGACCTTTAGGACTGCTTTTCGCTTTTGACCGCTTTTGCGTGCCTTTTGCGCCATTGCAGGAACCTCCGGGCTTGTTGTTTAAGCGTGCGGGGTTTCGTCAAGCCTGCGGTACGTGAGACGCTTGCCCTCAATACCTATAAGGGCCTTTGCCGCACGTTCCCCGTCGCTCACGCCAAGCTTGGCGCGATTGTTGTAGCGGAAATCGAATTCCGCCAGATAACGCTTCAAGTGGGCCTCACTGACGTGGTGATACACGCCATTGATGCCGCGCTTTAGCGTCGCGAAATAGCCTTCGACCGTGTTGCTATGAGCATCGCCGCGCACATATTCGTCCGCGCCGTGATCGACCATTTCATGACGTTCAAACTCTTTGCCGACGCCCATATAGCCGCCAGCCGTATCGGTCATCAGCGTGGACTTGCGGCTAACGTGAGTGACGACCAGCGGGCGAAGCGTCTTGCCGCTGATGTTGGCGATATGGTGTGAGCGGGCTTCGCCGTTACGCTCAACGAGAGAATGAACAATCTGCTTGCCCACGCCGCCAATTTTCTTGCCGTCGCGCTTACCGAGATGCTTGTTCTTTTCCTTGCCGCCGACGTAGGTCGTGTCCGCTTCAACGACTTTGCCGTGACCGCCCAGCGGGCCAGCCTTGACTGGCGTCATTGCCTCACGAATACGATGGCACATGAACCACGCGCTTTTGTAAGTGATCCCTAGCAGCCTGTGGACCTGATGGGCGCTAATGCCCTTCTTGCTCGAAACCATCAGGTGCATTCCAGCCAGCCACTTGTGCAGCGGAATGTGTGAGCGCTCAAAAAGCGTACCGACGCGAACGGTGAATTTTTCACGGCAGTCAGAGCAAAAGTACCAGCCCGGTCCCATCGACTTGCCGCCAAGCGGCTTGACCGTTTCAAGTTGACTGCAATGCGGGCAAACTGCCCCGTCCGGCCAGCGCGAAGCCTCAAGGAATTCGCGGGCTTTATCTTCGTCGCTGAATGCCGGGTTAGTCAGATCGCACATATTTGGGCCTATCGAGTTGATAGACTAAAACTATCCGATCAGACCTGTTCAGTCAAGTATATAATTCCCCCCTGAAACGGCGGCGAAATATGCCGAAAACGCATGTGAATCGGGCTCTTTCCGGCTTTGACGCGGGACCCGCGCACGACTATGTAAAAGCCTCATGACGACATCAGAAGATGCTTCAGCCTGGCCGGACCACAAACCGACCGCGCTTCTCGTGCTGGCCGATGGAACGGTGCTGGAGGGCTTTGGGCTCGGCGCCGAAGGCCATGCCGTCGGCGAGGTCTGCTTCAACACGGCGATGACCGGCTATGAGGAGATCCTCACCGATCCCTCCTATGCCGGGCAGCTCATTACCTTCACCTTTCCGCATATCGGCAATGTCGGCACCAACGACGAAGATATCGAGACGGTGAACATGGCGGCGACGCCAGGCGCGCGCGGGGTGATCTTGCGTACCGCCATCACCGATCCCTCGAACTACCGCGCCACCCGCCATCTCGACCAGTGGCTGAAGGCACGCGGCATCATCGGCCTTTCCGGCATCGATACCCGCGCGCTGACCGCGCTGATCCGCAGCAAAGGCATGCCCAATGCCGTGATCGCGCACGCCAAGGACGGCGCGTTTGACCTTCACGGGTTGAAGGAAGAGGCACGGGAATGGCCGGGCCTCGAAGGCATGGACCTCGTGCCGATGGTCACGTCCGCCCAGCGGTTCACCTGGTACGAGACGCCGTGGGCGTGGGAAAAAGGGTTCGGCCGCCAGACTGAACCCGAATTCAACGTGGTCGCCATCGATTACGGCATCAAGCGCAACATCCTGCGGCTGCTCGCGGGCGTCGGCTGCAAGATCACCGTGGTGCCGGCAACGACCTCGGCCGAGGACATTCTGGCGATGAAGCCGGATGGTGTATTCCTGTCGAACGGTCCGGGCGATCCGGCCGAGACCGGCAAATACGCCGTGCCGGTGATCAAGACCGTGATCAATTCCGGCACGCCCACTTTCGGCATCTGCCTCGGCCATCAAATGCTGGGCCTGGCCGTCGGCGCCAAGACCAAAAAGATGCATCAGGGCCATCACGGCGCCAACCATCCGGTCAAGGACGAGACCACCGGCAAGGTGGAGATCACCTCGATGAACCACGGCTTCGCGGTGGATCAGGCGACACTGCCCAAAGGCGCGACGCAAACCCATGTCTCGCTGTTCGACGGCTCCAATTGCGGAATCGCGCTCGACGGCAAGCCGGTCTTCTCCGTGCAGTATCACCCGGAAGCTTCGCCCGGCCCGCGCGACTCGCATTATCTGTTCCAGCGCTTCGCCGATTTGATGCGGGCGAGGAAGCGGGCCTGACGCCTGCGTTCCCCGGATGCTGCGCGGTGCGCCGCGACTTCGCGGCGTAATGCACTGCTGATCCGGGGCCGTCCAGCACCGATCGATGACCGGGTCCCGGCTCTGCGGCGCACAGCCGAAGAGGCGCTGCACCGCGCCCGGGACACGATTTCGGTATTGTCTTGCCGATAACGCAATCATTTTGTATGATGATCGTCATCATAAAACAGCGCCGCAGGAAACATTTCCATGACCGAAAACCCCGCCCGCAAGGTCGAATACGGCGTGACGCCGACCGAGGTGATGGCCTCGATGACGGGGATCGATTTCCTGCGCGCCATGTTCGAGGGAAAATTCCCCGCGCCGCCGATCATGCAACCTATCGAGCCGTTCGATTATTCGGTTGAACCCGGCGTGGTTTCGTTTTCCAGCATCCCCGGATTCCGCCACTATAATCCGATCGGCTCGGTGCATGGCGGCTACGCCGCGACGCTCCTGGATTCGGCGATGGGTCTTTGCGTGCACTCGATGCTGCCGGCAGGATCAGGCTACACCACGCTCGAATTCAAGGTCAGCTTCATCCGCGGCATGACCAAGGATACCGGCCCGGTGCGCACCGAAGGCCGCGTGCTCAACGCCGGCCGCCGCGCCGCGACCGCAGAGGCCCGCATCACCGATTCCAAAGGCCGTCTGCTGGCGCATGCCACGACGACTTGTCTGGTGTTCGAGATTCCTGGTCCTGGCGCGAAAGGGATGTGACGGGTCTGGTCCGGCAAACTTGACGGGAACGCGGCGCGACGGCAGGGGTTGATCCAGCCAATAGCCGAAGGAAACCTGTTTTGCCAACCGTCAACGTGAACCTTAAGCCAGCGAATTTCGTCTTTGCCGACGATGGCCTCGTTCCCAATAATCCCCTGCCACTGCTGATCTACAAGGGCGCGGTCGACCTCGAAAACGCATCGCCGGAGAAAGCTATCGAAGACCTGTTCGGCGCCAATGGCTGGGGCGATATGTGGCGCAACGGCATTTACGACTATCTGCACTACCACGCCACGGTTCACGAGGCGCTTGGTATTGCCCGCGGCCATGCGCGCGTTCGTTTCGGTGGCGATCATGGCAAGGAGTTCGAACTCGACGCGGGAGACGTCGTGATCCTGCCCGCAGGCACCGGCCATCAATGTCTCAAGGCGAGCCGGGATTTCTCGGTGGTGGGCGCCTATCCTCCGGGCGCCAGGATGCATGTGACACGGCCAACGCCGGAAAACCACGCGCGTGCGCTCAGGACGATTCCGGAAGTGAAATTGCCGAACGCTGATCCTCTGTTCGGCGAAGACGGTCCGCTCATGAAATTATGGAAAAGATAAAATAACTCACTGTCGTCCCCGCGAAGGCGGGGACCCATAACCACCAGGATTTATTGTTGCGCGAAAGCCGTCGAACTGCGCTCTCAACACAAGCTACACGGCGTATGGGTGCCGGATCAGCGCTCGCTTTCGCTCGCTTGTCCGGGACGACAAGGAATAGCTCCTACTCCGCGTTACTGCCTTCCTTTCGGGAAGCCTCGAACAGGAACCAGGTGCGCCGCTCGGTCTCGTCGATAAAGGTCTCGAGAAGGCCGGCGGTGCCGGAATCCTCGTGATCGTCGCACAGCTTGTGCGCCTTTCGCATCGCGGCCGCGACGTGCTTGTTGTCTTCCATCAACTCGCGCAGCATCTCGCGCGGCGGCACAAATGCCTCGTTGTTGTCCTTGATGGTCTGCAATTTCGAAACCTGGCCGATCGAACGCAACGTGGTGCCGCCGAGTTTGCGCGTCCGCTCCGCCAGTTGGTCGGTGGTCGCGAAAATCGCGTCCGACTGCTCGTCCAGCATCAGATGATAATCGTGGAAATGCCGGCCGCTGACATGCCAATGGAAATTCTTGGTTTTCAGGTATAGCGCGAAGGCGTCTGCCAACAGCACATTGAGCGTGGCCGAGATCTTCTCGACCGCGGCTGGCGGCAGATCGGTCGGGGTATCGAGATCGGGGGAGGTTTTGCTGGCTTTGCTCACGGTGCACCTTCCTGTTACGAACCGGAAATTCTGACAACCGGACTCGGCGGCGATGGACATCATTCACCGGACCATTTAACGCCTTGTGGGCGAGGCGGTTCCTTGGCCGGAACCTCAGCATTTTCGGATATTGGAATTCATGGACGACTGGATCGATTATTACGATTCCACGCATACGATTTATGCGAGCAAGTTGCACCGCGACCTGCATTTTCAGCTGATCGCGCGCGACATGATCGGCTATATCGGCTCGCCCGATGCGGTGGTGCTGGACTACGCCTGCGGCGAGGCACTGTCGGCCGCGAAGGTGGCGGAAGCCTGCGGCCAGCTTTATCTGGCCGAGCCGGCGCCCGGGGTGCGGGGCCGGCTGATCGCCCGTTTTGCGCCCAATACCAAGATCCGGGTGCGTTCGCTGGAAGATGTGCGGAAGATGGCCGAGCACTCCATCGATCTCGTGGTGATGAATTCGGTCGCCCAGTACATGACTGCAGATGAACTGGACTCCGCCTTTGCGACCATCCGGCGGCTGTTGAAACCGGGCGGCCGGCTGGTGCTCGGCGACGTGCTCCGCCCCGAAGTCGGCATGATTAGCGACGTGATCGCGCTGTTACGCTTTGCCGCGACCCACGGCTTTCTGCGCGACGCGCTGATCGGGCTGGTCTCGACCGCGTTGTCGGACTACCGGCAATTGCGCAGCCGCGTCGGGCTTGAGCGCTACAGCGAGGCCGACATGATCGCCAAACTGCGGAAAAGCGGATTCACCGCCTCACGCGTGGCCGTCAATATCGGCCACAATCCATCGCGGATGACCTTTGTCGCGCGGCCTTCCCTCGACCTTCCCTTGCAACGTGAGCCGTAACAGCCCGGTAGGGTTAACCCCGGCTAGCAGTAGCTGAGCAGCCGGTGTTGAGGGACAATGGACGCGGCCCGGTGGCGGAAAGCGTCGACGCGAGAGCATTGCATTGCTCTTTATCCTGGTTCAAATCCAGGCCGGGCCTCCACGCTTCGCCCTGACGGGCTACGCGTGGCGCAGCCACGCGAGAGCCGGCGGGGCAAAGCGTGTCCGGCGTAGCTTGAGCAAAGCGAAAGCGTAGACGGACCTGTCGCCACCCAGCCAGCTACTCTTTCCCTCTCTCCACTTCGCCCTGACGGGCTACGCGTGGCGCAGCCACGCGAGAGCCGGCGGGGCAAAGCGTGTCCGGCGTAGCTTGAGCAAAGCGAGAGCGTAGGCGGACGAGGCTAACCTCGCCCCTGCCCCTCTTCCAGAACAGCCAAAATGCCGGTTGATGGCCCTTTTTTGGGGTTACGCGGCTGCGAAATCTGGTCTAAAGACGCCTCGCGCGCGAGGTCCTGCCTCACGCTATCTGTTCGAGGGACGCGCGGGATGCGCGCCCTTTTTTTGTGCCTATTTTCTGCCAGCCCGCGAGAGTTGATGCCCAAAAGAACCGACATCTCCACCATCCTGATCATTGGCGCCGGGCCCATCGTCATCGGCCAGGCCTGCGAGTTCGATTATTCGGGAACGCAGGCGGTGAAGACACTGAAGGAAGAGGGCTACCGCATCGTCCTGGTCAATTCCAATCCGGCGACGATCATGACCGATCCGGAGCTGGCCGATGCCACCTATATCGAGCCGATCACACCCGAGATCGTCGCCAAGATCATCGAGAAAGAACGCCACGTTATTCCCGGCGGCTTCGCCCTGCTGCCGACCATGGGCGGGCAGACGGCGCTGAACTGCGCGCTGTCGCTGCGCCGGCTGGGCACGCTTGCGAAATTCGACGTCGAGATGATCGGCGCCACGGCGGACGCGATCGACAAGGCGGAAGACCGCCAGCTGTTTCGCAACGCCATGGAAAAGATCGGGCTTCAGACGCCCAAGTCGCGGCTGGCCAACGCCTCCGCGTTGAAAAAATCCGACCGCGACAGGTATCTCGCCGACCACGAAAAGCTCGAAGGCGAGGCGCTTGAGCAATTCGAACGGCAATGGACACTCGGCGAAAACGAGCGGCGCAAGCGCTACCAGCAGCAGGCGCTGGCGGAAGCGCTGATGGCGCTTTCGGAAATCGGCCTGCCCGCGATCATCCGCCCCTCCTTCACCATGGGCGGCACCGGCGGCGGCATCGCCTACAACAAGGAAGAGTTCATCGACATCATCGAACGCGGCCTGGATGCCTCGCCGACCAACGAAGTCCTGATCGAGGAGTCCGTTCTCGGCTGGAAAGAGTTCGAGATGGAGGTGGTGCGCGACAAGAAAGATAACTGCATCATCGTCTGCTCGATCGAGAACCTCGACCCGATGGGCGTTCACACCGGCGATTCGATCACGGTCGCGCCGGCGCTGACGCTCACCGACAAGGAATACCAGATCATGCGCGACGCCTCGCTCGCGGTGCTGCGCGAAATCGGGGTGGAGACCGGCGGCTCCAACGTGCAGTTTGGCGTCAATCCGGCCGACGGGCGCATGGTCGTCATCGAAATGAATCCGCGGGTGTCGCGCTCCTCCGCGCTCGCCTCAAAAGCTACCGGCTTTCCGATCGCCAAGGTCGCCGCCAAACTCGCGGTCGGCTACACGCTCGATGAGATCGCCAACGACATTACCGGCGGCGCGACGCCGGCCTCGTTCGAGCCGACGATCGATTACGTCGTGACGAAGATTCCGCGCTTTGCGTTCGAAAAATTTCCCGGCGCCTCCACCACACTGACCACTTCGATGAAGTCGGTCGGCGAAGTGATGGCGATCGGCCGCACCTTTCAGGAAAGCCTGCAAAAGGCGTTGCGCGGGCTCGAGACCGGCCTCACCGGGCTCGACGAGATCGAAATCGAAGGCCTGGGACGCGACGACGACAAGAATGCGGTCCGCGCGGCGCTGGGTACGCCGACGCCGAACCGCCTGTTGCAGGTAGCGCAGGCGATGCGGCTTGGCTGGAGCGATGAAGACATCTTCAACTCCTGCAAGATCGATCCGTGGTTTTTGGCGCAGATGCGCGCCATCGTCGATATGGAAGCCAAGATCAAGCGGGACGGCCTGCCGGCGCATACGTTCGGCCTGCGCACGCTGAAGGCCATGGGCTTTTCCGACGCGCGGCTGGCCGTGCTCACCAATACCACCGAAGCCGAGGTAAAGGCGCGCCGGCACGCGCTTGGCGTGCGCCCGGTGTTCAAGCGCATCGACACCTGCGCGGCCGAGTTCGCTTCTCCAACGGCCTACATGTATTCGACCTACGAGGCGCCGTTCGCAGGCGCCCCGGCCGACGAGAGCGCGCCGTCGGCAAAAAACAAGGTCATTATTCTCGGCGGCGGTCCCAACCGCATCGGCCAGGGCATCGAGTTCGACTATTGCTGCTGCCACGCCTGTTTCGCGCTGCACGACGCCGGCTATGAATCCATCATGATCAACTGCAATCCGGAAACGGTGTCGACCGACTACGACACCGCCGACCGGCTGTATTTCGAGCCTTTGACCGCCGAGGACGTCCTCGAAATCATCGAGACCGAAAAACAGAACGGCCGCCTGCACGGCGTGATCGTGCAGTTCGGCGGACAGACCCCGCTGAAACTCGCGCACGCGCTGGAGGAAGCCGATGTGCCGATCCTCGGCACCTCGCCCGACGCCATCGATCTCGCCGAAGACCGCGACCGCTTCAAGCGCGTGCTGGACAAGCTAAGACTGAAACAGCCCAAGAACGGCATCGCCTATTCGGTCGAACAGGCGCGGCTGGTTGCCGCAGACCTCGGCCTGCCATTGGTGGTGCGGCCGTCCTACGTGCTCGGCGGCCGCGCGATGCAGATCATCCGCGAGGAGAATCAACTCAGCGACTACCTGCTCGGCACCCTGCCCGAACTCGTGCCCGGTGACGTCAAGGCACGCTATCCCAACGACAAGACCGGGCAGATCAACACCGTGCTCGGCACCAATCCGTTGCTGTTCGACCGCTATCTGTCCGACGCCACCGAGATCGACGTCGATTGCCTCTCCGACGGCAAGGATACGTTCATCGTCGGCATCATGGAGCATATCGAGGAAGCCGGCATTCATTCCGGCGACAGTGCCTGCTCGCTGCCGCCGCATTCGCTCGATGCCGCCGTGATCACTGAGCTGGAGCGGCAAACGCGTGAACTCGCACTGGGCCTCGATGTCGTCGGGCTGATGAACGTGCAATACGCCATCAAGGACGGCGACATCTATGTGCTCGAAGTCAACCCGCGCGCCTCGCGCACGGTGCCCTTTGTCGCCAAGGTGATCGGCATGCCGGTCGCCAAGATCGCCGCACGGCTGATGGCCGGTGAAAAGCTGGCTGACTTTAATTTGACGAAGCGCAAGCTCGGCCATGTCGGCGTCAAGGAATCGGTATTTCCGTTTGCCCGTTTCCCCGGCGTCGACACCGTGCTCGGCCCCGAAATGCGCTCAACCGGCGAGGTCATGGGCATCGACCGCAGCTTCGAGATCGCATTTGCCAAGAGCCAGCTCGGCGGCGGCACGCGCGTGCCGCGCAAGGGCACGGTCTTCGTCTCCGTGCGCGAGAGCGACAAGACCCGCATCGTGGATGCGGTCCGGCTGTTATTCTCGCTTGGCTTCAAGGTGATGGCGACGTCGGGGACGCAGCGCTTCCTCAGCGATCACGGGGTGCCGGCGGAGAAAGTCAACAAGGTGCTGGAGGGCCGGCCGCATATCGTCGACGCCATTACCAACGGCGACATTCAGCTCGTCTTCAATACCACCGAGGGGCCGCAGGCATTAGCCGATAGTCGTTCTTTGCGCCGGGCTGCCCTCTTGCATAAAGTGCCGTATTACACCACTCTTTCGGGTGCCGTGGCGGCTGCTCAGGGCGTCCGCGCCTATCTCGGCGGGGACCTTGAGGTCCGCACCTTGCAGAGTTACTTTTCCGAGAGCTGATCATTAGCGGGCCACAAAGCGCCCGCAAGGTGCTGGGAACTCTCCGCCTGTACCGATGTTTGAATCGGCCCGCCTCGGGCCGAAGTTTAATGAGCTTTTCGGATTGTTACGCCGGGAAGCCCGATCTGAATGACGTTTCGCGCGTGGCTGCATGATCGCCTCGCCTCGCGCGATTGAAGGACGAAGAAGATGATGGAAAAGGTTCCTATGACCGCCGGCGGCTATGCAGCGCTGGAGGTCGAGTTGAAAAAACGCCAGTCGGAGGATCGTCCGCGCATTATCGAGCATATCGCGGAGGCGCGCTCGCATGGCGATCTTTCCGAGAACGCGGAATATCATGCCGCGAAGGAAGAGCAGTCGCATAATGAAGGCCGCATCGCCGAGCTCGAAGACAAGCTCGCGCGCGCCGACATCATCGACATCTCGAAGCTTTCCGGCGACACCATCAAATTCGGCGCCACTGTTACGCTGGTCGACGAGGACACCGAAAAAAAGGCGGTGTGGCAGATCGTCGGCGAGCCTGAGGCCGACGCCAAGAAGGGCAAGATTTCCATCACCTCGCCACTCGCGCGCGCCCTGATCGGCAAGAAGAAGGGTGCCTCGGTGGAGGTCATGGCCCCCGGCGGCCCCAAGGCCTATGAGATCACCAAGGTCGAGTGGCGCTGATTTTCGCGGGCTGGCCCGGCTGAACGATTTTCTGCGATCGAGCGGGCGGATGGCCGTCCTGAAGCATTTTCCGGGCGTGGCTATAAGCGAGTGGGCAGGGCGGTGGCCGAGGTGGGTTCTCCTTGGCTGTGGTTGAAACCCGCGTCCTGGAGGTGACTTGAAGCGGGCCAGCTTGCCGGGTGCGTTACCGTTCGACCGCGAATATACCCCATTCGCCGGGCACACCCTTGAGGGATTGCCTGCCGCGGTCGCCGAAGCGCAAGCCGGAGCCGGCGACCAGATCCTTGACCGTGCTCGACACCAGCACCTCGCCGGCACTGGCGAGCGAGGCGACGCGCGCACCGATATGGACCGCAATGCCGCCGACGTCATCGCCCATCATTTCGCATTCGCCGGTATGAAGCCCAGCACGTACTTCGATCCCGAGCGGCCTGATCTCTTCTGTAATAGCCCACGCGCAGCGAACGCCGCGTGCCGGGCCATCGAAGGTGGCTAGAATGCCATCACCAGTCGTTTTGACCTCATGGCCACGAAATCGAGCGAGATTGCTCCGGATCGTGGCATGATGCCTGTCAAGGAGATCGCGCCAACGGCGATCGCCAAGCATCGCTGCCTTTTCGGTAGAACCGACGATGTCGGTAAAGAGGACGGTAGCGAGTACCCGGTCGACCTGGACCGGCGCTCGTGCACCTGTCAGAAACTCCTCGATTGCATCGGCAATCTCGGCGGCGTTATCGCCGGCCATCGGTGGATGATCGCTTCCGGGCAGTTCGAGATAGCGCGCGCCGGGAATATGCTTTGCCAGATATCGGCCGCCCTCCACGTTGATTGTAACGTCTTGCGTTCGGTGAATAACGAGGGTGGGAACGCGGATCGTCGGGAGAATATCGCTGATATCAATCTGGCTGTTCATGCGCATATATGCAGTAAGGCTGGCCGGACTCGCGCCGAGCCGTTCGAAACGGGCAAACCATCGT
>Ga0208193_1001069_pt1 | contig 12514 bp, 13 predicted proteins | sample June2015DPH_17_2_FD_184716 | JGI IMG/M metagenome (GOLD analysis project Ga0208193, IMG submission 184716) | Peatland microbial communities from SPRUCE experiment site at the Marcell Experimental Forest, Minnesota, USA - June2015DPH_17_10... | ecosystem: Environmental > Terrestrial > Soil >...
TTCTGCAACAGGCTTTTGTGGTTATGAGTCCCCGCCACCGCGGGGACAACAACCGTCGTGACACTACTACAAAATGAACCGGCTCAAATCGGCATTCCTGGCGAGATCGCCAACATGTTTCTGAACATATTCCGCGTCGATCCGAATGGTTTCGCCATTGCGGTCTGGAGCGGCAAAGGAAATTTCATCCAGCACGCGTTCCATCACGGTTTGCAGGCGGCGGGCACCGATATTTTCCACCGTTGAATTAACGGCAACAGCAATGTCGGCGAGCGCGTCGATGGCGCCGTCGGTGATATCGAGCGTGACGCCTTCAGTTTGCATCAGCGCTATATATTGCTTGATCAGTGAGGCCTCGGGCTCGGTCAGAATCCGGCGCATGTCGTCGCGGGTGAGCGCCTCGAGTTCGACGCGGATCGGCAGGCGACCCTGCAATTCCGGCAACAGGTCCGACGGCTTGGCGATATGGAACGCACCGGAAGCGATGAAGAGGATATGGTCGGTCTTCACCGCGCCGTGTTTGGTCGACACTGTCGTGCCTTCGATCAGCGGCAACAGGTCGCGCTGCACGCCTTCGCGTGAAACTTCGCCGCCGACGCGGCCATCACGCACGCAGATCTTGTCGATCTCGTCGAGGAACACGATGCCGTTGTTCTCAACCGCTGCGATCGCTTCGAGCACGAGCTGATCGTTGTCGAGCAGCTTGTCCGCTTCTTCATTGACGAGGATTTCGTGCGAGCCTGCAACCGTCAGCCGGCGCGTCTTGGTGCGGCCGCCCATTTTGCCGAAGATATCGCCGATTGAGATTGCGCCCATCTGCGCGCCCGGCATGCCCGGAATCTCGAACATCGGCATCCCGCCGGAAGCCTGTGTCTCGACTTCAATTTCCTTGTCGTTCAGCTCGCCGGCGCGCAGCTTCCTACGAAAGGAGTCGCGTGTCGCAGCACTCGAATTGGCGCCAACCAGCGCATCGAGGACGCGTTCTTCGGCGGCGAGTTGGGCTCTGGCCTGGACATCCTTGCGCTTGCGCTCGCGGGTCTGGGCGATCGCGACCTCGACGAGATCGCGGACAATTTGCTCGACGTCCCGGCCGACATAGCCGACCTCGGTAAACTTCGTGGCTTCGACCTTGATGAAAGGCGCGCCCGCGAGTTTGGCCAGCCGCCGTGCGATCTCGGTCTTGCCGACGCCGGTCGGTCCGATCATCAGGATATTTTTTGGCAGCACCTCCTCGCGCAAGCCTTCGGCGAGCTGCTGACGCCGCCAGCGGTTCCGCAAGGCGATAGAGACAGCGCGTTTGGCGTCGGTCTGGCCGACGATGAAGCGGTCGAGTTCGGAGACGATTTCGCGGGGGGAAAAGTCGGTCATGGCTTTCTAGTGGTCCGATTCTAACATTAGCATCCCGGTTTGGCTGGCACTTTCGCAAATGTTAGAATCAAAAGAACCACTAGCAATATAGGTTTTCAGTGAAGTTTTGGATTTGACATTCGCTTTGCGCGATGTGTGGTTGCGAGTAGCGAATGTCAAATCCACTCCACTAACCGCCTTCTCAGCCCGCTTGCAGCGTCTCGATGGTCACGTTTCGGTTGGTGTAGACGCAGATATCGGCCGCAATATCCAGCGCCCGGCGCACGATGGTCTCGGCGTCCTTGTCGGTATCAATCAAAGCGCGTGCCGCGGCCAAGGCATAATTGCCGCCTGAGCCGATTGCCATCACGCCGGCTTCCGGCTCCAGCACGTCGCCGGTGCCCGTCAGGACCAGGGAAACGTCCTTGTCGGCGACGATCATCATCGCTTCCAGCCGCCGCAGATAGCGATCGGTCCGCCAGTCCTTGGCCAGCTCGACCGCGGCACGGGTTAACTGGCCGGGATATTGCTCGAGCTTGCTTTCCAGCCGCTCGAATAGCGTGAAGGCATCGGCGGTGGCGCCGGCGAAACCGCCGATAACGTCGCCCTTGCCGAGCTTGCGGACCTTTTTGGCATTGGATTTGATGACAGTCTGTCCGATCGAGACCTGTCCGTCACCGCCGACCACCACCCTGCCGCCCTTGCGGACCGTCAAAATAGTGGTGCCGTGCCAAACCGGCGTCTCGTGGGATGATGCATGCATGAAAATACCTCTTACCGGTTCGTACCGGCCAGAATTTAGGGGTGGGCGCGCACGGTTACAACAAGGCACCCTCAACCGGGTGACCTCTGACCTCCGCGAGAGGCCGGATTTCGGTCACCATAGGCTGAAGTTGGGCCTCCAAAACGGGATCCCGCAGTGGCGAAGCCCAAGGCGGCCTGTTAAAAGGCGGCCTGTTAAAAGAACCGTGTTTTCGGCCAATGGGTTGGTCTGGTGTCCCGATTCCGAAGTTCGTAGCATTTTACGGAGCCACGTTTCGAACTTCGGAATCGAAAGGACACCAGCAAATCTACTATTCTAGTGTGGCTTTGGTTCAGAAGTCCGCATGACGAACCCACGGCAGAAATGATGCGGACTTCTGAACCGCCACACTGGGGACGAATACTCATGCGCAGCGCCACTATCAAGCGCAAGACGAAAGAGACCGACATCGAGGTGACCGTCAACCTCGATGGGGCGGGCGTATCCAACGTTGCGACCGGAATCGGCTTCTTCGACCATATGCTCGACCTGTTGGCCCGCCATTCGCGCATCGATATTACCGTGAAAGCGGTCGGTGATCTCCACGTCGACCATCATCACACGACCGAGGATGTCGGCATTGCGTTGGGGCAAGCGGTGAAGCAGGCGCTGGGCACCATGGCCGGCATTACGCGCTATGCCAGCGTCCATATGCCGATGGACGAGACCCTCTCGCGTGTCGTGATCGACATTTCCGGCCGGCCGGTGCTTGTTTTCAAGGTCGAGTTCCCGCGCGACAAGGTCGGCCAGTTTGACACCGAGCTGGTGCGCGAATGGTTCAATGCCTTCACGATCAATGCCGGGGTGACTTTGCACGTCGAAACCTTATATGGCGAGAACAGCCATCATATTGCCGAGTCCTGTTTCAAGGGCCTGGCGCGGGCGCTGCGGGCGGCAGTTGCCATCGACCCGCGCGCGGCGGGCGAAGTGCCATCCACCAAGGGTCAGCTCGGCGGCTGATCTCGCTATCTCGGCGGAGAGTAACAATGCCGGTTTATACAGTTCACGCCCCCGTGGCGAGCACCATGGATTTTCGCGCGACCGATCGTTTTGCCTTCGTTCGTGACGGCTTTCATGTGTGGGCCGCCATCTTCGGCGTGGTCTGGCTCGCCTGGCATCGCCTTTGGCTGGCGCTGGTCGGCTGGATCGTGTTGATGACGGTGATCGATATTGCGATGGTGCGGCTCGGCGTGGACGGCGGGACCGTCTTTCTCGTCGATGCGCTGCTTGCGCTGCTATTGGGATTTGAGGCGGCAAGCCTCCAGCGCTGGACGCTGTCGCGGCGCAAATGGCGGCAGCTCGATATTGTCGTCGCCGACGATGAGGAGGCGGCTGAGCGCCGCTTTTTTGATCGCTGGACCGCAAGACAACGGGTAACAAGCAACGACCAGCTGGCGATTGATCGCGGCGGTCCGCCGCCGACACGAGATATTCCCGGACAGGCCTTTTCGCGGCCGCCGGCACCGCCGCGCGACGATATCATCGGCCTGTTTCCGGAACCGGGAGCGCCACGGTGAGCGTTGCGATTATCGACTACGGCTCCGGCAACCTGCACTCGGCGGCGAAAGCATTCGAGCGCGCCAGCCGCGGCATGGAGACGCCGGATAAGATCATCGTCACGCGCGATCCCGAAACGGTTTATCGCGCCGACCGGATCGTGCTGCCCGGCGTCGGCGCGTTTGCCGATTGCCGAGCCGGCCTCGATGCGCTGGACGGCATGGTCGATGCGCTGACGGAAGCCGTACGGCACAAGGCGCGGCCGTTTTTGGGGATTTGCGTCGGCATGCAATTGATGGCGACGCGCGGCAAGGAGTACGTCACGACCGACGGCTTGAATTGGATCGCCGGTGACGTCGAAAAGATTTCGCCGCGCGATGAAAACTTGAAGATCCCGCACATGGGATGGAACACGCTCGACGTGCTGCGCGAGCACGCCGTGCTGGAGCGTTTGCCGCTCGGGCCGAAGGGCCGTCATGCCTATTTCGTGCACTCCTATCATCTCAATGCCGCCAATGAAGCGGAAGTGCTGGCGCGCGCGGATTATGGCGGGCCGGTAACCGCGATCGTTGCCCGCGACACCGCCATTGGCACGCAATTCCACCCGGAGAAAAGCCAGCGCTTCGGGCTTGCTCTGATCTCGAACTTCTTGAAGTGGAAGCCGTGATTCTTTTCCCCGCCATTGACCTGAAGAACGGGCAGTGCGTGCGCCTTGAACAAGGCGACATGGCGCGCGCCACCGTGTTCAATCTTGATCCGGCGGCGCAAGCCTCGGACTTCGCCGCGCAAGGGTTCGAATATCTGCATGTGGTCGATTTGGATGGCGCCTTTGCCGGCAAGCCCGTCAATGCGCATGCGGTCGAGGCGATGCTCGCCAAGGTCACCATGCCGGTGCAGCTCGGCGGCGGCATCCGCGATTTGAAGACGGTCGAAGCCTGGCTCGAAAAGGGAATTACGCGCGTCATCATCGGCACGGCCGCCGTGCGCGATCCCGAGCTCGTCAAAAGTGCGGCCAGGAAATTTCCCGGACGCGTGGCCGTAGGTCTCGATGCGCGCGACGGCAAGGTCGCGGTCGAGGGCTGGGCCGCGACGTCGGAGGTGACGGCGCTCGATATTGCACAGCGGTTCGAGGACGCAGGCGTCGCGGCGATCATCTTTACCGACATTGCGCGCGACGGCCTGCTGAAAGGTCTCAACCTCGATGCCACCATTGCATTGGCCAATCGCATTTCCATTCCCGTCATCGCTTCCGGCGGATTTGCGTCGATCGATGACGTGAAGGCGCTGCTGGCGCGAGCGGCGGGCAAATTGGCCGGAGCCATCGTCGGCCGCGCGCTCTATGACGGGCGCCTCGATCCTGATGCCGCGCTGGCGCTGATCCGCAACGCGCGCGCTGCCGATTAGGAGAGCCTATGTTCAAGGTCCGTGTGATCCCCTGTCTCGACGTCAAGGATGGCCGGGTGGTCAAAGGCGTCAACTTCGTCGACCTGCGCGATGCCGGCGATCCCGTCGAAGCCGCGATCGCCTATGACGCCGCCGGCGCCGACGAGCTTTGCTTTCTCGACATCACCGCGACCCATGAAAACCGCGGCACCATGATGGATGTCGTGCGGCGCACCGCGGAGGCCTGCTTCATGCCGCTCACGGTCGGCGGCGGCGTGCGCACGGTCGATGATATCAATACGCTGCTGCGCTCCGGTGCCGACAAGGTCTCGATCAACTCTGCCGCGGTCGTCAGGCGCGAGTTCGTCAAGGAAGCGGCCGAAAAATTCGGCGACCAGTGCATCGTGGTCGCCATCGACGCCAAACGGGTAAAGCGGGCCGGCGGCTCGGATCGCTGGGAAATCTTCACCCATGGCGGACGCAACGCCACCGGGATCGACGCCATCGAATATGCCCAGGAGGTGGTCTCGCTCGGGGCCGGCGAAATCCTTTTGACCTCGATGGATCGGGACGGCACCAAACAGGGCTTCGACCTGCCGCTGACGCGGGCGGTTGCCGACAGCGTTGCCGTTCCGGTGATTGCCTCCGGGGGCGTCGGCAATCTTGACCATCTGGTCGACGGCATCCGCGAGGGCCATGCGAATGCCGTGCTGGCCGCCTCCATCTTCCATTTTGGCGAATTTACCATACGCCAGGCCAAGGACCACATGGCCCGCGCCGGCTTAGCCATGCGGCTCGATCCCTGACGACTCCTTGTGACAGAAGTGCTACATTTTAGGGCGTGATTGGCGTCCGCCGTGGACCGCATGTGAGTTTGAAGCCGAGTTTGCAGTGATGTCGCGTTTTTCGCTCCATGACCTCGCCGACATTATCGATGCCCGCGCGGCCTCGGGTGGCGAAGCCTCGTATACCCGCAAGCTGCTGGACAAGGGGCCGGAGCATTGCGCCAGGAAGTTCGGCGAAGAGGCGGTGGAAACCGTGATCGCCGGGGTTGGCCATGACCGCGACCATCTCATCGCAGAAAGCGCGGATGTGTTGTTTCACCTGCTCGTGTTGTTGAAGTCCCGTGGCGTCGGGCTTGAGGAAGTCGAGGCCGCACTGGCGCAGCGCACCGGCATGTCCGGGCTTGAGGAGAAGGCCGCGCGCAGGCGCGACTAAAGCGCGATGAGGTTTGGTTGAATCGTCATCGCGCTTTAGCTCTTTGATTGAGCATGATCTTTTCGGAAAACCGCTACACGCTTTTCCGGATCATGCTTTAACATAACGCCCTGTGGGGCATAACGGGCGGCGTCATGGATATTCGGGCACCGGATCAGCAATATAACCCCTACCGGATATTTTCCCGGGAGCAGTGGGCCCACCTGCGCGACGATATGCCGATGACGCTGGAAGCGGGCGAAATCGCGAAACTTCGCTCGATGCATGACCGGCTCGACCTCAGGGAGGTCGAAGATATTTATCTGCCGCTGTCGCGGCTGCTGTCGATCTATGTCGATGCCATGCAGCGGCTTTATGTGGCCCAGCGCCGTTTTCTCGGCATCCAGGACCGCAAGGTGCCCTACATCATCGGCGTCGCCGGATCGGTCGCGGTGGGCAAGTCCACCACCGCGCGTGTGCTGCAAGCGCTGCTGGCGCGCTGGTCGCCGCGGCCGAAGGTCGATCTCGTGACGACCGACGGTTTCCTGTTTCCGAATGCCGTGCTCGAGCGGCAAGGCCTGATGCAGAAGAAGGGCTTTCCCGAAAGCTACGACCTGCCGAGGCTCTTGTCGTTTTTGAGCGACATCAAGGCCGGCAGGGAACGGGTGCGGGCGCCGGTCTATTCGCATCTGACCTACGACATCATTCCCAATGAATGGAACGAGGTCGACCGGCCGGACATCCTGATCGTCGAGGGCGTCAACGTGCTCCAGACCGGCCGGCTTCCCCGCGACGGCCAGGCGGTGCCTGTCGTGTCGGACTTCTTCGATTTCTCCGTCTATATCGATGCCGAGGAGCCGGTGCTTCGGGACTGGTACATCCGCCGCTTCCTGGCGCTGCGGGACACCGCCTTCCACGATCCCAGGTCTTATTTTCACCGTTACGCGCCGCTGTCAGACGAAGAAGCGACCGCGACCGCGATTGCGATCTGGGAACGCACCAACCTCGCCAACCTCGAAGACAATATCTTGCCGACGCGGCCGCGCGCGACGCTGATCCTCAAGAAAGGCGCCGACCATGTGGTTGAAACGGTGGCGCTGCGGCGGCTTTGATTTCGTCCTTTTGAAGCATGATCTCCGCGCAAACGCCTTAGGCGTTTGTCGCGAAAACCGGAATCCATCCCCGCCTTCGCGGGGACAGGCTTTTCCGGGTCATGCTTGTTATTTCAGAGCGAGCGGCTTTTCCTCGTCGAGGAATCCCATCAGTTCGTGGAAGAACTGCATGCGGTTCTTTTCCATCATCACCGTATGCGTTCCCTCGCTGAGCTCGATCAGCCGCTTGTACGGCGTATTCTTGAGTTGCGCGAAATAGCCTTGCGCCTGGTAGCTCGGCAGGTCCGCATCCCACTCGGCATGGAGCAGAAGCGTCGGCACCGTGATCTTGCCGGGATCGTAGAGCGCCTTGCCGGCGCCGTAGGTATTCGCGCTGTCTTCCATCACGCCGTTCGGCGCGCGCAGCATCGACGGATTTTGCTTCGAGGCTTCAGGGTCGGTCGCCCAGGTCGCGGTTGCCCACGCCTCGAACACGCCGGGCGGGATCAAGTCGGCCTGTTTGTCCTCCGCGACGCCCTTCAGCCAGCGCGCCTTGGCGGAATCCTTTGACACCAGCCGGTAAGCGCCAAGCGGTGTCGCAGTCGGCGCTGCCGGCTCGTTGCGAATCCATTGCGGCGCGTACAGCACCAGCTTCTCGATCTTGTCATTGTGTTCGCTGGTATAGGACCCGGCGATCGAGGTGCCCCACGACCAGCCCATCAGATTGATCCTGGTCACCTTGCGCTTGTGCAGGATGTAGTCGACGGCCGCGCCGAGATCGTGGGCCGCGACTTTCGTCGAGACGATCGGCTTGTTGACTTCCGGCGGCTGGCTCATCTCGGGAGGCCGGGTCGAGCGGCCATAGCCCCTGACATCGACGAGATAGACGTCGTAACCGCGCATCGCGATCAGGTCCATCATCGAAACGCCTTCGATCGGCAGGTCGAAGGCGGTTTCCGCCGGATAGGTCGCGCCATGCACGAACAGCAAAATCTTGTCGGGCGAGGTCTCGCGGCCGGCGAGATGTTTGTTGCGCACGAACAACTGGATGCCGGCATCCCCCGACGGGATCATGGTGTCGGTGGTCTCAAGTTTTGGCTCTTTGGCGTTGACGGGAGGCGAGGCGGACAAGCCAGCCGCAAGAAATGTCGACACAAACAAAAAAGAAAGCCGCAAAAGCCTGTCGCGCATCGAGTCCTCCCAGGACGTTTATTATTTCGTCGATGCCCGGTGGAATCGGCCGCCGCTGTCAAGCCGACCGGAAGAGGGGCAGCTTTGCGTTAGGCAGCCAGATGCGGGGAGGCGCCAAGGCCGGCGAGCGCTTCGCTGAGTTTATCGCGGTCGAGCGGCTTGACCAGAAATCCGTCCATGCCCGCCTCAAAACAGGCATAGCGGTCTTCGACCAGCGTATTCGCCGTCAGGGCGAGGATCGGCGTTCGTCTGCCGGACCCTGCTGCTTCGTTCGCACGGATGCGTTTGGTGGCCTCGATGCCGTCAAGGCCCGGCATCTGGATATCCATCAGCACCAGGTCGTAAGGCGTGCCGGCCGAGTTCGCGGCCAACCAGGATTCCAGCGCTTCCTCGCCATTGATGGCGATCACCACTTGATGTCCGAGCCGGGTCAAGAGGGAGCGCATCAACAGCGCGTTGATCTCGTTGTCTTCGGCGACCAACACGGAAAAGCCCCGCGGCGTGATGGCGGGAGTGGCCTCGCCGATCGCGGCCGGCCCGGTCAGCACTTCGTCGGCGAGGCCTGGCTCGGCAAGATTTTGCTCGACAAGACTTGGCTCGAAAAGACTTGGCTCGAAAAGACTTGGCTCGACAAGACTTGGGGCTGAAACTTCCGGCGGGCTAGTCAGGCGTGCCGCCAGCGAGGCGGCGCGCAACGGCTTGACCAGATAGCCTGTGAGCGCGGAGTCGGTAGCCGACTGCAATTCCTGCCGTGTGGCCGGGGTGAGCAGCACGATCCGCTGCGGAGCGAAGGGCTTTGCCGCTTCGGCCAGCGCCTCGACTTCGCCGGCGCCGAGCGTGTGGTCAAGCAGGACCGCGTGCCAGCTGCGCTCCGGCAACAGCGCGCGCGCCACCTCGGAATCGGAAACGACGCAGGTCTGGCTGCCCCAGCGTTCCAGCCGCCGTGCAATCAGCGACGCTTCGATCGTCTGCGGCGCCACCAGCATCACCGACCGGTTGCCGAGATCGGGCGCGGGAAACGGTTGAGGCGTGTTCTGGCTTGCCGCCAGGGGAATGCTGACCTCGAAGGTCGAGCCTTTGCCGGGTTCGCTTTCCAGCGTGATGCGGCCGCCCATGCGCTTGACGATGCGTTCCGAAATGCTCAAGCCAAGGCCGGTGCCGCCATAGCTTCGGGCAACGCGCTCGTCGGCCTGTTCGAATTCGCGGAAAATTCGCATCTGCGCCTCGGGCGCGATGCCAATGCCGGTATCGCGTACGATGAACGAGATTTCGTTGGGCCAGATGCCGGGCTCGACGATCAGCGCCACGCCGCCGGTTGCGGTGAACTTGATTGCGTTGCCGGCGAGGTTGAGCAGCACTTGCCGCAGCCGCGCGGCGTCGCCGATTACTTGTGCCGGCAGGCCATCGTCGATGAAGGCCGCGATTTCGAGCTTGCGCGCCTGAGCCCGCGGCGCCAACAGTTCGGTGATGTCCTCGATCAGGGCCGCGAGCACGAACGGGCGTGCCTCGAGGTCGATCTTGCCGGCCTCGATCTTGGAATAATCGAGCAACTCTTCGATCAGCGCGAGCAACGCATCGCCGGAAGTTTTCACGGCCTTGGCATAGGTCATCTGCTCCGGCGTCAGCGCCGTGTCGAGCAGCAAGCCGCTCATGCCGATGATGCCGTTCAACGGTGTGCGGATTTCGTGGCTCGCCATCGCAAGGAAACGCGACTTGGCGCGGTTGGCGGCGTCGGCCTGGTCGCGGGCTTCGGCCAGCACGCGCTCGGTTTCGGTGCGGTCGGTGACGTCGCGGCCGACGCATTGCATTTCGGCGGGCGCGCCGGCATCGAAGCGAACCAGCGCCTCGCGCCAGGCGATCCAGCGCGGACCCAAAGCTGTTTCGATTCGCTGGTCGTGAATCCGCGTGCCGTTCGATTCGATCGCGCTTTCGCCCTGCTCGATCACGGTGAACTGAAAGCCGCTGCCGATCAGCTCGGCCCCTGCCATCCGGGCCAGTTCGCAATAGGCGTCGTTGACGAAGGTGATCTTGCCTTCGGCGTCGCGCAGCACGATCAGATCGCCCTGCGATTCGAACAAGCTGCGTGCGCGGTCCTCGGCTTCCTGTAATTCCCAATTACGGTCGGCCAGCGCCTCGTTATGCAGGGCGATCTTGCGCAGCTTCTTGCGCACGAAACGCAGCCGCATGCTGACAGTAGCGAGCGCGACACACGCGATTGCAAACAGGAAGCTCGCGCCGATTGCGAAACTGTTGGGGTCGTAGCCCGAATGTTCCGACCGGCTGCCGGCGATGAAACCGTAGGCGCCGCCGAAGGCCGCGGAGAAGATCGTAAACGAACGAACGGCCAGCGTGATCCATGGATGACGCCGCGAGAAGCGGCGCAGATGCAATTTGATCCGGTTGAGCCGCGCCATCGCCGGTCACCTATATGATTTTTCGTTTCGCTTATTTGGCGATGAAGATGCCGCGTACCACCTTGCGAAGTACTTGAGGGACCTCCGGTTCCGTCGGTGGCATTCGAACATGGTTGATAAAGTGTTAAGCGCGCGGCTCAGAGCGAGGCGGCTTTAAGGGGGTGGCCGGCGCCGACCACGAGCGCGGCCGCATCGCGCTGGGTGAAGGTCTTCGAGCGAACGAAGATTCGATAATCGGCCGGACCTTCATGTGAGAGATAGATCACGGGCATGCCGCTCGCGGCTGTTTCCGAAATCGAGACCGCCTGCGTGGCAGGATTCGCTTCGCAGGCGCCGGCCTCTGCGGTGTCGGCGTCGTCGACAAGCGCGAAGTCGGCCGTCTCCGCGCTCTCGGTAATCTGCACCCGCACCGTGGCGGCTTGCGGATCGTCGGTGAAGGCGACATGGAGGTCGGCCTGCCAGGGCAGGTCGGCGATCTCCACCGACGTGCTGGCGATCGCGATGCAGGGGTGTGGACCAGGAAGGAGTCCGTCGCGCGCAAAGTACGCGGCGACAAAAAGGGGAACAGCCGAGGCCAGGATCTTGAAACGCAACATGGAACCGCCCGCGCATGCCGGCCCCGTGCGAGGGGGCCTATGGTTTGCGGAGCGTAAACAAAACAGGTTACCGCGGGGTTGATGGGGACTTCCCTCACGCGGTTCGCAGTGCAACTGCGTCGATTCACATGTCAAACAGCAGACACCGTCATTCCGGGGCGCGCGTTAGCGCGAACCCGGAATCCATCGTGCTGTAATGACATTGGGAGAAGTAGATTCCGGAATGACGGGTGGATGTAGTCAAACAGCCCGCGACAAATCGTGGGCGAGCGCTAATTGCACACCGTCTCCAGCATCATCCCGAACCGCGCCGTCTGACAGTGGGGCTCCCGAGGTGGCGTGTTCTGCTGTGGCGAGCCGGATTGAACGACAGTAGCGGGCTGACCGGCGATGTTCGTTATGTTGGCTACCGGTGCAGCCGGTCGGGGCGCCGCTGCCGTTTTGGCCAATTGGCGGCGCTGAAATTCGGTGACGATCTGCGAGTGCAGCTGCGCCTTGACCGCCTTCATCTCGATCAGCGTCATCTTGCCCTTCTGCACCTTCTCGGCCAGCATCAGATTATTCGCCAGCTCCTGGTCCATGAGATCCGGATACACCATCGACGGTCTCAGCAATTCCATGTTCCGGTTTTCGCACGTGGTGTAGTCGATCGCCTGCCTGACTGGATCCGGATACTTGCGCTTGCATTCCTCGTTCGCGGCCTGAATTTGGTTCAGGATCTGTGCAGGCGGATTTTGCAAGGCCTGGACCTGAGCCTGGACTGCGCGAGTTCCCACGGAAATTGCTGACATCAGCAGCATCAGAGAAATGCTCATTTTTCCTGCTGGATTCATGACTCCGCCCTGTCCCATCAGGTGATTCGTTGGAACGGACAGAATCGCGCGGTTTGGCGAATGCGGCAAGGATGGATTCCCGTGTCCCGGACGCGATGCAGCGTGCAACGCTGCGTCGCAGAGCCGGGACCAAAACAAAGACAATCGCGCGATTTGGGATCAT
>Ga0208193_1001072_pt1 | contig 12498 bp, 11 predicted proteins | sample June2015DPH_17_2_FD_184716 | JGI IMG/M metagenome (GOLD analysis project Ga0208193, IMG submission 184716) | Peatland microbial communities from SPRUCE experiment site at the Marcell Experimental Forest, Minnesota, USA - June2015DPH_17_10... | ecosystem: Environmental > Terrestrial > Soil >...
CGGGGCCGGTTCCCCAGGCTCCCAGGTTTCAAGGTTCCCAGATTCCCAGATTCAAGGTTCCCCAAATCTGCAAGCTCACCCCCGCCGGGGCACCGGGTGTGGTTGGGTTAGAGCGGGTCGGCTCAGGGCGCCGGGACGGCGGGAGGGGGAGCATCCGGGCCTCTTGAGAGCGGTACCGGTTCCCTTTCGACCAGCGGAACCCAGAAGCTGAAGCAGGCGCCTTTGCCGGGGAGGTTGGCGGCTTCAATGTCGCCGCCGTGGGCGTGCAGGATGGCGCGGGTAATGGCCAGGCCCATGCCCGAGCCTTTGCTGCTCTGGGGGCTGCGCTTGCCGCGGTAAAACTTCTCAAAGATCAGCGGCAGGTCGATGGCGTCGATGCCCGGACCGGTGTCTTCAACGGCGAACTCCAGCCGACCGGCGGAGCGCCAGCTCTTGAGGGTGATCCGGGATGCGGCGGGGGTATGGCGGGCGGCATTTTCCAGAAGATGGCGAAGCACGCGGCCGAGCAGGTGGGGATCGAACCAGGCGGGTTGATCATCCTCTTGAACCTCGATGGTGACCTTGTGGGCGGCCAGGGCTTTACGCGACTCTTCGATGGCCTGATCGAACAAGGCGCGCGTGTACTGGGGGACGACGTGGACTTGAACCACGTTGGCATCGATCTCGGCCATCTCGACGGCTTCGCCGATGAGCTGGTCGAGCCGCGCGGCTTCCTCGTCGACCACACACACCAGGTCCAGGCGGCCGGCTTCGTCCATTCCCTTTGCCTCGAGCAGCGTGGAGGCGGCGACGCGAATGGAGGTGAGCGGGGTGCGCAGCTCATGGGTCAGCGAGTCAATCAGCGCGGCGCGCAGGCGCTCGCCTTCGCGGGCGGCTTCGATACGGGCCGAAGCTTCAATGGCCATCGAGCGGGCCAGCACGATCGCCACCTGCGCGCTGACGGCAGCAGCCAATTCGCGGGTGAGTGAAGCCGGACGCCAGGCGAGTGAGCCTACCGGACGCAGGCCCAGGGTGAGCGTGGTCGTTTGATAGTCGGACTGCAGGGCCTGGGTGGGGTTGCGGCCCTGGGTCAGGGCCTCCATCACCGCCCGCACGCTGGCGGGCGCGTCTGCGGTTGAGCCATAAAACTGATCCTGATCGCGGACGTAGAGCAGGACGCTATGGAGCGAGAAGATGCGGCTGACGATGCGGGGCAGGTCGCGGATGATTCCCTCGGCGTCTTCGTGGAGCATCATCTCCTGGCTCAGTTCGTAGAGCCGCTCGACGTCTTCGCGGCGCTGCTCGGCCGAGCGGGTTTGGCGCCGGGCGCGTTCGGCTACGCGGCTTACGACCAGGCAGCAGGAGACAAAGCACGCCATGGCGAGCCATTCCTGGCCCCCGGCCAGGCGCAGGGTGTGAAAAGGAAGCAGGAAGAAGTAGTCGAACGAGAGCGAGCATAGCAGGGCGACATAGAGCGAAAGCCATAAACCGGCCCGGGTGGATGCCCACACGACCAGGGCCACAAAGACCATGCCGGCAGCTGTGGAGTCGACGTTAAGCAGCACCAGGAGGCTGGTGGTGGCGACGACCAGCAGGGTGGCGACGAACCAGTGAATCATGCCTCGCGAATCGGCCAGCCCGTCCATGATGCTCATGATTGAAGATCATACCGACCGGGGCCGATGATGTAATCTTCCGATGGGACAGCTGAGAAAGAGCAGGAAGGCAAGATGCCGGACAGAATTTTAGTGATCGACGATGAACCGCAGATCACGCGGGTACTGCGCGCCGCGATCTCCGCGCAGGGCTATGACGTGCGCACCGCGAACGATCCGGAAGAGGGGTTGCAGGTATATCGGGACTGGGCGCCGGACCTGGTGATTACCGACCTGATGATGCCGGGGATGTCCGGCGTTGATCTGACGCGGGCGATTCGGGTGCAAGCGACGACGCCGATTCTGGTGTTGTCTGTCCGGGACCATGAACGGTCGAAGGTGGAGGCGCTCGACGCCGGCGCGGACGACTATGTGACCAAGCCGTTTGGCATTCAGGAGTTGCTGGCGCGGGTACGCGCGCACTTGCGGCGGGCGCCGGAACGCACCGCGGCGGCGATGGAAGTCGGGGACTTCGTGATCGATGCCCTGGCCCACTCGATCAGCGTGCAGGGCAAGCCGATCCACCTGACCCCCAAGGAGTTTGATCTGGTGGTGCTTTTGGCGCGCCATGCCGGCAAGGTGATGACGCACCGCGCACTGCTGACTTCCGTATGGGGGGCGCAGTCGGCCCATCAGCCGGAGTATCTGCGCGTGTTTGTGGGCCAGGTGCGCAAGAAGCTGGAGGCCGAGACGGGTCGGCAGTACATCCAGACCGAACCTTGGGTAGGATACCGGTTCATCCCGGAAGGCTGGGCCGAAGGAGAGAGCGAGGCGTAACCGGTAGCCCGTAACCCATGACCAGTCCAAGGAAGGACACGGCGCAGCCCCCTATCCCAAGCCAGACCCGCAGGGACGCCAAACCGGCCCTGATTTGATAGTCTTCACCGGGCGCGACTTCAGTCGCGTCCCGTCTCAAGGGACACTTTCGATTGACTTTTCCGCGGTCTGGGAGAGCTCTTGTTTACTATCTTGATTCGCGCCTCCTAGGGTTTTCCGGGGGAATCTTGGGGGGATTTTGGGTGAAAGTTAACCGAAGAGGGTCATATTGACATCAAGGATGTGACCATCGCGAAGAGCCTTGACCCTCAGCCGGTTCAGCAGATCGTAGAACAGCTTGGATTGGGCTTGAGCCTTTAGAGTGTTGCAATACGTCATCCTTTATCATCAATTAATGACGTTTTGAGACAATAAGCGATGACAAACAACATGATGAAGGCAATAGGTTATGTCGGCAAGCGCGGGATCGTCAGGCCCCGCGATCTTGAAGCGCTAGGCATTCCGCGCGAATATCTTTTGCGTCTGTACCGGCGAGGAAAACTCAGCCGAACTGGTCGCGGCGTCTACACTCTACCCGACGCGATCATTACCGAGAGACATTCCTATGCTGAGGTGACGACGCGAGTTCCGGGAGCTATTCTATGTCTTCTAACGGCGCTCGCTTTCCACGAGATCACGACTCAGAACCCCTCTTCGATATGGATTGCCCTGGGGAAGGGAGCTAGAACGCCCGCGCTGGAGTCTCTTTCGCTAAGGATTGCTCGGCTGTCCGGGCCATCCCTCACCGAAGGGATTGAAACCCATCGTGTCGAAGGCGTTTCCGTCCGTGTTTACTCCGCTGCAAAAACCGTCGCCGACTGCTTCAAGTTTCGCAACAAGATTGGCCTCGATATCGCAATCGAGGCTCTAAGAGATTGCCTTTCGCAGAGAAAGGCGAGCATCAATGACATCGACCGATACGCGAAGATTTGCCGCGTCAGCAATGTCATTCGCCCATACATGGAGGCACTGTGACGCGAGAGCCCAACAAGAATCCCGGCGGCATCCATCCGAGCCAAGCTTCTCTCCCTCTCCCGCGAGAAGGGCGAAGATTATCAGCGAGTGCTCGGCAGGTTCGCCATTGAAAGACTCCTCTACAGGCTGGGGATTTCGACCTACAGAGATCGCTCTGTGCTCAAAGGTGCAACGCTCTTTATGCTGTGGACCGGGGAAACCCATCGACCCACGAAGGACCCTGGATTTGCCTGGCTGGGGCTCCTCTGCAATCGTTGACGTTGAACAGGTCTTCCGTGACATCTGCGAAATCGCGGAGGACGACGGCATTGTCTTTGATAGTCAATCTGTCGAAGGGACGACCATCAAAGATGGGTGACGAGTACAACGGTGTTCACGTCAGGTTCCGCGCTGAACTCGCCGGGGCGCAGTTCAAGTTGCAGGTCGATATAGGATTTGGCGATGCGGTTTTTCCCGGAGCAGGAGCTGGCGACGTTCCCTGTACTCCTGCCAATGTCAGCGCCGATCATTCGAGCTTATCCACGGGAAGCGTCGATTGCGGAAAAGTTGCACGCGATGGTTCAACTCGACATCCGCAACAGCCGCATGAAGGACCTTTACGACATCTGGCTTATGGCGAACACATGGACATTCAGGTTGGAATCCTTGCGTAATGCAATCGCGTTGTCCTTCGAGCGGCGCCGTTCGGCGATGCCAAATGGCGTCCCATTTGCGCTGACAGAAGAGTTCTTGACCGATATGAGTCCGATTTTACAGCCATCCGGAGTCGAATTCTACAACTCCGTGCAAAATATGCGATTGTATCGTATATTTTGCATATGTGGATTTCGCGCGCTGTTGAGCCCGGCCTCAAACGCTCTGCGAAGACGCGGCCGGTGATCGTCCTGACCGGAGCCAGACAGACCGGCAAGACCTCGACTTTCCGGCACATGTTTCCGGATTACGCGTTCGTGTCCCTCGATCTCCCCACCGAAGCCGAGCAGGCCGAGAAGGAACCGGAGCGTTTCCTTCAGCGCAATCCTCCCCCCGTCATCATTGATGAGGTTCAATATGCGCCCGGCCTCTTTCGCCACCTCAAGGTGGCCGTGGATGCCCACCGCACGCGCAACGGACAGTTCCTGCTTACCGGGTCGCAGAAGTTCACTCTGATGAAGAACGTTTCCGAATCGTTGGCGGGCAGGGCCGACATTGTGGAACTAGAGACACTATCGTTTGCCGAGATCCGAGATGCGCTGCCAAATACCGAACTCGAAACCGCCATCGTGCGCGGCGGCTTCCCGGAGCTCTACGCCAACCCGGAAATCGATTCGGTCGCCTTCTACAATTCCTATCTTGCAACATACCTGGAGCGCGATGTGCGCGCCTTGGCTAATGTTGGCAGCCTGCGGGATTTCGAGAGATTCCTGCGCGCGTGTGCTCTGCGTTCTGCAAATCTCCTGAATAAGGCGGACCTGGCGCGGGATGTCGGTATCGCTCCATCGACAGCAAATCAGTGGCTCTCCATGCTAGAAGCCTCCGGCCAGGCCGTATTGCTGGAGCCATGGTTCTCGAATCGAACCAAATCCATCGTCAAGAGTCCAAAACTCTACATCGCCGACACCGGCCTGCTTTGTGCTCTTCTGAATATTCGCTCCGAGGAATCTCTTCGCCAATCGCCGGCGGCAGGCGCGGTATGGGAGACGTTTGTTTTCGCCCAGCTTCGGGACCGCGAACGCCGCGCCGGTCGGACGGGCAGCCTCTTCTTCTGGCGTGACCGGACCCGCGAAGTGGACTTCGTTGTCGACGCCGGTGGACGCCTGGAACTGTTCGAGGCGAAATGGACGGAACTCCCAGACCTCGGCGACACAGTCAATCTGGATTTCGTCCGAAATGTGATCGGCAAATCACGCGTGACCGCCGGTGGGGTCGTCTCACGCACACCAAACAGCTTTCCCTTTTCGAACGGCTTTCGGGCGTTACCTGTGACAGAACTCAGATAGACCAAACGAGGATGATCGATAGCGGCATCAGGGGAATCGTCCTAAAAAAGCACCTGGATTCCTTTCGCCGCCAAAGCAAAATGAACTTGTTACCGCACGACATAATAAACCTGCAATCGTACAGGCTCGTCCGCGGCTGGGATAGACCGTCAGGCTGCTCCGGAGGCTCTCTGACTTATGGGACAATCGGTCTCACAGACTCATCATGAAAAACAACAGAATCAGGCTCGTTGCCGCGCTCCTTTTCTGCCTTTCGGTCTCGCTGTCGCGATTGACCGGCCATTGCCTCTGCCGATGGATGTTCTGCTTCAGCGTGTAAAGACTGCTGAAGTGCGCCCATTGCGCCTGCCTACGAAAGTAAATGGCCAGATTGCGTTCACCGAGCAGACAGATATCAACTGGGATGCTACCGGTGCGGCGGGAGACGCTCCAACCAATGGAAAGGGACATCTGGCTTTGTTAGACGGTCACCTCCCCATTTTGATTCACTTAGATGAGTATTGACATCACACTATGATCTATAGCATCATATTTGAACTGTGCGCACCACTATTGCTCTCGATGATGACCTAATTCCTCAATTGAAGAATTATGCCCAGCATCGCGATCTATCGGTCGCGAAGGCAGTTTCGGAGTTGGTCCGGAAAGGCCTTGCCGCACCATTGCGTACTCTTCAAGTTGATGGTTTTCACATCGTCGTGCTACCTCCGGATTCGCCTAAAGTCACTCGCGAGCATGTTCGTGAACTCGAGGAGGAGATCGAGTGACCAACTTGCTCGATGTCAATGTTCTGGTAGCGATGGCCTGGCCTACGCACCAGGAGCATACGAAGGTCCTTTCCTGGCTCAAAGAGCATGCGCGGGAAGGATGGGCTACCTGTCCGTTGACTCAAATGGCCTTTGTGCGCCTTCTTTCCAACCCCAAGTTCTCGCCAGACGCGTTGACACCTCAAGAGTCACTCGCCCTCCTTGAGGCGAATCTGGTTCATCCAGCTCATCTGTTCTGGGCGGATCTGATCGGTTTTGCCCAAGCTCTCCGCTTCTTCGAGGGTAAGCTCCAGGGGCACCGCCAGGTCACGGATGCCTACCTGCTGGGCTTGGCCATTCATCACAAGGGTAGGCTTGTTACACTCGATCGCGGTGTTGTTTCGCTACCTCAGGCCAAGAGCCCCCTGCGACAACGGATCGTTCTGATCCAATGAGAAGCAGGCCTGCAGGCAGCCCATACACACCGGATCAATTCTGCAAATCCATCCACTGCGGCCCGCGACCGAAAAGAACCGGCATCGTCTAAATCTCCAGCCACTCGGGAAGGGAGCAGCCGTGCCGGCAATTTCGGACCTGAGCCTGGTTTACCGTCAATTGCGATTGAAAAAGGGATAGTGGGGTAGCTGCCTTCGTACTGTAGCGTCTAGAGGTAGTGGTGGCAGAGTTGCGGATGCTTCTAATGCACAACCATGACGTTACTAATGTCGATCCAATGCCGTCTGCTGCGAGTCCGGTTTCACGCGCAACATACTGTTTCCCGAACGCTTGCGCCTCTCTTAACGCTGCGCGATGGCGGCCGGGGCGACAATGCGGTTGCCGTCAACATTGTCTCTGCACGGTTTCGCATTTTTCGGGCGTTTGACATCCAACACAACCGGTAGCGGCTACAGAACTAAGGCAGCTACCCCATTAAAGGGGTAACTCAGGACCTCGATGATCCGAAATGCACTTGCGTCTGCACGAAGCGGTTTAGAAGGAAGTTCCAGCTCTAAGGAACGATGGCGATTGGAATCTTGAGAAGGACCCTTTGGTTCCGTCTGAGCCACGCCATCCCAAGCGCTCGCGTCGCGTCCGAACGAGCCGGCCAATCCTCGGTAAATCGTGGGCCGTAACAGTCGCGGTTGCGATGTCTGGCCCCTCCTCTCGCGGGGCGTGAAGTCGGGCGGAAAATCGTTCGCCGCGGTGTGGACCGAGACCTCAAGCAGTATGGAAGCTGGATTCTGGCTGAGATAGACAACGGGCCGAGCTGGGAAGTGCCAGCTTCCCGTCTGCTTTCAGTCCACCGATTCCACTCAGGTCCCGATGCCGGCTGATTCGCCACAGCGCCATCAGGTGTATATTCCTTCATCGATCTGGATCAACGTCTGTTCGACGATACGGCTGCCTGTGTCCGTATTCAGCAACGAAAAGGGATCTGCCCTCCAATCGAGGCTGGGACTTGCGGAGCCATGCCAATGCGCGCACCCCCCTGCCGAGGTAAGCAGCCTCGGCGGAAGAAGGTACGCGGATGATGCGAAGTTGACGATCAGACTCTTCGCTCGTCAGCTTTTCGCGACGGGAACGTGGGTGCTGGAGTTTTCGAGATGGAATGACCACCTCGTCGATCTCAGAGCGCTCAAGGCCAAGGGCAGAGGCGCTTGATGACAGACGTCCCGAGACGGCCCTCGACGATGCGCAGGACATCCGATTTTCTCGCCGGTGCTTTCATCCCAGGCCAATCCCCAACGTGAATGTTGGCAGCATTCCGGTGAATCACCTTTGCGACACTATGCCACAGATTTACCGGCAAAACGTAGGCTTCGGCGTGCGCAGCCTCAGTTCTGCAATCAAAGATCGCGTATAGGTTGCCGGGGCGTTTCACTGTGGAAATCTTGGCATCCACTCACGGAATTTTCGCTTCACAGGCTTCCCTTTCGAGCCGTTTTTATAAATTCCTTAGGAATTCCTTGCGCGACAATAAGCATTTTGCCGTCAGGCTAGATGCAGTGCGTCCCGCGCAGGCCGGATGGCCTGGGGCGACGGTCTCTTTGGAGCGGTGAAAACGCGATGCAAGACCTGACGATGTTGGTATTTACGGTAGTTTTTTTCGGCCTGGCGTTTCTCTACGTCAAGGCCTGCCAGAAGCTGAGGTAACCCTGCCATATGGACCTGATCACCGTGGTTGCATTGATTCTGTCTGTCCTGCTGCTGGCTTACCTGGCACTCACCCTGCTCTTCCCGGAGAAGTTCTAACATGTCCGCCAATGGCTGGTTGCAGTTTTCTCTCTTTTCCCTGGTTCTTCTGGCGAGCGTTCGGCCGGTGGGCACCTATATGGCCCGCGTATTTGAGGGAGAACGGACCTGGCTCGATCCGGTCCTCCGCCCCGTTGAACGGCTGATCTACAAGCTCTCCGGAATCAACGCCGAGAGCGAGATGAACTGGCGCGAGTACGCATTTGCGATGCTCGGGTTCGCGGCCATAAGCCTGTTGGTCACCTACGGCATTGAACGGCTGCAGCACCTGTTACCGTTCAATCCGCAAGGGCTTGCCAACGTCAGCCCCGACCTGGCCTGGAACACGGCGGTCAGCTTTACGACCAACACCAACTGGCAGTCGTATACGCCGGAAACCACGATGAGCTATCTGACCCAGATGGCTGCGCTGGCGTATCACAACTTCATCTCCGCGGCCAGCGGCATCGCTGTAGCGATCGCTCTGATCCGCGGCATCAAGCGCACCAGTTCCTCGACCATCGGAAACTACTGGGTGGACACAACCCGTTGCCTGCTGTACATCCTGCTGCCGGCGTCTCTGATTTATGCCCTGCTGCTGGTCGCGCAGGGAGTGCCGCAAAACCTGCACGGCTACACCACGGCGCACCCGCTCGAAACGCCCGCCCAGGTTCAGACCATCGCCCAGGGGCCGGTTGCCTCGCAGGAGGCGATCAAGATGCTGGGCACCAACGGAGGCGGTTTCTTCAACGCCAACAGCGCGCATCCGTTTGAGAACCCGACCCCGTTTTCGAATTTTCTCGAGATTCTGTCCATTTTTGTGATTCCCGCCGGCCTGACCTTCACCCTGGGGCGCATGACCGGCTCGCGCGGGCATGGGTGGGCTGTTTTCGCCGCCATGTTTATCCTTTTCGCGGCCGGCTTCGCGACCGTCTACTGGGCCGAGTCTGCGCCCCACCCGCTGATTCACGGCGCGGTGCAGACCTCGACGGGCACCGCCCCGGGCGGCAATATGGAAGGCAAGGAAGTGCGCAACGGCATCATCGAGTCCTCGCTGTTTGCCACCGTGACCACCGACGCCAGTTGCGGCGCGGTCAACTCCATGCACGACAGCTTCACGCCGCTGGGTGGAATGGTGGTGCTGGTCAACATCATGCTCGGCGAAGTGGTCTTCGGCGGCGTGGGGTCGGGCCTGTTCGGGGTTTTGATCTTTGTGGTTCTATCGGTCTTTATTGCCGGCCTCATGGTTGGCCGCACACCGGAGTACCTGGGCAAGAAGATCGAAGGCTACGACGTAAAGATGTCCATGCTGTTTGTGCTCATCTTCCCGCTCATCATTCTTACGCTCACGGCGATCTTCGTCCTCTCGCCCTCGATCGGCCTCGCCGCGCTCGGCAATCAAGGCCCTCACGGCCTTACCGAGATTCTCTACGCATTCACCTCGGCTGTGGGCAACAACGGCTCCGCATTTATGGGACTCAATGCAAACACCTGGTGGTACAACGTGGTGCTGGGCGGGGCCATGCTGGGCGGGCGCTTCCTGATGAAGATTCCCGTCTTGGCCCTCTCAGGCCATCTGGCCATGAAGAAGAGCGTTCCGCCTTCGCCGGGCACCTTTCCGGTGAACGGCTCACTGTTCACCGTGCTGCTGGTGGGCGTGATCCTCATTCTCGGCGCGCTCACCTTCTTCCCGGCGCTGAGCCTGGGGCCAATTCTGGAACATTTGCTGCTCAAATCAGGGCAACTCTTTTAACCGCGTCAGGACTCGACGGAACGGACTGTCATGGCTGAGAAAACTTCTCTTTGGAATACCGAAATCATGGGCCAGGCCCTGCTGGACTCGGTGCGCAAGCTCGATCCTCGCGGCATGATCAAGAACCCGGTGATGTTTGTCGTCGAGGTGGGCTCGGTGCTTACCAGCCTCATTCTCATCGACAACATTGTCAACCATCGGTCGGGGTTTGGCTTCAATCTGCAGATCACGCTGTGGCTGTGGTTCACGGTGCTGTTTGCCAACTTTGCCGAAGCCATGGCCGAGGGGCGCGGCAAGGCGCAGGCCGACACGCTGCGCAAGGCCAAGGGCGAGACGATTGCCAAGCGCTACAAGACCGACGGCAGCCTTGAGGATGTGGCCAGCGGATTGTTGCGCGCCGGCGATGTGATTTACGTCGAAGCCAACCACTACATCGCGGGCGACGGCGAAGTCATTGAAGGCGTAGCTTCGGTGGATGAGTCCGCAATTACGGGCGAATCGGCTCCGGTAATTCGCGAGGCGGGCGGGGATCGCTCGGCGGTGACGGGCGGGACCAAGGTTCTGTCGGACTGGATCCGGGTGCGCATCACATCGAATCCTGGCGAGACATTTCTTGACCGCATGATTGCGCTGGTCGAAGGAGCGACGCGGCAGAAGACTCCGAACGAGATTGCGTTGAGCATTCTTCTATCGGGCCTGACGATTGTGTTTCTGCTGGCGGTGGTAACGCTGCAGCCGTTTGCAATTTATTCCAAGGCCCCGCAGACCGTGTTTGTGCTGGTGTCGCTCTTGGTGTGCCTGATTCCAACCACCATCGGCGGCTTGCTTTCTGCCATCGGCATTGCCGGCATGGACCGGCTGGTGCAGTATAACGTGCTGGCGATGAGCGGGCGCGCGGTCGAGGCGGCCGGCGATGTGAATACGCTGTTGCTGGATAAGACCGGCACGATTACGCTCGGCAACCGGCAGGCGACGGAGTTTCTGGCGGCGCCGGATGTAAGCGCCGAGCGGCTGGCCAACGCCGCGCAGCTGTCTTCGCTTTCCGATGAGACCCCGGAGGGGCGATCAATTGTCGTGCTGGCGAAAGAGAAGTACGGGCTCAGGGGGCGCGACCTCGAGGCCCTTCATGCCGAGTTTGTTCCCTTCACGGCGCAGACCAGAATGAGCGGGGTAAACCTGCCCGGGACACTGATTCGCAAAGGATCCGTCGATGCGATTTCGCGTTTCCTCGAAGAGCAGGGCTCGCAGCTGCCGCAGAAGGTGCGCGACCATGTCGAAGAGGTGGCGCGCATGGGCGGCACGCCGCTGGTGGTTGCCGAGAACGCGACCGCGCTCGGCGTGATTCATCTGAAGGATATTGTGAAGGGCGGGCTCAAGGAACGGCTGGCGCGGCTGCGGGCGATGGGCATTCGCACCATCATGATTACCGGCGACAATCCGCTGACGGCCGCGGTGATTGCGCGCGAGGCGGGGGTCGATGATTTTCTGGCCGAGGCCAAGCCCAAGGACAAGATGGACCTGATCAAGCGCGAACAGGGCAAGGGTAAACTGGTGGCGATGACCGGCGACGGCACCAACGACGCGCCGGCGCTGGCGCAGGCCGACGTAGGCGTGGCGATGAACTCCGGCACGCAGGCGGCCAAGGAAGCCGGGAACATGGTGGATCTGGACTCGAACCCGACCAAGCTGATTGAGATTGTGGAGATCGGCAAGCAGTTGCTGATGACCCGCGGGGCGCTGACCACATTTTCGATTTCCAACGATGTGGCCAAGTATTTCGCCATCATTCCGGCGATGTTTGCCGGGGTATTCCCGGTGCTGAATACGCTGAATGTGATGCACCTGGCTACACCGCAGTCGGCGATTCTTTCTGCTGTGATCTTCAACGCGCTGATTATTGTGGCATTGATTCCGCTGGCGCTCAAAGGCGTCAAGTACGAGCCCAAGGCAGCCGATGTGCTGCTGCGCAACAACCTGCTGATCTATGGACTGGGCGGCATCTTTGTGCCCTTCGTGGGCATCAAGGCGATCGATCTGTTTCTGGTCGCTCTGCATCTGGCGTAAGGCAAGCTGGCCAAGGAGATTTACTGTGCATTCGACAACGACAACGGCTGCTCCTGCTGTTTCCGCTCCACCGGCTCTAGCAGCCAAGCATTCGGTGTGGGGAACTTCAATTCGTTTCACTGTGGTCACCACCGTGCTTCTGGGACTCGGTTATCCGCTGCTGGTGACCGGCGTGGCGGGCACCCTGTTTCCGCGCAAGGCTGCGGGCAGTTTGATTCTCAGGGATGGGCAGGTGATCGGCTCGGAGCTGCTGGCGCAGAGCTTCACCTCGGACAAGTACTTTCATCCGCGGCCATCCG
>Ga0208193_1001076_pt1 | contig 12449 bp, 11 predicted proteins | sample June2015DPH_17_2_FD_184716 | JGI IMG/M metagenome (GOLD analysis project Ga0208193, IMG submission 184716) | Peatland microbial communities from SPRUCE experiment site at the Marcell Experimental Forest, Minnesota, USA - June2015DPH_17_10... | ecosystem: Environmental > Terrestrial > Soil >...
CACGCCCTTGGTGTCGGTGGATCCGGCCTTCTTGTTCGAGCGCGTCCAGTGCCCGCCGCACCGAACGGCGCCCGACGCCCAATTCCGAGGCCAAGGTCCTTTCCGGCGGAATCCTTCCGTCGAGTGCAACATTCTGTCGCTCGATGAATTCGCGCACCTTACTCAGCGCTTGATCGTTTTGGTCCATAAATCACACCATGTCCTTGAAGCATATAGGATATCACAGGCACCGAGCCGATGGATTGTCGAACCCCCGCAGCGGCGGTTGACGGCGCAGTTGGTTCAGGTCAGACTGCGTTTCCATCAAGAATTGAACCACTTTAGAATTTGGTTCACAAAGGTGCGAAATGAGCGCAAATGAAAAGTTAGCTGTGTCGGACGGACTCCAGGCTTCTCTCGATGCGCTGCATCGGGACGTCTATGCCAACAATATGGCGCCGTACTGGGTGGTGAATCGCAGCGCCGCTCACGATGAGGACCGCCAGGTCATGCAGGGCCGTAAAGCGCTGCCCTTTATCTGGAAGTACAAGCATCAGATCGAACCATTGCTGCACCGCTCCGCGGAACTCATCAAAACGGAGACGTCCGAGCGCCGGTCCTTGGTTCTGGTCAATCCGGGCCTTGCTCCGCAACGCGCCACGGCCTCCACGCTGTACGTCGCGTACCGGGTGAACGATCCGGTGGAAATCATGCCGCCGCATCGCCACTCGCCCAATGCCATTCGCTTGGGGCTGACCGGCTCGATGAACTTCACCGGCGTGGAGGGGGAGAACATAGTCTTCGGTCCCGGTGATCTCGTGCTGACGCCGCACGACACCTGGCACAACCACGGCAACCAGAGCGAGCAGTCCGCGATCAACCTGAGCGTTCTCGACCTGCCTCTGGTCGAGACCCTGAATTCTTTGTACTTCGAGCACGACTATACCGAGGAAGAGGAAGGCAAGCGCATCCGCCGGGCAATGCAGAGCGAGCGGTACCCGCCGGACTATTCGAATCGCGTCTATGGCGGCGGAGGCTTTCTGCCGCGCTTCGTCTCGCATCATCGAGGCGCGGGCAACGCATCGCCGATGTTCGTCTACCGCTACGACATGATGCGCGAGCTGCTCGAGAAGTTTCGCGATTGGGACGGGGACCGGCATGAGGCGCTGATGGTCGAGTACGTCGACCCCACCACCGGTCAATCCGTCTACAAGACCATGACCTTCTTCATGCAGATGCTGCGGCCCGGCGAGCGCACGCTGCCCTTGAAGCAGAGCGCGAGCCTCGTGTGCTCCCCATTCGAAGGCCGCGGCTACTCCCTGGTCGGCGGTGAACGCTTCGATTGGGAGCCCTTTGACACCTTCGTAGTCCCCGGCGGCACCTGGTGCGAACACGTCAATCTTTCCGACAAGCAGCCGGCGATCCTGTTCGTGGGCAGCGATGAACCGACTCTCAAGGCCCTGGCTCTCTATCAGAAGCATGGAAAGAACGACAACGGCGACATCGTTCGACTCTGATGGGCCGATCGTAATGGCACGCTCCAAGAACGACCATAATGTTGGTTTTGAACGGTTCTGGGCGAAGGCTCTTTAATGAACTGCAGTGCTCTTTTGCGCCCGCGTTCGATCGCGATCGTCGGGGCAACCGAAAGGCCTTCCGCAGCAAGGTCGATCATCTCCTCTCTCGGCAAGCTCGGCTTTGAGGGGGCGATCTATCCGATAAATCCGAATTACGAAACCATTCTTGGTCATCGCTCTTACGCCAGCTTTGCGGACGTCCCCGGGCCGATCGATTTAGCCGCGTTTTGCATTGGTAACGACCGACTTCTCGACAGCTATCGTCTCGGAGTCGACAAAGGCATTCGAGCAGCTACGATATATGCCGGCGGTTTTGACGAGGCGAGCGATGATGCGTCCAAGAGGCGACATGCGGAAATTGTTGGACTAAGCCACGAGGCTGGAATCGCGCTCTGTGGACCGAACTGCATGGGCGTCTTCAATCCCGCGTCGCGAAGTAGTGCATACCTCCATAACATCACGGATCCTGACCCTTCGTCCGTCTTCGGAAATGTCGGATTCATCTCGCAAAGTGGATCGATCTGCATCTCGATGCTGGCGGACTGTCGGCGGTACGGCTTCAGCCATGTGATCTCGTCCGGCAACGAGGCCGTCCTATGCGCAGCGGATTATCTCGAGTTCCTGATTGATGATGTGAATACCAAGGTAATTGGGAGTTTTGCCGAATCGATCAAGCAACCGGACCGTTATGTGGCGTTATTGGATCGCGCAGCAGACCGGGGGAAGCCGGTGGTCGTGCTCAAAGCCGGGAAGAGCGATCGTGTACGCCGCGCGATTGCGACCCATACCGGCAGCATAGCCGGGGAGGCGACCGTATTCAGCGCAATTCTCAAGGCTCATCGGGCAATCGAAGTCAACGGTCTCGATGAGATGAGCGAAGTTCTGGCGGTATGTCAAGGCAGCCGATGGCCTGCGGGACGCCGGCAGGTCGTCCTGTCCGGTTCCGGGGGCCTGTCAGAATTGGTTCTCGATGTTGCGACCGAAGCAGGCTTGGACCTCTCACCCCTTCCCCCTGCCGAGCGACTCGAGGTCGAGAACGTCGTCGGAACCATAACGGGAGATGGCAACCCACTCGATGCATGGGGATCCGGCAATCCGGACGCGAATTTCTCACATGCTCTGGGAGTGCTCGGCCGATCATCCGCCTATGACGCTGTCGTGATGGTTAGTGAAGGGACCGACCACCAACCCCTAAATAATTCGGACAACCACGCGCGCGACGCAAAGATGATCGTCGCCGCCGCCGCGAAGTCTGAGAAGCCTTTTTATCTATTGGCCGCACGGTCGGGAGTATTTCGCAGCGATCAACAGCAGATTCTCCGTGAGGCGGGGGCGGTGGTCATCGGTGGAATCCGCCCGGGTCTCGGTGCCCTCGACAAGATGGCGAATTGGGCAGTCACGCGCCCCGGTTTGCGTCCCACACGAATGTCCGGCGATGATCTTGTTCGGGCGGGAAGCGGCCGGCCTACCATCCATGAATATGACGCGAAGCGATTGCTATCGAAGGCAGGAGTACCCACCGTTGCGGAGCAGCTTGCATCCTCGTTGGCTGATGCAACTCGCGCGGCGTCGGAGATCGGGTATCCGGTCGTCCTCAAGGTGATTTCCGACGAAATCGCCCACAAATCGGAGTTTGGCCTGGTTAAGGTCGGCATCAATGGGCCGGACCAATTAGAGCATGCTTGGAAAACGCTCGATGATCGCGTCTTCGCCTTGAGTTCGCGCCCTGTCATTGCAGGCTTCTTGGTGCAAAAGATGGTGCCTGGTGGAGTTGAGTTCATCATAGGGGTGACCCGCGATGCCGATTTCGGCCTCGTCATGGCCGTCGGGATCGGCGGTATCTTCGTCGAGATCGCGCGACAAATTGCCCTTCGTCCGCTGCCGCTTCACGACGGCGATGCGGAGGCGATGTTAGCCGAGCTGCCGGCTGCCAATTCATTGCTTGCCGGCGCACGCGGTGCAAAGCCGGCGGATTCCAAGGCGCTCTGTGCGGCGATTTACGCCGTGGCGGACTTTGCCTTCGCCGAGCGGGAGTATCTAGACGGCTTGGACATCAATCCGTTGAAAGTGCTGCCGAGCGGTGAAGGATGTTTCGCTCTGGACGCACTCATTGTGCCTCGGACGGCGGGCAGGTGACGGTAACTCTCCCTACTCATTGGCCGCAATAGGATAACTATGACCGTAGAATCCATCGAATCGCTGGTCACGTACCGGGTGGAAGGGCGGGTTGGCATCGTCACGCTCAATCGTCCCGACAAGCTCAACGCGATAAGTATTGCTTTGAGAGAACAACTGGTCGAGGTGCTGCACCGCGCCGACGCCGATGAACTCACACGGGTGATCGTCCTGCGCGGCGAGGGCCGCAGCTTCTCAGCGGGATTCGACCTGGGCACTGGAGGGCCGAACACGGATGATTGGCAGCACGATGCGCTGAAGTGGCATGAACATCTGAAGGAATGCCTCGAATTACAGATGCTCCCGTGGCACATGCAAAAGCCGGTGATTGCGTCGGTTCAGGGGCACGCGTTGGGCGGTGCCTGCGAACTAGCGATGTTCTGCGACATCACAATCGCCGCAGAAAATGCGATTTTCGGCGAACCAGAATCGCGGCTCTCATCTGCCGGGCCGGCTCTTATCATGCCCTGGATCATCGGACTCAAGAAGGCGCGTGAACTCCTTTATTTTGGCGATCTGATCGACGCACGGACAGCGTTGCAATTGGGCATGATCAATCGAGTCGTGCCGACCTCAGAACTCGTCGAAGCCTCGCTAGCCTTCGCGCATCGTATGGCGCTTATTTCCCATGAGGCCCTCATTGCCATGAAACGCGCCATTAACCGGGGCGCAGAAGCGGCAGGCTTCGATAGTGCCATTCACGCAGGTTTGGATGTACTCGCCCCCCTCTATGCGGCTCGCACGGAGGTGGGGGCCGAGATGCAAAAGATCTCAAGTAAGGAGGGTTTCCGTGCCGCGCTTCGATGGCGGCATGCGCAGTTCGAGGACAAAAGGTGAATTCGATGTCTTCGATACGGGTAGGCCGGCGCGGTATTTACCATGGCCACAAGGTGCTGGCGGCGCTGTTTCTGGCTTGTTTCATGGTGTGGGGCGGCGGTGTCTACAGCTTCGTGCTGTTCGTCCCGCCGCTGACGCAGGAATTTCACTGGAGCCGAGCCGCCACCAGCGGGCTGGTCACCGCATTCTGGCTGAGCGCGCCGCTGATTTTGCTCGGCGGCTTTGCAATCAAACGCGTCGGCGCGGTGCCGCTGCTAGTCGGGGGCCTCGCCATCGAAGGATTGTGCGTGGGTTTGTTGCCGACCGTGAGCGGTTTCGGTGAAATGTACTTGCTGCGGGCTGCGATGGGCGTCGGCAAAGTGATGTTTGCAGTGACTTTGCCTTATGCGGTATCACGCTGGTACTCGCGCCATTATTCTCTGGGACTGGGCATTGCCTGGTCCGGGGGGCACATCGGCGGCATGGTGCTTGCACCGCTCACGGGCCTGATCATCGTAAGCTATGGCTGGCGGCCCGCGTGTCTGGCTATCGCATCGGGTTTTCTGACCGCGGGCCTGATTCCACTACTGCTCACGCTGCGATTTCGCTCGCCCCGCGAGGTCGGGCTGGGAATTGACGGCGATCCGCTCGATCAGGCCGTTGCGAGCAGCGGCGGCGAGCCCGATCATCAGGCGGCGATGATTGAGCCGCCGGCGGGTTCCCTAGGGGATCTGCTGCGCGCACCGATGTTTTGGATCATTGCTCTCGTGACTTTATTCTTCTACTCCACCTACGGCGGGCTGCTGACGCAGGAAGCCGCGGTGGTCGAGGGAGCCGGCTTTTCGCCACGCTTGTCCTCGCTGGTACTCGGTTCGACGGCGGGCTTCGCCGGGTTGGGGAGCTTGAGTTTCGGCTGGATATTGGATCGCTATTCGATTCGCGCCACCGGCGCCGCAATCAATGTGTTGCTGCTGGCGGGAGCCGTGTCGCTGCTGCTCGTGGCCCGCAACCACTCGGCGATTGCGCTCGTTTCCTACTCCGTTTGCTTCGGTATCACGATCGGCGCCGGCGAACTGTATTTTGTTGCCGTGCTGCGCCGTCGGTTCCCGAATGTCAGCCTCGCCTACAGCTATAGCGCGTGGTGTTTTTGCGAGATTCTCGCGTTGCTGATTTCCGGACCCGCGGCAGGCCGGGTGTTCGATCTGACAGGTAACTACGATGCCACTCTGGCGCTTGTGGCCGGCAGCGCCCTATGCGCGCTATTGCTGTCATTCTTCGTGTGGCGCCTGCCGGGATTGGAAAGACGGGCCTTTGCTGGATTGGCGAACGCCGGTGAGACGATCTAGATCTGAGGGCGCATGAAAGCGCGCAAAATCATCACTAATTCGAGGTAGCACATGTTCAATGCTCTGGTCATCACCAAGAACGACTCCACACAGGCAACCGGCATTACCCAGCTGGACGAGGCCCAGTTGCCCGATGGGGCGGTCACCGTACGGATCGATTATTCCACGCTGAACTACAAGGACGGCTTGGCGATTACCGGCAAGTCCCCCGTCGTACGCAAATTTCCAATGATCCCCGGCATCGACTTTGCCGGTGTCGTCGAAACGAGCACCAGCGACCAGTGGCAAGCGGGGGACCGAGTCGTATTGAACGGATGGGGCGTGGGCGAGACGCACTGGGGCGGACTCGCGCAGAAAGCACGAGTCAACCCGGACTGGCTGCTTAGCCTTCCCCAGGAATTCACCTCGAAGCAAGCCATGGCGATCGGCACCGCGGGATACACGGCAAGCCTATGCGTCGATGCCCTCGTGAAACAGGGTGTCACCGCCGACCAGGGCGACGTTCTGGTGACCGGCGCCTCGGGCGGCGTCGGAAGTGTGGCGGTCGCGTTGCTCGGTCGAGCGGGATTCAAGGTCGTCGCTTCCACGGGCAAAGCAGGCGAGGGCGACTACTTGCGCGCGCTCGGTGCCAAGCAAATCATCGATCGGACAGAGCTGTCACAGCCCGGTAAGCCCCTGCAGAAGGAAAGATGGGCCGCCGCCATCGATTGCGTGGGCAGCCACACCTTGGCCAATGTTTGCGCGCAAACCCGCTATGGCGGTTATGTTGCCGCGTGTGGACTTGCTCAGGGCATGGATTTCCCGACATCCGTGGCGCCGTTCATTCTGCGCGGCGTATCGCTTCTGGGTATCGACAGTGTCATGGCCCCACGCCCGCTTCGTAAAAGCGCGTGGACGCGTTTGGCGCGGGATCTGGATATCGCGGCCCTGGATGCCATCGGCACCTTGTCGCCGCTCGCCGATGCACAGCGCATCGCGGGGGAAATGTTGGCGGGGCAGGTCAGAGGGCGTGTCGTTATCGACGTCAACGCCTGAAGCCCAATCCGAAGGCCCACGTCAAAATCGATTTGTAATGATCGACACTGAGCAAATCCAAGTGGCAGCGCTCTTTTCGGGAGACAATTGACATGAATACGAGTCTCAAGCCCGTACATCCGTCCGCGGACACGGAACGAAGCGCCCGAGTCGATCTTGCGGCGTGCTATCGATTGGCGGATCGCTTCGGCCTAAACGAGGGCATCGACAATCATCTGACGATGCTCGTGCCCGGTTATGTCGATAAATTTCTGCTCGCTCCCTACGGCATGCACTGGTCCGAGGTGAAGGCGAGCGATTTCCTGGCGGTTGATTTCAGCCGGCGCGTGTTGAGCGGCCAGGGGTCGGTGGAAGATACCGCGTTCCATATCCATCAGCCGGTGCATCGTCTGTCGCCGCAGGGGCGCTGCGTGCTGCACACCCACATGCCCTACGCGACGGCGCTTAGCATGCTGCAAAATCCACGTCTGGAGATGGCCGTACAAAGTGCGCTGGGGTTCTACGAGGACGTGGCCTACGATTCGACTTACAACGGTCTCGCCCTCGATACTTCGGAGGGCGAACGCATGGCGCGGGTGCTCGGCAATAAATCCGTGCTCATGCTCGCCAATCACGGCGTGCTGGTCGTCGGGAACACGATTTCGCAGGCTTTCGAGCGACTGTATTTTTTCGAGCGCGCAGCGCAGGCGCAGGTGCTCGCATTATCGACCGGCAGGCCTTTGCAGCTCATTCCGGAGTCGGTCATCAAAAAGACCGTGGCGCAGTTCAGATCGGGCGGCGTTGCCGACGGCCGCGATCGCACCTATATGCACGCCGATTTGCTCTTCGATGCGTTGAAGCGCGTTCTCGATCGCAGCCATTCGGATTACGCGGGCTGAATTCCCACGACTTGGGAACCTGTCGGGCTTGACGAGTTTGAGCCGACCACGATCGTTTAGCCGTACTGTAGAAGTTGACGGCGCAGTTGGTTCAGGTCAGACTTCGGTTATTCAGCTTTGACTGAACCACTCTGTAGATTGGTTCTGAAAAGTGTGAGACAGGCGCAAATAGGTATTTGCCCCTCTCGGACGGACTCCAGGCGCTTCTCGATACATTGGGCTCTTCAGAGGTTCTGCAGCGGAATCCGACAAGCCCCAGAGGACCGAGGTAATGGCACACTCGAAGAACACACGGCTGTTGGCCCACATTGATTGCCCCGGCGGCGGCCAAGTGTGGGTCGATGGGAAGACCCTCTACATCGGCCACATGCGCGAGCCGACCGGCACGACGATCGTCGATGTCTCGGACCCGACGCGGCCGGTGGTGTCGGCGCGCATCGAAATGGCGCGCGGCTGGCATTCGCACAAGGTGCGAGTCGCCAACGGCATCATGGTCGTCAATCATGAACGCCAGGGCAAGGACGGCGACCCTAATTTCGGCGGCGGTCTCGGCATCTACGACGTATCGACGCCGTCCCGGCCTCAGCTGCTCTGCAAATGGCGAACCCATGGCAAGGGCGTGCACCGATACGACTTCGATGGGCGCTACGCCTATATCTCGCCCACTGCCGAAGGCTACATCGGCAACATCATGATGATATTGGATCTCAAGGATCCAGCCCGCCCCGAGGAAGTGGGGCGCTGGTGGATTCCGGGACAATGGGAGGCGGGCGGTGAGACCAATCCCTGGACCGAGGGTCCGGCGCCGCGCTGCCATCATCCCATGCGCATGGGCGATCGTCTCTATGTGAGCTACTGGCATCACGGCTACCACATTCTCGACATCTCCGACATGTCGAAGCCGAAGTGCATCGCAAGCGGCAATACCTCGCCGGCTTTTCCGCATCCGACGCATACCTGTCTTCCCATTCCGCAGAATCTCAAGGGCCGCAAGGTCATGGTGGTCGCCGATGAGGACGTGGCGAAGCTTTGGTCGTCCGCGCCCGCATTCGCTTGGATCTACGACATCACCAATGAGCGCTGTCCTGTGCCGATCTCGACTTTTCAAGTGGAAGGCCTCGATCCGGACGGCGCGCCGCAGCCGCCGATGATGGGCTGCCATCAGCCTTCCGAGCGCTTCAAGGGCAGCATCATTCCGTTCGCGTGGTTCTCGAAGGGAATGCGTATCCTGGACATCGCCGACCCGTTTGCGCCGCGCGAGGTGGCCTTTTACGAGGCGGATCCCCCACAGGGCTTCAACCTCGCATCCTCCAACGACGTCACCACCGACGATCGCGGTCTGTGCTACCTGATCGACCGGCAGCGCGGCGTCGACATCATCGAAACCTCCGTACTTTAGACGGGAGGCGACACTCAAGTGAACGTAAATATCATCACCATCGGCCAGCGCAACCCGGCTCTACCCTTTCATCCCGCGGTGCGCGCGGGCGATTTTATTTACATTTCGGGACAGGTTGCCAAGGACCAGAACGGCAACATGTGCAGCGGTAACATCGAGGAGGAGACGCGCTGGACCATCGAGTGCCTGCGCCGCATCCTGCAGCTGGATGGCGCGGACCTGAACGATGTGGTCAAGGTCACGGTGTATCTCGCGGACGGACGCAATTTCGGGCGCTATAACAAGGTGTTCGCCGAGTACTTTCCGGACGGCCGGATAGCACGCACCACGGTCGAAGCGCGCGCGGCGATCGAATGCAAGATCGAAATGGATGCGGTCGCCTACAAGCCGCGTGGTTCATAATTTTTTACTAGATTTGGGCGACGGTGCCGGAGGGAGAAGACAATGTTGAAAATTCTGGGTCGAGGCACATCCGGGAATGTGCAAAAAGTCGTCTGGCTGCTGGAGGAATTGAAGCAGCCCTACAACCGAGAGGATTATGGGCGTCAGTTCAGCAACACCCAGACCGAAGCCTATCTCGCTCTCAATCCAAGCGGTAAGGTGCCGACGTTGGTGGACGGCGAGGTCGTGATCTGGGAGTCGAACACGATACTGCGCTATCTGAGCAGCAAGCTGCCTGTTGGCGCTGCGCTATATCCGGCGGACCCCGCGGCCCGCAGCCAGGTCGAGCGCTGGATGGACTGGCAACTGGCATCGTTCAACGCTCCCTACATCGGGGTGTTCAGGGAAGCGAAGAAGAAAGAGGAGGAGCGTGGGGCGGCCTTTGCCGCCGACGCCAAGGAATTGGCGACCCAGCTCGAAATCCTCGAGAAGGGTACGACCGGCCGGCCGTGGCTGGCGGGAGCGAATTTCTCCATCGCCGATATATGCCTCGGGCCCGTCATCGATCGAGCGCTTGCCTTCCCCGTGACGCTGCCCGCGATTCCGGGTGTGCGCGCCTGGCGCGACAGGCTCGTGGCCCGCGATGCCTACAAGAAGTCGAAGGGATGAGCTGCCGCATGCAGGCACGGGATCCGGCATGAACAATGCAGCCGTCATTGGTCTCGGCACCATGGGGCCGGGCATTGCAGCGACCCTGGCGCGGGCCGGCATGAACGTCACCGCGTTCGACGCCGATCCGGCCAAGCGTCTCAAGGCGGCTCCGGCGTTCACAGCGGCGTCGACGGTGCTGGCCGCGCTTGCGGTGCCCGATCACACCTCTCGAGTCATTTCGGTTCACGACAGTCTGGTGACCTGCGTCGCGGGCGCCGATCTCGTCATTGAGACCGTGCCCGAGGATCTGGATCTTAAGATCCAGGTTTTCCGCGATATCGAGGCGCATGTCGGCGACGATTGCATTCTCGCCTCAGATACCTCCGGCATTCCGATCACGCGTATCCAGGCCGGCACGCGTGTCCCGGGCCGCGTCGTCGGCATGCACTGGTCGAATCCACCGCATATCATTCCCATGATCGAAGTGATTTCGGGGGAGCGGACATCGCCGGCGGCGGCGGGTTCGGTGGCGGAAGTCGTCAGGCGCTGCGGCCATTTACCCATCGCCATTCGCAAGGATGTTCCGGGCTTCGTCGAGAATCGCGTACTCTATGCCATCATGCGCGAATGCCTCGATCTCGTGGAACACGGTGTCATCGAGCCTCAGGATCTGGATGCCTGCGTCTCCTGGGGCATTGGTTACAAGCTCGCCGTGGTCGGGCCCATGGCCTTGCTCGATATGGCCGGACTCGACGTCTATGCCGCGGTCGGCGGCTATCTCAACAGCGAATTGTCCAACCGTTCCGACGTCGCGGACTACATCAAGGAGCGGACGTCGCAGCGCAAGCTTGGGATCAAGACCGGCAGCGGCATCTATGACTACACTCCGGAGAGGATTGCCGAGCTGCAGAGACTGCGGGCGGCAAGGCTGGTGGCGGTGCGCAGGGCGTTGCAAACATAACGAAGCGCAGCCGGGCGGCCAGGAGATTCAAAATCATGATGGAAACGAAGGTTCATCTGTTAGACGGGGGGACGCTGGTGATCGATGGTTTCCACGCCTTCTGGAACCGCGGCCCCGCCGGCGAAGTGAGGTTTCCCTGTTACAGCGTGCTGATCGAGCACGCGGACGGCCGCTATGTGTTCGACACCGGCTACGATTTCGACCACGTGATGCGGGTTCTGCCGTTCGAGAAACCGATCCAGAATCCTTCGCAAACGATACCCGGACAACTGGCGAAGCTCGGTTTGAAGGCAAGCGATATCAACTACGTCATCAACTCCCATTACCATTTCGATCATTGCGGCGGCAACAAGCATTTTCATGCAGCGTGTACGCTGTGCCACGCCAAGGAGTTGGAGGCTTCCGGCAATTGCCAGCCCTTCGAGCATTTGGGCTACTCAGACTTGAGCTTCGCTCCGAGCCTGGCCGGTCAGCGCGGCCTCACGCTGCCGCCCGATCCGGCGCTCGACATGTACACCCCTAAATTCGAAACGCTGACGGGTGATCAGGAAATTGCCAAGGGCCTGTGGCTGTTCGAGACTCCGGGCCACACTGCGGGCCACTACAGCTTAATGGTCGAACTAAAGAACCGGCGACCGATGCTGTTCACGGCCGACGCCTGCTACAGCAAGAAAAACATGGACATGATGTGCATCTCCAGCTTTCACTTGGATCCGACCGCAAGCCTCGCTTCGATGAAGCGGCTGAAGGCGCTGGCCGAAACGCATGACGCCGAGCTCTTTTATTCTCATGATCTCGATAGCTTCAAGACGTATCGGACGGGAGTCGAATATTACTCCTGATGGCCGCGCCTGATACCGGAGGCGGCTGCTAGTTCACCAGCGCACCATTCCCGCATCGACGTTGAGCGCCTGACCCGTGATCCACTGCGCCTCTTCCGATGCCAGGAACGCGACTGCGGGCACCACATCCTTCGGTAGACCGCGGCCCTTGATGGCCTGCAGCATTTCGACGAATTCAAAGGAGTCTTTGTGGGGTGTGGTTTGCACACCTTCCGTGTCGATGAGCCCCGGACAAATCGAGTTGACAGTGATCTTGTGGGGGCCGAGCTCGGTTGCCAGGGCCCGGGTGAATGTCAGCACGCCGCCCTTGGAGGCAACGTAATGGGCCATGTTGGGTGTTCCCGCGAAAATGGAGTTGGAGCTGAAGTTGACGATTCGGCCGTATTGATTCTTTCGCATCAAATCGGAG
>Ga0208193_1001077_pt1 | contig 12438 bp, 10 predicted proteins | sample June2015DPH_17_2_FD_184716 | JGI IMG/M metagenome (GOLD analysis project Ga0208193, IMG submission 184716) | Peatland microbial communities from SPRUCE experiment site at the Marcell Experimental Forest, Minnesota, USA - June2015DPH_17_10... | ecosystem: Environmental > Terrestrial > Soil >...
CCAATTCCTTCTGCACGATTTTCATCGACGAGAAAAAGGGCCGCTCGGGGCAGCCGGTGCACAGGCCCGGCGGACGCGGGGGAACCGCGTTGCGCAGCTCGTTCATCGGCATCAGCCGATGTTCGGACGGCGTGGCGGCCGGCAGGGTGGTCGCCGAGCGCCCGGATTCTCCGCGCTCCGAGGCGGCCAATCCCGGCTCCAAAGCCCCGGGGGCCCATTGCTCGAGGAATTTCTTGAGCCCGGCGCTGACGATGGCGCCCGTGTATTCCCCCGCCATGGGCAACGGGCCCTTGCCGACGACGCGGGTCTGAATATCCGCGTTGCGCAGAAACTGGTTGACGCTTTGTTCGATGTACTCCGGCTGGCCCTCTTCGACGATGAGCAGCGCCCGCTTGCCGGAAGCGAATCGAGTGAACTCTTCCGGGACGAGCGGGTACGTGACGTTCAGCACGTAAAGAGGAATCCGCGATTTTCCGAAGACGTCGGCCAGTCCCATTATTTCCAGCGACCTCAGCACCGTGTTGTAAAGGCCGCCCTGCATGACTATGCCGACATCGTCCAGATCGCCGCCGTACGTCTCGTTCAGATGGTTCTCGACTATGAAGCGCACCGCAGCGGGCCATCGCGTGAACACTTTCTCCTGTTCCTGCGCATAGGTGGCGGGCGGCAGGATGATCCGCGAGGCCGAGCGTTGCGGATTCTCCAGGGCGTCCTGGATGCTGAACCGCGGCGTGACGTTGTCCTTGGCGACGAACGAGCCGTACATATGACAGGCGCGAATTCGCAGCATCAGCATGACGGGAGTGTGGCTCGCCTCCGACAGCTCGAAACCCCGCTCCACCATATCGACGATGACGCGGGTATCGGGGCGCGGATCGAGCAGCCACATCTGCGATTTCATCGCAAAAGCGTGCGTACGCTCCTGCATGATGCTTGCGCCCTCGCCATAGTCCTCGCCGACGATCATGAGCGCCCCGCCGCTGACGCCGGCCGACGCAAGATTGGACAGCGCATCGGAGGCGACATTGGTGCCGACCGTCGACTTCCAGGTGACGGCTCCGCGCAATGGATAGTTGATCGATGCGGCCAGCATGGCGGCCGCACCGGCTTCGGAAGCGCTAGATTCGAAATGCACGCCGAGTTCGTCCAATATCTCGCGCGCATCGGCGAGCACGTCCATCAAGTGCGAGACGGGTGCGCCCTGATAGCCGCCGACATAGGACACGCCCGCCTGCAGAAGCGCTTTCGTGACGGCGAGTATGGCCTCGCCTTCGAACATTTCGCCGGCTCCGAGCCGGAGCGATTGAACTTCGCGAGCGAACGATCGTTCTGCCATGGCCTGCCTTGAGTGTGGCTGATTCACCTGCAATACTATGCCGGTTACGTGATTTTGCAACTATTGCTATCTAAAGGATATACGCGTGGCCGTATCTCGATCCGCATTGGCGCGCCGCGGGAACGTCTCGGGGCTGGCGGATGCCAAACGCCGCGGCGACCCCGAATTCCCAGATTTTCAGCTGGCCGACTCGCCGCTTTATCTCATCGTGCGCACGGCCGGCCGTTACGCGCAGGAATTGGAGAACGCCCTCAACGCCTCCGGCATGGACGTTTTGAGCTGGCGGGCCCTGATGATCGTCAACGAGGTCAGCCCCAGCAGCGTGAGCGAGATCGCCGAGCAATCGGTGACCCGGCTGTCGACGATGACCCGCGTGGTGCAGCGCCTCGAGAAGAAGAACATGGTGAAGCTCTCGAAACGGCCCTCCGACGCGCGGGTGACCGAAGTTCAGTTGACGCCGCTAGGCAAGCGATGCATCGAACGGCAGAGGGGCACGGCTGGTGAGATCTACCGCCGCGCCGTGCGGAATCTTTCCGCCGCGGACATCGCGGTTCTGAACGGACTCACGAGGCGTATTTTCGCGAATCTGTCGGCTTAGCCCCGCAGGCGTGCGCGAGGCAAACGCTCGCGTTGACAGCCGCCCTTCCAGCTCTATTCTCACGGGATACTTTCTCGCCGGCCTCTTGTGCCGGAGGCGTCTGAACGAGCTCGCCGCAGAAGACTTGCCCTGGCGATGACGCGCGGCGAGCATGAGAATTCAAGGTGGAAACCGAATCTTCGAGAACTGACGGCCCGCCGCAATCGCGCGCCGCTCGATCTCGACGCTCGAAGGAATCCATTGCTTCTGTTCGAGGAAGAGCAGGAAGGCGCGCGTGGATACCTTACGACAACAGTCGGGCAGCAGAAAGCTGGCGCGTGCGATTTTGTGATCTTCGAACAGGAAAACGCCGGTTGTTGGTGGGGTATTGAGGGCGAAACAGGTCATGGTTTCCTGAATGGCGAGTTCGCCCAGGCTCGCTTTCCTCGCCGGCAGGTCGCCCATCGCCGTGTTCCGGTAGTGCTCGAACACTCGGGTCGGGAGTATCGTGATTTTGTGATTATTCACCCAAGCACGGATACGCTCGCTGGTCGGCGTGGCGTTTCGAGTCAGCTCCTCGAGCACCATATCCACTAGCTTGACGTGCCATCCGGGTGCGAACAGCAAATCCAGGGCGTCGGCGTAGGCCAGCGTAATGAGGGGCCCAGCATCCGGCAGCACTGTCACCGCAGTGCTGGAGTTTACACCAGTCATTTCATTAGCGCGTTAAAGCATGCAGGCTCTGGGCCATCTCTTGCGTTTCCACAGCGGCCAGCCGCGGCATGGGCAGATGAGCCCGGGCCATGAGCAAGAAGAGGTCTTCCTCGCTATCAATGCCCAGTTGCTCCATCGTCTGCAGGTCCGCGATCCGCCCTAGCGAGAAATCGAGCAAGGTCTGAAAGTTATTGTTGCCGTGTGCTTCAGCGGCCTCAAAGGTTTCCGCCAAGTGCCGCAATTCCGCGTTGAATAGCGCATTAATAGAGGTCGCAAGCTTGGCCGCGATAACCTTCAGGCGCTTCAACAGATCTTTCTCGACCGTACCGGTAAAGTTAACTGTAGATGACATAATGCAACTCCTAACACATAATCCAGTGTAGCACATGAATACGTGCTCGTCAGTGGTAAGCGCTTCGATAGCCCATCGGCTGCGGCAATGAGCATCACCAGCAGCGCAGTGAATGGATGGACTTTCTGGGAGTACAAATTGCCGGGGCAAGACCGATGGCAAATTCTCAAATCTCTGCGCCGGAGCGCGTGAGGAGCAAAGCATCGGTCGATGCAGGACTGGTCTTACGGCGCAGTGCGGCGCGCGCGCCGGCCGATTTGGGCTACCGGCACTCTGACCTCTGCTTTCGACGGCTGAGGCGTCGTCGGCTCCGAGCCGCAATTATCGCAACCTCCGCAAGCGCCCTGCGCCTTGGCCGCGGACGCGGACGCTAGCCGCTGCGCCGCGCGCCCCAAGCCGAGGAATGCCGGCGCTCGCGCTGCTGCGCGGCTCAGAACACCGAGGATGCGCCGCCGCAGGCTGCGTGGGCCTAGAGAGGCAATGGCGTAGACCGCGCTGGCCAGGAGCGCCAGGCCAACCAGGGAGTTGTCGAGAATGCTGTTCATGCGGATCGCTCCCTCAGCCGATCAGCGCCGTGGCGACGCGATAGGTAATCCACGAACCGGCGTATGCCAGGGCGAACATATACCCCGCCATAATGAGCGGATAGCGCCAGGAATTGGTTTCTCGCTTGACTGTGGCGAGGGTGGACAGGCACTGGGGCGCAAATACATACCATGCCAGCAGCGACAGGGCCGTCGGTAAACTCCAGGACTGGGAGATCAACGGCGTCAACGCACCGCTCACGTCATTGCCCGTCGCGGACAGGGCGTATACCGTGCCGAGCGCGCCGACAGCGACCTCGCGCGCCGCCAGCCCCGGCACCAATGCAATCGATATCTGCCAATTGAAGCCGATGGGCGCGAACAGCACGGCAAGCCATGCGCCCAAATGCCCGGCGATGCTGTACTGGATCGGCGGACCGGTAGCCCCGGGAGGCGGCGCCGGAAACGAACTCAGAGCCCAGAGAATCACCATCAGCGCCAGAATGATTGTGCCGACACGGCTCATGAATATTTCGACGCGCTGCCACAGTCCTATGCCTAAATTGCGCAAATTCGGCCAGTGATAAGCCGGCAGTTCGAGCATCAGCGACTGCAAGCCCGCACTGGCGCCGGTACGCTTGAGCACGAAGGCCACCGCCATGGCGCTGGCAACGCCCACGATATAAAGAGCGAACAACACCACTCCCTGCAATTCCAGGCCGCCCCAGAGCACTCGCCGGGGGATGAAGGCCCCGATGATCAGCGCGTACACGGGCAGTCGCGCGGAACAAGTCATCAGCGGCGCGATCATGATCGTCGCCAGCCGGTCGCGCGGATTTTGGATGGTGCGCGTCGCCATGATTCCGGGGATTGCGCAGGCGAAGCTCGAGAGCAAGGGAATGAATGCCCGGCCCGACAGTCCGACGCTGCCCATCACCCGGTCGAGCAGGAACGCGGCTCGCGGCAAATAGCCCGAGTCTTCGAGCACCAAGATGAAGAAGAACAGGATGATGATTTGCGGCAGAAACACCAAGACACTGCCGACACCGGCGAGCACGCCGTTGATGAGCAAATCCTTCAGCAGACTGGCCGGCAGCGCCGCTCCCAGCCAATCGCCGAAGGCACCCACGCCGAGCTTGATTTCGTCCATGGGCGCTTGCGCCCAGGCAAACACGGCCTGAAACACCAGGAACAGAATGACCGCAAGGATCAAAGGCCCAAACACCGGATGCAACACCACGGCGTCGAGCCGATCGCTGACGGTCACGCCGTCCAGCCGGTCGCCACCCACCAAGCCTAGAATTCTGCGCACCTCGGATTGACCGTATTCGATATCCGCCGCGCTCGGGGTCCGCCATACGGCGGGTTGCCGAGCGCGCGCCGGCACACTCACGCCATCGAGCACTTTGATCAGGGCTCGTACGCCGGCCGCCTTGACGCCGACGGTTTCGACCACCGGCACTCCTAATTCATCGGCGAGCCGTGCGGCATCGATCTTGATGCCCTTGCGGCGCGCGATATCGCTCATGTTGAGTGCGACCACCATGGGCAGCCCCAAGCGCTTCAAGCTCAGCACCAAACGCAGATTCTGGCGCAGATTGGTTGCATCGGTGACGCAGACGACGAAGTCGGGCTGAGTCTCGCCCGTGCGGCGGCCGAGCAGCACATCGGCGGTGACTTGTTCGTCCGGAGTCAGCGGATCGAGACTGTAGGCGCCCGGCAAATCCAGTATGCGCACCCGCAGTCCGGATGGGGTGAGCAACGAACCCTCTTTGCGCTCGACCGTTACGCCGGCGTAGTTGGCGACCTTTTGCCGGCTGCCGGTGAGAATGTTGAAAAGCGCCGTCTTGCCGCAGTTGGGGTTTCCAACCAAGGCGATGAGGGGACTCGGAGCGCTGGGCAGAGCCTCCATGGACTCACGCGGGCTGCGGCTGCTCCGGACATACGCGGATACAGGCGGCCTCGAATAGTCGCAACGCGAATGTGCCTGTGCCAATTCGCACGGCAATCGGCGCCCTCGCCATCAGGCCTTTCGCGACTATGCGCACTGCTTCGCCGGGCAGAAAGCCCAATTCAGCCAGGCGCCGCCCCAATTCGACCGGGGTCGAGGCATCGGCCGCCGCGACGGATACCACCCGTGCGCGCGTGCCGGGAGCCAGTTCGGTAAGCCGTATGGCCGTAGCTGCGCCGGGTGGAAGACTGGTTTGTCCGGTGGTTAACATGAACGCAATGCTATATGAGAATCGTTCCCATTACTATTAGGAGGTGACATTACTGCATCGCAAATCCGAGCAGTGGCGCCGTTCCTGTTAATCTTGAGGCTCCTGAAGCCTCGGAGGCATTGAAATGCCTACACTTTTCGAGAAAATCATAGCCGGTGAGCTGCCGGCTACCGTGCTCTACCGCGATTCCCGCGTCATCGCCTTTTTGGACATCAGGCCGGCAGCCCCCGTGCACATACTGATAGTCCCGAACAAGCCCATTCCCACCGCCAACGATGTTGCCGATGAGGATGAGTCGTTGATCGGACACATGTTCATCGTGGCGCGCGATCTGGCGCGGCAGCAAGGCATCGCCGAGAGCGGTTATCGGCTGATCATCAATTGCAATGCGGACGGCGGCCAGGAGGTCTATCACCTGCACGTCCACTTGCTTGGCGGGCGGCCGCTCGGACCTTTGGTCCGATGAAAAAGAAAAAGGGCACGCCGGCCAAATCACGCGCCACGACGCAGCGGTCCACCGCCCCGAAACGCACGGCGGCCAAAAAGCGACCCTCAGGCAGCGCTGCGAAAACCGCTCCGCGCCCCGCCAAGGCGCGCGAAACATCCCGCAGCAATCAACGCACCGCCCCGCGCCGCGAGTTATACCCGGCGATCGAGCCCTTTCGGCATGGGTATCTGCGTGTCTCGGACCTCCATGAAATCTACTATGAAGAATGCGGTAATCCGGCGGGCAAGCCGGCGGTATTCCTGCACGGCGGTCCGGGCGCCGGCTCCGACAAGCGCGCCCGGCAATTCTTCGACCCCCAGCACTACCGCATCGTGGTGTTCGATCAGCGCGGTTGCGGGCGCAGCCGCCCGAGCGCAAGCCTCGTCGAGAATACGACCTGGCACCTGGTCGCCGACATCGAAAGATTGCGCAAGCATCTTGGTATCGAGCGCTGGCTCGTATTCGGCGGCTCATGGGGCAGCACGCTGGCGCTGGCTTACGCGGAGGCACATCCCGAGCGCGTCAGTGAAATCGTGCTGCGCGGAATTTTCCTGCTGCGCTACGCCGAGATCCGCTGGTTTTATCAGCATGGTGCCTGCGAAATATTTCCCGATGCATGGGAGGCATACCGCGACGCGATCCCGGCCGACGAACGCGACGATTTCCTCGGCGCCTACCACAAGCGCCTGGTGAGCGACGATCAGCGCACCGCAGTGGCGGCCGCGCGTGCCTGGTCGGTCTGGGAAGCGTCCGCCAGCTTCCTTTACAGCAACGGCGACAGCATCAGGAAATGGAGCGAGGATCAGTTCGCGCTGGCGGTTGCGCGAATCGAATGCCATTACTTCGTGAACCGCGGCTTCCTGCGCAACGAAAGCCAGTTACTGGACGATGTGCCGCGCATCCGCCATATCCCGGCCACCATCGTCCAGGGACGCTACGATGTCGTGTGCCCTGCAACCAGCGCCTGGGATTTGCATCGTGTGTGGCCCGAAGCGGACCTGCGCATCGTGCCGGACGCCGGACATTCGGCGTTCGAGGCAGGCAATACGCACGAACTCGTGCTCGCGACCGACCGGTACCGAAGCCGCTAGAGGAACCCCGAGCAAATGCGCTCCAGCCAATCGGCCGTGCTGCTCACGGCAGCTCTTTTGTTGCTGTGTTTCGCGCCGCATGCGTCCGCCACCAAGCTGTTGCGCTTTCCGAACGTGTGGCATGACCGCGTCGTGTTCAGCTACGCGGGCGATTTGTGGACCGTCGGCACGCAGGGGGGCACCGCCGTGCGCCTCACTTCGAATCCCGGGCTCGAGCTATTCGCGAAATTCTCTCCCGACGGCCGTTTCATAGCCTTCACGGGCCAGTACGGCGGCGACGAACAGGTGTACGTGATTCCCTCGGGAGGCGGCACGCCGAAGCAGCTCACCTACTATCCCGCCGCAGGCCCGCTCGCCGAGCGTTGGGGTTATGACAATCAAGTCTACGGCTGGACTCCGGACGGGACGGCCGTATTGTTCCGATCCGCGCGCGACGGATTCATACTGACGGACTCCAAGCTCTATACGGTACCGGCGAGCGGAGGCGCCGCGACGGCGCTGCCCATGCCGGTCTCGGGCGCGGGCGATTTTTCGCCCGACGCCAAGAAGATCGTGTACTCGCCCCTGTGGCGCGACTTTCGCAGCGAAAAGCGCTACCAGGGCGGCTGGGCAAATGACCTGTATATTTTCGATTTAACGCACCCTTCGCTGCTGCAAGTCACGAACGACCCGCGCACCGATCGCGACCCCATGTGGATCGGAGACGCCATCTATTTCAATTCCGACCGCACGGGCGTATTCAATCTATACCGCTACGACATCGCGACGCGCCGGACCGAGCAACTGACCCACTACCAGGATTGGGATGTGCGCTGGCCCAGCGCCGATGCCGAAGGCCAGATCGTGTACGAATCGGACGGCGAACTGCATATCTACGATACGCGCGATGGCCGGGACCGCGCGCTGACCATCGTCGTGCCGGCGGACGCCACCACGACCCGCCCCCAAACGGTCAACGCCGCCGACAACATCGAGAGTCTGAGCCTCAGCCCGGGCGGCGAACGGGTAGGCATCGTGGCGCGCGGCGCTGTGTTCTCCGTTCCCGTGGAACATGGCGTCACCCGCAATCTCACCCAATCGTCGTCGCACCAGCGGGAAATAGCCTGGTCGAGCGACGGCAAGCGGCTGGCGTATGTGTCGGACCGCAGCGGCGAAGAAGAAATCTATATACAGTCGCAGGACGGCAACGATCCCGCCGTGCAGCTGACATCGGGTTCGGCGCAGCGTTATTACGCGCCGCAATGGTCGGGCGACGACAAGCGCATCGCGTTCTCGGACAATACCGGCCGCCTGTACGTGATCGAGACGGCGACCCGGCGGCGCAGCACCGTGGCGCGCGACCCCGCCGATTTGTCGCAGGACTATCGCTGGTCGCCCGACGGCCAATTCCTCGCCTACTCGCTCAACGACCCCAACGGCTTCTCTTCAGTTTACGTCTGGTCGGCGGCCGACGGAAAGTCGAGGCGGGTCACGCCACAGCTCTTCGACGCTCACTCGCCGGCATGGGCGCCCAACGGCGAATTGCTGTACTACCTGAGCGAACGGGAATACCAGCCGTTGCTCAGCACCATTGAATTCGACTTCGCCACGGACAGGCAAACGGGCATTTTCGCCGTGACCTTGCGCAAGGATGTCAAGAATCCGTTCGGCATACGCGACGATGAGCCCGGAGACGCCCGGAAAGACGCGGACCAGGATGCGGAGGACACCGCCACCGTGGGCGGCAAGACCCCTGCCAAGCAGAGAAAGAAAGGCGGGAGCGGCGCGAGCCCCAAAGCCGCGATGAGAATCGACTTCGAAGGCATCGAGGAACGCGCGATCCGCGTGCCGCTCGAAGCGGATAATCTGTCCAACCTTGAGGTCGGCGAGGAGAATCTGCTGTACCAGCGCAGCGGACCCGCGTATTACGGTCGCGAGTCGAATGTCAAACCCACCGTGATGTCCTTCTCGATCAAGGATCGCGAAGCCAAGAACGTGGCGGAAGATGTGACGGAATGGTCGGCGACGGCCGACGGCAAGCATGTGCTCGCGCAGCTCTCATCCAAGGAAATAAAATATTTCAAGGTCGGCGCGAGCGACGACGACGACGACAACGCCAAGACCGTGTCGCTGGCAGGCCTCGTGACCACGCGTGTTCCGGCGGCCGAGTGGCGCGAGATGTTCGCTGAAGTATGGCGCCGCTACCGCGACTATTTCTACGTCGAGAACATGCATGGCTACGACTGGAAGCAGGTGCGCGAGAAGTACCAACCGCTGCTGGACTTCGTCGGGTCGAGGGCGGATCTCAACTATGTCATCGCAGAAATGATCTCCGAACTCACTGTGCAGCACGCCTATATCGAGGGCGGCGATCTAGGCTTGCCGAAGCGCCCCTATGTGGCGCTGCCCGGGGCGCGCTTCGAACTCGACGCCAAATCCGGCCGCTACCGGATCGCCAAAATATTCGCCGGCCAGAACGAAGAGGAGCGCTACCGCTCGCCTCTGACAGAAGTGGGCGTGGACGCTCACGTGGGCGATTACGTGCTCGCAATCAACGGCCGCGATCTCAAAGCCGGGACCGATCCCTACGAATTATTGCAGGCGGTGCCCAATCAGCCGGTCGAATGGCGCGTATCGGCGACTGCCGACGGCAAAGCAGCGCGCACCATCCGCTATCGGCCGCTCAACAGTGAAAACGACCTTCTGTATCTTGCCTGGGTCACCGATAACCGCGCCCGAGTAGATCGGATGAGCGGAGGACGCTTGGGCTACATCCATATTCCTGACATGGGAGAAGCCGGCATCCGGGAATTCATCAAATGGTGGTACCCGCAGGTGCGCAAGGAAGGCTTGGTGGTGGATGTGCGCGACAACGGTGGCGGCAACATTTCCGAATTGCTGATAGAAAGGTTGTCGCGCGCCCTTCACGGCACCAATTTCGCGCGCAATCACGCCGCGGCGGATACCTATCCACGCGTCGTGCAGCCGGGCCCCAAGGTAGCCTTGATCAACGAGGACACTTCGTCGGACGGCGATATTTTCGCCTATGCCTTCCGTCAATGGAAAATCGGGGCGCTGGTCGGGAAGCGCACCTGGGGCGGTGCGGTCGGCATCACGGACCACGGGCCGCTGCTCGACGGCGGCGCCGTATTTGTGCCAGAGTTCGGCACGGCGGATGAAAACGGCCGGTGGATCATCGAGGGGCACGGAGTGGATCCTGATATCGTCGTCGAACAGGACCCGGTGGAAGTCATGGGGGGCCGAGACCCTCAGTTGGAGCGCGGGGTTCAGGAACTCATGAAACTCTTGCCCGCCGCTCCGGCCGGTTTGCCGCATCGGGCCGCGCCGCCGGTGAAAACCGAGGTGCACTGAGATGTCGGAGCTTGCCACACTGGGATTGGCCCGGGTGTCGGACGCCCATGAAATTGCAGAAATGTCGCGCGACCTCATCGAGCAGGGACTGACGTGGTCCTGGACGCCGGCACGCGTGCAGCACTTCATTACGGGACCCGAGTCGTCGGTGGTGGTCGCGCGGCGCGAGCGGCAAATTGCCGCGTTCGCCATCATGCATTTCGGGGACGATGTGGCGCATCTGAATTTGCTCGCGGTCGCCCCGGAACACCGCCGCCAGGGGCTTGGACGCCAGCTCGTCGGCTGGCTGACCGAAACGGCGATCGAAGCCGGCGTGTTTCGCATCAACCTCGAGCTGCGCCTGCGCAATGAGCCGGCGCGGATCTTCTACGAACGCCTGGGTTTCGACCAGCTCGGGGTCGTGCAAGGTTATTACCAGGGCCGCGAAGCGGCGCTGCGCATGTCGTGCCGCCTGGCGAAGAATCAACTCTGAATCGCGGCGCTGCTTCCCGCATCGGGTTGGCGGATCAGCGGATGAATGTCATCGTGCGGAAACACCACCGAAACGCGGCACCCTCGGCCCGGGGCGGTATCGACCGTTATCTCGCCGGAGGCGGCATGCACGCGATCCGCAACGCTCCACAACCCAAAGCCGCCCGACCGTGCCTCGAACAGGCTGAGTTGCCACTCAAACCCCACGCCGCGATCTTCCACGACGACGCTTAGTTCCTTCGCCGTCTGCGTGACCGTCACGGCCGCGGCTTGAACCCCTGAATGTTTGACGACATTGCGCAACAGTTCTCGAATCAGCTTGAATACCAGAACCCGCAGCTCCAGATTATAAGCGGCGGCGTCCGCGTCCACCCGCAGCTCGACCTGCAGGTTATCTTTGCCGCGCATGTAGACGCTCAGCCACTGGAGCGCGGGCTCCAGTCCCAATTCATACAGTCCCGGCGGGCTGAGGTCGGCGATTACCTTTTGAGTGATCGACTGTACCTCGCGCACCGTGTGGGTTGCCTCGCCCAGCAGCAACCGTACTTCGGGCGGCGAGCGCGAGGCCGCCGCATTGAGAGTCATGGCGAGGCCGACCAGGTGCTGACCTATGCCGTCGTGCAAATCCACGGCTGTCGTGCGCCGGGCGCGCTCCTCCGTCCCGACCAATTGGCGCGCATACAGCTGCAGCCGATCCTGCTTTTGACGCAGGCGCTGATTGAGTTCGACCAGTTCGGTGATATCTCGCGCAACGCACCAGACGCGCGCCAGCTTCTCATTCTCGACGACGCCGCGAAAGCCGGTGATGAACGTGAATTGCCGGGGCCCGTTCGACAGAGTGAACTGCAGGCCGTCCGCCGAGTAGCCCTGTTGCGCCGCCGTTCCGATATGGTCGAGGTAAACCGCGGACCAAGGCACGTCGGCGCGCCACAGGCGCGCATCGGTCTCGGCCAATCCAAACAGCCGGTTCAAGCGCAGATAGACCAGGTTGCATTCAGCGACATACGCATGCTCGCGCAGCCACGCTATTTGCTCGGCTGCCGGGAGCCCGGGAGCCATCGGAACGTCCAATTCGATGCGCCACACGGCTTCGGAACTCTGTTCGATGAAATTATGGTACCGCTCGCCGCTGGTGCGCAGCAGCTGCACGGTGTTTCGCATCTCGAGAAGCACGATGGTCAGCATCAAGCTGACGACGGCCAGAGTCGCCAGATACAATTGCAGCGCATCGACCTGCATGAAGGGATTGGGATCGCCCGCGAAGGGTCCAAAGCCGCGGCTTCCATAGTAGGACGCCACGAGCGCGGCAGCGG
>Ga0208193_1001079_pt1 | contig 12431 bp, 11 predicted proteins | sample June2015DPH_17_2_FD_184716 | JGI IMG/M metagenome (GOLD analysis project Ga0208193, IMG submission 184716) | Peatland microbial communities from SPRUCE experiment site at the Marcell Experimental Forest, Minnesota, USA - June2015DPH_17_10... | ecosystem: Environmental > Terrestrial > Soil >...
TAGGGAAACTCTGATTAAGTGGCACGAACGGTAGGTCACGGCTTCAGCCGTGACATAAATGCAGCAAAATCAATGCGGCTTTAGCCGCTGAGGTATGCTTCACGGACTTAATCAGACCTTCCCTAGGTCCCTGCCTTTGAGACCTAAAAGCTAACATTCATCCTTGTTTTTCTGTCCACTGCCGCCTGCAACGTGCCACGTTACCTTAGTCCAACTCCCTTTCGTACCGTATCCACCCCTCAAATAGTTTGCATGCAATTAAGTGGCTTTGTGCTTTACTCATAATCAGTAGTGAAAAGTGACGGCCCGAATCTCACCGGATTCGGGCCGTTTATCTTTCAGGCAGGAATGCAAATTTTTCAAGAACCACCAGAATCTGTGGTTCTGTGGGTTGCACAGTCTCGAAATAAAGATCGCATAAAGATTTCTCTAAGAACTGTGCAACCTCCCACAACCCGAACAAAAAACATCACTTCGGAAACAAGGCTGCACAGGATAACTCGCGCATTCCAGACTTTTGTTATACTCAAACTCAACTTATGCAGCTCATCTCCATCGCGCGCCTCATTCCCGCCATTCGAATTAGCGGACCCATCGCGCGCATGAAAAACTGAGCCAGCCACAACCGGATTCAGTCAGCTTCAGGGCCACCAGCGCGCAACCGCCGCCGGTGGCCTTTTCATTTTCAGCGTAACCAGCTAAACGGAGCGCCATGTACAGCCCAAAATTCAACCGCGTCGACGACCGCGCCACACTCCTTGAAGCAATGCAGACCTGGTCCTTCGCTATCCTCTTCGGCCCCAGCGGACAAGAGCCAATGACCGCCACGCATCTGCCTCTCGTAGTGAAAGACGAAGGCGAACACGGCCTCATCGAAGGCCACTTCGCCAGCGCCAACAAGCACTGGTCCAGCCTCACAGGCCACGAAACGCTGGTCATCTTCCCCGGCCCGCACACCTACGTCACGCCGTCGCTGTACATAGAAGAACTCTCCGTTCCCACCTGGAACTACATCGCCATCCACGCCTACGGCACGCTCGAAACCATTGAAGACCAGGACACCAAAAAACGCCTCGTCGAAGAACTCATCACCAAACACGATCCGCAATACCTCGACCGCTGGCACGCACAGCCCGAGGGCTATCGCCGCACCATGCTCGCCGGAATCACAGGCTTCCGCATTCCCATCGCCCGCATTGAAGGCAAATTCAAAATCAGCCAGAACCGCACCGCCGAAGAGCGCCACACCATCCAAGCCGCACACGCCGCCGGCACAGACGACCAGCGCGAACTAGCCCGCTGGATGACCCGTCTCATTCCCAATGTCGAATCCGGACTCGAAGCCGATCCGAAAGCAGGAAAAGCATGACCGCAGCTCGGCGAGTAGAAATCTTCGACACCAGCCTCCGCGACGGCCTCCAGCAGCCCAACCTCGAAATCTCCGTTCCCGCCGCCGTTCATCTCCTCGAACGAATGGGAGCCTTCGGCATCCACTACGAGGAAATCGGCTTCGCCGGCGCCAATCACTTCGTAACCCAGCTAGCCCACGCGCTTCAAAACGCCAACACCGGCGCAATGAAACTCGCCCTCTTCGGCCGAACCCGTGGTCGCCACATTCAAGTCGCCGACTGGCCCGACCTCCGCTTCATGCTTGCGCACAAAGGCCGCATCTCCACCGCCGTCATCGTCGCCAAATCGCGCCTCCTCGACGTCCAGCGCTCACTCGAAACCACCCCCGAAGAAAATCTCCTCATGGTGCGCGAAACCATCGCATATCTACAGGACCACGGCCTCGAAGTCATCGTCGATCTCGAACACGCCATGGATGCCTTCTGCAGCCGCGAAGAATTCGGCCAGCCTTCCACGCCGGATTTCGCCAGCCAAACACTCACGCACTTCCACGCCCTCGTCGATCAATGCGCAGCACAATCCGTCTCCCGCATCGTCATCTGTGACACCAACGGCGGAGCCGGCCCGGAAGAAGTCTCCGCAATCTTAACGGACCTCACCACTCGCCACCCGAACACAAAATTCGGCTTCCACGGCCACACCGACCGCGGCCTCGGAGTAGCCAACGCCCGCGCCGCCATCCTTGCAGGAGCCATCCAGGTCCAGGGCACGCTCCTCGGCACCGGCGAGCGCTGCGGCAACGTCAACCTCACCACCGTCATCGGCAGCATGCAGCTTCGCAACGAAGCCGAATTCATCCCCGCCACATCCCTCACCGGCCTGACCAGCCTCGCGCACGCTGCCTTTGATGCATTCTCACTCGACATTCCCCACAGCACGCCCATCGTCGGCCAGGGCGCATTCAGCACCTGGGCCGGCATGCACGGCAGCTCTGAGCGCAAGCATCCCGGAGCCTATCTCTGGTGCGATCCCGCCCGTGTCGGCGCAGCTCCCGCCATCGGCGTCAACGCCCACTCCGGCAAAGCCAACGTCCATCTCCTCTCGGAGCAGTTGGGAGTCAAGCTCAATAACATTCAAGCCCAGGAGTTCATTGACACCAACGCCACCATGATCGACGGCGGCGGCTTCACCGCCAGTGAAGTCTCCTTCCGCCTCGCCTGCATGAAGATTCTCGGAACCCTCCCCGATCTTTTCGCTGTCCGCACCTGGCGCGTCTTTGACGAGTCGGACGAATCCGGCAAGCGCTACGTCCAGGCCTCCATCTCTCTCGCCATCAACAACGCCATCATCACCTCCCGCGCCGAAGGCGAAGGCCCTGTCGATGCCCTCACCCGCGCCATGCGCCGCGAGCTCGACAAATGGTATCCCGATCTCCAGCGCATGCGCCTCGGCCGCTTCTCCGTCACCGCCATCGACGTCTCCGCCCTCGACTCCGCAGCCCGCGTCCGCGTCACCGTCAGCTTCACCGCCGACAGGCACGACACCCACACAACCGAATCCTGGACCACCGCCGGCGTCTCATCCGACATGAACCAGGCCGCCCTCAACGCCATCCTCGACGGCTTCCATTACTGGCTCTTGAAAACCAGGGCAGAAGTGCCCGATGCTCTAGTCCCAAAGTCCCTCAGTCCCTCGGTCCCATAGTCCACGCAACCCTTTACTCAAACGAGCCGCAAAAGATATACTCATGAAGTCACCTGCGGAGGTGGCGAAATTGGCAGACGCACTAGCTTGAGGTGCTAGCGCCGCAAGGCATAGGGGTTCAAGTCCCCTCCTCCGCACCAAGAAATCCAGAGCGCTCATCAGGCGCAGTTTTAAGAGAAAGCACCCTTACATGCAGATTCTTCTTTACTTCGTCATCGCAATCCATGTGGTTGCTTGTCTCTTTTTGATCGGTGTCGTGCTGCTCCAGCAGGGCCGCTCCGCTGATCTCGCTGGCGCCTTTGGCGGTCAGGGCTCGCAGACAGCCTTTGGCCCCCGTGCCGCCGCAAACATCTTTACGCGCCTCACCGCCTGGGCAGCCGTCATCTTCATGCTCACCTCGCTGAGCCTGACCATTCTCTATGTGCGCTCCATGCACTCGCGCTCAGTCCTCGACGGCACAACTCAGTCCACGCCTGCAAAAAAGTAGCCTCAGGCATGTTTCACAGCAAAGGCCGCGCTAGACGCGGCCTTTGCTGTTTGTCCTCGCATTGTCCCAGCCTGTAACCGGAGTCACGAATTGATCCTCGAAACTTTCGCCGTCGGCCCCCTGCAGTGCAACTGCACCATCCTCGGCGACGAGGAAGCCCACGAAGCCATCGTCATCGATCCCGGCGATGACATCTCCCGCATCCACAACCGCCTCACCGAACTCGGCCTCAAACTCAAGCAAATTCTCGTCACGCACGCGCATATTGATCACGTCGGCGGCGCGCTCAAGCTCAAACGCCTCACCGGCGCACCCATCCTGATGAATGAAAATGACCTGCCTCTGCTCCAAATCATGGACCAGCAGGCCGGCTGGCTCGGCATGGAAACCCCGGAGATCGCCCCGCCCGATGAGAGCCTCAAAAACGGTCTCAATGTCGGCCTCGACAGCTATCCGGCCCAGGTTATCTACACGCCAGGGCACACGCAAGGCTCAGTCTGCCTGCATTTCGCTCCGCTCAAAATGATCTTTGCCGGCGACACACTCTTTGCCAGATCGATCGGGCGCACGGACCTGCCCGGAGGCAACAGCCGTCAGATCCTGGACTCCATCCGCACTCATCTTCTCGTCCTGCCAGAAGATACGCTCGTCATTCCCGGCCACGGCCTCAACACAACCATTGGCGAAGAGCGCGAAATGAACCCTTTTCTGCAACCCTGGACACGCTGATCATCTAAAAATCATATGCTTATAATTCAATGATTTTCGAGAATTTCTTCAACTATCTATTTAAGCGCATCGCCCATTTTTTACCTTCCTGAGTCTTGCCTAAGTAGTTAAGTAACCGGGTTACTCCCGTGCCAAACTCAGCCTCCGGACCCAGCAGACTCACCACCAGCCAGCCGGCTTCCGGCATTCCAAAAAAATATCCCGGATGCACCCACACACCCTCATCCAGCAGCTCGCGCACGGTCTGCTCGTCAGGTTTAATCGCCGCAATTCGCAAAACGGCGTACCAGCCGGCTTCTACACTTAGCCGTCTCACTACCGGCTCTAGCGCAAGTTGCCGATCCAGCTCAGCCAGATTTGCCTGTACTCTCCACCGAATCTGCTCCTGAATTCCCTGCCGTTCTTCCAGCCACCTGCCCATGGCCCACTGCACCGGCGCATTCATTGAGAGAAAGGTATCGGCAATCACCTCCAGCCGCTCCATTGCAGCCGAGCGCTGCGGCCCCGTCGCAATAACCCACGCCGCCTTCATCTGCGGCAGCCCGACAATCTTGCTCAGCCCGCTCACCACGTAAACCGGCACACCCTCCAGCCCCCGCGCAAAGCTGCCCTCCGCACCATCCAGCATCGGATAATCCAAAAACACCTCATCCACAATCAGGCTCAGCTCAAACTCCCGGCAAAGCCCGGCGAGCACATCAGCCTCCCACGGCTTCGTAAAGTGCCCTGTCGGATTATTCGGATGCACCAGCATAATAGCCCGCGTCTCAGCCGTAATTGCCCGCCGAAATCCCTCCGCATCAATCTGCCATCCGTGGTCATATACCAGCGGAACATTCTTCAGCCGTACATCGTCCAGCACGGCCAGAAAATCGAACAGCGGGTACCCCGGCTGCGGCGCCAGAATCTCCGTCCCCGGATCGCACAGCAATCGAAAAAGATAGCTGTAAGCCTCACTTGTGCTCGTCGTAAGAACCACTTGCTCCGGCTCCCCGTACACGCTGTGGTCCGCATAATACTTGCAAACCGCCTCCCGCGCCGAGCGCAGCCCCAGCGGATGCGGATCATAATCCTGCGCTCGGTCATCCTCAAGCGCATCGAGCAGCGTCGCTCCGTAATCAAACCCGCACCGCGTCGGATTGGAAGCCGTCAGATCCGCAACAGGCAGTCCCGCAGCCACACGCTCCCGATGCGCCCGCGCCAGCGCACTCTCTTCCGTGTTCCATTCCGTTCTCTTTGAAAACCGCATTCAGCCGCCCTGTAACCTCCTGCTCACGCCCGTCAGGCACAATAAGAACAGGCGTCCTTTTTCACCATACACGGATGCCGATACAGGAGACTCGATTGGCTCTGCGCGCGATTGTATTCGACTACGGAATGGTTCTCACCGGTCCCCAGGACCCAGCAGCACACGCCGAACTGGTCCGCCTTATTGGTCTTCCCTTCAATCGCTTTGAGGAACTCTACTGGGCTGACCGTCACGCCTACGATGAAGGCAAGCTCACCGGCTTTCAGTTCTGGCAGAAGCTCGTCCGCGAAGGCGGACTTACCCGCTCCCAAGCCGAGATCCAGCATCTCATCTTCCTCGACGGGCAAATGTGGTCCACAGTCAACGACCGTATGGTCGCCTGGCAAGTGCAGCTCAAAAAGCACGGCCTGCTCACCGGCATTCTCTCCAACATGGGTGACTCCGTGCTTGAAGCCCTGCTGGCCACCCACTCCTGGATCGCCAACTTCGATGTCCACGTCTGGAGCTATCAGTTGCTCATGGCCAAGCCTGACCCAGCCATCTATCGCCACATCCTCGCTAAACTCGGAACGCAGCCCGAAGAAACCCTATTCCTCGATGACAGGCTCGAAAACATCGTCGCCGCGCGCGATCTCGGCATTCAAGCGATTCAATTCTCAAACGCAGACACGCTCCGCCAGGAACTCATCGCCGCCGGCCTCGATGCCGAACTACCACTGCCCTGATGAGAATGACTTCCCAGGTGATAGACCAGACCGCCGCTGTACATCGCGGAGTCAAGCCCCGGATTGCTCGGCACGATAAAGCCATTCGAGAAGTGCATATAGTTAAAGCCCATCTGCCCATCCCAACGCGGCGACAGCCGGAACTGCGCCCCGAAGCCGATCTTTAGGCTCCACTCCATATACGACGACTGCGAAGAGAGCGCCTTCTCGTTAAACCCCAGCACGCCGCCCTTCGCTATCAGGAATGGCCTGAAGCTCTTGCCGTCACGCCATAGCAGCCGTGTGCCGATGGGCATAATGCCAATCCCGTAGAGTGTCTCGTGATCTTTGCTCGCCGGGGTTCCATAGACAGTCTGCTTCGTCGGTTGACGCAACACTACGATCGGCTGAAATTCGGCGGCATAATCCAGTCTCGCTCCCAATGCGCTGCCCCAGGAATGCCGGTTGTACTCGATGCTCGCAAAATCCAGATAGCTCCACCATGAGTTGGCAAAAATATGAAAGTGGCCAAAAGATCCCTGCCCCATAAAGGCCAGTTCGCTCTCCGGCCGCTCGCTTTGCGCGGGCGCAGGCTGGCTATCCATTCCCCCTGAATTTTCGTCCGGAGCTATCGCCGACATGGCTCCCGTCTCCGCGGCATCATTCTGACCGAATGCGATTCCGCAAGAGAGCGCGAACGCCATAACTTCAAGCAGAATCAGATGCCTTTTTATAGGCGAAAAAATACTATATGCGAAACCCGGCATTATGCCCTCCTGCTATAGCCGATTGCACTGTAACGGGTACGTGAAATCTAAAACCAGTTCAGAAAAATCGTTCCGTAATGATGGGATGAGATTTCCGGCATATAAGAGGGCTGGATAGAATGAATTACTAATTTTTACCGGTATCGATCTATTCGAGAATCGCCGCTGCTTATATCTGAGACCCAATGGGCCATGAACGGGGCGCAGTTCCCGGCAATGTCTCAGTTTGCAATTGCTTTGAAAGGGCACGGCTTCAACTTTAGGAGTGCCGATCAATAGTGAGCGCTCTGCCGGAATACTGGTCCACCGCGGACACAGCCTGGAAGACGGCCGCCGGCGCGCGCGAGCTCAGTATCGTACAGCGATCACCGCCTACACGCCACAGTCAATTAACCAAAGGCCGCAAGTTGCAGGCGGCAGCGATCCACCTGTCGCCTGTAACCTGTACTCATGTCCGCAGTTCTCTACGCAGCCACCACCAACCAGGGCAAACTCCGCGACTTCTCCACCGCCGCACAGGCATTCGGCATCGAAATCGAACCCCTCACCATCCTGGCCACCATCCCCGCACCCGAGGAAACCGGCGCAACCTTTAAAGAAAACGCCATCCTCAAAGCCATCTACTACTCCCGCTTTGCTCCATCTGAAATCGTCCTGGCCGACGACTCCGGCCTCGAAGTGGAAGCCCTCAACGGCGCTCCCGGCGTCCGCTCCGCCCGCTTCGCCTCCGACGCCGGCCTGGCCGACTCGCCCGACGCGCCCCTCGACAACACCGACGTCTGGAACAACATCGTCCTTCTGCAACATCTGGCCGGAGTTCCACCCGAAAAGCGTAAAGCGCGCTACTACTGCGTCCTCGCCGCCGCCCGCAATGAAGAAATCCTCCACATCGCATCAGGTTCCGTCGAGGGCATCATCCTCGAAGCCCCACGTGGAACCGGCGGCTTCGGCTACGATCCGCTCTTCTACTTACCCGAACTCGACCGCACCATGGCCGAAATCGATCTCGAAACCAAGCTCTCTCTAAGCCATCGCGGACGCGCCCTTCAGGCTCTCCTCAAGCTGCTCTCACCCAATCCGAAACCGCACTGATTCACAAGCTGATACGCTGCGTGCTCGCCGTCGCCTCCAATGCTTGACGATCATAAGTCGCGTTTCCAATAATCTTTACGGTACTGTCAAGCGCAATTCTGTCTTTCAATCCGGTACGCAAGACACGAGCCTCATCCGCATCTTGCCCCTCAGCAATTCCAGGAAGCTCGAGTCCCAAGCAGTTCGAATCTAGGAGCCGCATCTCAATGGCGACCACCAATCATCCCGCCGCGCCCAAACTGACCCAAGGCGTTCAGCCCATCCGCGCCGCCCAGGGAAACTCCTTCCTCTGGCGCAAGCTGCACTCCCTCCTCGGCGTAATCCCCATCGGCGCCTTCCTCGTCGAACACCTTCTATCCAACTTTGAAGCCCTCAAAGGCCCCGCGGCCTACGCCGCACAGGTCAAGTTCCTCAACGGGCTGCCGCTCGTCCGCGTGCTTGAATGGACCTTCATCTTCCTGCCCATCGCCTACCACGCCATCTACGGCATCTTCATCTGGCTCCGCGGCAAGTCGAACGTCGTCTATTACCCCTGGGCCGGCAACTGGATGTACGTCGCACAGCGCTGGACCGGCCTCATCGCCTTCATCTACATCGGCTACCACGTGGCTACGCAGCGCTTCATGGGCACCAGCCTCCCGGAAAACCCCGGCGCATCCTTCGCAAAAGTCCAGCATGAGCTCGCGAACCCGCTCATCCTCGCGTTCTACGTCATCGCCATGATCGCCATCTGCTGGCACTTCGCATACGGCATCTGGCTCTTCGCCGCCAAGTGGGGCATCACTCCCGGCGTCAAGTCACGCCAGCGTTTCGGCTACGTTTGCGCCGCGCTCGGCGTCATTCTCGCTGTCATGGGCCTCTGGAGCATCGCAGCCTTCGTCACCGCGCCACCCGCCCCAGACAACGTCCCGGTATCGCAACTCTCTGCCCCGGCAACGGCCACTGACCTCTGACCCCTGATCTCTCGAAAGGCTTTCAATGGCATCACCCAGAATCATCGTCGTCGGTGGAGGACTCGCGGGACTCTCCTCCGTCATTAAAATCGCTGAAGCCGGCGGCAGCGTCGATCTCTTCTCCATCGTGCCCGTCAAGCGCTCCCACTCCGTCTGCGCCCAGGGCGGCATCAACGCAGCCAAAGACCTCAAGGGCGAGGGTGACACCACCTGGATCCACTTTGACGACACCATCTACGGCGGCGATTTCCTCGCCAACCAGACCCCCGTCAAGGCCATGTGCGAGGCCGCGCCCGGCATCATCGACCTACTCGACCGCATGGGCGTGCCCTTCAACCGCACCTCCGAAGGCCTGCTCGACTTCCGCCGCTTCGGGGGCACGCTCTACCAACGCACCGCCTTTGCCGGCGCAACCACCGGCCAGCAGCTCCTCTACGCGCTCGACGAGCAGGTCCGTCGCTTCGAGTCCGAAGGCAAAGTCAAAAAGTATGAAGGTTGGGAGTTCCTCTCCGCCGTCCTCGACGGCCAGGGCGTAACCCGCGGCATCACCGCCATGGACCTCCGCTCCATGGAAGTCCGCGCCTTCCCCGCCGACGCCGTCATCATCGCCACCGGCGGCAACGGAGCCATCTTCGGCAAATCCACCAACTCCGTCGTCTGCACCGGCTCCGCGCAATCCGCCGTCTTCCAGCAGGGCGCCTATTACGCCAACGGCGAATTCATCCAGGTCCACCCTACCGCCATCCCCGGCGACGACAAGCTGCGCCTCATGTCCGAGTCCGCTCGCGGCGAAGGCGGTCGCGTCTGGGTCCCGCGCAAATCCGGCGATCCTCGCCCCTTCAAGCAAATCCCCGAATCCGACCGCTGGTACTTCCTCGAAGAGTGGTACCCCAAGTACGGCAATCTCGTCCCGCGCGATGTCGCCACCCGCGCCATCTTCAAGGCGGTTTACGAGTACGGCCTCGGCATTGACGGTCAGCCAATGGTCTACCTCGACCTCACGCACATTGACCGCGCAACACTGGACAGCAAGCTGGGCGGCATCCTCGAAATCTACGAGAAGTTCGTCGGCGACGACCCGCATGAAGTGCCCATGAAGATCTTTCCCGGTATGCACTACACCATGGGCGGCCTCTGGGTCGACTTCAACCAGATGACCAACATCCCTGGCCTCTTCGCCGTCGGCGAGTGCGAATATCAGTACCACGGAGCCAACCGCCTCGGAGCAAACTCGCTCATGAGCTGCATCCACGGCGGCTTCATCACTGGCCCCATCGCGCTCAAATACGCCAAGAGCCTGCCCGCCGTAGAAGGTGACGGAGGCGCAGCCGCCGAAGTCCAGCGCCAGAAGGAAATCAACAAAGCCCTCATCACCAACCAGGGCAACGAAAACCCCTTCAAGCTCTGGCGCGAGCTCGGCAACACCATGACCGAGCACGCAACGGTCATCCGGTACAACAAGGGCCTTCAACAGGCTGACGAAAAGATCATTCAACTCATCGATCGCTTCACCAAGGTGAATCTCAGCGACAAGAGCCAGTGGGCCAATACCAGCTTCGCCTTCACCCGCCAACTCGGCAACATGCTCGAACTCGCCCGAGTCATTGTTCAAGGCGCATTCCTCCGCGACGAGTCCCGCGGCGCACACTACAAGCCTGACTTCCCTGACCGCAACGACGAAAAGTTCCTCAAAACCACCAAGGCCAGCTACACCGGCACAGTCGAAGGTCCAAAGTTCGAGTACGAAAACGTGGACACACAATTCATCACCCCACGCCCACGCCGCTACGACGCCGCAAAATGACAGAACCGGATTTATACCGGAGGGAGCCGGGGCCTTTAGGCCCCGGAAATGCCGGACAGAAAGAATCGGGGCTTTAGCCTCGGAGATTTTGTAACAGGGCCGGGTGCCCCCGGTCTCGATTTTGAGACCGGGGATACAACAAAGGCTGATCGACAGTTTTGTAACAGGGCACGACTTCAGTCGTGCCGCAAGAGCAGCAAAAAATGATTCCGGGCTTTAGCCCCTGCGTCGCCGGGTGCCCCCGGTCTCGATTTTGAGACCGGGGATACCACAAAGGCTGATCGACAGTTTCATAACAGGGCACGACTTCAGTCGTGCCGAAGGCAGCAAATAAGTTTAGCCCCCGAGGGAACATGGCAACCAAAACCGTAACACTCGAAATCAAGCGTCAAGCCAGCTCCGACTCACCCGCCATCTGGGAAAAATTCGAACTCGAATGGCGTCCTGGCATGAACGTCATCTCCGCCATGATGGAGATCGCGACCAACCCCGTCACCACAGACGGCCGCGAAACCACGCCCATCGCCTACGACTCCAATTGCCTCGAAGAGATCTGCGGCTCCTGCGCCATGCGCATTAACGGCAAGGCCCGCATGGCCTGCTCTGCTCTCGTCGATAACTTCGAGCAGCCCATCAAGGTCGAGCCGCTCTCCAAGTTCCCTCTCGTCCGCGACCTCCAGGTTGATCGCTCCGTCCTCTTTGAAAACCTCAAAGCCGTCAAAGCCTGGGTTCCCATCGACGGCACCTACGATCTCGGCCCCGGCCCGCGCATGTTCCCGCAGGAGCAGGAAGTCCGCTACCCGCTCTCCAACTGCATCTCCTGCGCCTGCTGCATGGAAGTCTGTCCGCAGTTCAACGTCGAAACCGGCTTCGTAGGCGCAGCCACCATCGCGCAGGTCAAACTCTTCAACAGCCACCCCACCGGCAAGGTTCTTGCGGAAGACCGTCTCCGCGCCCTCGCAGGCGACGGCGGCGTTCAGGAGTGCGGCTTCGCCCAGAACTGCGTCGAAGTCTGCCCCAAATCGATCCCGCTAACCGACGCCATCTCAGACGTCAGCCGCGACGTGCTTCTACAAAAAGCCAAAGATCTCTTCCGCAGCTAGCGACTCACTTCCAGAGGATCCTTGAGCGTGTGCGCGCGCCGCTCAAGGGTGCTTCAACATACCCTGTGGAAATCCTGTCAAGCCACTTTTCCGAATATATTTCTTAACTAACTGATTCTAAAGCGCAAAAAACTTTGCTGATTTTGCATATTAAAGCATCTCTCCCGAAGATACAAAGTTCGGGCGCCCCACCCTCGCCGCGTATTTGTTTTTGCGGCCAGGCAGGGATCGCTCCACAGCAAGAGGAGAAACGCTCTTGTCCCTATATCCCTTGTCCCTTTTCCCTTTTCCCTTTCTTTCCCCATTACCAAAGTCCACCACCCTTTCGTAACCCCACCTCCTTCAGAAACTTTGCATGCAATTAGAGCGTATTCCTCATAGCTATATAGGATGAAATGGCGTTCTGAACCATGCTTGAGCGTCTTGAGGCCTGATGTCTGGAAGATGGTCTGCGATGGCTTGTTCGAGGGTCTCTGCCGTTCTGGCTTT
>Ga0208193_1001084_pt1 | contig 12417 bp, 13 predicted proteins | sample June2015DPH_17_2_FD_184716 | JGI IMG/M metagenome (GOLD analysis project Ga0208193, IMG submission 184716) | Peatland microbial communities from SPRUCE experiment site at the Marcell Experimental Forest, Minnesota, USA - June2015DPH_17_10... | ecosystem: Environmental > Terrestrial > Soil >...
GTGTCCAGCCGCAAAACATGGAGAGCCTGAAGCAATCCCTCCGCTGAAACCGGCTGTGGTGAACGCGAAACCATGGACGTCGACGAACGTCCATTTCGCTCATTGGTTCGCCTTCATGGCGACGGGGCGCATGGTCCGCATCCCGACCACGGTCGATGCGTATAGGCGCGAGTGCCTGGCGCTGGGAATCAATGGAAACGGCATTTAAATCCGATGCGCTATCGCGATATCGGTATCACCCCTTCGCAAACATCTGCTTAATCCCGCGCAGCGCCTGCCGGGTGCGTTCCTCATTTTCAATCAAAGAAAAACGCACATGCGTGTCGCCGTACTCGCCGAAACCGATGCCGGGGCTGACGGCGACCTTGGCCTCCGTAATGAGTCTCTTTGAAAACTCCAAGGAGCCAAGAGCCGAGTAGGCCTCGGGAATCTTCGCCCACACAAACATCGTGGCCTTGGGGCTTGTCACCGGCCATCCGAGTTTGTTCAGTCCCTCCACCAGCACATCGCGGCGCTTGCGATAGGTTTCGCAGATTTCGGCCACGCACTCCTGCGGACCTTCGAGCGCGAGGATCGACGCCACCTGGATCGGCGTGAAGGTTCCATAGTCGAAGTAACTTTTCAGCCGGCCCAGAGCGTTCACCAGCACCGGATTGCCCACCATAAAGCCCACACGCCAGCCGGGCATGTTGTAGCTCTTCGAAAGGGTGAAGAACTCGACCGCAACATCCTTCGCGCCGGGAACCTGAAGCACGCTGGGAGGCTTGTAGCCGTCGAATGCGATGTCGGCATAAGCCAGATCGTGAATAAGATGGAAGCCGTACTGACGCGCCAGCTCAACCAGCCGCGCCAGAAACGGCAGCTCCACTGTCTCTGTTGTTGGATTCGAGGGAAAGTTGACGATCAGCGCCTTCGGGCGCGGCGTCATGCGTGGAATGAGGTCTTCAAGCTGGCCTAAAAAGTGTTCGCGGTCCACAATCGGCACACTGACCACATGCGCACCGGCAATCACTGGGCCATAAATATGGATCGGATAGCTCGGATTCGGCACCAGAACGGTATCGCGCGAATCGAGAATGGCAAGGCAAAGGTGGCTAATGCCTTCCTTGGAGCCAATCGTGACAATGGCCTCAGTGTCCGGATTCAGGTCCACGTCATAGCGCGTCTTGTACCAGTTGCAGATGGCGCGGCGCAGACGCGGCAACCCCTTCGAGACCGAATAGCGATGCGTGACCGGCTTCTGTGCCGATTCAATCATCTTGTCCACAATGTGCTTTGGAGTCGCGCCGTCGGGATTGCCCATACCGAAGTCAATGATGTCCTCGCCGCGGCGGCGCGCGGAGATCTTCATCTCGCCGGTAATGTTGAAGACATAGGGCGGCAGGCGCTGAATACGACTGAACTCTTCCATAAAGATCAGTTTACAGTTTGTTCGCTCTACGTCCGCGTGATTGTCGCGAACCACGCCGGTGCGCCATTGTCATCGTGGAATCGCGTCAGAACACGGTCCGCTTTGATACTGACGACATTCCATCCGCTGCCGGAGTCAAAGGCAGCTCTCAGATCTTCCTGGCGAACAGGGTGCGGTCCAGTCTTGGGACCTTCGTCGCTGAAGCACAGTATGTAGAGAGCCGCACCGGGGTCGGTCACCGATGCCAGGCTAGCCACATATCCCGGCCGCTCCTCGCTGTTGAAGGTGTGGAACAATCCGCAATCCAGCACCGTCTGGAATTTACGCCCCAGGCAGTCCAGATGGAATGCGTCAGCTACTTCGAATTCAACCTGAATCCCGCGTTCGCGAGCCTTCTGGCGGGCCATCGTCAGAGCGGTCTCAGCCACATCTACGCCGATCACCGTCACTCCCAGCGAGGCAACAAGCAGAGAATTTTCGCCCGTTCCGCACCCCGCATCAAGCACTGCTCCGGTGAATTTGCTTTGAGACACAAGGCGCGCAATCGCAGGCTGCGGGCGGCCAATCTCCCATGGTGCCGATCCGCCAACGTAGGAGGCATCCCAGCACACACCTGTCATCTGTTCATGGCTGGTCGGTCGCCGGCCGCCAAACGCGTCGTGGGACAGATCGTCAGTCATTTTGAAACAGAACTTAGATTCAAGCTGGGAGCCGCGAGACGGTGGACAATACGATTGATGGAAAAGATGCAGAGGAAGATCATAAGCACTGGCGCAAAGACACCGACGCCATCGCTGAAGACCACCAATGAATCGAATTCAGCTCCGCGCCAGATTTGATGAAGCAGATTGATGAGGTTCACGCCAGCGCCGAACCCCGAGATGGCGATCAACAACACGCAAAGATTCAGGCTTAACAAATACGAACGGCGAGATGGCCTGTGCAGGTCCCGAAGGTACTTCATGGCCGCAAGTATAACGCGAAAGCGCGCTCAATGTGCGTGCCCGTGGTGATGATGCCCATGTTCGCCGCTGGAAGCGCCGACCATCTCCTCCGGCGGCACCACGCAGCCATGCACCACGACGCAGTTACGATGCTCAAACTGGATCGTCGGGTGGCAGATGTCGAAGTGATCCTTCAAAATGTGATTGATCTTGCCCAGGATGACTGCGCTCTCCGAAGGTGGAATGTCCTCAATCGTCACATGGCACGCCAGTGCACGCGACTGCGAGCCGATATTCCAGACGTGCAGGTCATGCACATTGAGCACGCCGGAGACGGTTTCCATCTCAGTGCGAATCTCCAGTAAATTGACGCCGCGCGGAGTTCCTTCGAGCAGAATGTTCAGCGTCTCGCGCACGATACCCGCAGAAGACCACAAGATCAGCGCGGCAATGATCAGCGAGAGCACCGGGTCGATCCAGTTCTGGCCGGTCAAGAGAATGCCCGCGCCGCCTGCGATCACAGCAGCCGTCGAAAGCGTGTCGCCGGCCATGTGTATAAAAGCGGAGCGCAAGTTGACGTCGCGTGCCACACCCCACAACAGCGCTGCAATCACGCCGTTCATCAACACGCCGGCCGCCGCCACAATCATCATGAGCCGCGGCTGCACAGCCACGGGCGCGCTGAGCCGGTGAACAGCCTCGACCGCGATCCAAAGCGAAATGACCACCAGCGTTCCCGCATTCAGAAACGCAGCAAGCACGCCCGCGCGCTGATAGCCAAAGGTGCGCTGATCGTCCGCGGGGCGCGACTGGAAGTAAACCGCAGCGAAGCTGAGCAGAAGCGCGAGAAAATCCGAGACGTTGTGTCCGGCCTCTGAGAGCAGCGCCAGCGAGTGCGCTCGCAGACCGGCAACAAAGGTCACCACTACATACGCCAGCGTGGCAATGAGCGAGATGCGGAGCACGGATTGTATCTTGCCTGTGCTCGCGGACTGACCTGGACCCGACGGCGCGGCATGCATGTGCATGACTACAGTGTAAACAGTGATTCGCGATTAGGGGTAGGGGTTAGAAATGCCTGGAGCGGACCCGCATCGAAGTGCGCGCAAACTAGCTACCAAACACGAAACACTGCCTTACTGGCCGTGATTGACCTGCATGCCTTCCTGGCCCGCGCCGTCCGTCTCCGTCTCCTCATTGGGGACAATGAACGGAATATTCGACCTTAGTCCGGACCAGTTTTCCGCCACCACAATGGTGTTCTGCGGGTTGCCGGGCTGGTAGCGCACGCTGCAGGGATAACCGGCACGCACCAGCTCCGCATTCACCGTGCCCTGCATCTGGCTGATGTCCTGCGAGCACTCGTAGTCCACGCCGCCGATCCGGTAATCGTAGAGGAGCAGTGTAATGGTTCGACCGTCTTCGCCCGCCATCTGGCTCACGTCCAGCAGGGTGCCGTCCACAATGCGCCCGGACTGCGTAAGAAAGGTGCGGCGGGCGAGCTCGATCTCATCGGCAGTGGGCTGTTTACGGAAGAAAAGCCACGCGCCAAAAGCTGCCACACCTGCCACAAGGGCGGCTCCAGCGGCAAATTCCCAGATTTTCTGGTCCTCTAAGTTCATTCGCGCGGGGACTCGCCATAGCTAACCCCAATTCAAGCATAGCTCAGATGGAATCCAACCGTATGCGGGCAGGCGGTTGGTTGAATCTGAAACTTCCGAAAATTCACCTCATCCACCGGTTCAACGCGAGCGCCGCGCCCGCACATACTGCACCGGCCAGGCAATCTCCTGGCGCAGAACCTCCGCCGCTTGAAGCGGCCAGTAGGGATGGCGGAGCAGCTCCCGCGCAAGCAATACCAGGTCGGCCTGGCCTGTGCGGACGATCTGATCGGCTTGCGCCGGCTCGGTAATCATGCCCACGGCGGCTGTGGGAATGCCAGCTTCGCGGCGAATCGTCTCAGAATGATGCACCTGGTAGCCCGCGCCCACTGGAATCTGCTGCGCCGGGTGATTGCCACCGGTAGAAACATCCACCAGATCAATGCCTTCCTGCTTCAGCAGTTTTGCAAACTCGACCGACTGTTCGAGATCCCACGAGGGTCCAAGCGACTCCGGAGCCCAGTCCGTGGCGGAGATGCGAACAAAAATGGGCAGCTCTGCGGGCCAGTTGGCGCGCACGGCGCGGACAACCTCAAGCGGAAATCGAACGCGGTTCTCAAAGCTGCCGCCGTAGTCGTCCGTGCGGTGATTGCTGAGCGGCGAGAGAAACTCATGCAGCAGATAGCCGTGCGCCGCATGCACCTCAACCACGTCAAACCCGGCCGCGGCGGCGCGATGCGTGGCCGCAACAAAGTCCGCGACAATCTTCTCCATGCCCGCGCGGTCCAGCTCCAAAGGCGTACCGTAGTGATCTGAAAACGGGATGGCGGAGGGCGCAACGGGCTGCCAGCCGCCCTCGGAAGCAGGAATCCGCCGCTCCGGCGTATCCCACGGCACAGCCATGCTGGCCTTGCGGCCCGCATGCGCCAGTTGCACACCGGCCTTCGCGCCATGCTCATGCAGAAAACCCGTAATGCGTTTCAGCCCCGCAACGTGCTCATCCTTATAAATGCCCAGATCGGCAGGCGAGATGCGACCCTCCGGACTGACCGCCGAGGCTTCCGTCAGCACCAATGCCGCGCCTCCAACAGCGCGGCTGCCCAGGTGTACAAAGTGCCAGTCGTTGGCAAAGCCGTCCGTACTTGAGTACTCGCACATGGGCGAGACCGCAATGCGGTGCGAAAGAGGCAAACTGCGAAGCTTAAGTGGAGAGAAAAGATGATCTGTGGACATGGTCACCTGTTTGGATGCAGGAGCGATGCAGAGGACGCAGGACTTCGGCGCACTCGGTTAGAGCATGCGTTGAGGTTCAGGTGAGCTATACTTTTTGTTGCACCTTATGAGGTTTTTCCTAGATTGAGCAAGAATTCTGCTACACCGAACCGTCCCCGCATCCGCTCCACCACCGTAATCTGCGTCCGCCGCAATGGGCAGGTCGTCATGGCCGCCGACGGTCAGGTCACGCTCGGCGATCATGTGCTGAAGCACTCCGCAAAAAAAATTCGCCGCCTCTATCAGGACAAGATTCTGGCTGGATTTGCCGGTTCCACTGCCGACGCCTTCAATCTCTTCACACGCTTTGAGACCAAGCTGGAGCAGTTTAACGGCCAACTGCATCGCTCTGCAGTGGAACTGGCCAAGGATTGGCGCACAGACAAAATGCTCCGCAATCTTGAAGCGCTGCTCCTCGTTGCCGACAAGGGCCAGACCTTCATCATCTCCGGTTCGGGAGATGTGATCGATCCCGATGAGCCCATTGCCGCTATCGGCTCCGGCGGCAGCTACGCCACAGCCGCAGCGCGCGCGCTTCTCGAAAACACCGATCTCTCGGCGCTCGAAATCGCACAGAGGGCCATGAAGATCGCCGGCGATATCTGCATCTACACCAACGACCGCATCACCATTGAGGAGCTGAAGGACTCGCCGGCAAAGCAATAGCGCAACCCCGCAATGGATTGCGGGAATCGCACCATTCGCACCAGGAGCAACATGGCAGGGTATTCCGGTACGCCGCTGTTACGAAAACTTGGCATTCAGGAGGGTCATCGTGTGCTTCTCAAAAATGCCCCCGCCGAATTGCCGGAGGAGCTAAAGGAATACTCGGGCATTGTCTCCCGCAAAAATCTGGATGTGGTGTTGTTCTTCGTACAGTCCGCCGCTGCGCTGCATACCGGACTTGACCCGCTGCTCAAAACGATCAACGTCGATGGCATGCTCTGGATCGCCTGGCCCAAGAAGGCTTCCGGCATTCAAACCGACGTGACGGAAAACCTGATACGTGACCGGGTGCTTCAAACACCTCTTGTAGACATCAAGGTCTGCGCGATTGACGAAACCTGGTCGGGATTAAAATTTGTAATTCGCAAGGAACACCGCGCGGCCTTTGCCCCAGCCGCGAAGAAATGATGCGAATTGAACCCTGAGGAACCGAATGGCTATTTATCTTCCCGCATCCGCTGAAGAAACCGAACTCGCTCTTGACGAGCTCACTCCGCGCGAGATCGTCGCCGAGCTAGACAAGCATGTTGTAGGCCAGAAGGCCGCCAAGCGCGCAGTTGCCATCGCGCTGCGCAACCGCCAGCGCCGGCAGAAGCTGCCGCCCGATATTGCCGACGACATCATGCCCAAGAACATCATCATGATCGGGCCAACGGGCGTAGGCAAAACCGAGATTGCGCGCAGACTCGCCAAGCTGACCAACTCACCGTTCCTCAAGGTGGAAGCCTCGAAGTTTACAGAGGTCGGTTACGTTGGCCGCGATGTCGAGTCCATCGTCCGCGACCTTGTCGAGATCTCCATCGACATGGTTCGTGAAGAGCGCCTTGAAGAAGTTGAAGACAAGGCGGAGATGAATGCTGAGGAACGCCTGCTCGATCTGCTCCTGCCGCCGCCGCCCACGCCTCCGCAGGGCCAGGAAGGCCAGCTCACTCTGCCTGGGACGGAATCGCATCAGCGCTCGCGCGAAAAACTTCGCCAGCAGTTTCGCGAAGGCAAGATCGACGACCGCACCGTGGAAGTAGACGTGCGCGAGCGCAACACGCCGCAGTTCGGCATCATCTCCAGCCAGAACCTTGAGGAGATGGAGATGAATCTCAAGGACATGCTGCCAAATATTTTCGGCGGTGGCGGCTCGCGCAAGCGCAAGATGAAGGTCACCGACGCCTTCGACTACCTTGTACAGGAAGAAGAGAGCCGCCTCATCGATATGGATCAGGTCACGCGCGCCGCGGTCGAGCGCGTCGAGTCCAGCGGCATCGTATTCCTTGACGAGATCGACAAGATTGCCGGCCGCGAGGGCGGCCATGGCCCCGATGTCTCACGCGAAGGCGTGCAGCGCGACATCCTGCCCATTGTGGAAGGCACCACCGTGAACACACGCTACGGCATGGTCCGCACCGACCACATTCTCTTCATCGCAGCCGGCGCATTCCATGTCGCGAAGCCAAGCGATCTGATTCCTGAGCTGCAAGGCCGCTTCCCCATCCGCGTGGAGCTGCATTCGCTCACCGTGGAAGACTTCCTCCGTATCCTCACCGAGCCCAAGGCCTCACTGACCAGGCAGTACTCGGCATTGCTCGAAACGGAGGGCGTGCGGCTTGAATTTTCCGCGGAAGCGTTGCGCGAGATGGCTCAGTTCGCCTTTAAGGTCAACGAGACAACTGAAAATATCGGCGCGCGAAGACTGAGCACCATCATGGAACGCGTACTCGAGGACGTTAGCTTCCTCGCTCCTGACGTGGCGCGCCGAGTACAGAATGACGAGCAGGCCCAGGCGCTCACCGCGGCAATCAAGAGTGACGCCAGCACCGATCTGCCTTATGAGGAGCGCATGACCGCATCCGGCCCGGAGAAGGTCTTCCTCATCACCGACGCGTATGTAAGGCAGATGGTGGCCAGCATTGTGAAGGACCAGGACCTGAGCCGCTACATTCTCTAACGCAAAAAAAGGGGAAGGCGGTTGGAGGTCCGCCTTCCCGAGGATGTTTTCTGGCTACGTCATTGTCTGCGGCCGCTCGCGTGGCTGCGGACAACCTTACCGGCCATGCACAATGTGTATGGCGCGAACTTCAGATACGTTCTTGTCGAGACGAGCTGTCATCAACTTGTCGTACTGAACGGAGCGGAGCGCATAGGCGCCATCACTCTCATCAAAGCGCAGCGTGACCTTCGGATCGGGCGATGTCTCTCCGTTCCGCGCGGCAAACCATGTGTAGGCCTGCTTGCGGTCCTCAGTTTGCAGTGTGACAAAGCTGCCATCGGAGGTGCGCGTCACGAAGTAGTTGCCCGCCGGAAGCGCTTTGCCGTTGATGTTGAAATTGAATGGCACGCTGACGGTCGCGGTTGCGACTGCGGCAGAGGCGGTTTTCGTGGTAAAGGCTGCTGTCGCCAGAACGGCCAGCGTCAGAACGATGGAGCGAAGAGTGATCCGCATTGGGCTAGTCCTCCTACCCAAAACCACACTAACCCTCCCCAAAAACAAATGCGTCAAGTTCCCGTGGAGAAAACGTTAAGTTTTTGTGCGATGCATTCGCGGTGTTTTCTTTTGTTGCACGGCGTGCAATGTATCGCTTGAGCCATTGAGAGCAGCACGAATCTCGCAAATCGTCTCTTCGCGCTCTTCACTATTCAGATTTTCTGCAATGCCCAGCGCGCGCGCGAGCAGTTCTTCTGCCAGCGTTTTGTTCTCTCGCGCGGCATGAGCAGCAGCGCGCAGAGTATCAATGGCGCGCAGCCATTCTCCGGCGGCTTCAAAGTGCATTGTGATTTCATGCGCCACGTCAAACTCGCGCCCGGCAAAGATGCGGCGCAGGCGTTCGGCCACGCGCGTGTGCCGTCGAGCGCGCCGCGCCGCTGGCTGTCTCTGGTAAAGCACTTCGCGGTAGAGCCCATGCGCAAATACATAAAAAGCAGAGCGCGTTCCATCGGGAAGCTCATCATGCCCCGCGCGTCGAATAAAAGAGACGCGGCGATCAAGCGCATCGCATGCATCTTCGGTAGCAGCAATGTCCTCTTCAAGCGCCGCCGCAACGGCCCATGCCGGAAAGGCAACGCTGATCAGGCTTGCCGCTTCGAGCAGTCGTTGTTCGGCGGCAGATAAGCGCGCTATCTCCACTTCCATCATCTGCGCCAGCTCTGCGGGAACGCCGGTCTCCGATTGCACCAGTGGCGCACGCAGCTCCCAGTGTCTCTCCGGTCCAGACCCGGCATTTACCAGAAAGCGTTCCCCAATCAGATGCTCAAGAATGGCCAGCGCGAAGAGGGGATTACCCTCTGCGTGCTGCTGGACAAATACGTCCAGGCCGCTTGGCAATACGCTTGCCCCAAGCTCTCGGCGCAGCAGTTCCGCAGTCTGCGCCATTGTCAGCGGAGACAGCGTAAGCTCTGTGCATAGCCGCTGCATACTCAGATTCTGCCTCAGGCGCTCAACCGGATGCCCAGCTCCAGTCTCATGCGAGCCAATCGTTACCACAATCATGAGCTTCGCCGGCATGCGCCTGTGCGCCAGAGCAGAGATCGCGTCAAGCGTCGCATCATCGGCCCAGTGAATGTTCTCCAGTATCAAGGCCAGGGGCTTCTCAGCGGCCAGCTCTTCAAGCGCCGCGCACAGCTCGCTTGCTGTTCCTGCATACGCGCGCCCATTCTCGTTGCGGGCAGCGCCTTCTCGTAAAGAACCCGGTAGCCAGGCCGGCGCAACCCTCGCCAGCACTCTGCACACCCGCTCGCCATCCGCTGAGGCGCACAGATGCGCCAGCGCTTCGAGCACAGGGTAGTACTGCTCGCGCGCGCCAATCCCCTGCACGGACTGTCCTCGCGCTATGGCAATTTTCGCGCTAGCCGCCCACTCGCTTGCAAACGTGTCGATGAGCGCAGTCTTGCCCATACCCACGTCCCCGCTGATCAACACTATCTGTCGCGTTTTGCTAGCAAGCCGCTCTACGCAGCTTTGCAGCGTGCGCAGTTCCTTCTCGCGGCCAACTAGCTCTCGCGTGGCAAACTGGTGATCAGCGCCAGCGGTCGCGCCATTCTTCGGCGTCTCCACAGCGGCGGCAATGATGGGCCTGCCATTGCCATTCTCCGTCACTGCCGCAAGAAAGACGTATCCGCGCTTGGGCAGGGAACGGATAAAGCGCGGCTGCCGGGCATCGTCGCACAGCAGCTTGCGCAGTTCCAGCATATAGGTCCGCAAAATCTGCGGCTGCACATAGGTATCCGGCCACAGCTTATCCAACAGCTCATCGTGGCTGACCAGCCGCCCCGGATTCTCCACCAGGTAACGCAGCACGGCAAAGGCTCTGGGAGGCAGCATGATCTGTGCGCCGTTTTGCCACAGACACTCGTTCTGCTCATCCAGACCAAATGACTCAAATTGCTTCACTGAGCCGCACCCCTCCGCATGTCACCATCTTGTGTTTCCAGCAACTCACCTTCCATACGCAGCCCGGGCCGCACCCGTTCTCTTTCCTCTATTTTCCATCTTGGACGCTTAATAAATTAGTTGGTCTTCAAAAATAGATGTTCGTTTACGAACAGTACTGTCCTTTTTCGAACGCTGGAAGTCCTCCGGCAGAGGTTCTATATAGTTTGAAGTGCAGTCTTCGGGGGTTCTGAATGTCGGATTTCAATCGGCGGGATGCAGCGCGTGCCGCCATGCTCGGCGGAGCATCGTTTCTGTTAGGCCAGAGCAATTTGCAGGCGCAATCTTCAGGGGCTCAAAGCGGCCTGCTTGACGCGCATGCCTTTGGTGCAGTGGGCGACGGCAAAACCGACAACACACTTGCTCTCCAGAAGGCGCTCGATGCAGCAGCGCCTCTCAGCGGCGGCGTCTTTCTGGCGCCCGGAACCTATCTTACGCGAGAGCTTCACGTCCGCCCCGATACTGCCCTCATTGGCATCGCCGCGTGGAATTATTCGCACGGCGGTGGCTCAGTACTCAAGCTCACCGGCACGGACTCAAGCTGCCTGCTCAACTTGACCGAGGCACGCGGAGCCACAATCGATGGGCTTGCTCTCGATGGGGGCTTTCTCGGCGCAGGCATTCATGGCATCTATACCAACCGCACCAAATGGGGCGAGCACGAGGACGGCTTCCGCATCGAACGCTGCCAGGTCGCCCGCTTCACCGGCGATGGCATGCGGCTCGATTGCGTCTGGTGCTTCAGCGTGCGGCACTGCGAGCTGGCCTACAACCACGGCGATGGCATGAGCATGCGCGGATGGGATGCCTTCATCCTCGACAACTGGTTCAGCGGTAACAAGGGCGCAGGCTTTGCCGCGCGTCGCGAAAATGCCTCGGTCACTTTTATCGGCAACCGCATTGAATGGAACGGCAAAGAGAACTTCGTGATCGTGGGCGGCGACGGCTACCAGATCAACAACAATTTCTTTGACCGCGCCGGAACCATCGGTATTGCGATTCGCAAATCGAACTGGGGACCGCAGCAGATCAACATCACCGGCAATCTCATCAAGCGCAGCGGCAAGTACGCTGACCCCGATTCGCATGACTCAGCGCAAGTGCTGATCGAGAATGCCAAGGGCGTCACCTTCACGGGCAACACCATCTGGGCCGGTCGCGACGATGGCAACAAGGGCCTGTGGTCGCCGTCCTTCGGAATCATTTATCAGGGCCTGGAGAACTGCATCCTCCGCGACAATGTTCTCCACGACGGCGCGCTGCGCCAGCTATTCGCGGACCTCGGCGAGCAAGGTCCCGGCGTGATCGTTGGCGACAATCCGGGCCGGCTTCTCGTGCCGCGTTGAGGTTCTTCTTTGCGCAATCCTGGCGTCTGTGCTACGTTTTTCTCGTACCTCGGCAGCCTGCGCAGATTTCGCGGCATTTTAATCAGCAGGCTCTACCTGCACTCTCCAGTTTCTGAGCGGGTGTGGATGGAGGCGTATCGGAAGCGCATCAGGAAAGGTGCGCCTTTTCCAAAACGCCACTTCAACCACAAGGAGAATGCAAATGAATCAGCCAGAGAATCGCCACCACGCCATCAACTACATCGAGTTCGCAGCAACGGACATCGCTGCGGCAAAGAAGTTTTTTTCTTCCGTCTTCGGCTGGAACTTCATAGACTACGGCCCGGATTACGCTAGCTTCAGCGCAAACACAGCAGGTGTAGACGGCGGTTTCTACAACGCCGAACCGCACGAGCCACACTCAAAAACTGCGCCCTTGGTCGTCATCTACTCAGCCGACCTCGCAGCCACCGAAGCCGCAGTCCTCGCCGCTGGCGGCAAAGTCGTTGTCTCCACATTCGAGTTCCCCGGCGGTCGTAGATTCCACTTCGCAGATGGTGTCGGCAACGTATTGGCAGTCTGGTCGGAGTAAGACACTAAAGCATCTCTCCCGAAGGTATAAAGTTCGGACGCCCCACCCTCGCCGCGTATTCGTATTAGCGGCCAGGCAGGGATCGCTCCACAGCAAGAGGAGAACTGCTCTTGTCCCTATATCCCTTTT
>Ga0208193_1001085_pt1 | contig 12414 bp, 6 predicted proteins | sample June2015DPH_17_2_FD_184716 | JGI IMG/M metagenome (GOLD analysis project Ga0208193, IMG submission 184716) | Peatland microbial communities from SPRUCE experiment site at the Marcell Experimental Forest, Minnesota, USA - June2015DPH_17_10... | ecosystem: Environmental > Terrestrial > Soil >...
CTGCGGACCAACGGCAACAAACAGACCGTTCAGATCAGCTCCAGGGGCGACATCAGGGGCGTATCGATCACGATGGTGAAAAGCTAGAGACTATCCGGTTCTGATGGAATCAAAACCAGGCTCTACTTTTCTGTTTTGACGCGTTTTCTACCGCAGATAAGTCTACGCACTCTGCGTAAACTTGATTGCCATGCGAAGCACCCGCGGATCAAGTCCGAGGGCATGCTTCGCTCGAAAACGCTATTACCCGTTCTTGCCCGATTGCTGCGCTGGCTCGGCGGGGTGAGTAATTCCGCGGAGCCGCTCCGACAGGGTGATCAGGAACATTGCCGTCGGGCGCAGGATAAACAGGTCCGCCACCAGGGCTGAGACCATCGAAAATGCGCTGAGCCAGCCGAACAGACGCAGTGACGGCAGATCGGAAAATACGGTCACCACCAGGCCGCAAGCGAGCACCACGGTTGTCAGGATCAATGCGGGGCCCATCAGCACCGTCGCCCGCTCCACCGCGATATCAGGCGTAACGCCGGGCTTGGACTCCTGCCGCAAGCGGTTGAGGAAGTGAATCGTGGCGCTGAGTCCCAGTCCAAACGACACCGTGAGCGCCACGACGCTGGCGAATTGCAACCCCTCCCCGAGCAGCCACAGCACGGTTCCGGACAGTACCACCGGGAAAATTCCAGGCAGGATACAGCAGAACATCACGACCACTGAACGGAAAGCCAGCCCGATAAAAATCGCGACAAGCGCGAACTCGATGGTCAGGCCACGGTTGAGTTTTTCGATCATGTTGGCGGAATTGCGCGCGGCGATCGCCGAAAGGCCGGTGACCGAGATCTCATAGCCCGGATGCGCCTTGCGCACGGCATCCAGACCGTGATCGAGATTCTCGACCACGGGAAGTATCTGGCTGGAATCAAGGTCCGGCACCCTGCCCGACACCACCACGGCGGTCTGATCGGCCGAGATGAAGCGCCGCACCAGATATTCAGGAATGACGCTGACATATTCTTTCAGCGTCGCAACGTCCGAGCTGCCCGCTTTCTCCGCGAGCCAGCGTCGCAACGTCTCCAGCGACCAGACGTTGCCGACGCCCGCCTGCTTCTCCACCTGCGAATGAACGTCCGCAATGGTCTGCAAGGTTTCGGGCGCATAGAGCGAAGCGCCCTTCGGGAATTCGATCAGCACATCGATCGCATTGGCGCCGGTCAGCTTGGCATCGAGACGTCCGCTCGCGGCGACCGCCTGCTGTTTGTTAGGCACCTGGTCGGCAAGGCGGTAGCGTGGCTCGAGATTGGCATAAATCGTGGCAAGGCCGCCGACAAACAGCACGCCAATCAAGCTGAAGAGACCGGGCCGGCCAACCATGCGCACGGCGATCCAGTAGCAAAAATTTCGCAGCATCTGCACGCCGGCATCGGCACTGCGAAACTTGACCGCGAAGGTTTGTTCATTGCGCACGAGCAGAACGCCGAACACCGGCACCAGCGACAACACGGCGACGAGCGCGATAATGGTCGCGGCCAGCCCGGCCTCACCGAATTTCCGGATCAGGTCGGAGTCCGAAAATTGCAACGCAATGAACGAAATTCCGGCCGTGCCATGCGTCAGCACGCAGGCTGGCCCCACGACGAGCACCGCGTTGCGGAATGCGGTGAATTTATCCTGCCCCGCAATCAGGCGGTCGCGTGCGGCAAAGGTGAGCTGCATCGAGTCGGAAAAGCTGATCACCATGATCAGCGGCGTCATCACGTTGAGGAACATATTGAGGTTGAAGTTCGCCCAACCTAGGCCGCCAAGCGCGAGCAGAATGGCGATGATCGGCGGAAACGCCGCAATCACCATGAACGATATCTTGCGGAAGAAGATGATGGCGATGATGCAGCCGGCCAGAATGCCCAGGATGTTGTAGGTCAGACCGTCGCGCTCGACCGCGTTGCGGATTTCCAGCTGCATCACGGGCACGCCGGATAATTCGACATTGAGGCCGGTGTCTTTGAGATCCTCGGTCATCAGTTTTCGGATATCGCCGATCGTCTTGCCGAGCTTGTTGCTGGCGACGACGTCCGGCTCGAGCGACAGCACAACCAGCGCCAGCGTGCCGTCTTCCGACAGCAGCTTGCCGCGAATGAGCTCGTTCGATTTCACCGTCTCGATGAACTTGTCGTAGTCGGCGCCTTCCGGCAGTTGCGACGGAAACAATGCTGCCGGGAATTTGCCCGGCGCCGGTGCCTGACGCGCCGAGAACAGGGAGATCAGGCCGCGGGTGCCCTCCACCAGTTGCAGGTCGGTGATGAAGTCGCGCAGTTTTTCAAGGTTGTCGCGCGCAAGCAAATTCTTGCCTTCGACAACGACGAGCACATCAAATTCTGTCGCCGGAAAGCGTTTGATTTCCGATTCGTATTGTTGGTATTCGCGGGAATTGGACCGGAACAGCTGGCTCAGGGAATCGTCGATCTTGATGCGCTGAATTCCGAAAATCGCGCCGATGATCAGCGCCACCAGAACAACGCAGGACAGCACCGGGGCCTTAACCGCAATGAGCCCCATCCGCTCGAGCCCGAAGGCGATGCTCGACATCGGCCGCTGTTCGATTTTCTCGACGTGGACTTCGCTGTCGTCGTTCGTTTCGAGCATACCTTGTCCAATTCTCGCATCGGCGCAATAGCCGTAAGTCAAAGTGCCGAAAACAAATCAAACCTGGAAAGCTCCCGCCGATGGCGGAGTACCGCAATAGCCTTTGAAAACGTACAATAATTTTACAAGGGCGGTGTAGCAGGTCTGCCCGGCTTCTCGCAAGCCGCGCGGTTAAGCGGTGCGCCTCTTATGGGGCCGCAATCCCGCGGGATTTTCACGTTAGCTTGAATTGGCGACGATCGCCTGGCCGATCCGGCCGCCGCTTTCGTCTTTCAGCGTTATACCGGTCAACTTCCGGGCCAGGCCTTCGCGAATCAACCAGCCGATCTTTGCGGCTGCATCGTCATAGCTGAGTCCGGCGCCGTGAATATTGGAAACACAGTTGCGCTTTTCATCCGTCGTTCCGACGGCGGGAGCAAAGGTCAGATAGACTCCCAGACTGTCTGCGGCGGAAAGACCCGGCCGTTCGCCGATCAACATAGCGGTCATGCGTGCACCCAGCAGGTTGCCAATCTCGTCGCCCAACGCCACCCGGGCACCTGTCGCAACAACGGCGTGGCCGATATTGATGCCATCTGCCGCCAATAGCGGAAGCAGCTTGCGCAAAAGCTCCGTCGCATGCGCGTTGACGGCCGTGGGAGAAAGTCCGTCGCCGATGACGATCGCAAGCGGGCCTGCTTCGCCACCGTGGCTGGCGAGCCTCGCTTGCGAATCCGCGTCAAGCTTGCGCCCGAGGTCCGGGCGAGCCAGATAGTCCTTGCGGTCGGGCGCCCGGCTCGAAACGCGTATCGCTTCCAGACCCAGATCGGCGAGGCCCTGGACCAGGCCCGCAGCATCGAAGGCAGCGCGGACGGCGTCACGCGCCCGCGCATGGTCGAGGGTGAATTCAAGCAATGCCCTGGTTGGCAAGCTTGCGCCGGCGAGGCCCAGCGCTACGCGCGCCGGGGTGAGCTTGCGCAGACGCTCAAGCGAGGACGGCGGCGACGCGCCGGTCTCTGTGAGATTACTCGGCAGGAACGGAGGCCTCGCGCAACCGCATGGAGTAGTTCGACGCATTTTGCTGGCCACGGGAGGCTGCGCGCGCGAACATGATGAGGTGATGCGCAACCATCATCGACGCGATGAGGTGCTCGATCTCGCCACGGGCCAGACGCCGCAAGGCAAACTTCCAGAACTCAAGCTTGTAATCTCCGAGAACCCCGATCTTCCAGAAGATGTTGCGCAACATGACCAGACCAAGTTTGATATTTGGCCACGTCAATTGTTGACGCGACGACGGCCGTTTCACCTGATTCGGATAGGTTTCGCGGATCTGATAGTCGTAACGCTGCAAGAGCTTCGTGGGTTCATAGGCTTCGCCCATGCATCTACGCCAGGCACCTACGACCTCATCATACGGCCGGCGAAAATCGACGTTGGACTCCCGTTCCTCATCCTCGATCAAACGGTTCTCGCGCGCCAAGCGATCCCAGAGCGGCGTCTTCGGCAGCGCCTGAAGCAGATTGATGGTCAAGAGGGGAATTTTCGATGCCTCGATGAACTGCATCAAATGCTGTTCGGTCTCCGGCTTGTCGGTATCCAGTCCGAGGATGATTCCCGACACCACTTCCATGCCGTAGCTGTTGATGGTTTGAATCCCCTCCATGATGGGGACCATCATATTGTGATCCTTGTGCATCGCTTTCAGCGCCACCGGATCCGGCGTCTCGATGCCGCAGAAAACCGTGCAGAAAAAGGCCTCGCGCATCCCGGCCAGAATCTCCGGCCGCTTGGCGATGTTCAATGTCGCCTCGCAGGAGAAGCGCAGGACAAAACCCGTCTTCTTCTGCCATTCGACCAGATGCGGCAGCAGGTCGAGCGCCGCCTTGCGGTTGCCGATGAAATTGTCGTCGACAAAATAGACCGAGCCGCGGATGCCGCATTCGAGCAGCTTGTCGAGTTCGGCCGTAATCTGCTGCGGCGATTTCAGGCGTGGATTGCGGCCATAAAGTCCCGGTATATCGCAGAACTCGCACTGATACGGACATCCGCTCGAATACTGAATACTGCCGAGGAAATAGCGTTTGAGTTCGGCGAGTTCATAAGCGGGAAGCGGGAAGCTCGTCATGTCAAGACGATTGGCTGTCTTGAGGACAACCTGCTGCTCCGGAGGCGACGGATCGCGCGCCAGACGCGCGATCAATTCATCGGTCGCGTCGCCGAGCTCGCCGACATGCAGATAGTCGAACGCGGGATAGTAATCAGGGCAGGCGCTGACGGATGGACCACCGATTGCAACCGGCAGGTCGAACGCGTGTGCGCGGCGGCAAATATCGTTCATTTGGTATCGCTGAATGTGCATGCCGCTGACAAAGACGGCTTCCGCCCACTCGAAATCCTCATCCGTCGTGGCGCGGATGTTTTCGTCGATGAACCGGACCGGCCAGTTTTCCGGCAGGTAAGCCGCGATCAGCAACAGCCCTTGCGGGGGCATGAAGGCCTGGACGCCGTCGGTCAACGGATAGGCATGTTCGAACGAGCCAAATGACGGCGTGTAACGCGGAAAGACGCACAAGATGCGGCGTACAGTCCCTACGCTTTGAGCTCTCATTCCCACCTCGGCGTCTTCAACTTCACAAGTTAATCACGCAACCCGCAGGCTGTGCCACAAATTTTTCAGGATTGTGGCAACGGTCTAACCCGCCGATGACCCGAGAGTTGCAAACGGCGGAGCAGATACGTCTCAATGGACCGTCAGGCAATCATCCGGCGGACAAATTCGGGCAACAAATCGTTGTTACCGGCCAGATGAAGGTTTGCATCGGCAAGGCCGGCGTGGAACAGCCAGTCATCGAATTCCGGTGCACGCTTCAGTCCAAAGACATCCCGGACATAGAGCGCGTCGTGGAATGATGTCGATTGGTAATTCAGCATCACGTCGTCGGCGCCCGGCACCCCCATGATGAAATTCACGCCGGCGGCCGCAAGCAGCGTCAGCAGGTTGTCCATATCGTCCTGGTCGGCCTCGGCGTGGTTGGTGTAGCAAACGTCCACCCCTAGCGGCAGACCGAGCAGCTTGCCGCAAAAGTGATCCTCCAGCCCGGCGCGAATGATCTGCTTGCCGTCATAGAGATATTCCGGGCCGATAAAGCCCACCACGCTGTTGACCAGCAGCGGTTCGAACGCGCGGGCGACCGCATAAGCGCGCGCCTCGCACGTCTGCTGGTCGACGCCATGATGGGCATTGGCGGAGAGCGCCGACCCCTGCCCTGTTTCGAAATACATCACATTGTTGCCGACAGTGCCGCGCTGGAGCGACCGGCCAGCGTCGTTGGCTTCCCGCAACAGCGCGAGGTCGACGCCAAAGCTCCGGTTGGCCGCCTCAGTACCGGCGATCGACTGGAATACCAGATCGACCGGCACGCGCTCGGCGATCAGCCGAAGCGTCGTCGTGACATGCGATAACACGCAAGCCTGGGTCGGAATTTTCAGCCGGCCGATGATCTCGTCGAGCAGATGCAACAGCCTGCCGATGACGGCCGGATCGTCGCTCGCCGGGTTGATGCCGATACAGGCATCGCCCGCGCCGAGCAGGATGCCATCCAGTATCGATGCGGTGATGCCCTTCGCGTCATCGAAGGGATGATTGGGCTGCAACCGCACGCTCATTCGCCCGCTCAAGCCTATCGTGTCGCGAAAAGCCGTCACGACCTCGCATTTTTTGGCCGCCAGGATCAGATCCTGATTGCGCATCAGTTTTGAAACCGCAGCCACCATTTCCGGGGTAATGCCGCGCGAGATCGCCTTGAGAACCTCTCGACTGGCTGTTCCGGAGAGCAGCCAGTCACGGAACGATCCAACCGTGAGCGACGAGATGGGCGTAAAGGCCTCGGCATCATGGCTATCGACGATCAGGCGGGTCACCTCGTCGGCCTCATAGGGAACGACCGTCTCGCGCAGGAACTGCTTGAGCGGGACATCTGCCAGCGCGATCCGCGCGGCAACCATCTGCTCGGCGCTTTCGGCAGCGATGCCGGCGAGACGATCGCCGGAGCGAGGAGGGCTTGCTTTGGCCAGGAGATCACGAAGATCGTTGAAGACGTAGGCGGTGTTACCTATGGCGTGCCGATAGGTGGTCATGTCTGCTCCGGACCAGTCAACGCTGGCCGCTCAAAACCATCGCTCAACCTAGAGCTCCGATTCCGAAGTTCGCAAGCTATCGCGGCGACCTCTGATGCGAACTTCGGAATCAAAGGAGCACTAGCAACTTGTTATAGTGCGGCTTTGAATTTGAAGTTCCTATCACGAACTTGCCGCGACACTGATAGGAACTTCAAATTCGCCGCACTAGCATCTCGCAGTGCACCATGCGTGACATCGGCGTCGTCCCGGAGCTTGCAAGCCCGACTGGTCCAAGTCCCAGCATACTATCCTCATAAGGCATTGATATAAATTAATTATATCTACCAAGGTTGTCGGCATACCAGATCCCCCGATCAGGGGTTGAACAATACCGATATGCCTAAGACGGACCGCAGCAATTTACAGTTTGTACAGGAAATTTCACATAGTTTCTCATGACGGCCGTCGTCGTTGTGACTGGCCCTCCTGCGCAAGGCCGGGGATGCCAAGCACCATGAAATCTGTTGCGCCATCGGACTCCAGGAAAGGCTCAAGCTTTTCGCTCGCCTTCAAACTTTATGCGGTATTTATCCTGTTTGCCCTTCTGACGGCGGCCATCACGGCGCTGTCCGACTACAACACCCGCCGCAGCGCCGAGCTCACCCAATCCATCGAAACCGCGAGCCAGGCTGCGCTTAACGTCGAGCGCGTCAATTCGCTGGTCTATGCCGTGGTGATGGAGTCCCGCGGAATCTACATGTCGACCGAACTGCCGACGATCAAGAAGTACGGCGAAGGGTTGCGCAAATTCAGCGATCAACTCCTTGGCGTTGTCAACAAATGGGAATCCATCGTCCAGGCAGACGATGCCGACCAATTTTCCGTCTTCAAGAAGCGAATTGATCAATTCGTCGAATTCCGAAAAGAACTGGTTCGCCGCGCGGTCGAAGTCAGCCCCATGGCGGGTCGGGAATGGGGCGACAACGAAGCCAATCGCGACGTGCGCATCTCGCTCAATAACGATCTTGCAGAGTTATCCAGGGTCTATGCGGAACGTGGCAAGCGAATTGCCCAGGAGGCCGCCCTCAACCGCCAGCTCGCCTTTCTTCTTACATGCCTCGGAGGATTGGCGCTGCTATTGGTCGGTGTCGGCGTCTTCATTATTGCCCGAATGGTGGCGCGCCCGCTTTCGGTGATCACCACCACCATCAAGCAGGTCGCTGAGGGTGCGGAGGGTATCGAGGTTCCGCACATCCACCGGCAAGACGAAATCGGCGCATTGGCCCGCGCGATCCGGATCTTTCAGGAGGCGATGGATCGCAACCGCAACCTCAATTCGCAGGTGCTCGCCGATTCCAAGGCGCGCGACGAGCGCACCCGCCAGGTCGAGACTTCGGTGGAAGCCTTCCGCGGCGCGATCGGAAGCGTACTGGGCGCGGTGAACGATAACGCCTCCGCCATGCGCGATACCGCGCAGTCCATCTCCGGCGTTGCCGCCGACGCCAGCGGCCGTGCCAGCGCCGCCGCGCGCGCTACTGAACAAGCCTCCAGCAATGTTTACGCAGTTGCCAGCGCCGCCGAGCAACTATCGGCCTCGATCGAGGAGATCGGGCGGCAGGTGCGCCAATCGGCGGAGGTGGTCAAGCAGGCCGGCCAGCGCACTGAAAAATCGGTTGCTGAAATTGAAAGCCTCGCCGCGGCAACTCAACGCATCGACGGCGTGCTCACCCTCATTCAGGCAATCGCCGAGCAGACCAACCTTCTGGCGCTGAACGCGACGATCGAAGCCGCTCGCGCCGGTGAGGCCGGCCGCGGCTTTGCCGTCGTGGCCCATGAAGTCAAAGCGCTCGCCGGCCAGACCGCCAAGGCCACTTCCGAAATCGGCCAGAACATCAGCCTGATTCAGACCTCGACGCGAAATGCCGTCGAAGCGGTGCGCGAAATCGGCACCGCCGTGCGCGAAATCAACGAAGTCACCTCCAACATCGCGGGCGCGGTCGGACAGCAGGATGCGGCCACCCGCGAGATCTCCTCCAACGCACAGCTCGCCGCTGATGGCAACTCGACGCTGGTCGTCAACATCGGGGCGCTCAACGATGCAATCGAGAATACCAACAAGGGCGCCTCGTCGGTGCTCTCTGCGTCAGGCGACCTGGCTTCAACGGCGAAATTGCTATCGCGCGAAGTCGAAACGTTCTTCCAAAACCTACGCGCCGCAAGCGGGGGCTCCGCGCGAACCGGGACTAACAATTAGTCGCAACGCGGCCAGCGCACTCACCCGCGCCGTCGGACGCCTATTGGGCGTAAGAAGAATGCCGTGCGATCAACGGCCCGCTCGCCGGTCACTCCACCAGCACCACGTCAACCGCCACGTTGAGCCTCTGCTTCCGCGACCCCACGATGATGCCGTCGACCGGCGATACGTCGGAGAAGTCGCGCCCGACGGCCAGAACGATGTGATCGTTCTCGACCAGGATATCGTTGGTCGGGTCGAAGCCGATCCAGCCGAGACCGTCGCCGCACCACAGCGATACCCAGGCGTGGGTGGCGTCGGCGCCTTGCAGGCGCTCTTTGCCGGGCGGCGGGATCGTCCGCAAGTAGCCGCTGACATAGGCCGCGGGCAAGCCAAGTCCGCGCAGGCCGGCAATCATCACATGGGCGAAGTCCTGGCAAACGCCGTGGCGCTTTTCGAAGACTTCGTTGAGCGGCGTCGAGATAACGGTCGCCTTCGGGTCGTATTTAAAATCGGTCCTGATCCGATGCATCAAGTCCACAGCGCCGGCCAGGATGCCGCCTCCGGGCGGAAAGCTTGCCGACGCATAGGCGGTGACTGGCGGCTGCACCGGCACCAGCGGGCTTGCAAAGATATATCCGATCGGGGAAGCCGGGCCGAGGCTCTTGGCTTCGATGGCGACATCGCGAACGCTTTCCCAAGGGCGGCTTTGCGCCCGGCGATCCGGAGCGCTGCGCGACACCGATACACGCGACCGGGAATCGATCCGAAGATTGCGATGGGCGGTCTCGATCAGGATGCTTTCAGTGCGCGTTCCGAAAAAATCTTGCCGCACCGTGCGATCCGCCGGACGCGGCCTGATGTCGACAGTGTGAGAAATCAGTTCCTGCCCGTCGCCGCTTTTCGGTTGCAGCCGCAGCGAACACCGCGCGAAGCTGACCGGGCTTTCGTAAGCGTAGGTCGTGACGTGACGGATGTCGTAGATCACGCAAGGCCCGTCAGTTTCTCGGGCCTCAAGGCATTCGGCCCGTGCGGGAAATAGTGCTGTCCGACGGCATCGGCGAGATTGAGCAGGTCCTGCTCAAGTCCAAACAGCATCTGGGTATGGAGGCTCGCGGCTTCAGCCGTCGTCAGGACAGCTTGCGCAGCAACAGCGAGACGTTGCGGCCGCTCGATCAACCCGTCTTCTTTCAACGTCGGCAGGCTCGCGATGTGGTCGTTCAGTGCGGAAACCTGGAACACCACCGACCGCGGATTATAGGGATCAAGCACCACGAGGTCGCGCACCGGCACCGGCAGCGGCCCCACGAGATAGCGCGAGCGGTAGGTGATCTGGCAATCCACCAGCGTCAGCAGAACGTCGAGATCCTCGCCCGTGGCCTCCTCATAGGCAAACTGGCGGGCGAAACGCACGGTATTGATCGAGCGTTCGACGCGGCGGCCCATTTCGAGGAAGCGCCAGCCGGCAGCACGGTTCATGTTTTCCTGGGCGAGACCGGCGAAGCTCGCCAGCTCCTGCAACGTCAGTTCGGCGGCCCTGATGACGCCGTCATCGTCCTCGACTTCCTGCGCCAGGCGCTCCACCATTTCGGTGATGACCTGCCAGGCGTCCGGCGAAAGGCGCTCGCGCAGCGACGTCGCCGTGCGTTGGGCCGAGCGCACCAGCGACAGGGCCGAGCCAAAGCGCTCCTCGTTTTGCAGCGCCTCGGCAACGACCCTGGCAGGCTGGGTCCGCGCGGTTTGCGACGTCGCGCCCCATGCGAGCAGAAGCCGCTGGATCCGCTCCACCGTATGGAGCACGGTCGACGATCCCTTGGTCGCGTCGCGCGGCGGGGTCGCCAGCGCCCGGATCAGCCGCAAGGTAGCTTCGGCACGCTCGAGGTAGCGGCCAAGCCAAAATAGATTGTCCGCAGCCCTGCTCGGCACCCAGCCGGCGATGCGCCTGATCCGCACCGTGTCCACCGCCGGCAACAGCGTTGTGGCCGGCACGGCCTTGTCGGAAATAACCCACACGTCCGCGGCGCGGGCGCCATCTCCCATTGATATGGCACGGGCGTCCTCCTGCTCGGCAATCCGGCAGAATCCGCCCGGCATGATGGTCCAGCCCTCGGCGGTTGCGGCGGCAAAAACCCTCAAGACGAACGGGCGCGGCGTGATGTGGCCCTGATCCCATACGGGCATGGTCGACAGACGCACCAGCTCCTGGCCGACGAAGTCGATGCCGCGATCGCTGATGGCGGCTCTCAACCGTTCACGATCAGCCGCCGATAGCTTGCTGGCCAACACCGGACTATCGCCCGGAAAGCCGGGAACGTCGCGGCGATAGGCACCTTCGATGGCGACCTCGTCGAGCCGCGACAGCACCTCCTCGCGGGCGGAAGCTTGTCCGCACCACCAGGTCGCGATATGCGGCATCTTCAAGTCTTCGCCGAGCAGACGCCGGCAGAGACCTGGCAGGAAGCCGAGCAGCGCGCGCGCCTCCATCACACCGGAGCCCGGCATGTTGGCGACGACGACGCCGTTCTTGCGCAAGACGTCGATCAAGCCGGGGACGCCGAGTTGCGAGGAAGCGTTGAGTTCGAGCGGATCGAGAAAATTGGAATCGACCCGGCGCAACAACACATCCAGCCGCTTCAGACCGGCGACGGTGCGGATGTGGATCCGATCGCCGCTGACCGCGAGATCGTCCCCCTCGACCAGAAGAAAGCCGAGATAGCGCGCCAGCGTCGCATGCTCGAAATAGGTTTCGTTGAACTGGCCGGGCGTCAACAGCCCGATGCGCGGCTCGTCACGGTCGGCGCCGGCGCGTAGCGAATCGCGGAACGCCTCGAAGAACGGCGCAACGCGTTCCACATTCATCGACTTGTAGAGGCTCGCGAAGGCGCGCGACAGCACCAGACGGTTTTCGAGCGCATAGCCTGCGCCCGACGGCGCCTGCGTCCGGTCGCTCAATACCCACCAGCGCCCGTCCGGGCCGCGGCCGACATCGGCCGCATACAGGCTGAGATATCGGCCGCCCGGAGGCTTGATCCCGCATACCGGGCGCAGATATTCGGGGCTGCCAGCGATCGCCGCCGCCGGTATCGCCCCTTCGGCGACCAGCCGGCCCTCGCCATAGAGATCGCTCAGCACAAGCTCCAGCAATTGGGCGCGCTGCACGATGCCCGCGGTCAATTGCCGCCAGTCGGCCTCATCGATCAGAAGCGGCAGGTGGCTCAACGGCCACATCCGGTCAGAAGTCTCTCCAGGCGCGCGGTAGCTGACGCCGGCTTCGCGCAGGTGCCGGTCGGCGGTGCCGAAACGCCGTTCGATCTCGGCAGGCGTCAGCGCGGCGAAGGCTTCGAAAAAGCGGGTCCAGACCGCGCGCGGCGTCCCGTCCTGCGCGATATATTCATCAGGGATTCCCGGCAGCGGCACATAGTCGCGCATCCACTGCGCCACGC
>Ga0208193_1001087_pt1 | contig 12412 bp, 4 predicted proteins | sample June2015DPH_17_2_FD_184716 | JGI IMG/M metagenome (GOLD analysis project Ga0208193, IMG submission 184716) | Peatland microbial communities from SPRUCE experiment site at the Marcell Experimental Forest, Minnesota, USA - June2015DPH_17_10... | ecosystem: Environmental > Terrestrial > Soil >...
CGCTCCGACGAAGATGCAGTCTCATGTTTACGCTGGTATAGCCGGCGCTGGCGGATTGAAGACTTCCACCGCGTTCTCAAATCCGGTTGCGATGTAGAGAAGATCGCTCACCAGACCGCCGAGCGCATCCGGCGAGCGATTGCTATCGACCTAGTTATCGCCTGGCGCATTATGCTTATGACCCTGCTGGGCCGTGAGACTCCCCAGTTGCCTCCCGATGTCCTGTTTTCCGATATCGAAATGAAAGTTCTGAACGCCTATGCAAAAAAGCGGCTCCCCGCGCCTGTAACGTTGCGCGACGCCGTACGGCTCGTCGCCCGCGTGGCCGGCTACGTCAGCAGCAATGTGGTCGGCAAAGGGCCGGACGGCATCTACTACGACCCGGGTACCGATCGCGTCTTCACCAACAATCACGGCTCCCACGATATCTCCGTCATCGACGCTACCAAGGGAGAACTTGTGGGAACGGTCCCAGTCGGCGGTGACGGCGAAGGAGCCGGCATTGGCAAGGACGGCCTTATCTATGTCGCTCTCGAAGACAAGAACGAGATCTGCGCCTTCGATCCTAAGACCCTCGAAGTAAGGCGCCATATCCGGCTGGTTGGCATCACCGCTCCAACCGGACTTGCCATCGACAAGGAGAACGATCGCATCTTTGTCGGCGGACACAACAAGACGGCGCAAGTGCTCGATGTTGCAACAGCGAAAGTGCTCGCCAGCTTTGCTACCGGCTCCGGCACAGACGCAGCCGGCTGGGATGCGACGGATGGACTTGCCTTCATCTCCAACGGAGAAGAAAATATCACCGTCATTCAGGAGAAGTCGCCCACGGAGTATGTCGCACTCGATCCGATTCAAACACAACAAAGCGCCAAGACAATGAGCTTCGACAACAAGACTGGCAAAATCCTTCTTCCGGCAGCCACCGGCGTCGTAACAGCTGCCACCGACGCGTCTCAGAAGCCGAAAAAGTCTATCACTGATGGCACTTTCGCAGTCCTGGTCGTAGGCAAATTGGAACATTCGGCGTCCACATCAGACGCATTGCGATCACCGACTTTGATGTAGGAATGAAGGGATCTTCAGGGAAAATTCAGGAAAGCTGAGTATAGTCGAGAGATCGCGGGAGTGGAATATGTTCCCCGTGAGCGAAATTCACGACGAGGGGAATGACGATGCGGATTCAAACGCTTGCTGCATGTGGAATCTTTCTGGCTTATGCGGGCATCGCGCCGATGACGGCGCAAACACAATGGCGAGTGACGAATACTTTCCACATCGGCGGCGAGGGTGGTTGGGATTACGTGACGGTAGACCCGCCGAATCATCGCTTCTTCGTGACGCGCTCGACGCACACGCAGGCGATCGACGAGGAGACGGGCAAGGTACTCGCGGATATTCCAGGTCAGGTCCGATCGCACGGCGTCGCACTGGCGCCAAAGATGGGGCGCGGGTTCATCACAGACGGCGGGGGCAACGGCGCAATCCTGGTATTCGATCTGAAGACGTATCAGGTGCTGGGCAAGATCGCGACTATGCCGGATTCGGATGGCATCATCTATGACCCAGGCTCAAATCTGGTGATCGCGGTGTCGGGAGATGGTGGCGCGGTGATGACATTCAGTCCGGACATTGACCCGAGGCGTGGGAAGATGGATGAGCCGATCAAGCTGGGTGGAGCGCCGGAATTTCTGGCAGTCGATGGGAGCGGGAAAGCCTACATAAATATCGAGGACAAGGATACGATCGCTGTCGTGGATCTCCGTACGCGGAAGGTTGTGTCACGGTGGCCTGTTGCACCGGGTGGGCATCCGGTGGGCATGGCGATCGATGCGAAGGCACACCGGCTGTTTATCGGCTGCCGGAATCCGCAGAAGATGATCGTGATGAACACTGAGGACGGCAAAGTAGAGGCAGGGCTGCCCATTGGCGCCGGAGTCGATGCGACGCAGGTCTTGGGCCATGAGAGCTTTGCGAGCAGCCGCGATGGATCGCTGACGGTCGTCGGCGAGAAGGCCGGCAACTTCGCAGTCGAGCAGACTGTGAAAACCGCCGACGGTGCCCGAACAATGGGGCTGGATCCCGAGACACGCAATATCCTTCTGCCGACGGCGCAGATGACTACCGGAGCGAATGGGCGGCCGACGACGAAGCCGGGGACGTTTGAGGTCATCGTCGTCGGCCGACTATGAAGCTAAAGCTGCTTACAAGGGAGCATCTGTGCCAGCGAAATCGAGCACCGTTTGTTCCATTTCTATCCAGTCGGAGTTTATCGTCTGAGTGAGGCCGGTGCTTTCCGCCACTGCGATCGTCGGCGTGCTCTCCGCGCTGGACACACTTCCGGCTGCGCGGCTGGCCCAGTGGCGCAGGCCGTCTCGTATATCTCCATGCAAATGCCGCTTCGCCAAGCCGTGTAAACCTTGATGAGATCAGTCGGCGCGTTCGCACCAGAGGGGGCGAGACATCCAATCGCCCTTATGTTGAGAGAAATTCCTGTGGGATCGAAACCGGGCACGAAGGAGCGTATCTTGGCGACATTCCCACGGCCGAATACTTACTTTATGAGCGTATGGATGCTTTTGACTTTCCTGCTGGCTCTCGCTTATGCCCTTCCTTCTGGATCATGTCAGAGCATCCCGAATTCGTGCCAAACGAACGACTGGTTTGAATTGGAGTCCCAAGCAAATGCAGGTACTATCTCTTTACTTTGTAGAGAAGTGATTAGCGCAAGCCTAGAAAAATGCGCTGCAGCCGAGCATATTCTCACAAAGTTCATAAGTGCAAACTCAAATCGGGAAAGCACGGTATCAGCGCACGAAGCCTTGGGCAATATGTACTACAGAGAGGGACGTTACTGCGCTTAGCGCTCAATCAGTTCGACTTGGAATTGGCAAAGGACCCGAGTGCCGCGGACGCCCGGGCTGCGCGTTCGTTCTTCGCAGCATTGGCACGTCAGCCGGATTTAGAGATATTGAGCAGAGCACCTTCCCGGTTCAAGGGGGGGAGTTTTCGCAAATAATCTATTTCTACCCGTTAAGGAAAACGGCTTAACCGGATCGTACATTGCAGACTCCGGTGCAAATATCTCGGCTCTTCCCCAGTCTGAGGCCGCCCGATCGGGACTTAAGATCAGCTATACCGATTCGTGGGCCTCCGATATCAGTGGAATTTCGATTGGTGCTCAAATAACTGAGATTTTTGATTTATGGGTTGGAAAAACACACCTTAAGCATGTGGCGTTTCTTGTATACCCTGACACGAGTGAGCCTTTTAGCTACCTCCCGGCGGCGCACAAGGGAGTACTCGGAATACGAATTTTAATTGCCTTAGGGGTAGTGCGCAACCCTGCTGTGACGGGTTGAAGCGTGGATGGCAAACGGCGAGAGAGCCGTCTTAGTGCACCAAGGAAGCCGAGGTTGCAGAATAGAGCTGCCGTCGCCGGAGCGAAGAATATGGCGGTCTGATCTTGGACCAGGCAACTCGATTGATGGATTCGCAGCAGGAAAACGGTAATCTGAAGCGCCTTGTTGGGCTAAGACCGAGGAGCCTGCAACTGACTTCAGTCTTTCGTTTTGATTTCAAATTAGCTTCTGAACCAAAAAATCCGGCGTCGACATTCCCTGATCTCGAGAATTGTCCTGCTCATGCAGAACTCCATCGTATTCAGCAAATATTAAGGATGCACTTGGTAGAGTGAAACTGAATGTATATGTTTCGTAATCGATTCATCGCGGCTACCCTCTTGGCGGGACTCGCGCTGCCGTGGGCAGTAGCGCAGACAGAGCCCCAGAAAACTGATGCACCGCTCACACTTGAAGACGCAATACGGCTCGCACAAGCGAATGAGCCAGCGTTTGCTGCGGCAGTTGCAGAAAGCCGCGCCGCTGCGCTTGAGAGCAAAGATGCCAAAGCCGCGCTGCTTCCCTCTGTAACGTTCCACAACCAGTATCTCTTTACCGAGTCCAATCACACCAATGCGGCCGACAAGCAGGGCACTACCAGCCAATCCCTACCGGTGTTCATCGCCAACAACTCGATCCATGAATACGCCAGCCAGGCTTCCGTTACCGAGGCGATTGGACTGGCCGGCACAGCCGGAGCTCGGCTGGCTGTTGCCAATGCCGCACGGGCGGAGGCCGAGCTCGAAATCGCTCGCCGCGGATTGGTGGGTACTGTGGTGGAACTCTACTACAACATCCGCGCCGGCACCGATAGGCTCGCCGTTGCCCAACAGGCCCTTGATGAAGCCAACCGCTTTGTCGAAGTGACTCAAAGGCGGGAAGAAGGACGCGAAGCCGCCCACGCCGATGTGCTCAAGGCTCGCCTAGGCCAACAACAGCGCCAGCGGGAAATGGCTGAAGCTGGTCTCGCCAACGAGAAGGCAAATCTGGAACTTGGAATCCTGTTATCCCCCGATCCGAGCCGTAAATTTACGCTTGTAGCTGAGACAGTACCGCCCGTGCTGCCTGATCGACCCAGCGTTGAAGCTGCGGCCCGCGCAAATAATCCTGAATTGCGCAGTGCTCTGGCAACGCTCCAGGAAAGCCAGGCTACAACCCTTTCCGCATGGGCGGGCCTGGTGCCCGACCTCGCCCTTCATTATAACTACGGGATCGATGCCCCGCAGCTAGCCAGCAACGGTCCAGAGGGCGTTCGTAACCTCGGCTACTCCGCCAGCGCCACAGTCGATGTGCCTATCTGGGATTGGCTCACCTCGGAGCGCAAGGTCAAGGAAGCACGTATCCGCTCCCAGGCCAGTAAAGTTGCGCTCAGCGCAGCCGAACGCCGCATGCTCGCTGATCTGACCGAGTTCTATAACGAAGCAGATATCGCCCGCCAGGAACTAGCCTCACTCGATGCCAGCGTAGATGATGCCCGCGAAGCCCTGCGCTTGACTAATCTTCGATATGTCAACGGCGAGAGCACCGTGCTCGATGTGGTCGACGCACAAAATACGCTGGTGGCAGCTGAAATCGGCCAGGTTGATGGCGTAGTTCGCTACCACCTGGCTCTTGCCCAGCTTGAAACGCTTACAGGAAGGCTCTAACCCGTGAAAAGTTCAACGATTCTTGGAATTCATCGCACTCACGGAGCAAAAGACGCGGTGGTGGCCCTGTGTGCAATGCTCGCTGTTTCCCTGGTGGCCGGCGGATGCAGGAAAGCGGCGGAAACAGTTCCCGAAGCCTCTGTAGCCGTTGAGGCCGAGCACCCCACCGTAGGTCCAATTTCAGCAGAAATTACTGCCGATGCGGTGCTCGCGCCGAGGGCTCAGGCAGCCATTGCGCCGCGCATCAGCGCCCCCGTCAAGGAAGAGTTTGTGCAGCGCGGAGCTAGCGTGCACAAAGGTCAACTGCTGTTGACGCTTGAAGATCTCGACCTGCGCGGCGCGGCGCGTGACTCTCGTGGCAACCTGAGCCAGGCCCAGGCGGCCTTCACTGCAGCGACGCTCGCAACCATTCCTGAAGATGTCCAAAAAGCGCAGCTCGATGTGGACCAGGCAAAGGCCAATCTTGACGTCGCTAGCCGAACCGCCGAAGAACGCAAGGGGCTCCTCAAGGAGGGGGCCATCGCCGGCCGCGACGTCGATACCGCCATTGCGGCCACCGTCCAGGCGCAGGCGGCTTATGACTCCGCCACCAAGCACCTCGCCAACGTAGAAAAGACTATCCACCAGACCAGTATCGATTCCGCGCAGGGCCAGCTAACTTCGGCCCAAGGCAAGCTTGAAAATGCCGAGGCCCTGGTGAGCTTTGCCGAGTTGCGCAGTCCCATTGATGGTGTAGTCACCGACAGGCCGTTCTTTCCCGGTGAAACCGCGGCTGCAGGCGCTCCAGCTATCACCGTCATGGACACGAGTTCGCTGCTCGCTAAGCTTCATATCTCGCAGGCCGCCGCACAGCAGTTGAAAGTGGGAGGCGAAGCTGAACTCAAGATTCCCGGCATCGACGATCCCCAGGCCGCGACTGTCGCGCTTATCAGTCCCGCACTCGATCCGGGCTCGACAACCGTAGAAATCTGGCTCCGGCTGCCCAATCCCCGAGGGCGCTTCAAGGTCGGCACCCCGGCCCATGCAACCATCAACGGCGCTACCATCCCAAAAGCCGTCCAATTACCAATCGCCGCGATTCTGCCCGCCGACGATGGATCTGCGACCGTCCTCATCGTCGGAGCCGATGGCGCAGCACACAAGCGCGCCGTACAGGTGGGCCTGCGCACCACCGAAAAGGTCCAGATACTCAGTGGAGTGACACCCGCGGACGTGGTCGTGACGGAGGGCGGATACGGTCTGGACGATGGCACCAAGATCACCGTCAACAACGGCAAAGACGACGATAAGAGTGGCAAAGACGATGCTCATGCTGCGGGCGGGAGCAAGGAATAATGGCATCCATTCCTCCATCGTCAGGTTCTTCAGCCCGCGTCGAACTGGGATCGGCATTTTGGCTCCCGCGTTGGGTCCGCACCATCTTTTTTGTCGCTTTCGCGCTGACGGTAGTCGGCATTTTCGCGTTCTTTCAAACGCCCATCGCCGTCTTTCCAGAGACAAACTTTCCCCGTGTCGTGATCGGCGTCGACAACGGCGTAATGCCTGTCGAACAGATGCAGGTCACCATCACCAAACCCATCGAAGACGCCGTCAACTCCGTACCTGGATTGAATACCGTGCGCTCCACCACGAGCCGGGGCTCGGCTGAGGTCAGCCTCTTCTTCGACTGGTCGGTTGACATGTTCCGCACCTTGGAACTGGTGAACTCCGCCCTCAGTCGCGTCCAGCAGGAGTTGCCGGCCACCGCCAAAATCACCACCAACCGCCTTACCTTTGCGACGTTTCCAATCCTCGGCTACAGCCTCACCACGACCACCAACTCCGTAACGCAGAGTGATCTTTGGGAACTGGCAACCTACATGCTCAAACCGCCTCTCAATCGCGTCAGCGGCGTGGCCACAGTGACCATTCAGGGCGGCCAGATACCTGAATACCACGTGATACCCAACCTCGCGCGACTCCAAGCCTCCGGTGTAACCGTACTCGATCTTGCGAACGCCATTGGCGCGGCCAACACAATTGATTCGCCCGGGCTCTATCCGCAGAATCATCAACTAGTGCTGGCTCTGGTCGGATCCCAAGCGCACGATATTCAAGGCCTCCGTGATCTTAGTGTCAAGACGACTGCCACTGGCGCGCCGGTCCGTGTCAGCGATCTTGCTGAAGTGGTTCAGGCCCCTTTGCCGGTCTATACCTATGTCTCAGCAAACGGCCATCCTGCCGTCCTGCTCAACATCGCCCGACAGCCCTCGAGCAACACTGTACAGGTGGCCGATAGCGTCGCCGCTGCGGTTGCACAGTTACGCATGCGCTTGCCCCGCGGCGTAGCCATCGAGCCCTTCTACGACCAATCGCAGATCGTCCGAGAGAGCATCGCCAGTGTGCGCGACGCCATCCTTATCGGACTGATCCTCGCTTGCGGTATTCTTTTTCTTTTCTTGCGCGACTGGCGCTCCTCGCTGATCGCCGGCTTGGTCATTCCGGTTACCGTTGCCGTCACCGTGCTTGTGTTGTGGCTGGTCGGACAAAGCTTCAACCTCATGACGCTGGGCGGACTCGCCGCGGCCATCGGTCTCGTGATCGACGATGCCATCGTAGTGGTGGAAAACATTGTGCTGCATCGCGATGCCGGCGAAAACCAGATCGAAGCCGTGCGTAAAGCTCTCCGCGAGATCTCGCGCCCCCTCATCGGGTCAACGATTACGCCTGTCGTCGTCTTCCTGCCGCTCATCGCCGTCACAGGCGTCACCGGTAGTTTCTTTCGCGCGCTGGCCATCACCATGGCGGTTTCGCTGCTCACCTCTTTGGCGTTGGCCGTCACATGGACTCCCGGCCTAGCCATGGTCTTACTAAAGCCCAGAAGCACGGAGGCCGCGAAACCCGACCCGTCCTCAGAAACCGCATCAACTTCTCACCACGAACAAGGCCCGATGATGCATCGACTCACCGGCTGGCAACACGCTGCCCTTGACTGGTCTCTTCGCAAGCCGCTTTGGCTGGGGCTCGTCTGCGTAACCCTCGCCGCTCTCGCCTACTTCGGCTATTCCAACCTTGGTACTGACCTCTTGCCCGAGATGGATGAAGGTGGGTTTATTCTCGACTACGTAATGCCTGCAGGCAGTTCCCTCGAGTCGACTGGCAAGGTACTCGATCGTATAGAGAAGATACTCCACGCCACTCCTGAAGTCGACAGCACTAGCCGGCGCACCGGTCTGCAGATGGGGTTCGCCGCCGTCACTGAGTCTAATTACGGCGATATGACTGTCCGCCTCAAGAACAAACGTGACCGTGGGATTGATGAAGTCATCGCTGACATTCGCCACCAGATCAAGACAACTGAGCCAGAGCTCGATGTTGAATTTACCCAGATCCTTCAGGACAATATCGGCGACCTCTCCAATGCTCCGGAACCCATCCAGATCAAGCTGTTCAATCCGGATTCCGCGCTTCTACAGAACATTGCCCCCCGCATCGCCACCGAAATCGCTAAGGTGGACGGTGTCGTCGACATAGAAAACGGCATCGACAACACCGTCAGCGGCCCTGCCACCAACTTCGAGGTAAACCCGCAAACGGCTACTCGCCTCGGTTTCACTACGCAGGAAGTCGCTGAAGACGCTACTTCGATTCTCGATGGCGTTGAAGTACCCAACCCGCTGATTGCCAATGGAAGGCCCTACACCATTCGCGTGCGCCTTGCCGATGAGTCGCGTCAATCTCTCGACGCCATCGAAAATACTGTCTTCAACTCCAGTTCAGGACACTCCGCATCGATCGGTTCGATGACGACCATCACCCAGCTGCCGCCGCAAAATGAAATTCGGCGAGAGAATCTTCAGCGTCTCGTCGTCGTTACGGCGCGTCTGGAAGGCACCGACCTCGGTTCTGCGGTCAAGCTCGTTCGCCAACGCGTCGAGGCCATGCACCTACCCCCAGGTGTGCGTGTTGAGTACGGCGGTACCTATCAGGAGCAGCAGAAATCCTTCGCAGAACTAGCCCGTGTGCTTGTGCTCGCTCTGGTCCTCGTCTTCGGTGTTCTGCTGACAGAATTCCGTAATTTTGCAGCACCTATCGCGATTCTCACGTCGTCCGTGCTCTCCATCGCTGGCGTGGTCGGAGCCCTGCTAATCACTGGAACCACCTTCAACGTCTCCAGCTTTATGGGCCTGATCATGGTCATCGGCATCGTCGCGAAAAATGGCATCCTCCTGCTTGACGCAGACGAACGTTATCGTGCCGAAGGCGCCGATGCCCGCACAGCGATGCTTCATGCAGCCCAGCGCCGTTTAAGGCCCATCCTCATGACCGCGTTGGCCGCCGTTACCGGAATGCTACCGCTCGCGTTGGCGCTTGGCCAAGGCTCGCAGATGCTCCAGCCGCTGGCCATCGCCGTCATCGGCGGACTCTTCATCTCCATGGTGCTTAGTCTGGTGGTGACGCCTGTCGTCTACTTTTTCCTTACGCAAAGAACTCATGAGGGAGCAAACCAGGAAGCTTAAATGAGTTGCAGCAGCACCAGGACCCAAGTCCAGCTTCCTCCCGGGCACACGTCAGTCTTACCATGGAGCGTTACCTTGGGTGTAAGCAGAACCTTGCGGAACAAGTACTATCGTTTTGGACCACTTTTCGACGAGAAGCGGCTCGGACAAAGCCAGGGTCTGATGGCGATAGGCGCGGGTCAAATGGTGCGATGGAACTGACGTGCCGAAGTTGGAGGCCGTCCACCTTTCGCCATAAGTATCAGGAAGAATTTGCCCACCCATTTGAGTAGCCAAATTGGAATCAAGGCAACTTCAGTGAGCGTTAATCTGGACAGGTTATTGTCGGTTCTATATGCGATGGCGCATGCCGATCCCGATTTTCACACTCCTGGTGTCCCTAGAGCCTCTTGCAATATTCCGGATTTAAGCATTTCCTTTGGGGACGGGGAATCGATAGAGTTTGGCATAGTCCACTCGATTCTCCAAACTGTAACCAATCCTTAACTCCCCAGAAATTTTTCATTCGCATACTACTTCTGACGTGTGTCGAACACGGCTACGCCATTATTCTCTGCTTATCCTATGAGATTATTCCCCAAGAGCGGGCGTCCATCACGGATGCAGCACCTGTTCGTGGTGCTGTACGCTGTTGCGGTCCTTTGCTGGGGATCCGGTTACAAATTCTCGCTTTACTATTCGCCTAGCCAAACCCCGGCCCAACTCACACCCGCCAAATTGCTTTCCGAGAAGGAGCGACCTCCCCAACACAAGAGGAATTGCGTCGAGGCATCTCCTTCGAGGGCCCGTATCGCGTTGCGTTCCAGCGCTCCCGACTTTGCGGCAAGCGAAACGGGAGACTTCCTTAGTTTGCCAACGTCCGGCATTGCAACACTGCCTGGCTCCCCTCGTTCCTTCTTTGAAACCGCCTGGCACACACACTTCTTTTTTCGCCCTCCTCCTGCGCAAAATCAGTTTCCCCACGCGCTGAATCGCGCTCGAAAAATCTTGAGGAGGAGTGTACATGATCCGCACGTTGATGATCTGCGTCTGTATGACGCTATTAGGGTGTTGTATTTCGTTTGCAGCAGGCACCCAAATCCAGGGAAAAGTGGTGGACCCCGGTAAAGCTGTAGTTGCTAACGCAGCAGTCTCTCTAACGGATTTGGCTACAAACACGGTTACGCATGCAACATCAGGCCCGGATGGCAGGTTCGTCTTCAACGATGTGCCCTCTCACTCTCATCTGGTTACGATTGAAAAGTCCGGTTTTGAAACATTCACGCAACGCATCGCGCCGTCGCCCGAGCCCTCGACCACCGTCAATGCAACGTTGAGCGTGGCCGCGCTGGCCGAGAGCGTAGAAGTGCGCGGTACGGTTGACCCCGAGGCCAAGCCCATCCCCACCCGCGACGATGTGATGCTGATGCCAGATACGGTTCGGGTGCTCGACCGCAAGCAGTTGGATGCGGCTGGTCCGGTGGCCGGTGGCGCGCAGGTACTTCAATCCGCCCCTGGCGCGAATGTGGTTGGGTATGGAGAGACCGGCGGAACGAAATATACGGTTCTCCTGAACGGAATTCAGCAGGGCTGGGCAGGCGAAGCGACCAGTTTTACGGCACCAGGTTCGCTTGGCATCACCTATGACGGCATTCCCGTAGCCGACCCGGCAACCGGCTTGTGGCAATCGGCCACCATGCCGCAGAACCTTGTGATGCAGGACGTGCAGGTAACGTACGGCCCCGGCCAAGCGGCGGAACGCTGGTACACAGACGTAGGCGGGCGCGTGGAGTACACGCCGATTCAGCCGACCGAAGAAGCTCACCTCAGTACAGCCATTACAGACGGCCCGTGGGGGCAACAGAATTTCGCCTTCGTGGGCAACACGGGCAGTTACAAAGGCTGGTCCACGGTGCTGGGCGGTGGTGTGGGGCGCGGCGACGATTACCGTCCGGCGCCCGATGGCTTCGGCGATCCTTCCAAGAACGGCTCGGTATTCGGTAAGACGGTCAAGACGTACTCCGGGGGAAGCCTGGCCTTTGGTGTTCTGTACGCGAAGGGCGGCGGCTATCGCGCTCAGGTCATCCCCATGACCAATGAGGGCCTTCTGGAGCCGGGAACCAATACGTACTATAGCCAGGCCTCAAGCGGCTTCTATAGCTCGCTTCCCTTCGCTGACTACAACAAGTACGACACCAACGAAGGCTTTATGGCCTATGCGCGTCAGAGAATGTATTTGAGCCATTCGTCTACGCTCGAGAATTCGGCCTGGTACACCCACATTCGCCCTTTTCACCGTCGCAACGAAGATGCCCTTGCCCAGGGCGCGCAGGTGGATGAGTGGAACAACCCGCACAGCAACATGTTTGGCGACCATATAGGGTTTTCCCAGATCTTTCCTTACAACACGGTCCAATTCGGTGGCTACCTCATCCACGAGGTCTATAACGCGCACAACCTCTTCTATAATCCCGCCGATGGAGGAAGCGGCTCTGATCAGATCGTCGGCGCGGGCTCGAAGTTCCGTTCCGGCTACTTCCAGCAGGACAACGTGACCTTCTTTGCCCAGGACGATTTTCACCCCATTCCGCAGATTCACATCATTCCCAGTGTGCGCGTGGACGGCTTCAGTACCAACTATAGCGATCAGGCCGCGCGTAACTTCACCTTCTCCGCCAGCACCTACTTCTCACAAGCTACCCCTACTAGCCCAGTCGTCGCGTCTACCGCCCCTGTCTATGAGACCCACTGCGCCCTGAACCCGCAGACGAAAAGCAGGACGTCCGATCCCTATTCCGAAAAGGAGAACCCCCGGCTTTGCCGGGGTGGCAGTAGCAGTTTGACATTTCCGGGAGTATGCCCCGGTTTTCTGTTTTTGAAGGTTGGA
>Ga0208193_1001088_pt1 | contig 12410 bp, 8 predicted proteins | sample June2015DPH_17_2_FD_184716 | JGI IMG/M metagenome (GOLD analysis project Ga0208193, IMG submission 184716) | Peatland microbial communities from SPRUCE experiment site at the Marcell Experimental Forest, Minnesota, USA - June2015DPH_17_10... | ecosystem: Environmental > Terrestrial > Soil >...
CGCTCGACCAAAGTGTGGCGGCAGTTTTTTAGATCTCGCCATTCAAAGGTTCGATAATCCTGCCTGCTTGCGATCCAAACCTGCAAGTTTCCTTGCCTCAAAGCGCGGTCAGTCCCAGTCAGCCCATTTTCCCTGCGCGATGGAGCAACTTCCAAAGCTTTATATCACTGGTATAATAATAATCCACGCTACGCGTTTGAGGCAGATATCTTTCCAACCATAAATGTCGGATTCGCGTGTTTTCAAACCAACGCAGAGCTCGGCTCGCCCAACCAAAATCATGATCGAACTGGTCGAAGACCAGCATGCCGACGACCCGTTGGCAGACCGAGCTTGCCGATCGGGCTCGAAAGACCTTGATGGCGGCGAAATGGGTATCCGTCGGGAGAACTCGATGGCGCGACCGTTCAGGCATTCTCCACTTACGTCCACGAGACGGTTCACTGGTGGCAGCATGTCGGTTCGACGTCGGGTCTTGTGCTTAGCCTGGCCTATCCGGCTCAGGCCCATGAGAACGCCGAGCATCTGGAGAAGGTGCTTAAGCATGTCGGCGCTAAAAAATCTTTGAAACGCTGGGCCGAAGAGGCCGCGTTGGCCGGTGTTAAAATCGAAGATCCCAGCCTGCGAGCTGCAAACATGGCAGTTAACAACGCGGTCGACGCGGAATTTTATAAAATCGCCACGATCATTCCGGCTTCCATCCCCGACGCGATGGTCGATCCATATTTTGAGACCGTCGGCCACTGCTACTGGATGGCATACGCCCAGGCGGTTGGACTTCTATCCGCAACCGTCGACGATGATTGGTTGCACCTGCCCGACGCGCGAGGCTGGGAGCGGCCATTTCTTCAAGTCAGGGACGCGAAAGTAGAAGGATGGGCACGCGGCGAGCAAGTTCGCATTCCTCCGTTTGGATTGAAGGCACTATTCGAAGGCCAAGCGCGGATGATCCAGTTACAATTCCTGACCTTCGGAGTGCCAAACCCGCCAACCTTGGGTGCGTTGAAAGACGCTGGTTATTTCGACGGGATATATGGAGAAGCCTTCGACGGCTTTTTAAAAATGACGAATTCGCCGTGGCCCACAGAGGTGGATGATCCTGTGGTTGGGCTTTTTCTCCTGATCGTTGATCTCGCGATCAATCCCACCGCCGGATTCCCAATCGACATCGAGAGCTTCGAGAACTTCATCATCGATGTCGATCCCGGCATTCGATTCATGCGTCTCTCGCAATCGGTCCGCGATCACCATCCCGACCTGCTTGGCCGGATCACCAAGTATTCGCGACAGGAATATATCGCGGTCGCCGACGTGCTGACGAAGACCTGCGGATACGATCACCCTGGCCTCGCTCTTTCAATTGTTCAAACTTGGGCGTCCGACGCGAAAGGCATTGCCGAAATTCTCGCTGAAATGGAAACATTTCGGTACCAGCCCGCGAACGTCGTCGTCCGCGTTCTGTTCTCGCACTTCGTCAGTTTCAGCATAGACAAGCTGAAGCATCCCGAATTCTTCTGTTGGGCCGGTGCATGGCTGGCGGGGCACCGTGTTTGCGATACCAGCCAAGCTCTCTTTCTCAAGTATCTCTCGCTGTTCGCGGACAGGGGGGATGATGATGGCATTTTCCCAAGGATTATTCCGGGGAAAGACCCTCAAGCGCTGGTCAAAACCCTGAGTAATTTTTATGCGAACATCATCGTTTACGATCTCACTCGCCAGTGGCTGTTGAACGACGGACCGTTCCAGTACGACTTCGATTGGTTGTCGCAGTCCTATTCGAGGGCGGAGATGACGGATTTCGCTAAGACGAGGTTTGAGCAGGTCTTCGGTTGTCATCCGGACAATTTTGAGATTCTGTCGGCGTCCGGCGATCTTGGCAGGAATCGGACGTGAGTCAGGAAAAATTGCCTTCACTGCCGGGGACTGCACCCGATGGAAGTTGGCGTATCGGGACGATTGACCGCGACGCAGCAGATGGCCGTCTTGCTATCTGCGCCATCGTCGCCCGTCGGGCGGGGTCAGCGGTCAATTTGAGGGGGTCTGTCGGCGGGACCCTGATCGGAACGGGGTTTTTCGTTATTAAGGACGGTGGCTTTGCGACGGCCAAGCACGTTGCGTTTGAAGCGCAGCGCTCGATGTTGCAAGCCGAAAACTCGGTGGGCCTCGTCTACACCCTGTCCAACGGACTTTCAGTGTTTCGGCCAATCTGGAGATTCGCGATTCACCCCACGGCGGATTTGGCGTTCGGCATTCCGCACGAGATCATCGACAACACAACTGGAGCGGCATTCCAATCAAAGATTCTTTCGCTAGAGCCAAGCTCTCCCGGCGTGGGTGCGGCGGTCAGCACCTGGGCATACCCGCTTCACAAACGGGAAATGGCCGAAGCAGGCGAAGCCCTGCATTTTCAACCCGACTTCTACAACGGGGGTCCTGAACGAACTTTATGAGGTACGGGGCCCATCGGCCAAACTGAATGCACCCTACTATCTGACGAGTATTCATCTTCATGGCGGATCAAGCGGCGGCCCGGTGTTCAATGAGCGAGGGCATGTTTTTGGCATCTCGTCTTGTAGTTATGAAGGAGCTGAGGATGTCGCGTTCGTGACGCCGATAGACCCGCTTTTTGAAATTGAAATACCAGATGTCAATCTCAAGGATGGGCGCGGCCCGCGATGCGTTACGGTCGAAGAACTGGCTCGGTTGGGACAGATCGCCATGTGGAATGCGCCCAACCTGAGATAAGCGGCTCTAACGTCAGAAACGAGGATTAAGAGATGAAGTCACTCGCCCGGGATATCTCATAATGATTACGACGACCGCCCCCACTACCTGGCAAGAGCTTCAGAAACAGGCTGCACTTATTCTCACGGAGTGTGGGTTTGAGGTCGAGATCGAGAAGGTCGTGACCCTCGTGCGGGGCAAGGCAGAAATCGACGTATACGCGGAAGAGACCGTACAAGGACGGACTTACAAGATTCTTTGCGAATGCAAGCTCTGGAAATCGGCCGTGCCGCAAGACGTCGTTCACGCGTTTAGAACAGTGACCGCCGACGTCGGCGCGAATAAGGGATATATCATTTCGCAAAACGGGTTTCAGTCGGGCGCATATGCTGCTGCCGGGTTGACCAACCTTGAACTCGTGACTTGGGAGCAATTTCAAGACGCTTTCGAGCAAAGCTGGCTCGCGAATTACTTTTCTCCCTACATCACGAAAAAGCTCGATCCGTTGCTTACGTTCTCTGAGCCTTTTGCGCCTTCGTGGTTTCCGGAATTACCCAAGCAAGATAAGGCCGAGTTCTTGGCCCTCAAGGATGAAAATGACCTCCTCGGAGTTTTCGTGATGTCTTTAACGATCTATCCCCGGAAACTCCGCTCTCAGGAATATCCGAAATTGCCGCTTAGGAGCTTGCCCGATCCTGACGGGCGTTTTTCGACGTTTTCGGCAGAGATTATGGACGCGCGCGGCTATCGCGAGCTGCTCGAGTCTTTGGTGCGAACCGGTGAGGGTATTATCCGTCAGTACCGGGCAATTAGAGACCGCAACAGCAAGACGGGTCGCGAATGATTACCGTTAGTCGCCGGCAGCACAAAAGCCCGGAGACGTTGGTAGGAAATTCTTGGCAAAATCGTCCGCATCTTGCGGGATTTGGCTGCGGTGCTTTCCTCGCTGATCTCTAGGCCGAGCAAACGGCACGCCGCCGCGCGATGGGTCGCATCATTCGGATAAACATGCTGGCATGTGCGGTTGTTGGTCTGATCGACCCTGAACCGGGAGCCATCGGGGGTAATGGGCGGGAATGGGCTGCCGACTCCTATCAGCGCCCGACCTTCCGTCCAGGTTTCGATATCCGCCGGCGTCGCCTTATCCCGGATATTACCCAGCACGTTGACGATGTCTATAATAGTCTTTCGGCGCAAGCGAACGCCCTCTACCCGCAGGCTTATTTAGCTCAGCTATTCAAAAGTCAGCAAAAACTTACCACGATATCAAAGGCCATGGCTTAAGCTCTCGAAGATCCGATTCGGTCCATCAGTGGCCCTTGCTTGGTTTCGTGGCGCGCCTAGCGATAATGTCCGCGAAAATCGCTCGTGCGTCGCCCTGTAAGGTGTCAACTATCCGCAAAAGCTCAAGCACATCGATCCGTCGCTGGCCGCGCTCGTAGTTGGATACGAACGATTGTGTTTTCGGAGCAGTTTGGCCAATTGTAGCTGGATGAGACCTGCCTTAAAGCTTGTCAGTCACAGCAACATACTCCGCTTGGGCTGCGTCTAGATAACCTTTGGCTTGCCTGGTAACAGCGTGATTGTCGCCGCGCTTTTTCTTATGACCTCATAGGATTCATGTCCAGGTCCCCGTCGAGCGTCGTGGCGCGCGACCTCACAAGTAATGGAAGAAGTCGCTCAGCTTATCGTGTTCGATCCGGTCGTTGTTAAAAGTGGAGGTCAGCGGCCTCCTTGATCCGCCGATTACGCTAGGCCACATCTGGTCGCGCAGCGTTTGCCCCACCGCACCGCCGTGCGGTTGCTTATAGAGCACGTTGACGCCGGCAGTATCGACGACAAAGAACTTCGCGCCCACCCGTGCTGCATCGAGCAAGATGCTGTTGATGTGGCGATCCCCAAAGCTGTATCCGATGATCATGAGACGTGCGTGCTCGCTGCAAACGCTCGTCCTGAAATGATTGAGGTAAGCGGTAAGAAGCGGAATTTCGCCAATCGCCGTTTCTTTATTACCGCCTGTTATTAACAGATAACCTGAACTTGTCGTCCAATCGTGCGAGCGGTGCAATTTGAGATACGGCTGGCTTCTGGGTTGCAGTGCGAACGCCGAGCCATCGATCGTCTTAGGAGCAGTCGCGTTCTTAATGCCGGAAGGACCCCTTGTATGGATAAGGCCCGGCATGTCCCAATCCGGCCATCTGTTATCAGGCCTGCTTGGCAAAAATTGCGTGAGATAATGATGCTCCAGCAACGTGTCTTGGTTCAGAGTAAAGATCGCATCAAAGCGCTGCAGGAATGTGTGAACCTGAAGGACCCGGTTGGTGGTCCACTCAAAATGGAAGCCCATTCCCGTGTAGGCGTTCCTCATCTTGTTGAACATGCCCGCGAGGATCGACAGCAACAGGTCATATTGCGTCTTGTTTCCAATGAACGCAGTAATTGTATCTTCGTAATTGCCGCCTGCACTTCGATCTCGCCAAAGCTGGGTCCTTATTTCCATGCTCACCTGAGGATCGGCCAATAGATATTCGAAGACCTCGTCGGCGAGCCAGCAACCCCAATTACGGCTGAAACCAGCGCCGCTGAACAAATAGTGAGCCATCCTGGAAGCCTCGGTTGAATTCTCCGCAATTATCACCCTTTCTCGTGTGAACGATAGGTGGCGTACCAGACCATCGCGGCCCCAACGCCGAGCGGCTCGTAGGATCGGACCACCGTTCCAGGCGAAGGGTCGCGTCGAGCGCGCGCATCATACGCTTCAGGATCGTCTGGTGAAGGAACTGAGACTCGCCGGCATCAGCACGATCGAGGCGGCAAACGCGTTTCTGCCCAACTTCGTCGCCTACTACAATGGTCGCTTTGCCAAGCCTGCGGCCCGCGATCAGGACTTTCATCGTTCGGTCGATCCTCGGCAGGATCTCGATCAGATTTTGTGTTGGCGTGAGCAGCGTCAGGTGTCGCACCAACTGGTGGTGAACTACAATCGCATGAAGCTGACGCTTAAGCCGGAAGGCCTGGCAGTTCGCCTTCGCGGCAAAATGGTCGAGGTCTATGACTTTCCGGATGGGCGGCTGGAGGTTCGCTGGAAGGGTAGGTCGTTGCCTTACTCGGCCTTCGACAAGCTGCAACGCGTCAGTCATGCCGCCATCGTCGAGAACAAGCGCCTGGGCGAGATCCTGGCCTGGATCAAGGAACAGCAAGACAGCCAGCCTCGCTTCAACCGAGTTCCGGATGGACCACGACGATCGAACCAGAAGCCAGGCATTCTAAAGAACCGAGCCATGAAAATCGCTGAAGCTGCTAAACCGAAGTCGAAATCTCCCCGCGTGAGCCGGCGCCGCTCCGATATGATGGTCTCCGCGGCGCCGGCTCACGCTCCCAGCGAGGCAGCCGAGTGACATTTCGACTTTGCACAGACCGAGACATTTCAACTTTGTTGCAACAGCAGCTACTGAGGCGCAAAGCGGACGCTCGGCGAGCGTGTCACCCAAAAGGCCGAACGCGTCGAAGATTGGCGGACTGCCGTTTTGGAATTGAGGGCGCGGTCGCTATATCACGGTCGACCCCCGTTCGCGCACTGAAGCCCTAAGCAGGACCATCAGGCGGGAAAGGGATTTGTTTCAAACCGGCTTAGAGGGTGGGGGAGCAAAGAAGCGGCAGCGCTGCTGACGGCTGAAGGCAAAGCGAAATCGTGCGATTGAGAAATAATTTGAAATATTTCGGCGAAACCAGGTCCGAAACCAAAACCGGTCATCGAACAATCGGTTAGCGGCAGAACCGGGGGCTGCCAGATTGTGCTATTGCGCGTTTCGCAATTTCTGAATTTGAGGGAATCCTTATGATGTCGCACACCTTCCCATGGCGTGCGCGCCAGTGCTAACCTTGAGGTCACCGGGGACCGAGGCAAAGATGCGTCGGCCAGCCAGCCAGGACGCGTCCGTCCTGTCTGCGGTGAACTGTCGTCCATAGCTGGGCACCGCTGCCGGCTCAACGGCGAGGCTTTGGAGTGGAATTGTCTTCTCGGTTCAGCGCAAACGGAATGGGCGGCCTGGAGATTTTGTCGGAGGATGGTGGGCTTGTCCTCCGCCGCGGGTGGCGTGAGGGCGCCGGAGGTGAGCGTGGGGATGTATTGATCGTGCTCCCGGCCGCGGAACAACCGGCGCCGGCTACTCTCGATCGCCTCGCCCACGAATACTCCTTCAAGGATGAACTGGACAGCACGTGGGCCGTGCGGCCGCTCGAGCTTGTACGAGACCACGGTCAGACCATTCTGGTGCTCGAGGATCCCGGCGGCGAGTTGCTGTCCGCGCACGTCGGCACGCCGATGGAGGTGGGACGTTTCCTGCGCATCGCTATTGGCGCTGCCGCAGCCCTTGCCAAGGTGCACCAACGCGGCCTCATCCATAAGGACTTCAAGCCCGCCAATATTCTGGTGAACACTGCGAGCGGTGAGGTGCGGCTTACCGGCTTCGGAACAGCGTCGCGCCTTACGCGAGAACGGCAGCCGCCTGATCCTCCCGAAGTCATCGCCGGGACGCTGGCCTACATGGCGCCCGAGCAGACAGGACGAATGAATCGCTCGATCGATTCGCGAAGCGATCTCTACTCGCTCGGCGTGACACTTTACGAAATGCTGACCGGGAGCCTTCCATTTATGGCCTCCGATCCGATGGAGTGGGTGCACTGCCATATTGCGCGGCAGCCAGTTGCGCCGAGCAAGCGGCTGACGGATGTGCCCGTTGCGATCTCCAATATTATCATGAAGTTGCTCGCCAAAGCAGCCGAGGATCGATACCAGACCGTTGCGGGCCTTGAGAGCGATCTCAGGCGCTGTCTCGGTGACTGGGGGCATCAAGGACGCATCGACGATTTTTCGCCTGGGCAACACGACTTACCAGACCGACTACTGATCCCGGAGAAGCTGTATGGGAGAGATAGCGAGGTCAATACCCTGCTCGCTGCTTTCGACCGCATCGTTCAGAGCGGCGCACCGGAACTCGTGCTTGTGTCCGGATATTCCGGTGTCGGAAAATCGTCGGTCGTCAACGAGCTGCACAAAGCGCTGGTGCTACCCCGCGGCCTTTTTGCCTCAGGTAAGTTCGACCAGTATAAGCGTGACATCCCGTATGCCACGTTGGCACAAGCGTTTCAGAGCCTGGTCCGTCCCCTCCTGATCAGGAGCGAAGCCGAGCTGCGCAAGTGGCGCGAGGCCTTTCAAGAGGCACTCGGCCCGAACGCACTGCTTATTGTTGATCTCGTGCCTGAACTGAGGTTCATCGTGGGAGAACAGCCACCGGTTCCTGTTCTTCCGCCACAGGACGCACAGCGCCGCTTCCAGCTGGTCTTCCAGCGATTCATCGGCGTTTTCGCACGACCAGAGCATCCGCTTGCTCTCTTCTTCGACGATTTGCAATGGCTTGACCCGGCAACGCTCGATTTGCTCGAGGACCTGCTTACTCAGCAGGATGTGCGGCACCTGATGCTAATTGGGGCTTATCGAGACAACGAAGTCGATTCCACCCATCCGCTGATGCGCAAGCTCGAGATGATTCGAAAAACTCGAGCAGCCGTGCAGGAGATCGTCCTCGCACCGCTGGTCCGTAACGACCTCAAGCAACTGATTGGGGACTTTCTTCGTTGCGAGCCAGAACGTACGGCTCCGCTGGCAGAATTGGTCCACGAAAAAACCAACGGCAATCCATTTTTCGCAATTCAGTTTGTTTATTCGCTCGCCGAAGAGGGGCTACTCATCTTCGATCACGGCGATTCTCGATGGTCCTGGAATTTGGCTCGCATTCATACCAAGGGGTACACCGATAACGTGGTGGACCTGGTGGTAGAAAAGTTGAGCCGGCTGCCCGTCGAAACCCGGAACGCGTTGCACCAACTCGCCTGTTTGGGCAACAACGCGGATTTCGCAATGCTCACGACGGTTTATGAGCTTTCAGAAGACGAGATGCACAGTCACCTGCAAGAGGCAGTCAGGGCAGGGCTCGTTCTCGTTTGGGAGGGCACCTATAGATTTCTGCATGATCGGGTCCAGGAGGCAGCATATTCGCTGATCCCGGACGAAGAGCGCGCCGCGGCCCATCTGCGAATAGGGCGTCTGCTCTTGTCGTACATTCGTCCCGAGAAACGAGAAGAGCGATCTTCGAAATCGTCAATCAGCTCAACCGGGGGTCCCAACTTATTAGGTCACCGGAGGAACGTAGGCATCTCGCTGAGCTGAACCTGATTGCAGGGAGGCGCGGCAAGATATCGACAGCGTACACCTCGGCGCTTTTTTACCTCGGGGCTGCCCGTGCCTTGCTAACCGAAAAGAGCTGGGATGAAGACTACGACCTCATGTTCTCTATCGAATGCGATACCGCCGAGTGTGAATTGCTGTCCGCAAATATGGTGTCTGCGGAAAATCGGCTTTTGATGCTGGCCCAACTTGCCAAGGGCGCCCACGACGTAGCCTCCGTTACCCGTTTGTGCCTTACGCTTTACACGACTTTAGAGCGGAGCGACCGCGCCGTGGAGGTGTGCCTTGAATACCTCCGCCGCGGCGGCACAGAATGGTCATCGCACCCGACCAGCGACGAAGTACGCCACGAATACGATCGTATCTGGTCTCAGGTTGGAAACCGGAAAATCGAAGAACTAATTGACTTGCCGTTAATGACGAACAGGGACGCCCTGGAAACCCTGCACGTCCTGACCGAATTCGTCTCGCCCGCGCATTTCCACGACGACAATTTGTGTTCGCTCGTTACTTGCCACATGGTGAATCTCAGCCTCGAGCATGGCAACAGCGACGGGTCGTGCTTTGCGTATCAGTGGTTTGGCTTCATAGCCGGACCGCGTTTCGGCGACTACGTCGCCGGATTTCAATTTGGTCGACTTGGCTATGACCTCGTCGAAAAACGCGGATTGAAGCGCTTTCAGGCGCGTACGTATATGTATTTCGGCAATGTCATTATGCCATGGACGAAACATGTCCAAGCCGGTCGCGATCTGATACGTCGCGCCTTCGACGCAGCTAACGAAATCGGTGATCTTACATTTGCAGCTTTTGGCATCAACCACCTGATCACGAACCTTATCGCCGCGGGAGATCAACTCGCGGAGGTGCAGCGCGAGGCCGAGAATGGTCTTGCGTTCACGCATAAGGTTCGGTTCGGCTTGATGATTGACAATGTTACCGCTCAGCTTGCGTTTATCCGAACGCTTCGTGGATTGACCGTCAAATTTGGCTACTTTGACGATGGGTCATTTGCGGAGGATCAATTTGAGCGCCACCTGGCAACTAATCCGGGTTCAGCGGTGGTCGAGTTCCGGTATTTGGTCCGAAAGGCGCAAGCTCGCTTCCTTGCCGGTGATTATGCCTCTGCCGCCGATGCCGCATTGAGGGCGCGTGGGCTGGTTTCCAAGTCGCCATCCTTTTTTGAAACAGCAGAGATTCACTTCTATGCTGCGCTTTCCCATGCCGCATGCTGGGATTTCGCACCTCCCTACCCGAGGGAGCAGCATTTCGAAGCGCTGACAACCCACCATAGGCAACTCCAAGAGTGGGCGCAAAATTGCCCAGAGAATTTCGAAAACCGCGCCGCACTGGTGGGCGCGGAAATCGCCCGGATCGAAGGCCGCGACCTCGACGCCATGCGCCTGTACGAGCAGGCCATTCGCTCGGCCCGCGAGCACGGTTTCGTTCAGAACGAAGGCGTGGCCTATGAGGTGGCCGCCCGGTTCTACAGCGCGCGCGACTCCGAGACATCGGCCAAAGCCCATCTGCGCGAGGCCAGGGATTGTTATCTCCGCTGGGGCGCCGACGGCAAGGTACGGCAGCTCGATCGGCTTTATCCACATTTGGCTGCCACTGAGAAGCAGCGTCCGGCCGCGACCATTGGCTCCGCGATCCAGCAGCTAGATGTCGCGAGCGTCGTCAAGGCATCTCAAGCCTTATCAGGTGAGATATTGTTGCCGAAGCTGATCGACCGGCTGATGACGATCGCGCTCGAGAACGCAGGCGCGGATCGCGGCCTTTTGATACTCCCGTCAGAGCACGAATATCTGATCCAGGCGGAGGCGCGAGCGACCGGCGATCAGATCGAAGTAACAATGCGCGAGCAGCCTCTCACCGGGATCACCTGTCCGGAATCTCTCGTCCGCTACGTCATCCGCACGCGGGAAAGCGTGATTCTCGATGATGCCTCCAAACCCAACCTGTTCTCTGCGGACGATTATCTGCGCGACCAACAATCGAAGTCGATCCTCTGCCTTCCGCTAATCAAGCAACAGCAATTGACCGGGATTCTCCTCCTTGAAAACGCGCTAACTTCACACGCGTTCACACCGGCTCGAATCACGATCCTGGAACTGCTGGCCGCTCAAGCGGCGATTTCGTTGGAGAACACACGACTCTATAGCGATCTCAAGGAACGGGAGGCGAAAGTCCGACGTCTTGTCGACTCCAACATTGTCGGGATTCTTATCATCGATCTCGGAGGTCAGCTCATTGAGGCCAACGATGCGTTTCTTGGCATGGTGGGATACGAGCGTGAGGATCTCGTCTCGGGTCGCATGCGCTGGACGGACCTCACGCCTCCGGAATGGCGCGCCGGCGATGCAAAGCGGGTCGAGGCGGTGAAATCGACGGGGACCTTGCAGCCATTCGAGAAAGAATATTTCCACAAGGATGGCAGCCGCGTGCCGGCGCTGGTCGGCGTGGCGCGCTTCGAGGAAACCGGGAACCAGGCTGTCGCCTTCGTCGTCGACTTGACCGCGCGCAAGCGCGCCGAGTCAGAGTTGGCGCACGCGAACCGTGTCGCGACAATGGGCCAACTCACGGCCTCCATTGCGCACGAAGTCAACCAACCTATCGCTGCCCTGCTTACGAATGCCGAAACTGCTGTGCGCTGGCTCGCCCGTCAGCCGCCAAATTCGGAAAGGGTCAAGCCGTTGATCGACCGTATTATCAGCGACGGCAAGCGGGCGGCCGATATTGTGAGCCGGATTCGTGATTTCTCCAAAAAGGCGCCGGCGCGGAAGGGAGGTTTGGAAATTAATGAGGCAATTTTGGAGATCGTGAAACTCACCCGTTCCGCAATGTCAGATCATAGCGTTTTGGTGAAGATGCAACTGTCAGAGGGGCTGCCGCCCATTTTGGGGGACCGGGTCCAATTGCAACAGGTGATGCTGAACTTGATCATGAACGCCATTGAAGCAATGAGCGAGGTCAGGGAGGGCTCGCGCGAGCTGCTAATCAGCACCAGTGAGGTCGAGTCTGGAGGCGTGTTTGTCGCGGTTAGCGATTCGGGTCCGGGGCTGCCTCTGACGAACCTCGCGCGCATCTTCGAGGCATTCTATACGACCAAGTCTAGCGGTTTGGGGATGGGGTTGTCGATCTGCCGCTCGATCGTCGAAGCGCATGGCGGCCGGTTGTGGGCAACGCGGAATGACCCTCACGGCGCTGTTTTTTGCATGATGCTGCCGGTCGGGGAAAAGGCGCTTGAGAACGCGGAGTCATCTGGGGTCTAGGCTCGCTGAAAGGGCGAAAGAGTTTCGGCTCCGAACATTGACCCTCGTATTGCCTCACCTGAGGATGTTACTTTCGCTTGACGGATTTAGTTCCGACTGTCGGCCGGTCCGAGGTTGCGTCATTGCACGCAGGATCGGAGGGACTGGGGGCGTCGCGGAGTGCC
>Ga0208193_1001090_pt1 | contig 12397 bp, 10 predicted proteins | sample June2015DPH_17_2_FD_184716 | JGI IMG/M metagenome (GOLD analysis project Ga0208193, IMG submission 184716) | Peatland microbial communities from SPRUCE experiment site at the Marcell Experimental Forest, Minnesota, USA - June2015DPH_17_10... | ecosystem: Environmental > Terrestrial > Soil >...
ACAAGCACCCACACCCTATGCAGCCGTCAAGTTCACGACTCAACTTCTTGAGTGTGGCGATCCGGCGTTCTAAGTCCGCCCTCCATTCTTTCGACAGGCGCTTCCAGTCCGATGCGGTCGGCGTGCGTCCGCCAGGCAAAGATTCCATTGCCTTCTGGATCGTGGCGAGTGGCAACCCGAGACGCTGTGCGACCTTGATGACGGCAACACGACGCAGGACATCACGGCCATAACGCCGTTGATTACCCGAACTACGCCACCCTCGTATCAGGCCCTTGGTTTCGTAAAAATGGATGGTGGAGACGGCCACGGCGCTACGGGCGGCCACCTGACCGGCAGACAATGGCCGATCGTACTGTTCCGGTGTTATTCGGGGCATTTGCTTGACCTCAAGTATGGTTGAGGTTTTACGCTCCCACTCCCGACGATTCAAGCGCCTACGGGGGTGATGGATACCGGATGTCACTACGAATGGGGAGCTTTGTGCGCACAGAAGGTCGCCCTCACTACTACCTCGTCTTACTGCTGATCAGCAATGTCTGCGCCGGTGCGTCCTGGGGCATTCTTACTCCGACGATCATTGCAAGCTGTCTGGGCCGTGGGAGCAGCACGCTCGTCATCGGAGTTCTGACGAGCATTTGGGCGCTGCCGTTTTTGATCGCCGCACCGATCTATACGCGTATTGTAGGACGGGTGAGCGCCAAGCCCGCTCTCCTGGTCGGGATGTCGGCCGACGTGATCTCTGTGTGGTTGTTTCCTCTGGCTCCGTACGACTGGGCGTGGATCATACTGCAAATTGTCGGCGGGGCAGCGCTCGGGCATTTTTCACTGATCACCGAAGCTTGGCTCAACCTCTTCTCCACTGAGAGGTCACGCGCCCGAGTGACTTCGCTGTATGGCATTATCCCGGCGATTGGGTACGCGCTGGGCGCGGGCATTTACGCACTCGTTGGATACCGGGGCTACGCTCCATACCTGGCTGCTTCCGTTGCCATGGCCATCGGTATTCTCCCGATCCTCCTGATACCCAAAGAGGCCGCCGACGTCGTGCTCGGGGGAGAGGAACGGCTGCGTCACGCGTTCGGGCGGGCGCCCTTGCTGCTTACCGTCGCACTTCTCGCCGGAGTACTTGAGATGGTACCTTGGAGCCTCATGCAGGTGTACGCCATCGATAACAAGTGGTCTATTCGCGCTGCCGCGTTTGCTTTGCCGGTCTTTTATTGGGGTCAGGTATTACTTACCTATCCTATCGGTTGGATCGCGGATCGCAGACCGAGACGAACCGTATTGTTGGGCACGAGCGGAGGAGCACTTCTGTGCATGGCGTCAATGGTGCTGCTGGCTCGCTCGCCAGCGCTCTGGATAGTCGTGTTCCTCTCCGGCGGCACTGCCACAGCCACCTACACGCTGGGTCTGGCAATTCTCGGCCAGAGATTTGACGCCGGCACTCTTGTAAGCGCGAACGCCGCCTTCATTGCCTGCTACGGCGTCGGCACGATTCTCGGCCCCCCCACCGTTGGTGTGCTGATGGATCGTCTCGGTCCGAACGCTCTCCCTGCTGCCCTCGGGTGCGTCAGCGCCTGCATCTTCCTCTGTGCATCCGCAGCGCGCCTCGAATGGCAGCGGCACAATACGGCATCCGCGGAGCCCTAAGTGATCGCAGTCTATATGAAGGCTGTGGCAGGCCCCAAGCCGAGCATCAGCCAGCAGTCATTGTGGCTGTGACCGGTGTCGCCGATCGGAGCCGAGAGACGCCGGAATCCGTTGCGCTCGTAGAAAGCGATTGCAGTAGACATCTCGGATATGGTCTCGGCATAACATCGCTCGAAGCCAAGAGACCGGGCTATGTCCAGGCAGGCAGTCAGGAGGCCTTGGCCAATCCCTCGGCCACGGTGTTGCGGGCGAAGATACATCCGTTGCAATTCGCATGTGCCCCAATCGCCGTTGACCAGTGGGAAAATTCCGGCGCCACCCAAAACGCCCTTATCCGCCATAGCGACAAAGTAGGCGGAGCGAGGGTGCCGGTAAACGTCGAGAATCGCGTAATCGTTCGGTTCGAGCACTGAGGTGACACGGGCCGCCAAACCAAACTCTCGGCGCACCCCGCCAATGAGTTCCAATAGCTGGGGCACATCAGATTGATGTAGGCGTCGAATCTGCCAGGAATGATTACCTATCACGGATCGCATCCTTTGGCCTTTGCAGCGGATGCGCATAAAAAAGCCTCCGCTTGGGAGGCCTTCTTGTTAACTACTAACGTCTTGGTTCTACGTTCTCAATGAAAGGCCCCCGCATATGTTGCGCGGCGTACGTAATACAGAGCGGGACGAAAAGAGGCCATGCCGAAGTATAGAGATTTCTAATTGGCACGGTCAACAGAGCGACGCTGGATCCCGTGCTGCCCGGCGCCTGAGTCCGCGTCACCGGAGATTGCCTGACTGTCGACATACGCCAAGGCTGCCAGCCGGATCGCGTCGGATTGTGCCGGATAAGCATGAACTATACTCGCCAGTTGGCGCATGCCGATTCCAGCGCTCATGATAACCGACATTTCGTTGATCATTTCGCTGGCGCGAGCGGCCACGATGGTGGCGCCTATGATCGTGTCGGACCCTTCTCGTACGTAGACTTTCACAAAACCGTCGTCTTGCCCGTCCGTGATTGCGCGATCGACATCCTGCATCATCACGGTGTAGCTCTTGATGGGAATGGCTCGCCCCCTCGCTTCCTTGACGCTCATGCCGATGTGCGCGATCTCCGGGCTGCAATACGTGCACCAGGGAATCGTCAAGCGACTCTGCCGCTCGGCCTTGCCGCGCAGCGCATTTTGAACGGCCAATCGAGCCGATGATTCGGCGACGTTGGTGAATTTAAGATTCATGCACACGTCGCCGGCGGCGTAAACATCGCCGTTGGTGGTGCGCAAGAAATCGTCCACTTTGATTCCCTGGTCCGGCTCGCAATCGATGCCGGCGGCCTGAAGGTCCAAGTCCTCCACGTTCGGCATCCGCCCGATGCTGAGCAGGATCTCGTCAACCGCGATGGAATATTTTAGGTCACCGTTGATCGCTTCGATTATCTTTCCGCCCTTCGCCGCATGCGCGCCGGCGACTGTCGTATTCAAGTATGTCTCCACGCCATCTCGCGATAAGGACATTGACAGAAGCTCCGCGGCATCTTTCTCTTCATGCGGCAGAAACTTCGGATCGTTCTGCAGGATGGTCACCCGAGACCCGAGTCTGCAGAACACCTGGGCCAGTTCGCAACCGAGCGGACCGCCGCCAATGACGCCCAAGCGTGCGGGCAGTTCACCAAGATCGAAAATCGTATCACTGGTGAGGTAGCCTACTTGCTCGAGCCCCGGAATATCCGATGATCGAGGCCGCGCGCCGGTCGCGACGATTGCCTTTCTGAAGATTAGCGGCGCGTCTCCGGCGAGCAGCGTATTGTGACCGACGAAACGCGCGTCTCCAAGAAAGACATCGATACCCTGCGCGCGGCACCGATCGATGGAATGGTATTCGGCGATGCGGGTACGAATTCGCCGCATGCGTGCCATTACGGCGGCAAAATCCGTCGGCGGTTTACTCGATGCGGGGGCGCCGTACTCCTCACCGTTCCGCATGGCTGCAAACAACCGCGTTGTGCCGATGATCGCCTTGGAAGGAATGGAGCCGGCATTGAGTGAGTTACCGCCGAGGCGGTATCGTTCAATGAGTGCCACGCTGTGGCCATGGCGTGCGGCCCACGCGGCCGCTGCCAATCCGGCCGGTCCGCCGCCCAGAACGGCCAATTCGTATACGCTCTGCGGGACGGGATTCTTCCATGAGGCGGGCCGCACTCGACGCAGAAGATCGTCTTGGTCCACCTGCTCCGATTTGAGTGCTGTGATGTTCACCGGCATCGCGACAGCCAGCCGCCTTCAAAGCCCGCGCCCTTTAGTCCCGCCCGGATCCAAGCGCAGTTGCGCGTTATTTCCCAGATGAGTCCACTGCGATGATTCTCGATCATCATTACCAACAAACCCTGATCCAGTCCGTACCATCCGTCGGATTGCCAGCCATTGCCGCGCTCTGCCAGAGTCGGATTGAATCCGCTGCAAAACCGATCGTCGGTGCAGACCTGCGGATAAGTGCGCAGAAGATGACGCGTTCCCCGAAACGCTACGCCGGCGCCGAACGGCAGAGTCGCCAGCATGGCCCACGGCGCAATCGTTCCATCGTCCGGTCCATAGGGCGCGCCGCGCGACATATAGCCGAAATAGCGGCGATCCCGGCTGCTTTGGCGCAATTCACGGTTGCCCGGACCGTCCCCCGCCGTAATTCCCCACAAGTTCCGGTCATATCCCTCGTAGCCTCGCGGATTGCGTGCGCCATACTCCCGATGGATGGCTATCGCGCTTCTGCTGTTCTCGAAATAATCGCTGCCCTTCTCGCGCATGAATGCATCGCGAATGCCCCGATAGTCGAGCCACGCATGAGAGAATAAATGGGTAAATAACGGACCTGAATACAATACGTCTTGCCCGAGCAAGTTTTCCCATTGATAGGTGGAAGTCCAGCAGACGAAGCTCGCCGCAGATAGCGGATGCGTCGGCGAACCCAGGCCGAGGACGAACACGATGGTCGCTTCGTTGTATCCCTCCCAGCCATAGTGGAGAAAGCCGCATTCCGGCTTCCATCCCTGAGCAACCGTTTGCTGTTCGTTCTGTGCCCATTGCCAGTCGACTCGGCGATACAACGCATCGCTCAGGCCACGGATCTCTGCTTCGTTCCCGCCGCCGTCGAAGTAACAACTCGCTGTAAGAATTCCCGCGATCAACAACGATGTGTCGACTACCGACAACTCGCACTGCCACACGCGCCGCCCGCTCTGCATATCCAAAAAGTGATAGTAAAAGCCCTTGTACCCAGTCGCATCGGGACTATCGTTTTGCGCACTATTCAAGAAGAACCGCAAAGTCTTCAACGTCTGTGCTGCGGCTGCGCTGCGCGACACCCAGCCTCTTGCGACGGCCACCGGATAGCACGATAGCGCGAAGCCGACCACCGCGATGCTGCTGGGTGATCCGCCGCGAGATGTATCGGCGACGAGCCCGGTTTCAGGATTGGAATATTCGGTCAGATACGCGAAGGCTGCGCGCTGCAGCCGATCGAGCAATGCGTCGTCCGATAGTGCGACGAGCGTCTCGCTGCCGGCGCTAACGGGCGAATTCAACGGAGGCAACCGATGGCGGAGCCGGCGTCGCGTGCCTCGCCGCAATGGACGAGGCACGGACCCTCGGTACTGGCATCGACGGGCTGTGGGCTAGCGTTTGTCCCCGGTAGCGTGACCGCGTCCGTCCCGCTCTTCGTTTCCCTTGAAGTGGCTTTTGTCGACACGCTTCGACGGCTCTGCCTTCTCGCCTTTGTTCGGCATTGGGCCTTTGTAGCCGTGTTCCGGATGGAAACTGTTGTTTACATGGCCGCGAAAATTGCTCGGGCCATGAAACCATGGGCCGGCGCCGATGAATACGTCCCCGCTGAACCATTCCGGGCCGTAGTAACCCGAGGGAGCGCAACCATAGGGAGCGGCGTCGTAGTAACCGTAGGGACATTCGGGAGCTACACCGATATCGACGCTGACCTGGGCAACTGCCCCAGGGACCATCGCCATGAAGCAACTGCCGGCGACGGCAGCTGATATCAGAAATTTGAATGCGCGCATAAATTGACCTCGGATTTGGAAGCTCAAGAGATCTCATATCTGCACCGAGTAGTCTGTTCGGTAACGTACCGAATGATCGCTCTCAACCTAGTACATTTGCTGCGTCGCACGTCGGTTGGGAAGGAGCTGATCATGCCATTGACGGATCACTTAGACGCGCAGGCGGATGCGCGTCAATCTGCGAATGACAAACACACGGCAGATTTGGATCGCCGTCGCTTCCTGATCAAGAGCGCCGCCATGGCGGGAATCGGAGGTATCGCGGCGGCCGCCACTCATGACGGCGAGCTCGGGGGCCCCACGCAGACTTTTCGAGGCGCGGTGCCTTGGCAAGAAGGAACGGCTGACGTGCCGCCCGGCGCCTCGGGCTCGGGGTACGCATTCTTCGCGCCGGCCGAAGCGGCCTTCGTGGAAGCAGCGGTGGCCATGTTGATACCACAGGATCCCGTAGGGCCCGGTGCCGTCGAAGCGGGGGTGCCTTTTTTCCTCGATCGACAGCTCGCCGGACTGTTCGGGCGTGGAGATCACTATTTCCTCGGCGGTCCGTGGCCCAAGGGCACGCCGGAACAGGGCTATCAAAGCAGATTCACGCCCGCCCAATATTACCGCTCCGCCATTGCAGCGATTGACAACTACGTCGGTGCCAATTTTAACGGCGCCACCTTGAGCAAGCTGGCTTCGGAAGATCAGGTGAAGGTCCTGAAGGGGCTCGAGAGCGGGGAGATCAAGCTCGATGATGGTGTGGACAGCAAAACATTTTTTGAGATGCTCTTGCAAAACACGAAGGAAGGCTACTTCTCCGACCCGATCTATGGCGGCAATAAGGATATGGCCGCGTGGAAGATGATCGGCTTCCCGGGTGCTCACTACGACTATAAGGAATGGGTGTCACGACACGGAGAACGCGTGCCCTACCCCACAGTAGGTTTCAAGGGCCGACCTGGATGGACGGAGACCTCATCATGACAACCACGCTCAAACCAGTAGACGCCGTACTGGTCGGCTTTGGTTGGACCGGTGCCATCGTGGGTCAGGAACTCTGCGAAGCGGGCCTCAATGTACTGGCTTTGGAGCGCGGGCCATGGCGCGACACGCCAACGGATTTCGCCACGGGATTCGCGCAAGATGAATTGCGCTACATGTGGCGGCACCACTTGTTTCAGAACGTCTCTGACGACACGTTGACCATCCGCAATAACACCAATCAGGAAGCGCTGCCGATGCGCCATCTTGGCGCATTTCTTCTGGGAACCGGCGTCGGGAGCGGCGGCGTGCACTGGAACGGCCAGATCTGGCGGTTCTTGCCTTCCGACTTCAAGACCAAGAGCCACAACCAGCAGCGTTACGGCAAGAGGTCGGTCTCGGATTACGATCTCACCGTTCAGGACTGGGGCACCACCTATGAGGAGCTCGAGCCCTACTACGATCAGTTCGACAAACTTTGCGGCACGAGTGGTAAGGCCGGCAATCTGAATGGCAAGATTCAGCCCGGCGGTAACCCCTTCGAAGGTCCTCGCTCTAACGAATACCCGACACCCCCGATGATCCAAACCTATGCCCCGACCCTATTCGGCAAGGCGGCGGCAGAGTTGGGGCGCCATCCGTTTCCTCATCCGACCGGTAATCTCTCCCAGCCCTATACCAACCCGCTCGGCGCTCAGCTGGGTGCGTGCACCTACTGCGGGTTCTGCGAGAAATTCGGTTGCGGTAATTACTCCAAGGCGAGCCCGCAGACCACCATCCTCCCCTCTCTCATGAGCAAGGGAAACTTCACGCTGAAGACGGAATGTGAAGTCTTGCGAGTGGAATTAATGCCCGACCGAAAACGCGCCACCGGCGTCACCTACGTGAATAGCGCGGGGGAGGAGTTCTTCCAGCCCGCTGAGATGGTGATTTTATCCGCGTACGTCTTGCAAAACGTCCGTTTGCTGCTCCTCTCCGGGATTGGCACGCCATATGATCCAAAAACCGGCGAGGGCGTCGTGGGCAAGAACTACGCCTATCAAACCATGTCGTCGGTGAATGTCTTCTTCGATGACAAAATCTTGAATCCGTTCATCGGCGCGGGCGCCCTGGCTACCGTGATCGATGACTTCAACGGCGATAACTTCGATCACTCGGGTCTAGGCTTCATCGGGGGCGCCTACATCGCGGGAATGGTCACCGGCGGTCGCCCCATTGAAATGATCTACACGCCGGAGGGCACCCCGACCTGGGGTCTGGAGTGGAAGCACGCGGCCGCCAAGAACTATTTGCGATCGTTCGCCATCAGCATTCACGGCTCCTGCATGAGCCACCGCGGCAACTACCTAGATTTGGATCCCAGGTATCGCGACATCCACGGTCGCCCGATGTTGCGCATGACCTTCGATTTCACCGAGAACGAACACAAGATGTCCGACTATCTGACAGACCGCGCCGCTGAGGTGGCCCGCGCCATGAATCCTCGGGAGATCAAGCTGAACCGGCGCGCCGGCTCCTTCAGCATAAAACCCTACCAGACGACGCACAACACTGGGGGCGCCATCATGGGCGACAATCCGACAAATAGTGCCGTTAACAAGTATCTGCAATCCTGGGATGTTTCCAATGTATTTTCGATGGGCGCAGGCGCATTTCCGCAAAACGCCGGCTACAACCCCACCGGCACCGTGGCGGCACTTGCGTATCAGGCCGCCCATGAAATCAAGGCACGCTATCTGAAAAACCCGGGGCCTCTGGTACAGGCGTAGCGCCATGAGCCACTTCATACAACTTCGCGCGACCGCACTCGGTGTCGGGATGAGCATCGCGATTTTTCCATTCATGCAAATGGCAATGAGCCAAACACAGCCGAGCCTCCCTGCACACCCGGCGTCTGGGGTCATTCCCACACAAATCCTCTCTGACCCGATCGACGATTCAACTGCAAACGTTACTCAGCTGCGTCGTGGACAATATCTGGTCGCAGCAGGCGATTGCATGTCCTGTCACCTCCGCCCAGGTGGAGAACCCTTGGCGGGTGGACTGGGCCTGAAAACGCCATTCGGTGTCATCTATACGCCCAATATCACTTCCGACAAAGAAACCGGCATCGGTAATTGGACCGCCGATCAGTTCTTTCGTGCCATGCACGACGGGATCGACGATGAGGGGAACAATCTGTACCCGGCATTTCCCTATCCCTGGTTCAGGCTGGTCAGCCGCGAGGATGCTGATGCCATTCTCGCTTTTCTGAAGACCACGCCGGCGGTCAAGTACACGCCGCCCGGCAATAAACTCACCTTTCCGCTCAACTTTCGCTCAATGGTCAAGGGCTGGAATCTTCTCTATCTCAACTCTCATGATTTTCAGACCGATCCCCGCCAATCGACCGAATGGAATCGCGGCGCCTATCTCGTCAACGGACTCGGTCACTGCGGCGGGTGCCATACCCCCAAAAACGCCTTTGGAGCAGATAAAAGCAAACTCGAGTTGTACGGGGCCACTCTCGATAACTGGGTGGCGCCGGACCTGACCGACAATGACCGCACCGGTCTTGGCTCTTGGAGCATCGATGACATAGCCGAATATCTTGGCACCGGCCGCAACCGGCACGCAGGCGCAGGCGGCGCCATGGCCGATGTCATCACCTATTCCACCTCATTGTTGATCGATACGGACCGCCACGCGATGGCTGTTTATTTGAAGAGTCTTACTGCGAGTCCGAACGTGGGCGACGTCCGACCGGATCCTGGCGCTATGCGACGTGGTGCGGCAATTTATTCGGACGCCTGCGCATCGTGCCACCTAGAAGATGGCGTCGGTCAACCCCGGTACTTTCCACCCCTCGGCCCGAACGCCATGCTGCAGCAAGCGGACCCGATAGGACTTGAGCACTTGATACTCGCCGGCGGGCGGATCGGAACCAGCCCTTCGCGCCCCTCGCCTCTCACCATGCCCAGCTTCGCGTGGAAGTTGACTGATGACGAAGTCGCGGACGTCTCCACCTTAATTCGCAATAGTTGGGGCAATCACGCGGCGCCGGTTTCGCGCTCCGATGTTCGAGCTGCGAGAAGCAAGCTGAACTTGGATACAGTACATTTCACCGCTAATTCGGGCGATCAGAACTGAGCGTGACTACCCCCTCCTAGCGCGGGTTCCAAGCCGAGAACCGGGCGGTCAGAGTCTGTGCAAGGCGCAGAGCTTGTGGCCGTCAAGATCGCGAAGATAGGCCAGATAGAGCTTACCCGCGCTGCCTTCGCGCACGCCCGGAGCGCCTTCACACGTCGTGCCGCCGGCAGCAAGGCCAGCCGCATGCCAGGCATCTGCCTGAGCGGGCGATGCAGCAGCAAATCCGATCGTCATGCCATTGGCGCACGTCGATTCCTCGCCATTAATGGGTTTTGTGACGGAGAAAACGCCGCTCGGCGTTCGATAAAAGATCCTGTGCCCGTCGACTCTTGCGGGTGGCACGCCAAGCGTACCCAGTACAGAATCATAGAAAGCTTTCGCGCGCTCCAGGTTATTGGTGCCAATCATGATGTGGGAAAACATCGACTTTCCTCATTGCGAATTCGGGCCGTCTAGCATACCGATCCACTACAGCGGTTTGTCTTCGTCAACGGGGTCCGATGTCAAAAAGTGTTCAGGGCGACCACAGTGCGGCGTATGCGGACCGATCCCTCACCTTATTGCAGTGGCGATGGCGGCAAGCGCCCGTGAATCCGTAACCATTCCCATGTGATCGACGCCAGGGACGAGGGTGACCGGCACGTCCGAACGCTCGCGATTGATCAGCGGAGCGAAGCGGTCGGCGTACAAGAGCTCGTCTTCGCTGCCAACCAACACGGCGAGCGGCTGCTTGATGCTCGATAGTCGTGCGATTGCGTCTCGCGGCGCGGTGAAAGTCTCCTGCATTCGGTAGGAATAGGTCGCGTCCAGCGGCACAGAAGCATGGGGGTCGACGGCGAATGCGATGATGGGCAGACCATTGAACCAGCGAATGCCAAGCTTGTTCAGCAACCTGATCGCGATGATGCGCCCAACGAATGGAGTCACCCATCCGCCGGCATACGGGCGCATAGTCTCCCCTCCATGAGGCATCGCGGGTGACAGAACCACGAATCTCTTGAACCAGTGCGCATTGGGCCCCTCCGCAATCCGCAAGACATATGCGCCGCCGGAGGAGTGGCCCACGAGGATGACGTCAGCCCGCGGATGGAGTGGCCTGATGACACCCACAAAATCGACGAGGTCGTCATCGAGCTGGCCGATATAACCTATATCGCCCGGATTCCCATCGTGGCCGTGTCCACGCAGGTCCGGGGCGTAGACGGTGTCGCCGATGGCGCTCAGGGCCTTCGCCACCGCGTGCATACCGCTGCTTTCTCCGGAGGAGCCGTGGATGAGCACCACGACATCGGGCCCGGTGCCCGGGTAGTGGCGATAGCTCAGCGCTTGGCCATCACGAGCTTTGAACTGCTGCAGGGGGGGCAAGTCGGAGAAGTCGATGTGCCGCATCGGATCGCTCACCGATGTCAATTCCGCGGGTGGCGATGCCGTGCCGAAAACGATGAGACCGCCTAATCCGAGCGCCGCAACGACGGCTACTCCGCAAACGATACCGGCAAACCATTTTGCCACGTGCGGTATTTCCGATCTGGGTTTACCAGTGGCCTTTGCCCCGGCAGTGGGCTTGGCGAAGATCATCTTCGTGAGATGGGCATGCGGTTGTCCCCTCGCCGACGCATCAGGCTAGCTCGGGCTCCCCATACTAGTCCTTTCGAACCCCCTAATGCGGCTCGAAGGTGAAATAAACGCCCACCGGGATCCGCCGGTGGCCGCCGAAAGTTTCGAACAAAAATACATGTCGTTCTCCCCGAACCCTTGAGGGAGCGCTCACCCAAGGCAGCCATGCTCGCTGGTAATTTTCCTACCAGAGAACGACGCGCTTCTCCGGAGGCAAGTACATCTTGTCGCCCAGCTTGATCCCGAAGGCTTCGTAGAAAGGCGCCTGATTCATCTCGGGCGCCGTACCTCGGATCGCCATCGGCGAGTGAGGATCGGTCTTGATGCCAACGACGAGTTGATCCGTCCGCTCCTTGCCGCGCCACACCTGCGCCCAGCCCTCGTAGAAGCGCTGGTCGCCGGACTGGCCGTCGATCACCGGCGCTTCCTTGCCGCCCAAGGACAGCTTGTAAGCCTTGTATGCAATCGCGATTCCCGAATTATCGGCAATATTTTCGCCCAACGTGAGCTCGCCGTTGACGTGATAACCGGGTACCGGCTCATAGGCGGCATACTGTTCCACCAAGGCATGGGTCTTTGCCTTGAACTTCCCGAGGTCATCCTGGGTGAACCAACCCGGTGTGCTCAGCAGGTTGCCGTTACCGTCGTACTGGCTTCCCTGGTCATCGAAACCGTGACTGATCTCGTGACCGATGACGGCGCCGATGCCGCCATAGTTGACCGCATCGTCCGCCTTCGGATTGAAGAACGGCGGCTGCAGGATGGCGGCCGGGAATACGATTTCATTCATCTCCGGATCGTAATAAGCGTCGATCGTCTGCGGTGTCATACCCCACTCGTCGCGATCGATCGGCCCGCCCAGTTTGTTGAGATTGCGAGTGTACTCAAAGGCCTGCGCGCGGATCACGTTGCCGACCAGGTCATCTTTTGCGATCTGCAACGCGCTGTAGTCGCGCCACTTCGATGGATAGCCGATTTTCGT
>Ga0208193_1001093_pt1 | contig 12360 bp, 11 predicted proteins | sample June2015DPH_17_2_FD_184716 | JGI IMG/M metagenome (GOLD analysis project Ga0208193, IMG submission 184716) | Peatland microbial communities from SPRUCE experiment site at the Marcell Experimental Forest, Minnesota, USA - June2015DPH_17_10... | ecosystem: Environmental > Terrestrial > Soil >...
TTGGCCGGGATAAAAATGAATAAAGTGCCAAATACCGCGTAATCTCAGCAGTTCGCAGTTGTCTCAAGCGTTGCAAGCAGCTCTAGGCGTATGGATCATACTGGAAAGAAGCTCTACACGCTAGAGGCCAACATTCACCAAATATATAACGAATGCGACAAGCGAACTGCCGCCTTGCACCGTAATTCGTGGATTCTACCTTCGATTTGTTAACGGAGATTCGCCGCGAAAATCCAGGCTAGGAACTGTGCACGCAGGGAGCACTGGCCGAGCGATGTGGACTCCTCGCCTGGTTCGGGTTCCGGATCTTCATGTAAAGGAAAGGTACGCATGAAAGCTATCGCTAACCATTACATCAACGGATCGTTCGTTGAATCTCACGGCCGCGAAGTCATGGACATCATCAAGCCGACCAACGGCCAGGTGATTGCTCACGTCACGCTGGCCGATGAAGAGGACACGCGGCGCGCCATCGCCGCAGCCAAGACAGCATTCGCCAGTTTCGGACGGTCGACCAGGGAAGAGCGCGCAAAGATCCTCCGCCGGCTGCATGAGGCCGCCTCGGCGCACCTTGACGATCTAACGTCTGCGATGGTTGAGGAATACGGAGGCGTCGTCCAGTTCGCCGGTCTCATCGTCCAGTCGGGCATTAATGCGTTTCAGGCCGCCGAGCAGGCGCTCGATGAACTTCCATTGACACGTAGCTGGGGCAAGACGACGGTCACTCTGGAGCCAGTCGGCGTGGCCGGTCTGATTACCGCTTGGAACGCGAATGCGCTGTTCATTTGCTTAAAGCTCGCCTCGGCCGTCGCCGCCGGCTGTACGGTCGTCATTAAGCCCAGCGAGTTGAGCTCGCTGCAGACTCGGGTGTTGGTCGAGGCGCTGCACGAGGCCGACCTTCCGAAGGGTCTCTTAAATGTGGTCACGGGGCTGGGCAACGTCGTCGGCGCCGAGTTGGTACGTAATCCCGACGTCGCCAAGATCTCATTCACAGGCTCAGTGGCTGTGGGCGAAACGATCATGCGCGACGGGGCGAAAACCATGAAGCGCGTCACGCTGGAACTGGGGGGCAAGTCGCCCACCATAATGCTTGACGACGCCGTTATCGACAAGGAGATCCCGTCGGCCCTCATCTTGGCCTTTATGAACAGCGGTCAAGCGTGTGCAGCGGGGACGCGCCTTCTCGTGCCGAATAGCCGGTTGGACGCAGTCAGGCGGGCAATCGTGAACGCCATGCCGGCCTTTCCGGTTGGTGATCCGGCTGATCCCAAGACCGCCATAGGACCGATGGTGTCGCAGAAACAGTACGAACAAGTGCAGTCTTATATCCGCAAAGGCATCCAAGAAGGCGCGGAGGTGCTCGTCGGCGGCGAGGGTCGTCCGAAAGGTTTCGATGCGGGTTACTTCGTGAAGCCCACGGTGTTTGTCAATGTGAGGAACGACATGGCAATCGCCCAGGAGGAGATTTTCGGCCCCGTGCTATGCGTCATTGCTTATGACTCCGAGGAGGAGGCGATCCGGATCGCCAACGACTCTAAATATGGTCTCCACGCCGCCGTCCTTGGGACCGACCTTGAGCGCGCGCGTCGCGTCGCCTCGCAGATACGGGCCGGGCGGGTCGTGATCAACAACATGACGGATGATCCGCAGGCGCCCTGGGGAGGGTTCAAGTACTCCGGCGTCGGCCGCGAATATGGCAGGTACGGGATCGACGCGTTTCTCGAACCCAAAGCCATCCTTGAATGACCGCCCTCTTGCCGGGCATAAACGACTTTAAACGAAGGACACCAGATTATGAGCAAACACGTTAGCATCTCCCCCGAAGAAGCAGCGGATCGCCTCGCGATCCGGGAGCTCGTCGAGGCCTGCGCACATTGCGCCGATCATCGCGATGCAAAAGGTCAGATGGCTCTCTTTACCGCAGATACGCACTTCGTGGTGTACATGGACGCCAAAGACCCAAAGCCCTCGATGGAACTGCACTCGCGCGAGGCGCTCGCTCCTGTCTTCGCCGACCTGAACCAGTACGCTGCAACCATGCACTTCGTTGGACAGACGAAGATCCTGACGCTGACCCGCGACCGGGGCACAGGGGAATCTTATTGCATGCCCCATCACCTCACGATCAAGGATGGAAACCGGCGCCTGATGATTGCCGCTCTCCGATACTACGACACATTCGTGAAGACGGACGGCACGTGGCTGTTTGCGGAACGCAAGCTCTACGTCGACTGGCAGGAGGAGCGCGCGCTGTCATGAGCCCTGCGTCGGCGTGCCAGAAACGCCTTGTCATCGTGGGAGCGAAGGGAATGGTCGGTGGATATGCCCTATGCTATGCGCTGGACCACTCCGCCGTTGGACGTGTGACAGCGATCGGCCGCAGGAACCTCGGCATATCGCACCCCAAGCTCAACGCGGTTCTGCACCGGGACTTCGCGGACTGCTCTGCACTCGCGGAGAAGCTTTCGGGTCGGGACGCGGCGATTTTTTGCCTGGGCGCTTATACGGGGTCGGTCCCGGACGCGGATCTCCGCAAAATAACCGTGGACTACACCATCGAGTTCGCGCGTGTTCTGCACGAGAGCAGTCCTGACGCCATGTTTTCCTTCTTGAGCGGGAATGGCGCGGACCCTACGGGACGAAGTCGGATGGCCTTCGCACGCTATAAGGGCGAGGCCGAGAACGCGCTCCTCGCGGCGGGTTTTCCCGCGCGTTTTCATCTTCCGGCCGGCCTACATCTACCCCGTGGAGGCGCGCACGGAGCCGAATTTCAGCTATCGTCTGTTGCGCGCCATCTATCCGGCGTTTCGTGTGCTATTTCCTAACCAGGTTATTCGCGCCGACGACCTGGCCCGGGCCATGGTGGAGGTGGTGGTCCGGGGAACCGGGCAGGGGGGAGGCCGGGTTTTCGAGAACCGCGACATTCGAGCCATGGTCGAATCGCTTCATCCCCAGGCGGTGATCCGGCGGCAAGGCCGCACGAACTCGAAGTTGCGTTTGCGTCTGACGGAGGCCATTATTGGACCAGGGCGGGCATCGAGGACTTCAGCCTGACGGAGATTCCTTCCGCTTACAATATGGGGTTGTCTGGGGTGGTTTTATGGGACCCGAAAACGAAATCGTCTACATCGTCGACGACGATGCAATGGTACGTGATGGGCTATCGTCCTTGCTGCGCGCAAAGGGCAAGGATGTTCGGTTGTTCGCATGCGGGACGGAATTCCTGAAGTTCGAACGGAAGGACTCCGCGGCTTGTCTTATTCTCGACCTCAAAATGCCCGGAATGAATGGACTGGAGGTTCAGACCGCCGTTTTGGCGCAGATATCGATTCCCATCATTTTCATAACTGGGCGCGGTGATATCCCTTCCACCGTTAAGGCGATGAAGGGCGGCGCGATCGATTTCCTTACCAAACCCGTCGATGAAGCTGTCCTTATGGCGGCGGTCGAGGACGCCTTGCGAAAGGACCGAACCGACAGGCGGGAAGCCCTTGAACGGGCGGATCTCGTATCGCGCTATCGGTCGCTTACGCCGCGAGAGCAGGAAGTGCTGCCTCTCTTGACACGGGGCTTGCTAAACAAACAGGTTGCGGCGGAATTAGGAATTGCCGAGTACACCGTTCAGATTCATCGGGGGAATATTATGCGCAAGACGAAGGCTGGCTCGTTTGCGACCCTGGTCAAGCTGGCGGAAAAGCTCGGTCTCGAACAACCTCTCCCGCAGGGTACGGACAACTAGGTGTCGCTTCGATTGGATAAAAGGACTGGATGGACTGAGATGGACTCGCGTGTGCGCAGCATCGCGGTGATTGACGATGACTCCCGTGTGCTCGAATCACTTCAGAATCTTTTGACATCCTGCGGCTACAAGGCGCAGACATACTCGTCCGCCGAATTGTTCCTCGCCTCGGACGGCCTCTCCCGGAGCAACTGTATAATAACCGATGTCGGGATGAGGCGGATGACTGGACTAGAGCTCCTCCAGCGTGTTAGAGGCAGTCACTGCGAGACCCCGGTGATCATTATTACCGGAAAGCCATCCGTACACTCGGAATGCTTCTATTTGGGCAAAGGCGCAAATGGGTTCTTTAGGAAGCCCATCGACGGTCAGGCACTTATGGCATTTATAGATCGGCTGTTGATAGAATACTGAATAAAAGCGCTAAGCGCAGTTTTAGGGTACTACCGCCATTGCCGCTAAGTAGGTCTCTCGTGAGCAAATCATAACGTTGGTGCCAAGTTGATTTGTTGCGTATTCCGGTAGCTAGCCATCGTGGGACTCATAGCGGTTCGCGGCAAAACCAGGAAATGGAAAATTGAGTACGACGCTGTCGGCTGGACGCTCGCCCAAGCGGAGCGCAACTGCATCCCACACTTGCTCGCCGCAAGCGGATTGCGAGGCGTGTCCTCGTCTGGGCGCCATCGCTGATCGCTGCAGCGGTGCTTTTCTTCTACCCAGAGGCCTTTCACCTGGTGCATCCAGGTTCACAAAAGCTGGGACCCTATCGAGTTTCCATCCCCTGGACTATCGCGATCATATCGCCGCCCGGATTGCCCCGCCGATTCCGCCGTCATAGCGCTCGCCCTCCTGGGTAGTGACGGCAACCTCTATTGGACGCCCTTTTGGAGAAGAGAACTGTTCTCTTCGGAAGTGGGTTTTGAAAGCCGAAAAAGCGACGCCGACAACTCGGCGTATAGGTTCAATCCGCTGAGGAGATGCACGCTGAGGGAACCCAGGTGCTCCGCAAGGAGTTCCGGTTGAGTGACGTATGGTTGACACGTTGGCAGTACTTGCTCTCGGATCGCCGGCACTCTGCCGTGTTGGCCGCTGCCACCGGACCGTTGTGGCAGGTTGACTGCGAGACACCGGTGGGTGTACACGGCCAACCCTTCTTCGCATGGTTCCGCGGCTCCGAGAGAGACATCCCCGCTTTCTACAGAGTCATCGATCGCGTTGTGCCAGCCACATAGGAAGAACTATTGGCGGCTATGCCGACGCGATTTTGCAGATTTTGAGTGCACATCGCCGGCCTGCCAAATCGCATTGGATCTGTCAGCTTCCCACCGGTAGGCCAGCTCAAATGTCTCGCTGTATGTCTTTGCGCCGTCGTGCGCGAGAGTGAGAAGCCTCCTTCCCGAAAGAACTCAGCGCTTTCCCCCGCCTCTCCGTGCCGCCGCGTTAAACTCACAGCATCCACACTCTTCACTCTCCTCGCTCCATGAACGGCGACGTCAGTCGGCGCAGGTGCTCTCCGGAAACCACGCAATGCGATCAATAAGCCGCACCGGCGTTCGGCGGCGATTTCGAGTGCGGGACACTCGCCGGCAGGGCAGGGCAACCTCCCGCTCGTAAGCGCCGCGTCGAGCCGGCCGGTGGCGTCGGGAACCTCGATTCGTCTCCGTGACACTTCCGGCCGGAGTCCGGGCGGGCTGGCGCCCGCATCTCCTCAAAAATCGATGCGAGCGCCCAACTGCATGTTGCGGTTGCCACTCACCGAAGTTACATCCCCGAAGGTGGCGCTGCTCACGCTCGTCGAGATTCCGCCGAAAGTGTGCCGATTGAAAGCATTGTAAGCCTCCCCCCGCAACTGGAAGCGAACCCGCTCGCGCAGCTTCCAGTTCTTCTGTAGCGCGATATTCTCAGTACGCCCCCAAAAGCCGCGAATTTGCGCTATTTCAGGCGCTGCATCGCCTAATGTATAGGGAGCGGGCTGTTGGACGTATTTCGTGTTCACGTAAAGATTCGTGGTGTTGCCGACGCCGATCAGTGCCGCGTTGAAATTTGCGGAATTGAAAGGCACGCCCAAACCAACTCCGGCAGGATTCGTCAGCTCAGGGCGATTGGTTGAAAGGTTGGTGGAAGAGTCGGGACTGTTGGCTGTGAAAGCCAGCGGCGTACCGCTGTTGTAATTGCCGATGTACTGCAGCGTCCAGCCGCCGAGGATGCCCTTGGCCGCCCGATTCCAGCTGTTCCCGATGGGCTTGCCCGTTCCGACGGGAAGTTCGTAGCTGAGTCCGATCTTCACTACTTGGGGCTGATCGTAGGATGAAATCGATTTCTGCAGCGCCAGGTCCGAGGCGATCATCGCTGTGGCAGACCCGCCCGAATACAGGTTCGTAACGTTCGAGAGGGATTTCGAAAAGGTGTAATTGGCGATCCAGCTCACGCCGTGGGAAAATCGCTTATTGAGCTGTAACTGCAAAGCGTTGTAAGTGGAGAATCCGAGAGGCGCATCCCACGCTGCGACCGTGCTCCCGTTCAGGAGTTGCGGAAACGGAGCCAGAGTCTGCCAGACCGCCACCGATTGTCCGGTAGTCCCATAGGGATAACGGGCTCCCATGGCCACTGCCGCAGCCGGCAGGCCTGCCTGACTGGTGACAGTGCCGTTGAGCAAGCTACCGAGGGCCAGCGCGCTTGGGGGAAGCTGGTTCAGTAGGCCTAGTCCATTCGCGTCCAGTGCGGTTCCCTTGGTCCCGACGTATCCGGCGTCCAGGAGCAGATTGAAGGGCAATTCGCGTTGGACATTGAAATTCCATGATTGCGTGTAGCCCAGGCGGCTGCCGTTGGGGTACCAGTAAAGAGCGCCGCTCTTGCCGTCCGCCTGAGACGGGTTCGGCGTTATGTATTGCGGCACGCCTGGGTATCCGTTATCCCAGTTGAACGCCGGGGCGAGGTTGTTCCCATAGTTGACGACATCCGATACGCCCCACCCCCAACCGTTCAGGCTCACCGCACCGGTCGGATCGCCGTAATAATCGTTGGGCGCGCGGTTGGAGAAGAAAACTCCATAGGCCGTTCGAATCACTGTCTTGGGCGCAAACTGCCATGCTAAACCGAGCCGCGGAGCGAAGTTGCGATAGTGCTGAGATTCGAACCCGGACGACCCGTTGCACACAGAGCAATTCCCGGCGAAGGTGAGAGCGCCGGGCAATCCGGTTTGCGGATCGATCGCGGTGGGGCTGAAGCTGAATAGCCGGTCGTGCTCTTCGTTCTCCGTGGGATTGTAGTCCCAGCGCAAGCCCACATTCACCGTCAGTTTGGTACTTACGCGGTAGTCGTCCTGAACAAACGCGCCGACGGAAGAATAGGTAGCTAAGGTAGGCGTAGTGATGCCGACGCTGGCATTATTTACGTCGCCCAGCAGGAAACTGGCGAACGGGTTGCCGGTGTATTGCGTCAGCCCCGGCAGTCCTGTTTGGTTGGAGCTGAAAGTGAAGGTGCCGTCATCCGGCTGGCGGATATAATTCAGTTTGTAGACATTGTGCACGGCGCCGACTTTAATCGTGTGGGTACCCTTAACCCATGTCAGGGTGTCCTGTGCTCCGTAAGTGATCGAACGTACCGAGTCCGACGCCTTGTCCTGTCCGAGATTCGTCAGGCTGTATCGGTCCCCGCCGCTCCGGACAATCTGGGGAACGCTAGTATCGGCGACGCCCGCGATACTCAACGGATCCGGCTGACCGGCGTGCTGGTTGTCAATGGAGTTGGTGACGCGGTTGACATAGATTCCAAAGTGGTTCAGCAGGGTCGGCGTTGCCGTGTAATCGTTGGCGATACGGTACATCGTAGTGTTGACCGGCTTGATAACCGCGGAAGAGAACGGTCCACCGTCGCCGGCGGATGTGGTCCATACATGTGTTCCTGAGGCGTTACCCTGGAATTGCGGCTGGGTGGACCGGGCCATCGTTCCAGAGAGGTGGTTGCGGGCCGAGATGTTGTGATCGGCCTTCACCGAACGCTGGGTGTACCGCGACCAAGTGTTATAGTCGCCGAACGCATCTTCACCAGCAGGTAGTTGCCGCTCAGTCCCGGCACGGTAGCCGGGTAATATTGATTCATCAGGCCGATCACCTGCTGTGAAACCTTGGAAATACGGCTTGTCGGGATGATGTTTCCAGGGAATGGGGTTCGAACAATGGTTCCGTTGACGGTTTGGGAGCTATTCGGGTCGTAAATCACGCCCCGATATGCGGCGTTTCCCGAGGCGTCCGTTCCGACATTCTGGGTGGTGAGAAGATCGCTCATATTTCCCGTCAGCCAACTCGGAGGCGGTACGGTTTGGTTTGGGCCACCGGTGGCGCTGCCGGCGATACGGAAGCGTTCCAGGGCGAAGTAGAAGAAGGTTTTGTTCTTCCCGCTGTATACTTTCGGAATCCAGACCGGACCTCCGAACGATCCGCCACCATCCAACTGGCGGTCGATTGGTCTGGCTTGGCCGTCGAAATTGCCTAAGAATGTATTGGCATCCAGATCCTGATTCGGGACTCGAACATCGCGCTGCCGTGGATTTGGTTGGCGCCGGATTTCATCACGAAGTTAAATAGCCCACCGGACGTGTGGCCGTATTCCGCGCTCATGCCGCTGGTCTCGACCTTAAATTCCTCTACGCCCTCGGGCGAAGGACTCTGCTGGTAAAAGTCTCCCGACCGGTATCCAGTCGCAGTCGCGCCATCCAGCAGGACCTGCTTTGAAAATTCGGGAGTGCCGTTGATTTCGGTACCCGAGGCGCTGCCGGCGACCCCGGGAGCAAGCTGAATCGCAAAATTCTCCGAATCCCGGCCGGTGTTGCCGAAGGTCAGGGGCAGGTTGTTGATATCGCGGTTTTGCACCGCTTGTCCGACAACTGCGCTATCCGTCTGCAATCCCGCCTCGACGGCGTTCACAGTGACCGTCTCCTTGGATTCGCCCACTTGAAGAGAAACGTCCAGCCGGAGCGTCTCCGATACCGCCACCACAACGTTAGATCGGACCAGACTTTTCATGCCAATGGCCTCGAAGGTCAGATCGTAGGCGCCGGCCGGCAGATTGGTGCCCGTATAATCGCCCGCCCGCGTAGTAGCCGTTTGGTACGTTGCATTCGTGGCTACGTTCTTGATCGTAATTTTGGTGTTTGGCACGACAGAACCCGAAGCATCGGTGACTGTCCCGGTGATCGTCCCTCGATCCAACTGGGCCAGACCTGAAGTAGAGAGCAGCACGACCGTTGCCGCGATTCGAAATACGAATTTCACGATTGTTCCTCCTGCGCCCACATGGCGCAATCCCTTCACGTAAGAAAAAGAGCCGACTACCTGGCTTTCCGTCGAAATCAGCCATTCGCGGCTGTTTCCCTGATTGTAGAATCAGCAATTTGCAAGACTTGCTTAAATGCCATTTCGGATGACAAAAGGGTTTTTCCGCAGCCTCTAAGCAAAATATAAAGAGAGGTTACTACCAAGAGCTTTCCGACATCCAGCGTAAACTGTTAAGGGCCGATTCCTCGGTGGTTAATGCGTCGATAAACCGAATAGATTCATAGGTTGGTGACATTGGCGGTAACCGTGGTTACAGGAGGGATCGCGGTCGTCTTCGACTAGTTCGATGGCCTGGACGATGGCGTAAGCTGCCGTGAGCCTTTGGCTCGATTCGGTGGCACACCTTCTCGATGGCGTCGTTTTCCCCCGCTTCTTTCAAGGATGTCAAACTGACGGAGTATAGCGGTACGCCGCCGCCCTAGACATTCAAGTCGCCGCCTTTACCCGGATTATCCGGACCGAAGAACAGATCGACAAGCTCGGTGAATCGACGTCTGTCCATCGGCAATCGCAGTTCCTCCCGGTCGCTGCCGCCAACGACAACGTTGCCGGGACGCAACTTTTCGGCCGGACCTTCCGTTCCGATGGCACGGGCGGCCCATGGGGCGATTCTAGTGGACTCGAAGTGACCGTCGTGAGGATCTTGCTTCTACTACGGTAGAGGCGATCCGGGCGCCGCCATGCAGACAACGTTACGGATAGCGTAACCTCGTTGATTCCGTTAAGGTTATGCGGTCATTAACAGTTTCGCGCACCATACAATTCGGACGAGATGAGACTCACGGTCCTTCGCGTCGTCCTCTTGCCAATGGCTATCGCATCCTTTTTGAGCTTGGCCGAGGCCCCGTATGCCCATCCTCACCGATTATCAGAATTCCATCAAAACCCGGTGGCTGAATAAGCCGGTGGAGGAGTCCAAGCTCCTTGACGACGCCGAGATGCTGTCTACGTGGCAGTTGGTCAACGTCGATCAGGCCAGTGGCGAAATGACCGTAACCAAGGAGCGGGCAGTCAGCGGCAGCGCTTCCATCCGGCTCCGTTGTGCTACGACCGGCGAGAAACCCGCGCCCGGCCGCAATTACGGAACCGCTTCCGCCCGCCGAGTGGTGCCGGGTGAGGATTGGTCCGCATGGAATCGCATTTCGTTCTGGGTTTACCCTGACCTGCCGGGTTTCCGCAACATTTCGATGATCGTCACATTTCACAACGACGGCGCGGAAAAGGTAGGCGGCCTGCGCAGCCGGCGGTGAGGGGGTGTCGCGGTCGATATCGAGCGGCAACTGAAGATCGCCCTTCAGCAGATAATAGCCGGCCGCCGCACGAAAAGCCGGCGCGTTATTGCGGAAGTCGGGGACGGGATCGAGTATCGCCACGCTTCTGTCCGCCTCTTCGATTACGCGGTCGATGTTGGCGTGCGAGTCGTGGGCAGCGGAAAAGGCTCCCGCCATTAGCTTATGGGCTTTGAAGCTGTTGGGGCTGACGCGAACAGTGGAACTGGCCAGGGTGAGGTCATTTTGCCAGTCCAAATTGCGGACCAGAGTACGGGCGGCAAACAGGGCCGTGACCACGCCGAGCACCACGGGCGCAAGGTTGGGGCGGCGAAAGCGCCGCAAGCCTGCATAGACGCCCGCGGCCAGGGAACCCGCAAACGCGATCGCGGGCAGGTAGAGCAGCCGCTCCGCCATTATGGTGCCGATGGGGAACAGAAGGTTCGATGCCGGCAGCAGCGTGACGAAGGCGAATGCGGCCAAGAAGAATGCGCTGCCTTGGCGCCGGTACCGAATCGCGGCAATCGCCGCGACGGCGACCACCGCCGTCCATGCGATCCAGTTGGCAAGACTGCCGCGCGCCAGTGCGATCTGCGCAAAGCAGGAGAGACGGAGCGGCCACGCCAGCAGGCTTGGCTGGGTGCGGAGCAACTCTACTGCCGCTGGCGGCTATGCTCTACCGGCGTCCGCTCGTACTGGCCGCATCGTCGAGAATCTCATGGACGTTTTCGGCGCTGACCGTGCGCAGGCGCGGATCTTCGATCAGCAGGCCTTTATTGTCGAGAGTGAACCCTGCGCGGAAGGAATTCGCATAGACCAGCAGGCTAAGCAAGGACAGCGCCACTATCGCGGCCGGACACCGCAGCGACTCTTGGCGCACAGACGCCGCAACCGCCTGCGAAGCGGAACGTTTAGGTCGGGGTTTCACGGTACGATGGACCATTGTCGCCCGATCCGCTGGCCAATGCCACCGCACCTTACATCTCGGCGATCTGATAGTCGCCGAGAGAGTCCACCCGACGCTGGCGGTCACTATCCAGTTCGGCCGCATTGCCGATCGAGCAACCCACCCAACTCCAGCAGCTCCTACGGGCGGGACGCAGACTGCCCGAAGCTGGACTGCGAGTTATCAACATCTCTCTTCGCTGAAACCGACCCGTAAACCCGGCTGCCTGAGACGCCGAACATACGTACAATCATCATTGCAGCGGAAGCAGCTAGTTGTGGCAGCCTTGCTCGATGAGAATACCACTTTCGAAAGGCACTACCGTATCGGCGATCTCGCTCGTCTTTGGGGGCTAGGGCAGGGAGACAGTGCGCAAGCTCGTCAAGGACGATCCCGGCGTGATCAAGATTCGGATGGGGCGGAAGAAGGCGCACACTATCTACAGCGTCCCTGAATCCGCCGCGTGCCGGATACACACGCGCTTGCTCAACGCCGCTCAAGTGCGGCCGCCCGAATCGCTACCAGCTTCTGCTTTGCTGCTTTGTCGTATCGTCAAACGCACCCATGAGAATCTTTGTGAGACGTGCCCAGCGTTCTGGAAGCCACAGGGAGCCTGCCACAGGCTCCGTCGATTGAAGTCGTTCATTATGTCAGCAGTCAACCGAATCGTTCATCTTGCATGATCGCCCTTCTACTTCAAAGGAAATGGCAGAGGCACTTCGGAACGCGATTTCGCCTGAAGAACAGGCCGTCGGACGAAACGGCAGACAACTGGCTGGATCGTCGGACGCCTAAACTGGCGTGGAGTGAGCCAACTACAAAGCCAATACAACCACTCCGGCAGACGATCCTTTATGTTCCACTACCGGGTTTTGGCTGTCTGAGGGGGGTCTTTGCTGCCCGTGGTTGTTGCAATCTGTTGCACTTTGTTCACAAACTGTTGCACTCCTCCGGGGGCGGCGAGCAAAGTTACAGATTGTTCACAAAGTGTTCACAAACTGTTGCACACTGCCAAAAAAGCTGCGAATGAGCGTCCCGACTGATCCTCGCCATTGCCTATATATATGAGGG